>Ga0115005_10000034_pt1 | contig 87835 bp, 68 predicted proteins | sample ArcOceMetagenome_FD_87163 | JGI IMG/M metagenome (GOLD analysis project Ga0115005, IMG submission 87163) | Marine eukaryotic phytoplankton communities from Arctic Ocean - Arctic Ocean - Greenland ARC118M Metagenome | ecosystem: Environmental > Aquatic > Marine > Oceanic | place: Arctic Ocean... | reverse complement strand
TTTAATTTTATTTAATTTTATTTAATTTTATTTGGTTTTTCAAAAACTCAAACTTAATACATTTATTTCAGAACCATAAATTTTGATATATTTATTTTTACATTAAAACTAAAAAAAAATCTATTTGTAAGAAGAAAAAACAATAATGTTGAAAACTTCATTTAAACTATGCTAAGTAGTTGATAATGAATGAATTAGAGTCATTTTACTTGTTCTAAAGTAATATTTTTTGAAAATAAAAGAGTAAAATATCACCTACAATTCGAGGAGGAACAGGACTTTTGGACGACGACTATTTCTTGGTTTGCTTACTGAGCATGCCTGTGTGGGAATCGTAAATGGAATGGGAACTAGTAGAGCTTCTTTGGCTCTGTACTTTGTCAATCAGTTTGCAGCATTTAATTTGAAATAAGAATCAGTCAACTAAGATGCGAATATTGAGTAATTTACTAGGTAGGGATTAGGGAATAAAGGTGGTGAGTTTTAAAAAAAAATGAATTTTTTTTTTGCACTAGATGGCTTTCATCGTTGAATAAATTAGAGAGATGGAGAGTGCGAGAAAGAAAAGTTTATTAAACCTTAAACTTTAAGAAACGCTCCTTATCCTCAAAAACTTTCCCGCAATTTTTTTACAGTAAACCACCTAAATCATGAAATGCGATCAATAATTTGATTGACATAATCAATTCGATTTTGAATTTCGGTGGTATCATTCCTTTTGATGAGTGTTTCGATAGATTTGAATTTCTTGGGCTTTTTAGGATTATATTTAAAAATCAAATAAGCCTTCGATAATTCATTTATTGCTTTGATAGAAGGTGATTTTTGACCTACGAAATTATTGCTTTTAGCTGCTTGTAAATAATACATTAAAGCAGTCATTTGCATTTTTTTCCTTTCATTCAGACTTACCTTTTTTTCTAATTTATTCGGCAAATGCAAATAAGCTCTACCCAAATAAATATTCGAATAGTTTTTTTCCAAATCATAAATTTCCATAAAATTTTCCAGCATCTCAAAATCAGAAATTTGCTGTAATAAGTTGTAGGACAATTGAGTTCCATTTTTTTCATAAGAATCACCAACCAACTCAATCATTTGATACCTGGTCAAATCATTTTCAGGTAAAAGTAAAGCAGATTGATATTTTTTGTTTTCTAATATTTTTTTGATATTCAATTTTCCTTGGGTGAAATTTCCAGATGTTACCCACGTTCGAGTTTGTTCAGCAAACTCATTTATATTTAATTTCTCCGATGCTTCAATAGGATTATTGGCAGCAACTCCTTTTGATTTAAGTAAAGGTTTTCGATTGATTTTTGATGCATTAAGCTTGGAAGAATAGATTGATTGTCCGGTAGAAACTCTTTGTGCTCTATTTTCGGCTACTCCTTTTTCAAGGTATTGATTAACGGAATATAATTGATAGGAAGTGTAAGTAAGAATGGCAAATAGGAAAATCCCAATAAGCGCAAATATATTGCTGTAAGTTATTTTATTGACTGTAGTTGAAACTAAATTTGAGCTATCCTCGATCGGGATTAATCTCTTAATATGGTAAGCACAATTTGAATTTTGACATTGATATTCTATTACTTTTCCCTTTTCTCGATCCCATTTTTTTTTGGAAACCAACTTATCGTAACATCTCGGATTTGGGCAAGCCATGGTTCCATATTCTTTGATTGCTTCTTCAATGTTTTGTATAAAATTGGTCGAAATTATAGGTTTATTTAATCCCATTCTTTTGTTTGTTTATATCTTTTTAAATATTCAAATTTAATGATAAAATAACATATTTTTTCGATAACAATAAATTTCGATATGTTTATTTATTTATAATAAATCTAAAAAGTAATGGTTGACAGATTAAAAAGGAAAGATCAATAGTTTTTAAAATTTTTTTAAAAAATTGCTAAGTAATTAATAATGAATGAATTAAAGGAAAATAGCCTATTTAAATTTGTAGTTTTTAAAATCAAAAAGAGAAAATTATTACCTTCGTGTTCTCAATTTCTAACTATTTTTAATTGAAAAAAATCAATATGAGTTACTCGAAAATCAGAATTGGAGGAGTTCCAGAACATTTTAATTTACCGATTCATTTAGCACATGAATTAAAAGAATTTGAAACCCGTGGAATTGAAATTGAGTGGACTACTTTTCAAGGAGGAACAGGACAAATGACCAAGGCGCTTCGCAATGATGAAGTGGACGTTTGTATCTTGTTGACTGAAGGGATAATTGCCGATATCATCAATGGGAATCCTAGCAAAATTATTAGTAACTACGTGACAACTCCGCTGACTTGGGGGATTCATACTGGGGTGAAAAACGATCTTAAATCCCATCATGATATTTTTAATAAGAGATATGGGATTAGTCGTTTTGGGTCAGGATCTCACATGATGGCGATTGTGGATGCTGATAGTAAATCGCATACGCTTGAGGAAGGTCAATTTTCTGTAATTAAAAATATTGATGGAGCCATTAAGTCTTTAACAGATTTGGAAACTGATGTTTTTTATTGGGAAAAATATACGACTAAACCTTATGTTGATGCAGGTATTTTAAGAAGAATAGGAGAGTACGTAACTCCTTGGTCCTGCTTTGTGGTAGCAGCTACAGATAAGCTTTTGGAAACGCAACCCGAAAATGTAATTAGATTGTTACGAACTATTCATGATCGTTGCGATAAATTTATGCAAGATGAAAATGCCATTTCAATAGTGAGTGAACGTTACGGTTTAAAAATGGAAGATGTCGAAAGGTGGTATCATACCACGGAGTGGGCGATTCATGGTTGGGTCAGCGACAAGATGGTTAAAAGTATTATTTATCATCTTCAATTAGCTAATATTATTGGAAAAGATGAAGTGATTCCTGAAATAATTTGGAAGCGGTAAATTGATGGTTTTGTCAACTTATAGAAATTAAAATGTTTAGATTTGAGCGAGTTTAAAAATGTTTTTTACTTTTAAAAAATCATATTTTAAAATAAAAAAATAAATAAATAATGAAGGAAGAAGCGCAAAAATATAGTACTGTACATTATAAAGATTATTTAGGTCTGGAGAAAATTTTGAATGCTCAAAATTTGAGAAGTGAGCAAGTAGACGGAAATGCAGCTCATGAGGAAATGTTGTTCATCATTGTCCACCAAGCTTATGAATTATGGTTTAAGCAAGTCATTCATGAATTGCAATCCGTGATTGGTTTATTTAATACGGATCGGGTGGATGAACGAAATATTGGTACTGCCATCGGTCGATTAAAACGTGTCGTTGAAATTGAAAAATTATTGATCGCTCAATTATCAATAATGGAAACCATGACACCTTTGGATTTTTTAGATTTCAGGCATCATTTATTTCCAGCATCTGGTTTTCAGAGTTATCAATTTAGAGCAATTGAAAATCTACTGGGCTTAAAAGAAGATACTAGAATCACTTATAATGGTTGTCCATATTCTGCTGTTTTCACCGAAGAGAATCAGCAAAAATTACATGCGATGACCGAAGGAGGTACACTTTTCGAAGCTATCGAAACTTGGTTAGAGCGAACACCTTTTATTGAATTAGGTGATTTTGATTTTTTAGAATCCTACAAAGAAGCGGTGGAACGAATGTTGGACAAAGAGAAAGAAGCTATTCTAGCATCAGATTATTTGACGGAACATGAAAAAGAAATGCGCCTCAAAATGTTAGGTGGAACAGACACTTTTTTCCAAACCGTTTTGGACAAAGATCATCACCACCAAATGCAAAGGGAAGGGAAAATAAGAATGAGTTATGACGCGACGATTGCAGCACTTTTTATTAATTTATATCGCGACGAACCGATTTTGCAATTGCCATTTCAGTTATTAACTTGCATTATTGAAATTGACGACGCTTTGACTACGTGGCGATATCGACATGCTCAAATGGTGATGCGAATGTTAGGTAATAAAATCGGAACAGGAGGTTCTTCAGGACATTTATACTTAAGAGAAACTGCGGAGAAACATCACATATTTAAAGACCTGCATAATATTTCTACCTTGTTAATTCCTCGATCTGAACTACCTGTTTTGCCTAATAAAATAATTAAGAATTTAGGTTATCATTTTAATTTTCAAAAAGCAGATGATTACTTAAAAGATTCAATGTAATATTTAGACCGCTGTACTGACAGAGGACAGAAATTGCAGCGCACGGCCTGGCCTCTGTCAGCGCAGCGATTTAAAAATAAAACTATACTAAAATGAGAATAAACGGACATTCCCACTTGCTTCCCTACCCAGAAGACATTCCTAAATTCATGAAGGAAAAGGAAATTTTCTGGATAGATGATGATCGGAAATATATGCTCCAAAAAGGTTGGAAAAGACCCATCACCGACTCTAGTTTTTTTCTTAATGAAAAATTAGATTGGATGGAGAAAAACAAAATCGACCATGCGGTTGTCTTAAACTTGTCTCAACTATATGGGAATGGCTTACGCTTGGAAGAAATGAAACAAGTGCTACGATTTCAAAATGATTTTAATGCTCAAGTCCAAAAAGCGCATCCTGATAAATTCACATGTGGCTTTGTGGTGCATTCCGGTTTTATTAAAGGAGCACTTTGGGAAATGGAAAGATGTGTCGAAAAACTAGGATTGAAGGTTTTATGTTTGCCTACTCATTTTATGGATTCGATTGGAACGTGGCGGTCTATTTTTGATCAAGATATTGAACCGATTTTAGAGCTGGCGAATAAATATAAATTGGCGGTAGAGATTCATCCTTACGATGGAGAGAAATTTATCAAATTAGAAAATACTGCTTGGCGGTTTCACTTAGTTTGGATGTTAGCACAATGTGCGGACGCTTATCATTTTTTCACTTTGCAAGGCTACCAAGAAAAATATCCAGACATTCGAGTTTGTTTCGCACATGGTGGACAATTGACTCAAATGAACTTGGGTCGAAGGATTCAAGGTTTTGACGGAAGACCCGATTTATTCAAAGGAATGACTCATCCTCGAAAGGCGATTGGACATCCCAATATTTTCTTTGACACTTTGGTTCATGATACTTTTTCCTTGGAGTTGATGGTGAAAAGAATGGGTGGAACTAATCAAATTTTGGTGGGGTTAGATGATCCTTACCCACTTGGTGAAATGGAAAGCTTACCTCAATCATCCTATCCTGGAAAGCTTTTGGATCTTGCCGTTGAGGAAAAAGTTATTACGGAAAAAGAACATGGCGAGATGTGGGAAGACAATGTTTTGAAATGGTTAGGTTCTGATCATGATGATTCTTTTAAAGAAAGATTGAAAATAAAATAAATGGATAACAATACAATTACAACTTTTAAAAACACAAAAGAATTTGCCCAAGAAATGGACCAAAATGATCCAATGGGTAAGTATCGAAATGAATTCCATTTGCCGATACAAAAGAATGGAGAACCATACGTTTACCTCTGTGGAAATTCTTTGGGGCTTCAGCCAAAATCTACTCGCGAAGCTATCGAACAAGAATTAAAAGATTGGGAAAATTATGGAGTCGAAGGACACCTCCATGCTAAGAATCCTTGGATGCCTTACCATGAATTTTTGACCAATGCGATGGCAAAAGTGGTAGGTGCAAAACCAATCGAAGTCGTCGTGATGAATACACTTTCGGTCAATTTACATTTGATGATGGTGTCATTTTACCGTCCAACCAAAACAAAAAATAAGATACTGATCGAGTTCGATGCATTTCCTTCTGATAAATATGCGGTGGAGTCTCAAATCAAATTCCATGGTCTTGACCCAAAGGAATGTTTGATTGAATTAAAAGCTCGGGATGGCGAAGAATTAATACGAAAGGAAGACATCGAAAAAGTTATAGAAGAGCAAGGTGACGATATTGCTTTGATCATGATTGGAAATACCAATTACTACACCGGGCAGTTTTTTGACATGAAAAAAATTACGGAACTAGGTCATGCGAAAGGGTGCAAAGTTGGATTTGATTGCGCACATGGAGCAGGGAATGTAGAATTAAATTTACACGATTCGGGAGCTGATTTTGCCGTTTGGTGTAGCTATAAATATATCAATTCTGGCCCTGGAAGTTTAGGTGGATGTTTTGTTCATGAGCGACATGCAAATGATAAATCGTTGCCAAGGTTCGCAGGATGGTGGGGACATAATAAAGAAACTCGATTTGGCATGCGGGATGGATTTGATCCGATTCCAGGAGTGGAAAGTTGGCAATTAAGTAATCCTCCGATTTTGTCGATGGCCGCAATTTTGGCTTCGCTAAAAATATTTGAGGAAGCCGGAATTTCTAATTTGAGAAAGAAGGCAATTCAATTGACGGGTTATTTGGAATATTTAGTGGATGAACTAAAAGACAATCGAATCAAAATAATCACTCCTCGAAGTCCACTTGAAAGAGGAAGTCAATTATCCATTCAAGTGAAGAGTGCCGACAAAGGGATTTTTGATAAAATAACTAAAAAAGGAGTGGTTGCAGATTGGCGAGAACCTGATGTGATTCGAGTAGCGCCAATAGCATTGTATAATTCCTACGAGGATGTGTTTCGGTTCGTGGAAATTTTAAAAAGTGAATTAAAATAGATCCCTGCGCAGCGATCTGCCAGTAAGCGCAGCGCACGATCTGACCTCTGATAGCACAGCGATCTAAAAAAATAATAACATGAATAAAAACGAAAAAGTAATCATCATTGGAGCAGGACTTTGCGGAACATTATTAGCCGTGAGATTAGCACAACGTGGTTACCAAGTCAGCCTCCATGAGAAGCGTTCTGACATGCGAAGAGAAGATGTTGATGCAGGACGATCCATCAATTTAGCCTTGTCGAGTCGAGGATTAAAAGCACTCGCAAGAGTTGGAATCAAACCGGCTATATTGGAAGAATGTATTCCGATGCATGGTCGAATGATTCACCCTTTGGGAGGCGAACCTTTTCTTTCGAGATATAGTGGGAGAGAGGAAGATTACATTAATTCCGTTTCGAGAAGCGGGTTAAATATTGCTTTGTTGGATGAAGCGGAAAAGTTGCCAAACATTAAATTGCACTTCGAAAGTAATTCTTCTAAAATCAATTTAGAGGAAGCTAGCGCCACTTTTGAAGATAAAGAAACTGGAAAAACTTGGGAAGAAAAAGGGGCAGTTGTGATCGGTACGGATGGTGCAGGTTCTATCGTTCGAAGAAGTATGATGGCGAATACGACCAAGTTACTTTTTAATTATTCTCAAGATTTTCTACGACATGGCTACAAGGAATTAAGCATTCATCCAGGTGAAAATGGAGACTGGAAAATTGAAAAAAATGCGCTTCATATTTTCCCAAGAGGACAATTTATGATCATTGCTTTGCCCAATTTAGATGGGAGTTTTACGCTGACGATGTTCCATCCATATGAAGGAGAAATTGGTTTCAATAATTTAGATACCAAGGAAAAAGTAAAAGCATTCTTTGAAAAATATTTTCCAGATTTATTGCCATACATTCCACACTATTTGGAAGAGTTTTTTGAAAACCCAGTTGGCACCTTGGGTACCATCAAATGTTATCCATGGCAGGCATTTGGAAAGGCGTTGGTGATGGGAGATGCTTCGCATGCGATTGTTCCATTTTATGGTCAAGGGATGAATGCTTCCTTTGAGGACGTGACTGTATTTGATGAAATCCTAGATCAGTATGAAGGAGATTGGGAAAAAGTCCTGTACGAATTTCAAGAAGCCCGAGTCGAAAATGCTAATGCGATTGCGGACCTAGCGATTGATAATTTCATAGAAATGCAAGACCGAGTGGACGATGAAGATTTTATGAAAAAGCGAAAATTGGAAATGCAACTAGAGCAACAATTTCCAGATTATTATTCTAAATATTCCCTGGTGACTTTCAAACCAGACTTACCTTATGCTCATGCGATGAAATTGGGAAGAGCACAAGATAATCTGTTATTGGAAATTTGTACCAATGGAGATTTGGAAAAATTATCACTAGGAGAAATTCACGAACAACTCAAAGGTTTACAAAACTAAAAATTACAAAAAATGGAAAGTAAAGTTCTTTCAGGAAAAGCCCAACCGCTTGGAAATTATCCACACGTAAAAAGAGTAGGGGACTTCATTTACGTTTCGGGCACCAGTAGCCGACGACCTGACAATACACATATTGGTGCTATTCAAAGTGAAAATGGCGAATGGGAACTCGATATTCGTGCACAAACTAAAGCTGTAATTGAAAATGTAAATACATTGTTGCAAAGTCTTGATGCCGATTTGAAAAATGTAATTGACATCAATACTTTCCTGGTTGATATGAAAGATTTCAAAGGATACAATGAAGTGTACGGAACATTTTTCGATCATACTGGTCCGACGAGAACTACAGTTGCGGTACATCAATTACCGCATCCTAATTTATTGATTGAAATAAAGGCGATCGCATATTTACCAAAATCTTAACACCTTACTATTATTTTTCTAACAATAAAAATTATAATTTAGCTTTAGAAAAAAATAAAGCATGTTATGAAAAAAATAATTCTACTAGTTCTTGTTATTCTTTCTATTCAAAATTTTAGCTTTTCTCAAATAGAATTAAAAGGTGGCCTCTTCGCTTCGATACCATTTGGTATTTTTGTAGGAGGAGAATATGGGCTTTATGATGACATTGGAATAGAGTTAGGAGTTGTTTCTAATCCTGGAGTTAACCTTGGTCAAACTCATCTGTCAGGCACCGCCATCATGCTAAGTACTCGATATTATTTTTCACCAAAATATGGTTTAGATCGTTTTTATGCGGGAATGTATGTGAGGCCACATACGACCTTGATCACAGAGGAAACGACCAATTTTTTTTTTTCCAGCTTTCCCTCGACAGGTGTTTTAACTCCTACGAGTACAACATATGAATATTCAAGAGACTCTGGAGTTGGAGTTGGTTTTATTTTAGGAAAAAAGTTTGTTCAAAAAAATAAATATTTTCTTGATTTCAATATTGGACTTGGAAGGAATGTTGGTAGGAGAGTTTATGAACTTGAAATTCCATCTTTTGGATTTGGCAGCGGAAATGATCGGATTGGTTTGGATTTTCTCTATTCATTTGTTTTTGGGTTTAGATTATAAAATCAAGAATTAAGTTAGAGCATGTTTATAATTATAAGCATGCTCTAATTTAATTCAAATCATTTGCTAAAAAACTCTACTCCATTTTCTCCTACGTAAACCTCTACATCATTTTCCATGATGATCGAAAATACGGCAAATTTATTTATCCTTCTAAACGTATCTTTTATTTGAGGATAAAGAGGTTTGACGATTAGCTTAAAATCTTCTGCATTTATAATTCCAAATTTTTTATTTTTTGAAACTATGAAATAGCTGTTGTTGACATTTCTTCGGATAGAATTGTACTCGAATGGGACTTTAATTTTATTTGGAGCACCTACTTTTCTAAATGAATTTGAATTTCCTATGATTCCCCATTTTCCATTTTTTTGAACAATAAATTTCTGCCCACCGCGTCCTTGAAATCTCATACTTTTGACATCTATTGAATCATACTCAATTGGGATTAATATTTGACTTGCTAAATTGATCGCGCCCCATTTTCCATTTTGTTTGACAACATAGGCATCACTAAAACTATGCTTGGTAATTACTTTTTGATAATCACCCCACAAAGTGTCCGTTACAACGTTGCCATAATTATTGATATTATTACTGATTCTTTGTACGACCATTCCTGGTTTTTCATTATTATTGAGTTGTTGAAAATGTGGATATTTGTCCCTGTTACTAGGTGGTGGTGGTGCTTCCTCAAACACAGACATTTCCATTTCTTCCATTTCGTTAGAATTACCTTGTTTGTTGGTAGTATTTTTCGGGGAAATTCTTTTTAATACTTTTCCATTTTTGTCCACATATTCTATGCCTCCATCTTTAGTAGTTGCTTTGAACAAATATTTTTTAGCATAATTATCCATTTTGATTTTAGAATATTTTACTGGAGTAAATTTGACGAATTCTTTTCCAACTAATTTATACAAACCAAATATTTTTTTTTTCTTCACCCTAAGAAAAGGAACCCCAAGCAACTCAATTTCATCAAATTTGAATTTTAATAAAGTCTCTTTATCAGAATTAACCACTCCCCATTTTTCTCCTTTTTTTGCTGAAAAAAGTTGATCTCCAAAGTAAATAGGATCAGTTTTTTGAAAGATTAATTCTACCAAGTTTTCTCCTAGTGGATTTATAAAACCTTGATTTTTATTTTTCCAAACTTTTGCTCTTCCTCTTAGAAAAAATTCTACTTTATCATATTGTGGCTCAATCTTGAGCGTTCCATTTTTATCAGCAAATCCCCATAACTCATTTTTTTTAAATGGAATTAAATCGGGATTGTCCTGAGAAAAAATGATAATTGGAAAAAAGAGTAGTACGAGTATTAAAGAAAATTTCATGAATATATGTTTTATACTTTTTTTTTAATGAACCTTAGAATATTAATTCCTTATTTTTTTAAAATGATTTTTTGCTGAGAAAATTTAAAAGCCAATTCCAACATCTCAACCATTTTTGACCATTCTTTAGCTGGGACGGTTTGGTTTTTATAAATCTTCATTGTGCTCACTTTTAGCTTATTACCTTCCATTTTTGCTTCACTTATAAAAGCACCAAATTCATTTTCGACACTCATGTTTAAGTTATCAATTCCTTCCGCTTTGTAACCATCTGGCAATTCTAAAGTGATATTATTTTCTATGGTTTTTGCAAAATTAATTTGAGCATCCTTTGTTCTTTCTTTTATATCATCTTCATCTAATTCAATTTGACTACCAATCATTTTTCCAATATCAAAAATTAAATTCGGTCCAGCTTTTTTAATATAATCTTTAGCATCATATTTTATTTGAGCTTTTAGATCATCACCAAAGCGACCGTTTGAGAGAACCTTAAATTCTTTAATTTCTTCTGTATCATGATCTTGTCTAATCCAATCTTTGATATTTTCTTTTTTCTTTTCAGACAATTCTGATTTTATTTCAGCCATATCTTCCTCTGAAATTTTATTTTTTTTATTGATTTTTGCTTCAAGTCTATTTTGTTCAGTTTTTATTTCATTCCTAGCAATACGATCGTCATCTTCCGCAATATAATTTTCCTGATAAAGAATTAATCCATAATATAATTGTTTATACGCTCCTTGAAATTTCACTTCATGATCAAACATCATAGAATAATTCTCTTCATTTATTTTAAGAGAAATTGAATTAATATAATTGTTATCTGATGCGGAAGAATTATGGGTAACTTTATCATTCTTGTTGTAGTGATTGTTAGAACTTGATCTATAAACAGGAACATTAAATAACCTGTAGTCCATTTCACCAGCACTCAAATAATTGTCAAATGGCCAATAATATTTATCAACCGATGGAATGTAGATACCATAAGTTAATTCCCTATCAAGAACAACACTTTCGAGATTACCATATAACCTAGGAACTGCAACTACATATTCAGAAGTGATGCCATTAGATTTTAATTGTTCTTTGAAATAATAAGCGAAATAAGCGTCACTCATTTTATAATATTGACTCGGACTTAATAATTTTTTATAAATTCTATTTTGTCTGACACGTGCCGCTTTTTTCTTAGTACTTACTACTTCTTCAGAATAATTTGTCATCTGATGTAAAAAACCTAAGCGAAGTCCATAGTAAATTTTTGCTGCTACTTGTTCATCTGTTTCACCCGCAGTATTTTCCATTTTCTTTACATACCTTCCTAGTGTGTATATTCCACTTAGGTTATTGCTAAATCTATTAATAATTGCAGGCAACTTTTCCAAATCTGAGAGTCCTTCGTATAAAATTTCAGGAGTAGTCCCTCGTTGAACTTGCTTTTTCTTCTTATCAACTTTAACTCCTTTAGGTATAGGAGAAGCCATGATTTTGATAATCGGCTCAGTTAGATTTTCATAGTCCCACATGACATCTTTGTAAGTGGATCGCATTTGGTCTTTGATGGTAAAACGAGAAACACCAATACTTTTTCTACCTTTTCCATCAAGACCACCTTCCATTTTTTGGATAAAACTTGGAGCACCATTAAATGAATTATATCGAAATTTCCAGCGCTTTTCTACATCAAAAATCAACTCCTGATATTTGATCGGATAGAAGCTAGAAATTGGCGCAATAATGTTAACGTCAGAGGTATATTTCTCTGTGAATACTTTGAAATAATCTAGGATGTCTCCAATCGCTAAATTGGGAATGGCAATTTTATAATAGTCAGAAGATTGATAACTGGAAGCATAAGATCGTGGCACATCCGATTCTACTCTTACTGCTTTCGAAATATCAATCTCCTCTTTTTTTCCGTCAGGTTTGATGATAAAAAGTCCCACCGCATCAGAACTTTGATAATGATATTCTGAGTAATCATCTAAGGCGGTTTGATCTTGAATCAACACTCTCTTGCGAGTGATACCTTTAGTCTTGGTCCCTTTTCTTCGTTTATCTCCCAGAAAAGAAATGTAAGTTTTTTGGCAAAGAATTACCGCTGATTCATCTTTCCATTCGGCAGGAGCTTCGGTGGCTTCGAAGTCGCCATCGCTTTCGCCTAACACTAATTTATAATATTCAAGAGGATTGTCGTCTTGGTCAAAACTGAACAATGGAAATGCCATGACCAAGGAAAAAATTAGGAATAGATTTTTCATAGATATTGATTGATAGTTTTATTTAAGCACATACGAAGCTCCCGTTTCGTAGTAGTTTAATACGAACAGGAGCTTCGTATTACTTTTGCAAAATGATTTGATCGCCATAAAATTCTTTGACTTTAGCAATAGCTTTATTCCAGTTTTCAAATTGTTCTGGCAGCAAAATTTCATTTTTAATTTCAATACTTTTCAAATAATGTATAGTTGTCTTTTTCGGCACTTTAGGATTTTCTTTTAAAATATAACTTAATTGAAATTTGTAATCCTGATTGTCAATCTCGACAGGAGAGGGAAGGTATTTTACGGACATGCCAACAGGTAGATCCAAGGTAGTTTCGCCTTCGGTAGCTGTTTTTCTGTTAAATTCAAAAGCTCTAGTTCGATCTTCCTCCATGTCATAATTATTAAAAGCAAAATCCAATTCTACGCTAATGTAAAGTTCTTTTCCAAGATCAATAATTCGATTATTAAGTTCAACTGAATAATCAATTTCAATATCTCTTTCTCGACTCTCATTCGTTGGAATTTCTTCGATTTCGATTTTGATATTTTTGTCTTCGTTGGTGATATAATTTTGGAAAAAAAGTTCTTTTTTACTAATTGGCGTATTCGCCAAATAATAATACATTTCTGATTTCTTGTTTCCAGTAAATTTAGTTTGCCCTTTTCCTTTGATTTGATCACCTTCGATTACCAAGTTAATTTTGATCAGTTCTTGACTGTGATTCATGGGGAATTCTGGAATTTTTCCTACGATAAATTTATCTCCATTTTCAATCAAAACTTCTTTCCCTTGAATCCTCAAAGCATAATTATAGAGGTCAGAATATTTTTCCGTAGGATCCAAAAATATTTTCTCCTCACCCACAATCACCGTGCAAATCATGTGGTTGTCTACCACCAAGGAAGGAATTTCATAAGTGTACGGAAGATCTCTCGTTCCTAGCCAAGTCAAGCGTGCATCATAACCGGCAATCAGCAACATCTCTTTGGTCAAGTTCGCCATGCCTTTGCAATCACCATATTTATTACCCAAAACAGTCTGACAATTTTCAGGTTGAAAACCCATGATTCCATTTTCAAATGCGATGTATCTAATATTATCTTGCACCCAATAAAAGATGGATTTAATTTTTTCAAGGTCAGTACTTTTCCCCTCCGTTAATTCATTCACCAAACTTGTAAGACCATTGTTATCATTTCCAATATTATCCACCAGCTGAGCATACCAACCATATAAATCATTGACATCTTTAAACATCGAAATCTCTTTTCCCTTCACATTAATACTCGCCACAATTGGAATCATGTGAGGATCAATCTTACTTCGACTTGGTGTGTTTTTGAATTCTGAAAGAGAAGAGAGGTTGGTCATCTGAAAATTAAAAACGTGCTGTTTCTTCTCAGGAGTCCTGTTTTTTTTAGGAATTCCTTCTTTAAAATTTATTTCTCGCAAGTCCAAATTAAGCCATTCTGGAACATTGACGATGATCGTACTTCTCTCAATAGGATAAACATCATTAAAATATAAAGTATTCAAATATTTAATATCGGTAAATACTTTTTTGTAAGAAAAACCAATTCTATCTCCTTTTCGCTTAAGTGTTTTATCAAAATAACACATCTTTAAATCACTATGAAAAATACCATCTGACTCTTGATCAGAAATGATCGGTTTGACTTTGTAACTTTTTTTTCCATCTGCTTTTCCTTTGATATTTTTGATTTGGGTATCGTTGTCAAAATAAACGTAGCGTCTAAATTTGACTGGCAATGCAGAAATAGATTCTGCCAATTGAGAGATTTCTATCTCTGCGTAGATTTCTCCTTTTTTATTCAAAAAGAATGAAAGTTCCTTTTTGATTTCGATGATTTTTATTTTGGGTTCTTCTTTGAGAAATGAATTTGAAAAGGTGAGAATAGGTAGGAATAGAAAAAATAAACAGATTAATAGTTTGATGTTAGTTTCCATAAATAGTTATATTTTTTGTCATAAAAGATATAACAAATATATCAAAAAGAAGGATTAACAAAACAGATTCTACCATATATTATTTTAAATAAAAAATAGTCAGGTGTGAGGCTGGTCGCTGCACTCTCGGTCGGGAGTCAGGGACTTATTATTATCCTCACGGGTTAAAATAACGTAACTATTCAGCACTAATATTAATGAACGAATTGAACGCAGAGACGGGTAGGGGAGACGCAGAGTTTTATCTTTTTTCAAGAAAAAATATGCTCGTGGGAATCTCTGCGCCTCGGTGTCTCTGCGTTCAATTCATTACAAAGTGGTGTGCTGAATAGTAACAAAATAATTAGAATTATCATGATGGGGAATAGTAAACATAGATAATAAGAGGCATAAAAATAAGAAGACTCTGACTACCGACCGAGAGTGCAGCGATCAACCTTGCACCTGACTACTTTTATAAGTTAAACCCGTTTAACTACTAGGAACTTTGCAATTCATATTTTTGTAAATCAATTATTTTAATATTTATGTTATAAAAAAAAATAGAAAATGGCGATTACAAAAATGTGGACAGGGTCCGAAAAATATATTTGTGATAAAGAATTAGCGCAGGCCTTCCACATGGCAAGAGTGATTGGGATGCCTTTGTTGATCGAAGGAGAACCGGGTACTGGAAAAACGGAATTACCGTTGCAGTTTGCTGAAAGTTTGGGAGCAAATTTATTTGTTTATCCAGTAGGTTCAAAAAGTAATGTGGAGCAATTTGTGGCAAAATTTGACCACGTAAAATATTTGCGAGATTCTCAAGTTGAAATTTTAAATGCACAACGAGAAGAAAAGGGTTTAGATAAAAAATTATCTACCGGCGGTCGAAATACGGAGAACTTGCAAGACTATGTTTTAAAAGGGCCAGCTGCTCAAGCGTTCTCTACGCCTAATTCAGTTTTGCTAATTGATGAGATTGACAAAGCACCTCGGGAGTTTCCCAATGATTTATTATATGCTTTGAGTCATCGAAAATTTGTGATGCCAGAGAGTGGAGAGATTATCGAAGTGAGTGAAGAAAATATGCCTGCCATTGTCATCACGAGTAACCGAGAACAAGAATTACCAACTGCCTTCAAAGGTCGTTGTGTCTATCATTATATTTCATTTCCATCTCCTGATACGATGCATGAAATCGTGCAGAAACATTTTCCGAAATTAAGTGAAACGTTGGAGGAGAAGTGTATTTCGATGTTTTACCAGATGCGAAGTTTAGGTCTCGACCGAGCACCTGCTACCCGGGAATTATTGAGTTGGATAAAATATTTGAAATCATTTGAAGAAGCAGAAGCTTTGACCAGAGTAAATAAAGTAGAAGGTCTTGGAGTTTTGATAAAAAATCAAAATGACATGGAGAAAGTAAAAGCTAGAATCTTTGGAAAAACGAGTTAAAATAATGGTGAATTATTAACGGTTAACTGTTAATATTCCCATGATGTAATCCTGTTTTGGTGTTAATCATTCACCGTTAACAATTAACCATTAATAAAGATGTTCGATCAACTTCCACATACTTTTAGAAAACACAAATTGTCGGCTGACGTGCGTACGTTGTTACAATTTCGCAATGCCATGGACAAAGGTTTAGTTCGGACATTGGGCGATGCCTATTATGTGCTCAAAGCTTTAGTCACTTCTGCACCGACAGAGATTGGGCCATTTTCACAAGCCTTTTACGAACACTTTTTAGGAATCGATGTCCGCAAGGGCGAACCGTTGGAAGATGCAGTCGCTCGTTCTGATGCGTTTCGAGGTTGGAAAGAAAATTTTACCGAAGAAGAATTAGCAGAAATTCCGCTGTTGGAATTAATTGATAAATTTTTGGATGAAATTCACTTAACCACCTTTGATATTCAGCGAGTGTTGGATGGAAAAGATATTTTGAAAAAAGATAATCCAGAAATGGAAGACGATGATCCTAACGGCGGCGAAAGTGCTCCTTCTGATCGACCATTAGATCGAATGGCTGATTATCGAGATATACCTTTGGAAGAATTACTGCGGAGAATGCGAGAGGTGGCCAAGCAGCAAAAAGGAAAACATTCGGGCGGTGATCATTGGATTGGGACTGGTGGCGTGTCTCCTTACGGAAATGGTGGAGCTGCGGCTGGAGGTGTACGAGTTGGTGGAACAGGCGGAGGAAAAATGGCAAGAGCAGCAGTCAACAGTCGAGATTTTTATCCAGTTGATACCAAAGCATTATTAAAAGATGATAACATAGATGCTGCATTGGCGGCATTAAAAGGAATTGAAGAAGGAACGGCTGAAATTATTTTAGATATACCTAATACAATTAAAGAAGGTCTCAAACAAGGAGGTATTTTTCTCCCAATCGAAAAAGAAAAGGTTCAACAAAAAACGCAAGTTATTTTGATGATTGACAATGGTGGCTGGTCCATGTCTCCTTATGTTACGACAGTTCAAAAGCTATTTAAGAAAATGAAAACTCGGTTTTCACATGATTTAAAAACCTATTATTTTCATAATAGTATTTATGGCGGATTGTACACCGATGCTGCGCGTTGGAAATTTGAACCGATTGAAAAGATCATTCGACAAGACAAGAATTATTCAATTTTTGTGATTGGCGATGCTGATATGGCGCCTTATGAATTGAGTAACGCCAGTCAAGAATCATGGGGAGAATTGTCCAAACATTTTAAAAGGATGGCTTGGCTAAATCCGATGCGTGAATCTATTTGGCATACCTCGATGACTTGTTCCGTTTTGATGAGAATGTTTCCGATGTTTAGTTTGACGCCAGATGGAATTGAAGAGGCTATTCTGGAAATGAATCGAAGAAGGAAATTTGGAAAGTAAAGAATGTTAAAAAAAGTTAGGGATCGGATACCTATAAGGTATTAGATCCCTAACTTATAAAAATCAAATCAAAAAATGAGAATCAAAAATCAATTTGACCTAACGGGCAAAGTAGCCATCGTCACCGGCGCATCAAAAGGAATTGGAGAATCAATCGTTCGAGGATTATGCGAGCATGGAGCAAAAGTAATCGTCAGTTCAAGAAGTCAAGAAGCTGTTGATGCAGTTGCGCAAGGATTAAAAGACGACGGTTACGAAGCTACCGGAATTGCTTGCCATGTCGGAAAAGAAGATCAATTACAAAATTTAGTGAACAAAACTATCGAGATATATGGCGGGGTAGATATCCTTGTCAACAATGCTGCGACCAATCCAACCTTTGCACCAATCACTAAGGCAACAGGAGAAGTATTTGATAAAATTATGAATGTCAATGTCAAAGCTTGTATGCTTTTGTCGAATATGTGCTATAAATCTATGAAAAGTAGAGGCGGTGGATCAGTTGTAAATATTGCTTCCGTAGAAGGATTGCACCCATCATTTGGATTAGGAATGTATAGTGTAAGTAAAGCTGCGGTCATCATGTTGACTAAAAACATGGCGAAAGAGTGGGGGAAAGCAGGCATCCGAGCGAATGCAATTTGTCCAGGTTTGATTCAGACGAAATTCAGTTCAGCACTTTGGAAAAACGAAGAAATCTTCAACGAGTTTATCAAAGAATTACCTGCAGGAAGAATGGCTCAACCAGATGAAATGGCTGGCTTAGCAGTTTTCTTAGCGTCAAATGCTTCTAGTTATTCTACGGGAGGAGTATTTGTTGCGGACGGTGGACATTTGGTGAAATAGATCGCTGCGCTGTCAGACTGACGATATTTTTTAAATCACTTCTCTGCCAGATTTACGATTATTATTTGTATACTGAACTATTACAAATAAATGTCTGAGTTCTGACAACGCAGCGATCTAAAAAAAAATATGATTCGAAAATGCCTTTTGTCTTTTATAGTTTTCTCTGTGTTTAGTTTTAACACCAAACTAATCGCAGCGATTGTTTTTGGTGAAAAACCGAAAAGGGAAAGTATTTTCGATGTCATGAGCCAACGCGATGAGTTAGCGATCACATTAATTTTCGATGTTCAAGAAATTATTGACCACCGGAAAAATGATAAAAAGTACCCTGCCATTTTAACTTTTTATGATAAAAGAGGAGTTCTCCAAAATTGGAAAATCGATGTAGAAGCACGCGGAGTTTTTCGAAGATACAATTGCCCTGAAATGCCTCCGTTAAAATTGAATTTTAAAAAATCAGATTTAAAGAAAAGAGGACTCAGTAAATTTGATGATTTTAAAATTGTTACTCATTGCATAGAAGATTATGAAAGTGCCAAAGCAGTCGTTTTAAAAGAATACCTCGCTTATAAATTTTACAACTCCATTACTGAAAACAGCTTCCGAGTTCAGTTATTAAAGATCAATTATATCGATTCCAAAACTGGGATGATTCGAGAACACTATGGCTTTATCATTGAAGACTTTGCTTTACTGCGAGATCGGATTGGCGCTGAAAAATGTGAAAAACCATTGGGTATTTCCAAAACAGGAATCAATCGGGAAGAATACAAAAAACTCTCACTTTTTCAATATATGATTGGAAATTCAGATTGGAGTTTGAAGCAAGTAAGAAATGTAAAAGTAATGATATTGGATGGAAAATATGTGGTCATCCCTTATGACTTTGATTTTGCAGGCTTGGTTTTAGCGCCTTATGCCAGGGTGAATGCTGACTATGGTTTAACTTCATTGAGGCAAAGAGTCTTCCTAGGTTACGAAGAAGATTTGGAAGATATGAAAGCGGTAAAAAAACGATTCAAAAAACGAAAAGGTAGATTTAAACGCACAACTAAATATTTTTCACCTCTACCAAAAGCTCATAAAGAGAGTGTACTCAACTATCTCAAATCATTTTACAAAAATCTAGATACGATTCAATTGCCAGAAGAATAGGAGCTAATTAAGAAAGCAATATTCTTCTCACAATTAAAACTAGCAATAACACCACTACCCCTACAAATCCCAAGATCAATAAATTGTCTTGCAAATGACTCGTGCCATCCGTCAATTTCTTGCCCATATATCCAATAAAAGCGAACAGTAAAATAAAACCAAAAACTCGTTTAAACATCTTGTAAATATTTTAATTCTTTAAAAAAGGCACAAGGTAGTCTTTGTCCCTTTTCTAGTCAACAAAAAAACATTCTAAACGTCTTTTTCCAAACATTTCCCTCTTTGAATCAAATTTCATTTCCAACCGTTCAACTCTTTGAATTCCACAAAGTTTATATCTTTACGTTTTTAAAAATTAACAAAAAAATCCGATCATGGCAGAAAATAAAAACAAACCTAGTCAATTGAATATCGAACTTCCAGAAGAAATAGCAGAAGGAACTTATTCCAACTTAGCAATTATTTCTCATTCTAATTCTGAATTTATCGTAGATTTTGTACGTATTGTTCCCAATGTTCCTAAGGCAAAAGTAAAATCTCGAATTATCTTGACTCCTCAACATGCCAAGCGTCTGATGCGTGCATTGGTGGATAATGTTAAAAAATTCGAAGCGCAACATGGTACGATTGCAGAGCCAGATCAGCAATACCCTCCGATGAACTTCAATACGCCGAAGGCGCAGGCTTAGGTGCCTTAGTTGATATTGTATTCTTGAGAATTAAATTAAGATTTACAGATTCTAAGTTTTTTCTCAAGAATATAATATCAAAATAATTAAGTCCATTCCTAGTACTTAAAATATGAAACCGATCTCCTTAATTTTAATTTTCATTATATTAGTCATTTCTCCATTTTATTCTCAAACACGTATTACATACGAGGGAAAAATGATTTTGGCAAAATATACTCACCCTATTCATGATTTAAAAGATCAGTTAGCAGCACCTCCTTATTTTTACAAACTTTCTGATTATACGTTTCAAGTAAGGCAGCATGTCTTTTTGATTCGAAAATTAAAAGAGAAAAGTTGGGGCGAGCCTAGATCTTATATTCAATTTGTTTTTCATGAAGACAGAAAACTTAGCTCTCGTACTGATGTTCTGAAAAATAAAAATCTAGAGATAATTAAATATGATAAAAATGTATTCGCATTCCTAATCCAAAAAAACAAAAAAACAAAAAAAATGACCACCTTTTTTGCTTTGATTATTACTTGAAAAATATTAACTCGAATTATAATAAATTTTTATGGAAATGAAAGATGAGTAACCGTACCCTTTTTGGTAGTTAATTAATAATATATTTCTAATGAAAATTCTTTGATTACTCTTCCCACCTTATACTAGGTTATTTTAGGAAAACCACTTTTCCTAATCACTTTTCCTAAAAATTAATACCAATAAATCTATTATATTTTTGATAATATATATACTATGTTTCTAGTAATATAGAGCATTTATACACGATTAAAAAGAAAAAATGAGAAAGGCAATCTTACTTTTAATAATTTCCCTTATTGCTTTGACTGAAATATATGCTCAAGGAAAGAAACACTATGACCTCGAACATTTATACAGAGAAAGACCAATATATGAGGTACAAATTCCAAGATACCTTAGACAATACGATATTTCTGATTCAACCATTAAAGCAGAAATTCCAAAAGGGAGTAAAGTTAGGGTTATCGATTCTTTTTTTAGGGAAAGATGGGAAGTCCTTTACCAAGGAGAGAGAGGTTGGCTTAATGAGGGCGATCTAAGTTTTCATAAACCAGGGATGAAAAATGAAAATGAAATTAGTGCTTTAGATTCATCATATAGAAACCAACCATTTTATTTTGTGACCAATGAAACCCATTTAATAGAACACATGTCTCATAAATCAGCTACTTTTGCAAATGTGCCTAAAGGAGTTAAAGTAAGAGTTATCAATTCATTTTTCAAGGATTGGTGGGAAGTTATATATGATAACAGAAGAGGAAACCTGCGAAAAACACTTTTAAGCTATCAAGAAATAAGTCAGACTCAAAGTCAGACTTATTCTGATGTTAAGCCTAAATCTAACTCTTCAATCAATTCTATTAAATATTCGAAAAGACTACATCAACCAACAAGTTTAAGAGAAAATCCAAATTCTAAATCAAAAGTAATTTTAAGATTTAAGGGTGGTAATAAAGTTTTAGTCATTGACGACTCGAGGAAATGGTGGTCGAAAGTCATCTATCAAGAAAAGGTAGGATGGGTGAAAAAAAGTTTACTTAGGGATTAGGGTTTTGCGCAAAATAACTTACTTAAAAAAACTCAAACGACTTCCAAGGTTTCCAACTCAGAGGACAGAGTAAATAATGTTCTTTTACCTTTTTTTCTTTTAGAATAAAAATAACACCCATGTGGAATAAATCTATCGAAATAGTCACTCGTGGATGCGCTTTCAGTTTTTCCCAAGCCTCTTCCATTTCATAACTCCAATGAATATCATCAAAAACAAAAACAGTTTCGTTGTGAGCAAATTCTAAACACGAGTCAAAATAATTTAGCGTCGGTGCAAGTCGATGATTTCCATCAATAAAAACATAATCTAATTTCCCTAAATCGTTCAAAGCTAATTGTAATGTATCTTCAAATTTCCCCAACCGCAATTCCACATTTTTAATCTTCATTTCTTCCAAATGGTAATTCGCTAATTTGGCAATTTGCGGATCCCCTTCTAGGGTGATGAATTTGGAATTCATCGCAGCGGAGGCTTGATAAATGGTTGAGATGCCAAGTGACGTTCCTAGTTCCAACATCGTCTTAGGTTTGTAGAAATTGACCAAACGAAAAAGCGTTTGACATTGCCATTTTTTGGAAGCAGCATTTTTGGCGATGCTACCGATCGTTTTCTCTTTTTCATTTCCGGAAGTTGAACCTGCGCCAAAATCTGTTGTTTTAATTTTTGTGGAATTTCTTTCTATAATTTTACGCAGATGTTCCGCCGTTCTAAAGACATAATATTCTCGATCATCTTCCAACACATTTAGCGCGAAATCAAAAACAAAAGGGGAGTGAACTTGATACTTTGTATCAGCTACAGAATAAAATTGTAAATAGCGGAGAATGGATCTTAGCAATTGAATTGTTATTTTTTTAATTGAAAGCAAATGTTAGTCTTTGAATTGGAATTAACAAGTTTTTAATTAAAAATATTCATCATTTTTGCACCTTCATAAAATTTTCTAAATCAAATTACCGTTTTTGTGACTATGAAAAAAACCAACCTAATCATTACCTTATTATTTTTGATGTCGCAATTCGGCATTAGTCAATCTTACCGAACTGCGGTCGGAATTCGATTGGGGACAGGAGCTGGCCCAGCACTTAGCATCCAGCAAAAAATTGCCAAGTATTCCACCATCGAAGGAATTTTTCAACCTAATTTTAAAGAAAATATTTCTTCTCTAGATTTGATTTATGAGCGGCATTATAAGATTTTGATCAAGCGAGTAAATATTTATATGGGGGCAGGTTTGCATAAAGATTGGCGACCAACGAATCATGAATTAGAATTGGAAGAAAAAGCGGACGCAGGTTTTGTTGGGATTATAGGAGGGGAAGTCACCTTCAAAAAATTAAATGTCAGCTGGGATTACAAACCTTCCGCCAATGTGATGGGAGGAAAAACTCATCTAGCTCATCAGTCTGCGATTACTTTGCGGGTGATAATTGTTAAGCAAAAGAAGAAGAAAATTAATTGGCGTTTTTGGAAAAAGAAAAAATCTAAAAAAGAACAGCGGAAGGGTAAAAGAGCTTCTAAAAAAGAGCCCACAAAAGAAAAGAAAAAAGTTAATTGGCGATTCTGGGAGAAATAAATATATTTATTTCGTAAAGTTAACTTTATCAATTTTTTATTTCAATACATTTTTTAAACAATTGAACCTGCTAAGACATTTAGTTTTAACAGGTTTTTATTTTAGAAAAAGAACTAAATTTGATTTTTTGATTTTTAAAAATAAATAAATGAACAAAATAGCATATATCACAGGAGGTTCAAAAGGAATTGGACTAGGAATTGCCAAAGCAATGTTGGCAGAAGGGATGAAAGTAGCGATAACCGGTAGAAATAGGGAAACTTTAAATGCAGCCGTTGAGGAATTAAATAAAGTTGAAAATGGGGAAATCTTAGCGATTGAATCTGACGTACGGAATTTTGAATCTGAGAAAAATGCGATCGAACAAGTTTTGAAAAAATGGGGAACACTCGACGTGGTGATTGCCAATGCAGGGGTCGGTAAATTTGCATCAATCGAAGAAATTAGTTTGGAAGATTGGAACTCGGTGATTGATGTAAACTTGACCGGAGTTTTTCACACAGTCAAAGCGTCTATCCCCGCGATGAAAGAATCGAAAGGATACATTATGACGATTGCGAGTTTGGCGGGAACTAATTTTTTCCAAAAAGGCTCTGCTTATAATGCCAGTAAATTTGGTTTGGTAGGATTCACCCAAGCGGTGATGATGGACCTTCGACAATATGGAATCAAAGTGACGACGATTATGCCAGGGTCAGTTGCGACTTATTTTAATGGTCATGTTCCTTCGGAGAAGGATGCTTGGAAAATTCAACCAGAAGATATTGGTCAGATGGTGGTGGATTTATTGAAAATGAATCCTAGGACTTTGCCAAGTAAAGTTGAAGTTAGACCTTCGATGCCGCCTAGTAAATAGGTTGGTCTTGTTTTGTTTGTTTTAATTTTTTGACTGTTGAATTGTTCGATTGTTTTATTGATGAATATTGAAGACCAGACCGCTCATTTAACATATAAATAATTAATAATCAAAACAGTCAAAACAATATAACAGTCAAAAAATAAAATAGTAAATTTGTCTCCATGAAAGCTGCTACCGTCAAACAAATTAAAGATGAATTAAACGAACGATCTCCAAAAGAGCTTTTGGAATATTGCCTTCGTCTTTCAAAATTCAAAAAAGAAAATAAGGAATTAGTGACTTACCTATTGTTCGAAGCTTCGGATGAGGATTCGTATATTCAAACCATGAAAAATGAAATGGATGAGCAATTTGAAACAGTTGATCGGAGGAGTTTTTATTATTCCAAAAAAGGAATTCGGAAAATTTTGGCAAATGTAAAAAAGCATATTCGCTATTCTAAAAACAAAGAAACAGAAGTGGATTTGTTAATCCATTTTTGTCAATCACTTAAAAAATTTTCTCCCTCAATTCGAAGAAGCTCGACTATGATGAATTTGTACGATCGGCAAATTGAAATGATTAAAAGAAAAATCGAAAAACTACACGAAGATTTGCAGTATGATTATGGGCAAGCATTGGAAGATTTATAAAAGTACTTTCGAAGTTCCTGCCTGCCCGTATGGGCTTCGGATTCTGGTTCAAAGCCCATACGGGCAGGCGGGAGCTTCGGAATACTATTCCTCCTCATCTTCAAATTCGTCTTCTTCAATTTTATCAATTACATCTAAAACCCAGTTGATTACTTTTGGACTAAGATATTTTGCAATGCCAGCTTTCTTGCTCGCTGATTTTAAGATCTTCACATTTTTATAACCCATCTTTTTTGCTTCGGCTATCTCAATATATTCATCCCATTCTTCATACGTAACCATATTAAATTGAGCACACATGATGTCTAAGTCGGTTGGATCGTTGATGTCGTATTTTGCCATTGTCGTATTTTAGAATTATAGGTGAATTAGTTTAAACTCTAAAATATTAATTTTGTTTGGAAGATTTAGCTTAAAATTAAAAAGCCCATTTTTAAAAGTATATACTTTTGAAAATGGGTCATTGTTTTAAATCTTGACTTATTTCTAAATCACATCATCTAACTTACTTAGTAGAAATTGGAATAGATAAATTGGAATATTCCCAAGCAAAGTCAATCGTATTTTTCTCAACAGAATATTTTAATTGTTCTTGAATTTCTTTTTTGAAAAGAGGCGTAATATTTACTCGCAAAGCATCCTCTGATTGTTTGTATTCATAAGATCCCCATTGATCATTTGTTTTGGAAAAAATCGCCACCCAATCTCCTTTTTCATTTTGAATAATAAAAAAGCCATACTTTCCAGCAGGTAATTCTTTGCCATCAATCATTACTTTTTTAGAAAAAGAAACGGTCGTATTGTCATTCGCTCCAGCTCTCCACACTTTCCCATATTTTTCCATATTTCCCCAGATAGCTCTTCCGCGAACAGAAGGAGCACCATAATTTATTTCAATATCTACTTTATCAATTGTTCCATTGGCAACAGACTTTGGACTTTTTTGAGCTTCCATATTTGAAGTCAAAGCAAAAAGTAGAATGAGTAGGAATCCAATTTTTTTCATGATATTTTATTTTAGTGTTTTTAAATAATTCTTTTTTATAAGCTTAAGGACAACATCTTTTTTAGAAAAATGCATTGAGTAATAATAAAAGTTGTTTTAAATCTATGTCAAGATAGAATTAGGATTTCTTTTCCTCGTATTGTATAAACAAAGATTCTTTTTATTTACTTTTATAGTTCTTATCGTATACAAGATATTCTTTTTCTCTATTTTTAGATCCATGTTTATACTCCTAAGGAAAAATGAAAGCAGTAATATTTTTTCTCAAACAAATTCATTAAACACAAACCTGTAAGATGAGAGTATTTACATTAACCTGCCTATCCCTGTTTTTTCTATGCATGATTCAGACTGATGTTTTTTCACAAACAAATTCTATAATTTGGAAAAAAACAAACAAGACTGTCTCCGCTCAAAAAGCAAAATTTTCTTCTAAAAAGCTTCCTGATCAATTTACCACTTTTGAATTAAAAGATCGAAAAAAATTGAAGGAAGAACTTTTGAAATCCCCACTTAGATTTAGTCAAGCATCTTTGGATCAAAAAAATTACATTTCTCTTCCTATGCCGGAGGGGCAAATGGCAAAGTTTAAAATTTTTAATTCTCCAATTATGCAGGATCAATTAGCTGCTGAATTTTCCGAGATTAAAACTTACACCGCAGTTGGAGTTGATGACCCATTGGCAGTAGCCAAAATTGATATTTCTCCAAAAGGATTTCATGCAATGATTTTATCTCCTGGAAAAAATTCAGTTTTTATCAATCCAATAGATTTGAATGATGGAGAATATATTTCATTTTTTAAAAATGATTTTCCTGTCGATAAAGGCATCATTTGTTCGATAGATAATGTTACTTCTTTTTTAGAGCCGAGTGCTGAGCCAAACCTTACTCCTCTGGGGGATTGTGATTTTCGGGAATATAGATTAGCACTCGCTTGCACAGGGGAGTATGCGCAATATCATGATGATGGTGACAATTCGAATGGAGACATAACTGCCGATGCCCTGGCAGCCATGGTAACTTCGATGAACCGAGTGAATGGAATTTATGAACGAGACATGGGATTGACGATGATAATAATAGCCAATAATTCTCTCTTAATTTATACCAATGCCAATACTGATCCATACACCAATAATAGTGGAGGAGCCATGCTTGGTGAAAATCAATCGAATATCGATAGTGAGATTGGATCTGCTAATTATGATATTGGACATGTTTTTAGTACGGGAGGTGGAGGAGTTGCGTCATTAAATTCTCCTTGTTCTAATAATTCAAAAGCAAGAGGAGTTACAGGAAGAGGCGCTCCAATTGGCGATCCTTTTGACGTGGATTATGTAGCGCATGAAATGGGACATCAGTTTGGAGGAAATCATTCCTATAATAATAGTTGCGGTGGAAATAGAAATAACAGCACAGCATATGAACCAGGAAGTGGTTCGACGATTATGGCATATGCCGGAATTTGTGCTCCCAATGTTCAATCGAATAGTGATGATTATTTTCATGGGATTAGCTTGGAGGAGATGTCTACGTTTGTTACTAATGGAGGAAACTGTGCAACGATTACCAGTACTGCTAATGATCCGCCAACTTCAGATGCTGGGAATAATTATACGATTCCAGTTTCCACTCCTTTTGAATTAACAGGAGTTTCTACTGATCCAAATGGAGATCCAGTTTCTTATTGTTGGGAACAAATGGATAATGAAATTGCTACTATGCCTCCCGTTTCGACAAGTATTGATGGCCCAAACTTTAGAAGTTTTTCACCTACTACGAATCCTGTCAGAATTTTTCCAAGACTTAGTGTAATTCTGGGTTCTGGGGGTGATGATTTTGAAGTATTACCAAGTGTTACTCGAACTATGAATTTTAGATTATCAGTAAGAGATAATAATAATGGATATGGTTGTTCTGCTTATGATGATATGATAATTACCACAGCTGTAGGTGCTGGGCCATTTGTAATTAATTATCCAAATGTGGAAGAAACTTGGAATGTCGGAGATACCAGAATAATTACTTGGGATGTCGCTAACACCGCCGCTTCTCCAGTCAGTTGTGCGAATGTAGATATATTGTTATCAACTGATGGTGGCTTAACATTTACGACTACGCTTGCTTCCAATGTTCCAAATGATGGCGCTCAAAATATTACAGTTCCAAACGTTACAAGTTCTTCCTGTCGAATAAGAGTGAAGTGTTCCAATAATATTTTCTTTGATATAAATGATGCTAATATTACGATCGGAGTAACGATTAGTTGTGTCACTTTTACCAGTACAAATGTGCCAGTTGCCATCCCATCATCTGGAACACCGACGGTTACTTCTGATTTAAATATTTCTATCGGCGAAACTATTGCTGATCTTAATGTCAAAGACTTGGTAGGCGTACACACTTATGTTGGTGATTTAATTTTTACTTTACAGCATCCGTCTGGTGCGGAAGTAATTTTAGTAAATAGAAAATGTGGTAGCGATGATGACTTTGATATTGATGTGGATAATACGGGAAATACGCTAGTTTGCCCTTATGACAACAATCAAACGGTTATACCAGAAGGAAGTTTTTTAGCACTAAATGGTTTAACTACCGATGGACTTTGGACGCTAGAAATTCAAGATGCAGAAAATGTAGATGGAGGAAGCTTGAATGGTTGGGGACTTGAGATTTGTTATGAGGAGCCAGTCGCTCCGTTGCCTGTCGAGTTGGTGGATTTTAAAGCTAGACCTCGCGAAAATGATATTTTATTGACTTGGGAAACTGCCAATGAAATTGATAATGCAGGATTTGAAATTCAACGAAGTGTGCTAGCTGAAGATAGTTTTGAAAAAATTGGATGGGTGAATGGGAAGGAAGATATTGCGGCGGCGAGTTATAATTTTATCGATAAAAATGTCAAAACAGGAGTCCAATATTATTATCGCTTAAAGCAAATTGATTTTGATGAGGACTTTACTTTTTCTCCTATTCAATCCGCTATTTTGCAAATCGGTAAATTTGAAATAAACTTTGCTCCAAATCCTGTGCGAGAATCAATGATGATCACCTTGGCAAAGGAAGGAAAATATAATGGAGAAATTCAGATCATTGACCTTTTTGGAAGAGTATTGTTTTCTCAAAAGTATGCTTTGGAAAATAGGCAACAGATAGAATTTAATCTTGCTCATTTTCCTTCAGGTGTTTATTTTCTAAAAGTAAAAAATGGAGAAAAGGAGGAACTTGTGGAGAAATTTTTTAAACAGTAAAAGTGAGTGGACTGTTGAATTCTTTTCGCTTCACTAATTGTTGAATGGTTAAACTGTTACGATCAAAATTTCAGAAATAATTTTTTTTTGAAATACATAAAAACAGTTCAATAATTTGCGAAGCGAAAAGAATTCAATAATTTAACAGTCAATTCCCTTCAAACTCTCTTCATTTTTCTAAATTGAATTATGGAAGTAAGCCCAATTACTACCCAAAAGAAATTTACCATCACCGATGGCAAAGCTCCATAATAAGCTGAGTTTATTAAGATCAAAGTGGCTCCTAAAATATTTAAAGATTGAAACCTAAATGAGGTGCCAATCATTTTGTTGTTAGAAACAGAATAGTATGCATATAAACTTATTGCTGCTCCAATCCATCCAAATAAACTAATGATAATTTCTGTCATGATATTTTTATTTTTGGCGCAAAAGTATTCTATTTTTTAATAATAAACTGTTAAAATAGGAGAAGAAAATTATACCTTGAGGAAAAATAATTCATGCATGAAATACATTAAAATTTTCGTTTTAGGACTCCTTTCTTTATTCATTATAGGCTTTGTCTTTTTGTCCTTTTACTCTGGCCCAGCAATTGAATTAGATACTGCAGGACAATTTGAATATCAACCTTTAAAATCCATTGAACTCAACCAATTTGAAAAAGAGAAGCAATATATCTCCTTGTCTGACGACACTCAGATTGCAGCAAATATTTTCCTTCCAACTATTTCAAAAGCGGAAAAAGTGCCGACCATTTTTATTTTCACTCCTTATAATCGAAGTATCGTCTTACCCGACTTGGCTTGGTGGGAAAAAGCTGGGGCAAAGGCTTTTACAGGAAGTTGGGGACCTGTTTTTAATGGACTCCCGAATCGAAAAACCTTGAATACGCTAACTTCAAATGGCTACGCAGTTGTCGTGGCAGATATGCGTGGGACTGGAGCTTCTTCAGGATTCACAAGTGCGATGTCTCCTCAATTGAGAGAAGATGGCATTGAATTGATTAATTGGATTGCGGAACAAAAATGGAGTGATGGAAAAGTTGGGATGGAAGGCCCCTCTTATTTAGGGTGGATTCAGTTGGCGATTGCGAGCGAAAAACCTGATGCTTTAAAATGTATCAGCCCTTCCATTATGGGAAGTGATATCTACACCGAGGCGCAAAAGCAAGGTGGGATTTTGATGACAAAATGGGTGAAGAATTTTAACAGACAACTTCGATTACTTAACTTAAATGGTTTTGATCGAAAAAATAAAATGCCCGTTTTTCCTGCTGAACCGGTGATTGATGAAGATGGTGATGGAGAAATTATGGATGAAATTCCACTCTACATAGATTCCGCTGAGCCGCTTTTTGTTACCGCAGAAAAACCAACTTATGCTGACGGAGTGGCCAGAGAAAATAATATTTATTTTAACCACACGAAGGATCATTTAAAAAATATTTGGACAGCAGAAATTGCCAAAGATTGGGAATATCGAGATGATGAAATTGTGGTTTATGGTGATACTATGAGCTTGGAAGATATTACTCCCGGTTTTTTTGTACCGGGGATTAAGGAGAGTAAAATTCCTATTTTAATGACAGGCGGATGGTTCGATGGATTTGAAGGAGTGACGAAACTTTACGCTAGTTTGCAAGAGGATAACCCTGCTCATTTTGTGATGGCTCCTCGATTTCATATGCCTGGGACTGTTCCACCTGAGTATAAAAAACTATTCGATTATCAGGGGGAGTATGAAGATCAATTGCTTTCCCTGCGAATTCAGTTTTATGATTTTTATCTCAAAGGAAAAGAAAATGGATTTGATGAAATAGATCCGGTGCAATTATATACTTGCTACAAAGGTTGGGAATCATTTGATAGTTATCCTCCAAAATCAACGACTTATGAAACGCTTTTTTTTAATGAAAAAAATCAACTAACTATAGACTCAAGTGGAAACGGTTTGGACATTTACGAAGTTGACTTTAGTCATGCGTCGGATTATGATGCAGAAAAAGATAATCGTTGGAACATGGCAACCACGACAGATTCTTTGATGATTAGAACTCAGTTGGATAAAAAATGTATGGTTTACGAAACGCCAATTTTGGAAAATAATTTGCAGGTGACAGGTCATTCGATTGTGGAATTATTTATCTCTTCGAATCAAAATGATGCAGACGTTTATGTTTATTTAAGCGACGTGGCGGAAGATGGAACGGTTTATTATGTGTCAGAAGGACAGCTTCGAGCGGGTTGGCATCGGCAAGTGGAAGATGATGAACAAGTCAATTTTTTATATGATATAAAGCCAGATTTGCCTTGGCATGGATTTGACAAAGGTGGTTATGATGATGAGCCATTAGCCAACGATACGATTATTTCAATGCGCTTTGATTTGACGCCAACGTCTTGGGTTTTTCAAAAAGGACATAAATTGAGGGTAAGTATTGCTGGAGCTGATTTTGAAAATTTCGAATTCCATCCTACTCTTTGTCCTGATGGGAAATTAGAAAATTGTCAATCTACTCAGTTAAATATTCATCGAGGAAAAACTCAAATGTCAAAAATTGAGTTACCGATTCTGAAGTAGGAAGAGGGGAGAATCATCACTAGTAAGATTTCATTAAAATTAATGTTGTCAACTTATTCTAGGATGGGATAATTGAATAATTACTAAATAATTTTGATTAAACTCTTATAAAAAAGAAATAGGTCTTCCTCGATTTATTTCTTTTTTATGGTCAAGCTAAAGGTTTGATCTTACTTTTAGGAATGCGAACTAAATAGATTCAGAATTTGGACTACTTCTTTTGTCCTTATTTTTCCCTTTGAAATCGATCATTTATCCAGATAAACTCATACTTTCAAAGCAAAAACTAAGAACAAAATAAGTAGTCCAAATTCTGAATCTATTTTATTCGCATTCCTTAGGTAAAATAGATCTATTCAAATTTTTAAATTTAAAAAAAATAACGAACTATGCTTGAAACAGATTATTTAGTGGTGGGAAGTGGAGCGGTTGGGATGGCTTTTGCGGATATTCTTTTAACGGAAACGGATGCCAAAATTATCATCGTGGATAGATTTGCAAAACCTGGGGGACATTGGAATTCAGCCTATCCATTTGTTACTTTGCACCAACCATCTGCTTTTTATGGCGTGAGTTCTCGCGAACTCAGCAAAGGGGTAAAGGATGAATCTGGTTGGAACAAAGGGCTAAATGATTTAGCTTCGGGGGCAGAGGTTATGGCTTATTTTGATGATGTGATGCGACATCAATTTTTGCCAACAGGTCGAGTTCAATATTTTCCAATGTGTGATTATCAAGGCAATGGGAAATTCGTTTCGAAAATATCTGGCGAAGAATTTCAAGTAAAAGTGAATAAAAAAACGGTCGATGCTACCTATCTAAAAACGACGGTTCCTTCTACTCATACGCCGAATTTTACGGTGGCGTCTGAAGTGAATTTTATGCCACTAAATGATTTGTCAAAAATAGAGAATCCACCCGCAGGATTTGTTGTAGTTGGAGGAGGGAAAACGGGAATTGATGCTTGCCTTTGGTTGTTAGAAAATAAAGTTGATCCAGATAAAATTACTTGGATTGTTTCGCGAGATGCTTGGTTGATTGATCGAAAAAATACGCAACCAACCATAGAGTTTTTTGAAGATTCGATTGGTGCGCAAGCAGATCAATTTGAAGCGTTGGCGAATGCTACATCGGTGAAAGATTTATTTGATCGTTTAGAAGCATCGGGTTCATTACTTAGAATTGATAAAAATGTTAGACCGCAAATGTTCCATGGTGCGACCATCAGTCAAATGGAATTGGAGGAGCTGCGAAAAATAAAAAATGTTGTCCGAAAAGGAAGAGTACAAAGTATTGAAAAAGATCAAATTACTTTTAAGGAAGGTAGTATTCCAACTTCTGAAAACCATATTCATGTAGATTGTTCAGCGAGCGCCATTTCTAATTTGGAGATGAAGCCCATCTTTGCTGGTGACTTAATTACACCGCAAACGGTTCGATCTTATCAGCCTGTTTTTAGTGCGGCGTTTATTGCTCACGTGGAAGCAGCTTATGAAACGGAAGAACAGAAGAATAAACTTTGCCAAGTTGTTCCTTTGCCAAATCATGATACGGATTGGATTAGAATGATGGCAGTTTTTATGATGAATCAATTTAATTGGTCGCAGGAAAAAGATTTGCGTCATTGGTTGCGTGCAAATCGTTTAGATGGATTTAGTCAACTAGTTTTGCAGGTGGTCAAAGAAGGTGATGAGCAGAAAATAGCCATTGTGAATAAAATGAAAGGAAATATGATGCCTGCGGTGATTAAGATTCAGCAGTTGATGGAAGAGATTGGGGGATAGAACAATAGGAACCTAAACTTTCAAATAATGTATAAATATTAATAAAAAATCACTTTCAAAAGCCAGTTATTTGAAAGTGATTTTTTATTTGAAAAAAGAAGAAAATTAATATTGATGCTTCCCTCTGGTCCAACCCTTTTCTCCTAAAAATTTCTTCCCATCCTCTGCAGCAGGTTCTTCCAATTGAGTTCCCATGCTATCATTCCATCGATTCAAGTACCCGAACAAAGCGATCACTCCAAGGATCTCAACAATCTCTCCATCATCCCAATGCTTTCGCATATTTTCAGAAATTTCATCATTGTTTGAGTTAGGAACAGTCGATGCCGCAATCGCTAAATCAAAAGCTGCACGCTCGGCATCGGTGAAAGCAGCGTAAGTTGTATATTCCCAAATATGATTCATTTTATCTTGTTCCGAGCCATATCTTTCAGCTGCTCGAATAGCATGTGCTTCGCAATATCTGCATCCTGCGGTCATGCTGGAGAGATAGGCAATTAACCTTTTTAAAGCACTTGTGACTCTTCCTTTATTTTCCATCACCGCTTTATTCATTTCTTGAAATGCCAAAGCAATTCGAGGACGATGCATCATGGTAAATAAACTATTGGGAGTAAAGCCTAATGTTTCTTGATAAAATGCTGCGAGATCTTTCGCCTCTTGATTGGCATCTTTTGGCAGAGGATTGACTAGTGGTCTTTTCATAAGAAAAATGTTTTGATTTTATTATCCTGCAATTAAAATAAATAAAACATAAAATTTTAAGGTTTGAAAAAATATGGACAACTAAATATGGATTTTAATATTTAGCAGACATTTTAATTACGATATTAGTTTGAATTTATTTTTTCAAAAAAACATGCTCTAAAACATGAGCGACTCCATCTTCCAAATTACTTAACGTAATCTGGTCCGCCACATTTTTCACCTCTTCTTTTGCATTGTCAACAGCTACTCCTAAACCTACACCTTCCAACATTTCGATATCATTATAATTATCGCCAAACGCGATGACTTCTCGCAATGAGATGTCGTATTTTTTTTCCAATAAAAAACTTAGCGCAGATAATTTAGATATTTTCTTACTGGCAATTTCTAGATAAGTATCTTTTGATCGGTAAACATTTAACTCGTTGGGGAAATGCATTTTTAAGTAATTTTCTAATAATTGTATTTCTCCTTTTTCGCCCATGCACATGATTTTGTGGGGACCAATATTTCGGGTTTTCCAATCCTGGCAAACTTGCATGAGGTTAGCTACTTCTGGTTTGACTTTGGTGTTATTCATTTCACGTTTTGCCCAATAATCCATCTCTGGAACAAACCATTCATCAGAATTATACAAACTCATGTGGATAGTTGAGTTGGAAATAAATGTTAAAATTTGAGTGGTCAATGTGATAGAAATCTCGATAGAAAGGAGGATTTCACTTTTTTCATGCTCGTTTATTAAAACTAGTCCACCGTTGTAGGCAATTAAGGGATGATATAAAATATCCATTTCATTTTGGAGATGCGTCATAGCCTTAGGCATCCTAGAAGAAACAAGGATAATCGGGTGTTTTTCCTCGATTTGCTTGACTATTTCAATCGTTCTTGGGGAGAGTTCTCGATCTTTATTTAGCAAGGTTCCATCGATATCGCTGCACACTAATTTATAGTTCATTTATTTTAATTTTCACCAAATTTAACAAAAAAAAGATCTTCTTCAAGTTCTTTTAACTTAAGTTAATCTTATAATAAAGTAGTACCTAAAATTGAACTTCATTGAAAATAAAGCGTCATAATTGTAGTAGAAATCACACAACACACTTTTTGATCAATCCCTTTTTCTAACTCATTAAAAAAGTACAATTATGAAAAAATTAATTTTTAGCTGGTTGCTATCCATCATTTTCCTCTCCGCAGCCACCGCTCAAAGGGGAGAAGAAAGAACAGGTTACGATGGAGATTTCTTCAGTTTGGAAGGTGCCATTGAATTATTTAAAAATTCAAATACCATTGCAGATTTTGAAAGAAGGTTGAATGAAGAAGACACTTATGTCAATAATTTGGATTTGGATCGGGATGGTCAAATTGACTTTATTCGAGTGGAACACATTCGGGAAGGAAGTTTCCATGCCATCGTTCTGCAAGTTCCACTCAATCGATATGATGTTCAAGATATAGCGGTGATTGAAATTGAAAAAACTGGACGTCGTCGTGCCATGTTGCAAATTATCGGAGACGAAGATATTTATGGAGAAGAAGTTATTGTTGAACCTTACGAAGAATATGGATACTCTAGAGGTCGAGGTGGACCAAGTGCAGACTACGACTTCAAAAGAGGTTATGTAAATGTTTATTGGTGGTCGCCAGTTCAGCATATTTTTGGGCGAGATTACCGAGTTTATAGATCGCCATATTACTGGTCCTCTTATCCAAATTATTGGAGACCTTGGAGACCTTGTGGTTGGAATATATTCCGTCCTAGGGTTGTAATTTTCCACCGCCATTATCACCATGTTCATTTTCATAGATTAGGTCATGTACATGATTTTTATCGTCCTTACAGACATTACAGTCATCATGTAGTGCATCGATCAAATGAGCTTAGGGTTAAGCATGGAAGACCTGCGATTCAAAGAGAAAGAATTAATCATGGGAAAAATCGTAAGGAATTTAGACCTGCAATACAAAAGGTAAATAAGACTAGAATTAATTCCACCGCTCAGGTAAATAAAAGAGAAAAAGCAAGTCGAGTTAATTCTACCACTCCTAGAACATCGACTAAGCAAGCTGGAAAAGGTAGGATAAATACTAGTCAATCTCCAACAGCTTCAACTGGAAGAGATCGAACTCGAACCTCGACAACTCGACCTAGTAAACCTGATCGATATAATTCCGGTGCAACGAAGTCCACGAGAACGCCAAAGGCAAATGCGGGTGGAAGAGTTAAGCAGAATACTTCGACTAAACCAAGTCGGTCTAACTCAAAAGTAAGAAGCCAAAGTAGTTCGAAAAATTCTAGATCTAGTGCGACTAGATCTAGAAAACCGAGCAGCAAATCTTCTTCTTCAAGTAGAAAAAGTTCGTCAAGATCTTCAAGTCCAAAAGCCTCTAGAAGTTCTTCGAGAAAATCTGGTAGTAGCTCAAAAGCAAGAAAGTCTAGCAGCAGTTCAAAACCTAGTCGAAGCTCGAAATCAAATAAGTCAAAGGGTAGTTCGAAAAAAGGGAGAGGGTAGGAGATAATTTTTTTATAAAAAAAGGCCTTTCGGAATTTAATTCCCGAAAGGCCTTTTTACTTATTTTAACAATGTAAAAGCATTGTTATTTTTTTTTATTTTATTGTAAAACTACTTTGCGAACGATTTGCGTTTCTTTATTTTGAATTTGAATCAAATAAATTCCTTTAGGGAAATTGGATAAATCAAATTCAAAAACTCCATCTAAAAAGTCAACTTCTTCTGTTTTTAAAACTCGTCCGTCTAGTGAGTTAAGTTTAAAAATAGTAGAACCTTTTTGAGTATTTTCTAATTTTAAAAATACTTTTCCATCTGTTGGATTTGGAAAAATAGAAACTCCTAGAGATGATGCTAAATTTTGATTAGAAGTAGAAGGATCACCAACAACAACTGAAGTCGCAGATCCACATTCATTTTCATTTAAGTCTGAAGAAACACATGCTTCATTAGTAATCGCTCGATAATCTCCAAATAATTTAACATTATCGACGTACCAGCCATCTGCTACTTCGGAGTCATTTGAAACAAAACGGAATCTAATTTGAACTGTTTCGCCAGAATATTCACTCAAGTCAGCAATAGTATTTATATAGCCATCGCTATTTCTAACAAATCCTTGTTTACCTGGTAGAATTGAATTTAGCATGACTCCACTATATCCATTTTGAGTAAAATTATATCGTAAATCATTCCAGGTCGAACCCCCGTCAGTCGAAAGTTCAACTCTTCCTCCATCACGATTTGAATCAGTATCATATCGATGCCAAAAGGAAAGAGAAGGATTGTCACCAGCAATTTTAAATGAAGAAGCAGTCGTTAATCTCGAATCAGAATCATGTGCTCCATTAGCAAAATGCCAAGCATAATCTCCCTCATAACTCTTATCACTTACTTCCCAAAGTTGAGTTCCCAACCCTGCGGTAGCGACCCAATTGATAATTCCATTTTCCATATCATCTTCAAAAGTAATGTAAGAGAATGGATTTGGCAAAATTAAAACATCATAAGTACAAGTCGAAGAAGCACCTGCTGCGAGGTCACCTAATTGAATAGTTAAAGCCGAAGTATCAAAACTGAAATTGGTGCAACTCATCGAACTTTCAATTAACTCTACACCATCAGGGAGTTGATCGGTGATCGTAAGATTAGTTAAGGCATCAGGTGAGTCATTGCTGACTACTATCGAATACGTTAAGACTTCTCCTGCGGCAATCTCACTAGCTGCAGTCTTATTTATCTTTAAACGTAATTGGCAATCTAAGGGAACATCGTAAGCTATCGTTCCACCTACTTTTGCATTAACTCCAAGTCCTCGTCGAGCAAATGTTTCCCAAATTAAGCATTGGTTTGCTCCGTCATTATTTGCGATATCTGCTGCTAAAATTGCATCTCTTGAATCTAAAAAAGTAGGACTACATGGTTGTAATTTCAAACCATCTAAAACTAATTGCATGGTTATATTATTCCCTCCTTCACCATTATAAATATCATCATCAAATCCATACGCATCAATCATATTCCAATATAAATCCCAAATGGTTACCGCCCAAACTGATCCAACTCCATGAGGAACAGAACCTGTATTAATATTAGAATAAACGTGTGGATTCAAAACCATATCCCGACTATATTGAAATTCCCGAATTCCCAAACCATTCGTTTCTTCTTCATTAACATAAGTTCCGATACCTCGACCTTGCTCTGCATTGTCAGCAGAAGTAGACGTCATCACTAAAGCGAACCAATCACTCCAACCTTCACCCGCTTGTTCCATATTTCGCAAACAATTGGTAGCTGATGGACCACCAGTCAATCTGTTAGAAATTCCATGTCCGTATTCATGAACAATTACTCCATTATCCAAATCACTATCAAAACCTCCAAATGGGCCTGGCGAAGGAATCGTAAAATCTGGAGCTACCAGAGCAATGGTTAAAGTGGATAAGTACAGTTTTATACTATCGCAATCTTCCGCATTAATCATGACGGCAGGAATAGTTACCTGATCACCATCATCTCCAGAATTCATCGTAAAAATTCCATTTCCTGAGTTACAAACGATCACGCCAATTGCACCTTCATTTTGAGCGCGTAAAACTTGACTTCCGTTTTGACAGCCATTGGTACCTCGATCTAAGAGTGCGATTTTTCCTTCTACTTCATTTCCGTTTCCAATGTTTTGGCAAGCATCAAATATATTGTCAATTCCATCATCCACTAAAGCTAATTCACCTAGAATTGGAATCTCCGAAAGTAGCGCACCAAAGCCAGCGGGCATCATATTATATTCGTTAATGACACCACCTGTATCTGTTACAATCAATCTATTTTGTTGTCCAGGATTACCGCTAGCATTCCATAAAAACATTTGCATTCGAGGTTTCTGTCCATCAGCTGGAGTGAAAAAGTTGGCATTATTGGTTCCACTTCCATCCATGGCTTCTGCTCTTACATAATCATTTTCAGCTCCTCCATTTCCGTAATTATTAGTTTGGAAATTCCCAGAAACCTCATCAAATCCATACTGATACAAAACATCATGAATAGTATTATTCCAATAAAATAAATTGACAATGGAAGTTTCAGTAGCTTGGTAAGAAGTGTCGTTATTTTCATCAAAAGGAAAATCAAATTCTAGATTTGCACCACCATCTGGTTCTCCACCAATTGATTTATTTTGGGAAAAAATATCATGATAAGCGTGAACATTATTTCCTTGAGTGATGGTAAATTCGGCACCATCAACTCCATCAGTATCATGCCATCCATATGGAGACGCCACTAAATTTACTGGATCAGTAACCATAGCTCTATCTCCATGATTTGGACTTTCGACTGGCATTGGAAACACGTTATAGGTATTTGCCATAACGGGCGGCGCCATAGACAATTCTGCTTTTTCCCAAAATGTAAGTGTATTAGGAGTAGCGTTAATTTTACTCGTCGACTTTAAAATTTCGTTGCAATTATCATGAGCGTGATCAAAGTTACAATGAATCACCTCATCAAAATAATCCAAAATATTCCCGTCCAATGCATCAACTTGTACATTCCAAAAATGCTTTGCATCTAACTGGTAAAAACCAACTTCCCAAACCAAGCGAATAGAATTATCTTTTTGAATTCCATATTTTAATCTAACATTTACAGGGGAAAGAGCAATACCTTCTTCTTCAAAAATGGAATGCTTTTCATTTACTTTTGTTTGAATTCTAAGAGGCTTTGAATTAGTAGAATGAAATTTATTAATTACCGTTTGTAAAGCTTCGATAGGTGCAATAGAAGGGGAGGAGCTGTTAATTTTATTTACTAAATCAGATGAAAACCTATTTCCCATATTTAATATTTTACCGTTTGGTAAAACATTAATATTAATGATAGCATTTTGCAAATCAATTCCTTCATGTTGTTGATTTAAGTAAATATGAGTAACTCCATTATGTTTTGAAGTGTATAAATCACTAATTCTATAATTAGAAATATCAGATGAAGTCAAGCCAAAAGCTTCCTGCTTCTGTTCCAAATGATTTAGGGAAATTTCTAACGAGTTATGATTTTGAGAAAATAAGATGACAGGTAAACAAAGGATGAAAATTAATATCCCGTTGCGAGAAAGGTAGTTTCGTAGATCCATGTATTTTGTTTTGTTAATTTAAAAAGTATCAATCGTTTAAGTTAGCTACAACTTAATAAACAGAATATTAGACTCATAATTTAGTCTCATTAGTATTGTAGTTACGACAAAGTTAGAAGCAAAAAAAAATAATTTTTTCTATCGTTTAACAATTGCTGTTTTAATATTTTATTGAAATTTTCCCAATTTGAAATAGTTATTACATCGGAATGATTTTCACTTACATTAAAAGTGGTTTGATAAAATTGAGTTTTCCATTCATTAAGTTTAATATCTACTTTTTCTAATGAAAGAGATTCATTAATGAATTTGGTTTTTACGAAATTAAATTCATTCTCAAAACTAGCTCATCCCCTCTTATAATTTACCGTATGCTACTCGATTATATTACCAATGAAATGCTCCAGCACAATGCCTGCGGGTTGGGTTAACAACAATGTAGGCAATAATCTTATTTATATTCGTTTGCTCAAAAATAACATTTTGCAAACAAGTTTCAGAACCCGCACTTTTCCGACTTTATTGAATTTCCCAATAATTAATTTTCAATTTTTATAAACTCCGACATCATTCGATCTCCATTGGATGTTTGAATGTTTATCCAATATAGCCCAGAGGTCAATTTAGAGACGTCTAATGTAGATTCTCCATCCTTTTGAATTAAAACTCTTCCCGTATCATCATATACGGTTATTGTCGAATTTGATAAATCTTTTGCCTCGATATTCAATTCATTTTTAACAACTGTTGGGTAAATGACAATGGATTGGAGACTTTCGTATTTAACACTTCGTATGTCAGATAGTGTATATTCGCCATTGATATCGATCATTTTTAAATAGTAGTAATATTGGTTATTGTTTTTAATACGATCGTCAATGAATGCATATTTGTTTTCAACCAGGACATTTTTACTTGGAACTCTACCAATAACATCCCAAGAATATCCATCATCTCCAGATCGATATAGCTCATATCCATCCACATCAATCTCCTGCTCTGTTATCCACTCGATTTCAATTGACCTATCGTTCAATGAAACATCGAATTCAATTAATTCTAATGGTAATGGTACATCTTCAATGATATTATATACATACAAAAATTGCCCTGCATCTGACACTGCGTACAAAAAATTATTTGCGTGGTCAATTGCAATGCCCTCTAATTTACCCAGAGGATCTCCACCGAGAGTTCCATCTTGAGTTATAGGAAATGTTTCGATTACAGACCCATTGGTATTACATTTATATATGGTTGATTCCATATCACTACCTAGCCATAAAAATCCAGTTTCTTCAACAAAATATGATGCCGAATAATCACCAGCATATGTTAGTACATGTTCATTGGTAACAACAAAATTACTATTAGCGATAATGAGGGCACCGGGATTCTTTTCATTTAAAAAATATATATTTCCAGTATTGGAATCATGTGTAACTCCCTCTATACCGCTGTTGGTATTCATTCTATTGATGTAATTCATAGTATGTGAGACGGTATTACCTGTCATATAATTATATTCAATTATTTCATATGTATTTTCAATAGCGACCAATAATGTATTTGGTATGCTATACATTGTAATACCCTCTAGGTCTCCTGCGAATGTGTAGGTATTAAGGTGTACTCCAGTGATTGACATACGATATATATTGTTGGCATCGCTGACTGTGAATAATTCATTGGTGAGTTTATTATATGCTAATCCTGATGGCTCAGCAACAAATCCACTAATGTCAAATCTATCTACAAATGACAATGAAGTTTGGCAGAATGCAATATTGCAAATGAAAGCAAATAGTGAAAGTAAATAACATTTCATGTGTGTTAAATTTTTGGTTATAAAATTTATTTATTTATTTATCGATTTAGAAATCGCTATACTATATATAGTGTTATCTGTTTGAACGACATATTTTAATCGAACATTTATGGGAGGTTTATGGGAGGTTTATGGGAGGTTTATGAGGGAAAGTGTGTCCTACTTGGTTGAAAATAAAATGCTTATCACTAACTTTTTCTTGAATCCTAAAAGGAATTGAACTAGTTTTCTCTAGCGTGTTACAATTGTTGCTTTAATATTTCAATATAGTTTTCCCAATTTGAAATAGTTATTACATCGGAATGATTTTCACTTACATTAAAAGTGGTTTGATAAAATTGAGTTTTCCAATCATTTAGTTTAGCATTTGCTCTTTCAAATGAAAGAGGTCTATTAATAAATTCAGTTTTTAAAAGATTAAATTCGTTCTCAAAACTAGCCTATCCCGCTGTTAATTTATCGGATGCTGCAGAGCGTTGATTGACAAAGAATGGTTCATAATTAAATGGTTCACAGTTAGCAGATGTCTTTCCCCATTCATCTTTAATTAAGGTAACGGGATTGGAATCAAGAATAATGTTTTCAAATGCATTATCTGAATCCCAAGGTATTAAATGAAACTTTTTTGTTGAAGGATTTTCATGCCAAAAATAATTGTGATTGGTACATCCACCTCCACTACAATACCAGTAAAAGAGGCATTATCATGCCTGATGGTTCGATCAACAACAGCATATACAATGATCTCATTTATATTCATTTTGTCAGAAATAACATTTTGCAAATCAGTTCCAAAATCTGCAGCGACAATTTCTTCTGCAAATGATTTCATTAATTGTACACTTGGGTTTTCGTCTTTATTGGTTTCTAAAGCATCTAGATATTTTTGTTCTGATTGACTTTTATTATTAGAATTCAATGGCTAAACTTCTTTGTATAAATTTCCTTCTCCACTGTCATAATTATGCCTTGTAAATCGGACATCAATATTTTCAATTAAAGCAAAAACTCCAACATACTCTCCATTTATCAGGAGTTTAGCATGGGTAGCACGTGGAGCGGGGATACCCATTTTACCAAATAATCAATACCCTAATCGATCTCTCATTTGCCTATCATCAATTATTTTAGGTGGATTTTCATGAATATCAATATTTTCAACATCAACCTTTTTGCAAGTAAAAAGCAATAGTGAAAAAAACTAAAAAACAAAGAGTCTTCATGAATCATTTGTATTAACCGACGATTAAAGATACAATTATTAATGGATTTCTTTTTTTTAAAGCTTTAGATAATTCCAAAGGCAATTGATTGGATAGCTGTAGATAATAAAAAGTGTAAAGTATAAGTTAACAATGGAGCAAATTTCCTTTTTATAATCTTAATTGTGTTAAATTGTCATCGAAAATGGTTCCTTAGTCTGATTTTTGATTCTCATCATCTATAAATTTAGTTAAAAGGAGCTTTTAACATTAATTTTAAAAGAATTAACAACAAATACTTAAAATGAAAAACAATAAACTCCGAACCATCTTATTTTCTTTGGTTATCTTACTTAGTATATTTAGCTATGCATTTTTAAGCACAGTTGAAACACCTTCCACATCAATTGATTCCTCATTAGGAATAAAAAATATTGAAGTTGAAAACTTACCATCTAATGAGACACTAATGCCTGATGTCAAAATTGTAAAAACTGCAGTTGAATTGCTAAAAAGTATGATTCCTATTTCACAATAATTACATTTCATAAAAAAGATAGCTGCAAGGTCAAATACGACTTTGCAGCTATCTTTTTTTTAAATTTTCTTTTTCCAATATCTCATTAGTCCAGCCACACTCATCCATGCAGGATTTGCAGCTTCATATTGAGCAATTCCTTTTTCACCGATCCCAAAATCTCTTAATTGTTGTGCTGCATAATCTGCAAAGAGAGGTGTTATTTCTTTCAAATCTGCATTTGCCTCGAAATGCGGCTTTATCCAATTAGCCCAATCTAAAAGTATATTTTCCAACCTATTTAAATGATGTTCTATATCAGTTATTTTTCCAAAATGCGTTAAATATATTTCAGATAAATTCAATTCACGTATCAGTTGAATTGAATTTATCCAATCCTCTATATTAATATCAGGCGGAGGACAGGGAGGAACAATAAATCCTAAATTAATTCTGACTCCAGCAACATCTCCTGATATTAATTTATCTCCTATTTGCCAGGCAATGTGATGAACCGCATGGCCAGGAGTATGCCAACCCATGACTTTTACATTTCCAAAATCTACTTCTATTTTGTCATCGCAAGAAACTAGATTTTCTTCTTTGATAGGATTCATCTGTCCCCAGAGTTCATCCATCTTATCTAGATAAATTCGTTTGGCAGAACTCATCAATTTCTCAGGAGATGCCAAGTGTCTAAGCCCTCGTGGATGAACATAAATCTTAGCGCCCATATCTCCAAATACCCAAGCCGCTCCTGCATGGTCTAAATGAATATGAGTCAAAAATACATGCTTGATATCCTCCACTTGAAAACCAACTCGTTCTATTTCCGATTTCAATTTTGGATAAGTAGAATGCGGTCCAGTTTCAAATAAAATGGGCCCTTGTTCTGTCTCAACTAAGTAGGAAGCAATCGTGCTTTCTTGACGCAAAAATCCTAAGTCTAAAGTATGAATCATATTATATTATTTTTGGTCAGTAAGAAACGACTTTTGTTTTAAAATAAAAAGATGACAATTTCGCTTTTTACAAAACAATCCTCTTTATTTTCTATTTAGGAAGATTACGCTTCAGATTTTGGGTTAAACTTTAGGCTCACAGAGTTGATACAATATCGCTCTCCAGTTGGAGGAGGTCCATCGTTAAAAACATGTCCTAGATGTCCTCCACAGTTTGAACAAAGCAATTCGGTTCTAGTCATAAAGTGAGTTTTGTCAACTTTTCTTTCGATGGTTGCAGATTCTAATTCACCCCAGAAACTTGGCCACCCACATCCAGAGTGAAATTTTTGTTCACTTTCAAAAAGTTCGAAATTACATGCTGCACAAGTATAAGTCCCTACTTCCTCATGCATGTTATACTTTCCAGTTCCAGCCCTTTCTGTGCCTGCATCTCTTAAAATTCTATATTCTTCTGGAGATAATTGCTCCTTCCATTCTTCGTCGGTTTTATTGACTTTATAGTTCATTATTTTATGGTTTTGATTAAAAATATAAAACACAAAATTAAGCAATTAGTTTAGTACTTCCGAAGCTCCTGCTTCGGAAAATAGCTTGGTTCCCGAAGCGGGAGTTTTGGAAGTATATTTATTTACTCATTTGTAATTTTCTTCTTATGGTAATTTTAAAAAACTACTTTAAAATAGAAAATAGTTATAATAAGGATTCTTAAATTGTAGGGAAATAAATTAGTTTCCGAAGCGGGAGCTAAGTAACTAAAAAAAGCGCTTTAGAATTTTACTCCTAAAGCGCTTTTTAATTTTTAAACGAAAATTATTTTTTATCCTTCAAAGTGAAGCGAAACAGTAAACGTTCGTGATATTATTTTTTCAATGACACTTGATTGATCTAAATCATTATTATAAATCAACACATTTCCCAAACCTTGTGAAACTTTAAATTCAGGAGAGAAAATAAAGAAAGGGAAGAAGAATTGAACTCCTGCACCTATTTCAAAAGAAAAATCAGTAGGAGCAATTCTAACTAATTCATTTGCCTGTCGAGTTCTAGAATCACTAGCAACATCAAATGAATATTTTACTCCAGCAATTACAAAAACTCGTTTATCTTTGAATGGAGCTGATTTGTATCGAATGTGAAAGGGTAATTCTACAAACACAGATTCGACTTTTCGAGTATAAGGTCGACGGTCACTATTTGCAGCAGTGTACCCAATATTTCTTTCGGCAAAAGATAGGGTAGGCAAGAATCGAAAATCAAAATATTGGCCTACTTTTAAATTACTAACAATCCCTAAATTAAACCCAGGACCTGTAACTGCCTGAGCAGTTGCGATGCTGTCATTTAAAATAAAATCATTAGAATGAAAAACCCTAAACCTTGATGTATTATATCCTAAAGTAATTCCGAAATAATATGCTTTCTGTTGAAAATCGAGGAAATTATAATTACCTCTTGAATATTTCTGAGCATTCGCACTTGGAGCTGATAAGCAAAAAATAAGTGCGATTAGGGCTATTTTATACCCGTGTAAATGGAGCAGATTCCTAAACTTAATCGTTTGCATGTATTTGATTTAAATCCAGTTTTGTCTAAAACTTTTATAAAATTGTTTCCTTCAGGAAATGCCTGAACTGATTCGTATAAATAACTGTAAGCTCTTTTATCTTTAGATGTAAGTCTTCCAATTAACGGAAGAATATATTTAAAATAAAAATTAAAAGCTTGCTTAATTGGAAAAACTGAAGGTCTCGAGAACTCTAGTACAATCAGTTTGCCATCTTTTTTCAAAACACGATTCATCTCTGCAATTCCTTTCTCTAAATTCTCAAAGTTACGTACTCCAAAAGCAACGGTAATCGCGTCAAAGGTATTGTCTTCGAATCTCAAGTTCTCAGAATCACCAACTTCCATGTCAATGATTTCGTGTAACTTTCGTTTTTTAATTTTTTTCTTACCGATCTCCAACATTTCCTTAGAAATATCTAAACCGATAATATGAGTCGGATTAAGTCGCTTGGTCATTTCAATTGCCACATCACCTGTTCCTGTAGCTACATCAAGAATCTTCTTAGGATCAAGCTCCTTCAATTCATTGATTGCTTTTTTCCTCCAGATGGTGTCAACTCCTAAGGAAAGAAATCGATTGAGAAAATCATAATAAGGGGCAATATTATCAAACATCTTTGAAACTTGACCTTTTTTATTTTCGTCTTGACTGTAAGGTTTTATATGTTCTGCCATTACTAGAAATTTTAAATTCAGAAATTTTTTGCAAAGATATTATTCTGAACGTGATAAAATTGAAATTTAGAAATTTTAGATTTTTTTTTCAAAAAATTAAGAGGAATAAATTCTGTAAAACTGTCACAATAATTTTTAATAAACTGAAATTTGTTGTATTGAGATCATTGATTCTCTGTCAATCAAAAATATACTCCTTTTAGTTTTTTAAGTAAAAATCTAATTTAGTAAGTAGGTAACAAGAAGACAACATTAAAGTTGGAAGGATTTTTATAAAATAAAAAATCAGGCTTTACGCTGTCACAAAAAGAAGGGTTCAGAGTGAAACAAATTTTGATGTTGAATTACATTGTGAACAGAAACGATTGAGGTCGTTCCATTGAAACCGAAGAATTAAGACTTTGTCAAAAACACAAATTAAAAGGACTATTCCAAAACCGTTTCCTTAAAAATCTCTAAACAACCTTTTTTTTTTGACAAGTCTTATTCTCGATTTTCTTAACAATTTCATATAAACCACTTTACATAACCGATTATCAAAACCAATTTTAAAATTTATGCAATTAACCTTAAGATTAACTAAACAGCCTGCTATCCTATTTCTACCCCTGTTTATTCTATTATCTTTCCAGGTTCATGCTAAAAACGACAAATTTCCAGGATACATTATTACGCTCGACGATGAAAAAATTGAGGGAGAAGTAGTTACTGGAAGTATTACGGACAATGAAGTCAAGATTCAATTTATTGAAGAGGGAGAAGACAAAAAGAAAACCTATAAAGCAAAACAGCTTAAAGGCTACGGCTACGAGTCCATTCAAGATGATGACTTAGGTCTAGAGTATAAGAGATGGATTCATTACGAACAGCAGAAAGTGGATTATCCTCCTAAACCATTTGCGTCAACTACAGTATTTATGCAAAGAGAAGAAGGAGGGACTTTAACCCTATTCTGTTACTACGTAGAAGTTAGAAATGACCGGAAAAATCCTTATCAATACCATTATTATGCTAAAAATGATGAGGGGGATTTGGTAAGAATTGAGAAAAAAGAATTTAGAAAAATTGCTGGTAAATTATTTAAAAATTATACCGCAATGTCATCTAAAATCGGTAGAAAAGATTTTGAATATAAGAATTTAGATCGCATGGTTCGAGATTACAATTTTTGGGTCGACAACCAACATGATGCGAATGAGTACAGAGTAGCATTAAAACAATAATTGAGAGTTTTAATTATTTATAAAGTGATGCAGGAATATGAGTAGGAGATGTCTTCCTGCATCCACTTTTTTAATCACGAAGGGTTACTTACTTTTTAATATTAGTTTTTGTTTCATGACGATTTACGTTTATTAAAACTTTAAAGTAAATCAAAATTAATGGTGCATAATTCTATTGGTTGAAGTCAGCGTTCTGCAAGGAACTCTGACTTTTTTCGTGGTTAAGAGTCAGAGGCGAAGGTATACCGAAAAGGGAATATCCAATTTCTAAATTTGACAATGCTTGTTTTATAACCTATGTGGAAATTCCTCAAACTTCGGAATTTGATATTCCTTTTGAGGTCATTCGACATTCAATAAATTAGTTAATGAAAAACACAAAAAGCTCCAAATGTCTCTCACAGAGGCGTAGCGACCAATCTAACGACTGCTCCTTATTTTTAGATCAAAATTCCATCCTTCAAAATTCCTTTCCATCAACCAAATTTCTTATCTTTGTCCCTCTTTTGAGAAAAACTTTTTATAACCAATAGTATATACAGAAACACTTAAGATTTATGGCAAATGATGGAAAAATTATTCCGGTAAATATAGAGGATGAAATGAAATCAGCTTACATTGATTATTCAATGTCTGTTATCGTTTCAAGAGCCTTACCTGATGTTAGAGATGGACTGAAACCGGTTCACCGAAGGGTACTTTTTGGAATGACTGAACTAGGTCTTTCTTATAACAAAGCACATAAAAAATCTGCTCGTATCGTTGGAGAGGTTTTAGGGAAATATCACCCACATGGTGATACATCTGTCTATGATGCGATGGTTCGGATGGCTCAGAGTTGGTCGCTTCGATACCCTTTAGTTGATGGCCAAGGAAACTTTGGTTCTGTGGATGGTGATAGTCCTGCCGCGATGAGATATACAGAGGCTAGATTGAAACGAATTAGTGATGAGATTTTAGCCGATTTAAATAAAGAAACAGTTGATTTTCAATTAAACTTTGATGATACATTAAAGGAGCCAACTGTGATGCCTACCAAAGTGCCAAATCTTTTGATTAACGGTGCTTCTGGAATTGCAGTTGGTATGGCAACTAATATGTTGCCACATAATCTAACAGAAGTAATAAACGGTACAATTGCGACGCTGGAAAATCCTGAAATCACTATAGAGGAATTAATGGTACACATTACTGCTCCTGATTTCCCAACTGGAGGAATGATCTATGGCTATAATGGCGTGCGTGAAGCATTTCATACTGGCAGAGGTAGAGTATTAGTAAGAGGTAAAGCTGATATTCAAACTAGCAAATCTGGAAAAGAAACAATAATAATCTCTGAAATTCCTTATCAAGTGAATAAAGCTAATTTAGTAATGAAAATTGCTGACTTAGTAAATAATAAGAAGGTTATTGGAATTAGTGATGTGCGAGATGAATCAGACCGGACTGGAATGAGTATCGTGGTAGAAGTGAAACGTGATGCAATGGCTAATGTTATTTTAAGCCAATTGTTCAAGTACACGCCTTTACAATCTTCTTTTGGAGTTAATAATATTGCATTGGTAAAAGGACGACCAGTATTGTTGAATTTGAAAGATATGTTACGTGAGTTTATTGAATTTAGAATTGAGGTGATTGTTAGAAGAACTCAATATGATTTACGTAAAGCGGAAGAAAGAGCTCATATTTTAGAAGGTTTATTGATTGCAATTGACCATTTAGATGAAGTAATCAAATTAATTCGAGCTTCCAAAACTGTAGAGGATGCTAGAAATGGTTTGATGGAGGCATTCGAGTTGAGCGAAATTCAAGCAAAGGCAATTTTGGAGATGCGTCTTCAAAAATTGACAGGTCTTGAAAGAGATAAAGTTAGAGCTGAATATGATGCATTAATCAAAACAATTTCTGGCTTAAAAGAAATCTTAGCAAGTGTTGATTTGCAAAAAGGTATAGTTAAAGAAGAATTAGAAGATATTAAAGAACGATATGGAGATGAAAGAAGAACTGAAATCAATCTTCAAGGAGATGGTGAAATCAATATAGAAGATTTGATTGCCGATGAAGAAGTAATCATTACAATTTCTCATTTAGGTTATATCAAGCGAACTAAATCTTCTGAATATAGGAAGCAAGGTCGCGGTGGAAGAGGCTCAAGAGGTTCAAAAACCAGAGATGAGGATTATATTGAACACGTATTTGTTGCTACTACGCACAATTATCTGTTGTTATTTACTGAAAATGGGCGATGTCACTGGCTAAGAGTTTATGAAATCCCAGAGGCAACTAAAACTTCTAGTGGACGTGTCATTCAGAACCTACTTTCCATACCAAAAGAAGATAAGGTAAAAGCTTACATCAAAATCATAGATCTAAATGATGAGGAATTTATCAAAAATAATTGCATTGTTTTTGGTACTCGAAAGGGAATTATTAAGAAAACTTTAGTCGAAGCATTTTCAAGGCCAAGAGCTAACGGAATTAATGCAATTACGATTAATGAAGGAGATTCATTATTGGAGGCAAAATTAACGAATGGGAATTCTGAAATTTTATTGGCAATTAAGAGTGGACGAGCAATTCGATTTAACGAAACAAAAGTTCGCCCGATGGGACGCTCAGCTGCAGGTGTTCGAGGAATCAGACTTGCTGATGATAATGATGAAATGGTAGGTTTGATTTGTGTTGATATTGAAGATAAAGAAACTACAATTATGGTTGTTTCTGAAAAAGGAAATGGAAAACGTACCGAATTGGAGGATTACAGAGTAACAAATCGAGGTGGAAAAGGAGTCAAAACTATTCAAGTAACTGAAAAGACAGGATCTCTAATCGCTTTGAAAGCTGTAAAAGATGAGGACGATTTAATTATTACGAGTAAGGAGGGAATTATGATTCGGATCGGTGTTAATCAAATTCGGGTAATGGGTAGAGCAACTCAGGGAGTCCGAGTAATTCGTCTAGATGACAAAGATGGAATTGCAGATGTTGCGGTAATTACTGAATCTGATGATGAAGAAATCGATATTACTGAGTCAACTGAGATCGTAGAAGAAGCAAATGATCAGTCTATTGAATCAGATAAAGAGGGTAGTGATGAAGAAGAAGAATAATAATCTTAACAGTATTTAACAGAGAAAACCATTTTTTAACTTATCCTAAAATGTCTTTTGGTGTTTTTTAACGTCTTAAGGATAGTTGTATAAGAAAAATAATAATCCAACTTTTTTACGCGTTTGCACGAGTGAATATATTTAATCAATAAATTAATAAAACTGAAGAAATGAAAAAACCATTCCTTTTATTACTTACATTTTTAGTGGTCGGAGCTAGTTCAATTCAAGCTCAAGACACGAAAGCAATTAAAAAATTAATTAAGTCTTCGTCTAAAGCACTAAAAAAATACAAAACAGATACTTCTAACATAGCTAAGTTAGAAGAAGCACAACAGGCTATAGAAAAAGCAATGGAATTGGATGGGGCTGAGAATATGCCTGAAACCTGGAATGCAAAAGCTGCTATTTACCAGTTTATAAGTCAAAACGAGTTAAGTACTCGCCAGCAAAAGCAAGTTGAAGCTCAACTTGCTGCAGGTGGGGACCCAGCTTCTATAGCTCCAATTCAATATACATTTGAAAGTCCTGAAGCTCCAAAATTAGCTTTTGAAGCTCTTTCAAAAGCTTTTGAGTTGACTGAAAAGAAAAGTAGTCAATCAAAGATTGTCAAGGAATTGGAAATAGTTTCCACGCAATTAAACGACATAGGATTATATTCATATGAAAACAAGGATTACAAAAGTGCATATAAGCTTTTTGATGCTTTAGTTGCTTCTAATGAGATAGTACAATCCAATGGAGGAAAACCACTTTTAGATGATGCTGAGAAAATCGAAAATATGACTTTTTATGCAGGATTAGCTGCACAATACGGTGGTATGGTTGATGAATCTATTGTTGTTTTTAAAAAATTGCATGCGCAAGGAAGTAAGAAAATTGAAGTTTATGATGCATTATTTAAAGCGAATATTAAAACAGACGAAGCAGCTGCGCTTAAATATTTAGAAGAGGGTAGGGCTATTGATCCTGAAAATATTAATCTTTTATTCTCTGAAATTAATTTTTATTTGAAAAAAGGGCAATATGATGTGCTTGAGGGGAAATTAAAAGAAGCGATGGATCAAGAACCTAACAATGCTAGTTTAAGAGCTGTGATGGGAAATGTTTATAATGATTTTTACAAAAAAGAAAAAGATTCTGTAAAGGCTGCAGAATATTTCACAAAGGCAGGCGATTATTATACACAAGCTTTGGAAATCGATGACAAAAGTTTTGAAGCGCTATACAGCCTTGGTGAATTAAATTATAATCGTGCTGCTGCCTTGGTTCTGAAATATAATGATTTACCATTGACTGCCTCACAAAGAGAAGCTGATGTGATGAAGTCTGATTATCAAAATGCATTTGAAATAGCTTTGCCATATTTCTTAAAAGCAGATGATCTTAATTCTAAGGATTACAATACAATCTTAGCTTTGAAAGAAATCTATGCAAAGAAAGATGACTTTGAAAGTTCTAATAAGTATAAAATTAGATTAGAAGCAATGAAATAAATTTCATTTAAGATACAACAAAAGAAAACCCTGCAAAATCTGCAGGGTTTTCTTTTGAATACTTTTTACTTATAATTAATATTATGTTAAATAGGTATTATTTCAAACCACTATCTTGTCAGCTATTTCCTTTCTGCTAAAACCAAATCAAGCTCCTCCAAAATCCCACGCATCAATATGCTTTAAGAAGATTTTGGTCAAATTCTCCGCATCAGAAATCCCTCTGTGAGGTAATCCATCAAAATCAAAACCTTCTCGTTCTAAGGCTCTCATCAATCCAATCGGATTTTTTAATTTTTTAATATTTCTAAGCTTTTGATATTGTTTCCTCAAATCGACATGAAACTCGCACCAATCATCATCTAACTGATGTAAGGCACAGTCTCTTTCAAAAATAATTTTATCAAAATTCCCCCAGGAGCACAAAAAATATTCCTCATCATACATATTTCCCCAATCTTTAAATTCCTCTATCACACGCGGAAAAGTTTTAGCTCGATTAACATTTTCTTGAGTTATCGAAGTAAGTTGCTTACAGTACGGAGATAAAAATGGATGCAAAACAGGTTTAATAAATCGGTTATAACTTCCTAATTCTTCCCCAAAACGATTCAAAAGAATTGCTCCAATTTCAATGGTTTCTTGTTCTCTATCCATCGTATTTCCATCCCAACAAGTCGCTTCTAAATCATATATGATATAATTCACCTTTATTTATTTTTATTTATGAAGCCCCTACCCTTTTTCTTTTAAAATATTTTTCAACTCAGTTATCTCCTCATACAATCCATCAATTTTCTTTTCCAAATCTTGATTATTATCCATCGTCATCTCATCAACGAAGATTGCATTTGCCAACGACATCCCAAAAACTCCTCCGATCAAAACGATTACCACAAAGTAAAATCGAGTTAAACCAGCCATCCAATAACTGTCGGGATATTCATTTAAGATTGATGCAGGAATCTCGTTCCACCCTTCTACGGTAAATAATTGGAAAATTGAATACGCTGCAATTCCTGGATTCCCAAAATACTCAGGTGCTATTTCACCAAAGAAATGGCAGGTAAATAACGCAAACATAAAATTCAAGAATGCCAAAACTATAATTACAAAAACTGATGCTTTTAATGCTCTTCCTAACCCAGCCATAATCATTGAAATTCTTGGAACAAACTTGAGTAATTTAGCTAGCCTGATCATTCTAAAAAGTCTCAGCACTTTTAGAATACCATAATCATGAGCTGCAAAAAAAGGAATAAAAGTCATTAAGGATGGTAGACTAACTACCACAATTGCAAAGTCAAATATATTCCATTTGCTTGCAAAATATGCTTTTGGTTTGTACACTATTAATTTCACGATTGCTTCAATTAAAAAAAATAGAACAAATAAGTGATCAAAATTGACCAGAGAATAGTTCTTATTTTCATCTGAATGAATATTAGGAAAGTATAAAAGACAAATTATGAAAGCATTTATAACAATCGCAACCATCATATTTTTCTCTGAAAGGAAAAATCTTTTGAACATTTTAATTTTTAGTTTCTTGTTTTAGAAAAAATCATAAGGCCTTGATAATCAATTAAGTATAGTATATTGTTATAAGTTTTAAACTTCCTCTAATTTGAATGCTTTCCATTTAATCGCATTTTCAAAACCATAATTGTCAAGTCGATTATGGTAAAAAAACAATACCTTAAAATCCTCACTAATAATCTTCCCTTTTTTATTAATTTTTAAAGGCTGATCCGCATGATAGGTCCCTAATTTTTTGATTCCTTCTCGAATTAAATCTTCTATTTCCCAAGAGATTTCATTGGTCAATTTTATTTCTCCTTCCTTTTCCATTTTAAATAAAACGACTCGAAGTTGTTCTGTAGCAATTTTCATTTCACTCATTGGAAAGTTATAATCTTCTGGAGGTAATCTTAAAATTGCATAAATATCTAAATTGGGATTTTGAGCTAACAAAATATTAAAAGCTACATAAGCCACCAATTGACTGCTCAAAACTAAATTATCTTTGTGATATCTATCCAGAATCTTACTCCCTAATCTTCGGGTATATTCATTTTCTCTCTGCCTGTCTTTAACCACCTCCCCGTTTGTATAGAAATATTCTTTCAAGTCAACTTTCTTGTTTTGTACATCAAAACTATTCCCTTGTTCATCAACAAAGTTTCCTAAAACATCCATAGGTTTCCCAATCGATAAATTAATATCTGAACTTTCCGAAAAGGTATCCCAAATAAATTTCATCGTTTTTCGAAAACTATAACTTTCATCTCGCGATGATTTAAAATACATTTCCTTTCCTGTATTCTTCAGATGGCTTTCAATTAAAAACTTCCCTTCCAAGACAAAATGATACCCTAAAATTACTGGAACAATAAATATTTTCTCTTCTTTTCCTTTTTGATAATTACTTCTTTGAGCTTCCACTGCCGTCCCCATCATTCCTAACTTAAATTTATTTTCCATCGCACCAGACCTTGAACGTGTACCTCCTGGGAAAAACAAACTACTTGTTCCACTCTCTAATGACTGTTTAGACATCACTTTTAGCGTTTCTAAGTATACTGGATTTTTCTTCCTTCGATCTATACGATAAGCACCCAGACGATTCATGAAATAGGCGGTGTAACCGGTATTATACAAATTTAGTCCTGCTCCAAATGAAGGAACTGGAACTCCAACTATTTGATCCATGCTATACCCAATCAAGATAGAATCAAGATTACTAAAATGAGTGGGAACATAAACGACTGTTCCTATTTTTGACAGTTCTCGAACTTCTTCCGCCGCTCCGTAAATTTTTAACTTATCTGCTAATTGATGCTTGCTTCCCCATAGCCTTTTCAAATTTCGACTAGAGGCCGTCTTCAATAATCTGCCAAATAATATTCTTAAAAATTTCCTGGCAAACTCAAAAGTCCCTTCATTAAATGTAGCCACAATCTCCTCTGAATAAAGGCGAATTATCTTTTTTAATATCTTTAAATTCGCAGCTTTGCTCTCCTCGTTAGCTTGATCTAAAATCAACTTTTTACTAATTTTTCCCCAAAATACTTTCTCATTAGGAGGATCTACCTTCCATGGTTCTTCCTTAATTCTAATTCGTTCGCTGTAGATCGTTTTAGCAATGAGTCTACTAATTTCTTCATTAGACTTATCTTTGTATCGATCGAAAACTTCCTGATTGATCGCTTCGATGAAATTAGCTCGATCGGCATGCAATTGATGAATTTTCCAGTCTTTGATATTTGGAAAAACATGAGAAAAAGGCCCTTTATTTTTTATCATAGTGAGAATTTTTCATTCAGCTCTTCAATAAAATCCAGTATCTCTTCTTGGCCTGTTCCTTTATTGGCAGAGCTGATAAATTGCTGAGGTAAGTCATTCCAGTATTTTAAAAGTTCATCTTGAATCGCTTTGATGTTTTTATTCTTGCCTTCCTCTCCCCCTCTGATTCTATCCACTTTGGTATAGACAATCACAAATGGAATATGCATCTCTCCTAACCAATTAATAAATTCCATATCAATTGACTGAGGTGGAATATATGCATCAAGCAAAACAAAAGCACACATTAGGTTTGGTCTTTTTTGCAAAAAACCTGAAATCATTTTTTCCCAAGCTGCCCGTTTGGTTTTGGAAATTTTTGCATAACCATAACCTGGCAAATCTACCAAATTCCATTTCCCGTTGATCTGAAAGTAATTTAAAGTTTGGGTTTTCCCTGGAGTATTTGATACTTTTGCCAATCCTTTCTTACTAGTCAGCATATTTATCAAGGATGATTTCCCGACATTGGATCGTCCAATAAATGCATATTCAGGGAATTGCGGTTTGGGACATAGATTGATACTTGGAAAACTTCCAACAAATTCTGCATATTTTATTTCTAAACTCATTTCCGTCTTAATTTTTGCAAATGTAAAAAAGGGTAATTAAAACTCAAAATTAAACAACAATCAAAGATAACCTATGTTTATTGTGTTTAAATATAATGAAGTAGAAATTTTCTACTAGGAGTTAGCACTCAGGTTGGTCGCTATGCTCTCGGTCAGAAGTCATGAGATTTGGTATTTTTCCCATATTTTGAAATAATAGCAAGTAGCCTTGGGGAAATAGCAAGCAGGTAGAACATTAATCACCTAGTCCCTTGACCGAGAGCATAGCGACCAACCTGACCGCTTGACTTCTTTTAAAAATTAAATATCTAAAATTTGGAAAATAAACATTTTGATTATGCTATTATTGGAGCAGGTGCCGCTGGATTGCACCTCTGTCTGGTAATGATTGGAAGCAATTTCTTTTCCAATAAAAAAATATTGATTCTTGAAAAAGATGCGAAAACTGAAAATGATCGGACTTGGTGTTTTTGGGAAAAAGGAAAAGGAAAGTGGGACCATCTCCTTCATCATACATGGAAAAATGGTTATTTTCATTGTGATAGATATTCAAAGAATTTGAATCTGGAAGATTATAGCTATAAGATGGTTCGCTCCTCTAGTTTCTATCAATTTGCAAAAGAAAAAATTAACTCAGCTTCTAATTTTTTCTGGAAAAAAGAAGAAGTATTATCAGTTGAAAGCTCAGCTAAAACTGCTAACATAATAACAAAATCCAATTCTTATCAAACCAATCATATTTTCGATAGTCGCATTGAAAAGGAGTTTTTTGAAGAGAATGATGGTTTTGTAAAATTACTTCAACCATTCAAAGGTTGGATCATTAAAACTGAAAAACCTGCCTTTGACACTTCTAGTTTTGTCATGATGGATTTTCGACTGAGATGGAAGGATCGAACTAGTTTTACCTACGTTTTGCCGATTTCAGAGACGGAAGCTATGATTGAGTTTACACTTTTCAATACTCATACCCTAGCAAGTGAGGATTTTGACAAAAAATTGAGACAATATATTTCCGAAGTTTTAAAAATAGAGGAATATGAAATTATAGAGGAAGAAGAAGGGGTGATTCCCATGACTGACTTTCCATTTCATAAAAAAAATAACAATACTCTTACCAAAATAGGAACTGCAGGCGGATGGGTAAAACCCTCAAGTGGTTATGCTTTTAAAAACTGTGAAAAATATGCGCAAAAAGTAGTTGAAAATATCGTCGCTAATCGGTTACCTTCCTACCAATTATTCAAAAAAAGGTATCGTTGGTATGATAGTATTCTACTCAATATCCTATGGCATAAAAACGAACTAGGTACAACTCTATTTGCTGACATGTTTCAAAATAATGACGTAACTGATATTTTTAAATTCTTAGATGATGAGGGGAATTTAATTTCCGATCTGCTGATTATGAAATCATTTAATCCTGTTCCATTCTTGAAGGCACTAAATCGAAAGTATTTACTTAAAAGAAATGCGACCTAATCTTTTAACTCGTATTTTTTTATTCTACTAAATGATCAATAATATCATCTTCCAAGTCAGGATACTTAGAATTCGATCCATATTTATTGAGCCCCAAATCGCCTTCTTTTATCAAAAGATAGAGATTGTAGAAAGGAACTAAATAAAACCACCCACTTTTACCTGAATCGTGAATCCTTCTAACTGCTACCGCTATACTTGGAATGAAAACTGCAAAGGCATACATAGTTCCTAATAATCCATTTCCAGTTTCTTCATTAAAATTACCCATTCCCAAATCAACAAACATTAGGAATATGGAAATGATCGCACTTATTAATGTGAAGTACCAAAATTCAGCTCTGCCTGCTCTGCTGTTAATAAATGCAAATTTTTTCAAAACTTCGAAATAGTAAATCATGTTACATTCTTTTAATCTGCTAATCTAATCAAAAACTTAAAATTTCTTTTAATTCCCCATTGAAAGTTAAATAGTGTTAATCTAATATGTCAAAAGACAATCTTTTAAAATATGGCATCGTTTCCTCCCAAACTATTCAACCATTAAAATAATTTACCGATGAAAAAGATCCTAATTTTTGCAATCGTAGTAAGCTGCTCATTCGCAACCATGGCTCAAGTTAAATTTGGAATTAGAGGAGGAATCACTTCTACTGATTTTAACCCAAAAGAATTAGTTGTTCTAAATCAAAATGACATTGAGGAACTGAAGATATCAGTTGATGAAGCTAGTTATGGTTATCACTTTGGATTGTTTGCACAGTTTAGAAAAAATCGTTGGGTCGTTCAACCTGAGGTGCTTTTCAATTCCAATAAGATCAGTTACAATGTGGATGATAACATTTTATCAACCATCAAAGAGGAAAAATTCAATTTTGTAGATGTACCGATTAATATTGGTTACAAACTAGGACCTTTGAGAGTACAAGCAGGACCAGTTGCACACTTTTTTGTCAACTCTGCTTCTGAATTGAAAACATTGGAAGGTTATAAAGAAAATTTCGCAGAGATGGCTTGGGGTGTACAATATGGTCTGGGCTTAGACATTTGGAGAGTAGTTTTAGACTTTAAATGGGAAAGAAATTTTAAAAATTATGGCGATCATGTTGTTTTTAATGATACTGCATACAATTTTGATACTAGTCCTAATCGTTTCATAGTATCACTTGGTGTAAAATTCTAATCATTCAACTCAATTATATAGATTTTTTTTATAAAACAATCCCATTTTTTTCCAAAACCGTTTTCCAAGCTGAAAAAATGCAGGCTGGACAGGAGGCTGAAACCTTCTGTTCTCCTAGCATTTAAAATTTAAAGGAAGATTAAACTCTTCGAGAAAACCGAATATTTAAGCAAAAGAAATCTTAATACCCCACCTTCATTCAAACCCAGTAAGTTTTAACTTGCAGGGTTTGTTTTTTGTCTCAGCTTGATTTTGAAATACTTTTCTATTGAGGAATTATTTTTTCAGAAAAAAGTAAGTAAGAAATTTATAAATGAGTAGTAGAAACTTAATCATAAATCAAGTGATGAGTAATTTGCAATCTCCCATAATCCGACTTGAAAAATTCTATTTTATTTCTTCGACTTAGTAAGTCGTCGAACGAGAAACGATTCAGAGAATCAGATTATAGAAAATTTTCACAAAGTCTACCAAAATCAAGGTGTACCCATTGCGCTTGATTTGAAAAAAAGTTAACTTAAATACTAGATTTACTTCTTCTCCCCCATTTCCAAATACCTATTCCAATTTAATTTTTGAAAAAATTCCCTCCAGTCAATGATTCTTGCTCAAGGTATGGATGATTAGTGTAATCATTTATATTAATTATAACAAGAAAATTACGAATGAGGAACTTGTGTCTTCGCCAAACTTAATAGATTAATCCATTACATTTCAAATTGATCATTGACTTATGATTTTATCACGCAAAAAGACGAACACTTATGAGGAATTTTAACATCGAACAAGTAGTAAATAAGATCATAACGGAAGGGAAAGAGACTTCATTCAATCAAAAGAAATTTGACTTTTTATGGCTTTTAGCTACTCAACCCAAAAAGACATTTTCGTCGGAAGACATTTTAGATGAAATTATGGCTTCTGGAATAATGATACATGAGAAACAATTTAGTAAAATATTGGCTCAAAACATTTGTAGAAAAACGGGAGTTCAAGTTATTCAAAAAACGAAAACAACGCATTTCCGATTTAAAAATAAATTTTTGAATAACGATTCGTATTAGTTATAAAATTTATCCTTCGACTCCACGTATTAAAATAATATATAATTCAAAACTTCCAAAACTTACTTGAATAAAAAAGCCCCAATGTTAATTCAATGTTAACTTTAAGTTTACAAAATGTTGCCTTTTTGAGTATATATCCTTAATTTTAGCTTTAGGTTAGCTGTTTATTTACAAAAATTTCACATTTAATAAATTACGGATATTCAAATGAAGTATTTCTTTCAACTTATATTTCTTTTTCTTGCTACTAACATGGTAGCTCAAAATGGTGTTGCATTAGTTGGAAACGATTTTGAAGTTAAGTCCTTAGATACCAAGAAACTCACCGATGAAAAATCCTTAGAAACTTCCTTTGAGTTATTAGATAGAATGATTATTGTGGAAGCAAAATTAGATGGAATAATTGGGAAATATATTTTAGACACAGGATCCCCAATGCTAATTTTAAACAAAGCTCCAAAGGGAAATTCAACCACGCTTGGAGGAATTTCGGAAAATGGAAAAGCTGAATTAATTAAAGTAAATGATTTCCAATAAAGAAATAGATGCTATCGCTTTTGATATGTCTAATTTGGAAAAAGCTTTAGGCTATAAAATTAATGGATTAATTGGCCAAAACATTTACAATAATTATGAATTATTTTTAGATGTTGCCAATCAAAAAGTACAATTATTCAAAGCCTTTAGGTCTAAACTCCACAAGGATAATAAATGTCAACAAAAAATTTCATTTTCTAATGGAAGCCACCTACCTGTAATTACTGTTAAAATTGGTGGGAAAAAATATCGATTTGGAATAGATACAGGAGCAGAGGTGAATGTTTTAAATAAGAATTTAAAGCATGATTTAGATAGCAATTTTTTACAAAACTTTCAACCTAGTAATCTTCACGGACTAGGTGGAATAACTCAAAAAGTAGAGTCAGCTAATCTTACCAAATTTAAAATTAAAAGAAAAGAATATGAAAACTTCAACTTTCTTTTAGCAGACTTAACTTCTTTTGAAGAAGAATATGATCTTCAATTAGATGGTATTTTAGGTTATCCATTTTTAGTAAAAAATGTCCTTTCGATCAATTACCAAAAACAAAAAATCTATATTTGGTAAGTAACGGGCGGACTTATTTTTTATCGTTACTTATTTCTTTTCTTCCTATTTATTTCTTTTTTGGAGAACAATTCATTTGATTTGTTGTTTCATATTGTTTGTCTTTAATAATTTCCAAATTTGAAACATACTCTTTCATCATCATTTATTTTATATTGCTTCGTTTTGGTGTTCATCATAGGGCAACTATGGATCAGTACTATAAATTATTGCTTATGGATAATTGATTCCGAACAGGATTATATTGAATTAAGCACCTCCGAAGAAAGCGAGTCTGAGGAAGAAAATGAAAAGAAAGATAAAGAAGATAAGCATCGAATCATCACCTTTGATTTCATTTTTATTAAAACTCTCCTTTATCTAAACAGGTATAGTTTTAAAAGATTTATTTCTCTTCACCATCCAGATATTTCTACTCCACCACCAAAAAATAATTCTCATCTTACTTAGAACACTTCATTAAAATTATTTCTAATGAAATTGATTGTGGTTAAAAAAAACATTTTAAACCACATTATCTATTAATTATAGTACCTATAATTAATAGTCAGGAACGGTAAATCAATAACTTATAACATTTGACGGCTTCTTTTACTCCTATTTTTCACCGTTCCTAAGTACTGGGAGAAAATATATTCAGAATTAAAAATAAAAAACATGTTAAAGAAATTAGGGTTTGATTTCAAACACTTTAAGGGTGACCTCTTTGGAGGTGTTACAGCAGGAATTGTAGCCTTACCCTTAGCGTTAGCTTTTGGTGTAAGTTCAGGTTTAGGACCTAGTGCAGGACTTTATGGAGCTATTTTTATTAGTTTTTTTGCCGCACTCTTTGGGGGAACTAGTACTCAAATTTCAGGACCAACAGCTCCAATGACCGCAGTTAGTATGGTAGTTATTGCTGGGATCGTAGCTGCATTTGATGGAGAGGTCAGCAAGGCTTTGCCAGCGATCTTGATGGTGTTTTTACTTGCAGGATTAATTCAAGTTGTGCTGGGAATAATCGGCCTTGGGAAATATATTAAATACATCCCCTACCCTGTAGTCTCTGGTTTTATGACTGCCATTGGAGTAATCATTATTTTGACTCAAATACTTCCATCAGTTGGTTATTATCCAAAAGAGGATGTAGAATTTGTTAACCAATTTAAGCCTCACGCAGAGGAAATTATTTTGGATAATATTCTTAAAGAAGAAGTTAAAGAAGGAATTTTGGTTTTGGAAGATTTTAAAGAAACCATTCGAAGAGCTGCGGATATTTCCTATGATCAAGTTTTAAAAGAAGCACAGACGCTTGCTGCATCAGAAGCATCAGGAGTAATCGGAGCGATGAAAGTTTTACCAAAAGCACTTAGAAATATTAATTGGTTAGAGTTCATTTTAGCATTAGGAACGATCATCATTATTTTTGGCTTTAAGCGAATTACTACCGCTGTTCCAAGTACACTCGTAGCCTTGGTTATTATGTCGGGAATTGCCGTTGGTTTTGATTTGAATTATCGACCGATCGAGGAAATCCCAACAGGGTTTCCAGTTCCGCAATTCAATATATTCACCAACATTAGCTTTGAAAATATAGCTCCTTATTTATTTACAGCAATAACATTAGCCTTGCTGGGAGCGATCGATTCGCTACTAACCTCTGTGGTAGCAGATAATATGACTAAGACCAAGCATAAGCCTAACAAAGAATTAATTGGACAAGGAATTGGAAATTCTATTGCTGCAATCTTTGGAGGAATTCCAGGAGCTGGTGCAACTATCAGAACGGTAGTAAATATTAATGCAGGTGGCAAAACCAAACTTTCAGGAATGATCGCTGGTGTATTATTATTAATAGTTATGTTAGCACTTGGTCCGGTAGCTTCTAAAATTCCTGCAGCAGTATTAGCTGGAATTTTAATAACAGTTGGCATAGGTGTGATGGATTATAAAGGATTGAAAGCAATTCCATATATGCCAAAACCAGAGGTAATAATCATGTTAATCGTTTTGGTGTTATCCTCTGTTTGGAATTTAGTATATGCAGTAGGAATAGGATTGGTCATTGCCTCATTAATGTTTATGAAAAAAATTGGTGATTTGACAGCAGAACGTTCAGATGTTAAATCATTGAATGAAGAAAAAGCATGGTCAGATGAAATCAATTTTCCCCAATATTTGAAAGAAGAAGTATTTATCAAACATATTAAAGGGCCTTTGTTCTTTGGTTCCACAAGTAACTTCCAACAACTAGCTCTACAAATTCCATCAACTGCTTCGTGTGTAATCATTAGAATGGGGAGAATGCCCTATATGGATCAATCAGGTTTATATGCGATGGAAGATGTTCTGGTGGACCTAAGAGGAGCAGGAAAAAATGTACTCCTAGTTGGTATTATGGAGCAACCTAAATATATGATGGAACGAATTGATATCATTCCAGATTTAATTCCTGAAGAACATTTATTTGCTAATTTTAATTCTTGTTTAAAATGGATAAAGGAAAATGTAAAAGACGAGTATCCAATTTAGATGTAAAAATAATTAAAATAAAAAAAGGTGTCAATGTGAATTCATTGACACCTTTTTTTTGCAATCAACTAAATGTAAAATTGAATTAAAGTAAATCTAAAATAATAAAAAAACTACAGGTAAATTAATAATTAATTAACCTAGAATTAACATAGTAAAACGACATTTGTGCTAAATTTTTAAGCCAAAAAATAATCAAACATTTAAAATGAAAAAATTAGTTGCATTAATGTTTCTAGTACTAGGAACTCAATTGGGGAATACTCAAGTTGAACTACCAACGAAATTTGGAAAAGGAATTCAAGTTTATGGAAAGGATTCTACTTTTTACATGAAATTCGGAATGCGTTTTCAAAATCTATTCAGTAATGAATGGGTTGTGGAGGATGAAACTGGTGGTTCTGGAGGATTGAAAGATTACTCTTCCAATTTTTTAATCAGAAGATCTCGATTTAAATTTGATGGTTATGCTTACACTCCTAAACTAAAATATAAATTTGAGTTAGGACTTTCAAATAGAGATAACGGAGGAGCCGCTTCAGAATTCAATACTGGTCCTAAGTTTATTTTAGATGCTTTTATTAGTTATAATTTTTATAAAAACCTTTCGATCAAAGTTGGCCAAGGCAAGCTTCCTGGAAATAGAGAGCGAGTCATCTCTTCGGGAAATCTTCAATTTGTTGATCGATCTAGAGTAAATTCACGATTTAATATTGATCGTGATTTTGGATTGAGTTTATTGAATCATCATACTATAGCTGGAGATTTTATCATGAAAGAAATCATTTCCTTATCTCAAGGGGAAGGTCGAAATATTACTGCAGGAAATTTAGGCGGTGGCTTTGATTATACTTTCCGAGTAGAGTTTTTACCGATGGGAAATTTCAAGTCAAAAGGAGATTATTCTGGTTCTGATTTAAAAAGGGAACTAAAACCAAAATTAGCCGTTGGGGTAACTTATGACATCAACGATAATACAGTAAGAGAAAGGGGCCAAAATGGTAGTTTTATCTTTGATGATTTAATAGGGGACAAAGGGGAATATGTTGGTAGAACACTTCAGACTATTTTTGTTGATGCCATGTTTAAATATCAAGGATTTTCATTTATGGGTGAATTTGCTGATAAACAAACAAGTGATGATAACCCTGTGGTCGTAAATGAACTAGGCGAAGAGATCGGTACATTTTATACAGGATCAGGATTAAACCTCTCCGTTGGCTATTTAATGAAAAATAATTGGGAAGTGGCCGTTCGATATACTGCAATTAATCCTGATGAAGCTGTCTCTAATAATGAGACAGAGTATACGTTGGGCCTTTCTAGGTATATAGTTGGGCATAAATTAAAAGTTCAAAGTGATGTTTCTTATCGAGATGTTGTAAATCGAGATGATAAATTCTCCTGGAGAGTTCAAATAGATTTACACTTTTAGGTTACCTGCAGCGGTTAATCAACAAAATTTCATGATTAAGTTAATTGATATTTAACATGGACTTAACATTTGAAACGTACATTTGCAGATGAAAAGTAAAATAACAAACAAACAATACTATTGAGGCATTTTTCCTCAGTAATTCTAAACCATTAAAAACAATTTAGATGAAATTCGGACTCTGGGAATTTTTCCAAATTACAGGCGCACTAGCATTCTTTATTTATGGGATGAAAGTCATGAGTGAAGGTATTCAGAAAGCAGCCGGTTCACAAATGAGAAACATTTTGAGAACGATGACCAAAAATCGTTACCTAGGTGTTTTAACTGGATTTTTAACAACTGCCCTTGTTCAATCTTCTTCTGCTACAACTGTAATGACAGTAAGTTTTGTAAATGCAGGTTTGATTTCACTCGTGGAATCTGCGGGGATTATGATGGGAGCAAATATTGGAACAACTATTACAGGATGGTTGATCTCTATTTTAGGATTTAAAGTAAAATTAGCAGCCTACTCTATTCCTCTTTTTGCGATTGGATTACCGATGTTAATGATAAATCGTTCTAAAGTTAAAGCTTGGGGTGAGTTTATCATTGGTTTTGCTATCCTATTTATGGGGTTGAGTTTATTGAAAAAAGCAGTTCCAGATATCAAAAGCAACCCAGAGGTATTAAACTTCTTAGCTGGATTTGCTGATTATGGAATTTTGAGTCGATTATTCTTTGTATTAGTTGGAACACTTTTGACTGTCGTGGTTCAATCGTCAAGTGCAGCAATGGCATTGACCTTGACTTTATGTTCACAAGGAATTTTACCTTTTGATATTGCTGCGGCGATGATTTTAGGTGAAAATATTGGAACAACTATTACTGCTGAGTTAGCTTCATTAGTTGGTAATGTACATGCAAAACGATCAGCTAGAATTCACTCTATGTTCAATATTATCGGAGTAATTTGGATGGTTATCGCATTACCTTTTGTTTTGAGAGGAATCAGTTGGGTAATGACCACTCAGCTTGGAATGATTGATCCGTTAGGATTAGATCCAATCATTGCCAAAGAATCTATCCCGATTGCATTATCTGCCTTCCATACTACTTTCAATTTCTTGAATGTTGTATTTATGATTGGCTTTGTGCCTTGGTTAGTTAGAATGGCTATTTTAACTGTTAAAGAAAGTGGAGAATCAGATGAAACTTATCGATTAAAATATATTGGAACTAATATTACTACTCCTGAATTATCAATTATGGAAGCTCAGAAAGAGGTTTCAAGATTCGGAGAAGTAACGAGTAGAATGCCTGGCTTTGCTAGAAAATTGCTAGATGCAAAAGAGTCTCCTAAAAAGCAGCGAAAGATGTTGAAAAAGCTCGCTAAATATGAAGAGATCACCGATAGATTTGAGGTAGAATTAACGGAGTATTTGACGTTAGTTTCTAAGAAGCCGCTTTCTCCAACAATGTCTATTCGAGTTCGAAGTATTTTGAATATTGGAAATGACATGGAAAGAATTGGAGATATTTTCTTCCAAATTTCTAAAACTTTGGAAAGAAAAATTGATGATCAGATTTGGTTTAATCAACAGCAAAGAGATCGGTTAAATGAAATGTTTGATTTAATTGATGAAGCATTTATGATTATGACTACCAATTTAGATGCTGATCACTATGATAAAGTTTCTAAAGACAAAGCAATGGAAATAGAAGGGAGAATTAATAACTTACGTAATGTAATGAGAAGAGAGAATACCGAAGCCATGGAAAAAGATGAAGATTACAACATTAAGAGTGCCATGATCTACAACAACTTGTTCTCTAGTTTAGAGAAAGTTGGTGATCACATTATTAATGTGACGGAATCGGTAGTTGGTGAGATTTAATGGTAAAATAAAAATGAAATAACTCTCAAGATGTTCGTTTTTTTAAAATATAAGAGGCTGTCTCATCATGATGAGGCAGCCTCTTTCCAGGAGGTTACCTCCTAGGTGAAGAATAGGAGTTTCGCTATCCATTTTGTGGGCTGCTGCTATTATTGGTTGGTGGGAGTCACAAAAAAGTATCAACACGTTTTCAAGTTAATGTAGGTATAGCCTATAAATCAGATATAGAACTGGTTACCACTCTCCTTCTTCAAACAGCAATTGAACACCAAAAAATTACAAAGAGTTTAGTTTCCTTCCCTCAATGTAATCCTCGAAAACTATTTTAGTATTCTTAAAATAACAATACATTTACAATTTAGTGATTATGCCCTTCGTGATTTTCTTCACCCGTCTTGTGGTTTTCATTTTTCACATAATCCATCTCACAAACTGGACATTTACCAGCAGCGTTGCTTCCACTATCTTTACAATGCATCGGGCAAACATAAGCAGAGGTATATTCTTTACCTTCACCTTGTTGTTCTGTTGTTGTGGTCTTGCTTACGCCATTTCCACAAGAGGTTAATACCGTTCCTGTAGCTAAAAATGCTACAAATAAAAAGATGATTTTGAAATTTTTCATGATTCTTTTTTTTGAAAAAATTAGACGATGGAAATATTCCACCGCCCAAAAGCCTATAATTATTTAATCTAATTTCTTACTTGGTCGCTCATATTGGCAGCATCCTGGAAGGCTGTTATACACTTCCTCTTTTGCTCGATGAGAGTCAGTATCATATCCTACGTCTGCAATTTTTTGTTTGATGTCATCCAATGAAATTTTCTTTGAGTTGAAAACTACGGTCATTTCATCAGTCTCTCTATCCCAGTCAGCTTTGCTAATTCCGTCCACATCTTTTAGCGCATTTTCAATAGTTTTTTCACACATTCCACAGTTACCATATACTGTGAATTTCTCAGTTTTATCTTCCTGTACAAATGTGCTGGAAACAAAAACTGCTTTTGCTTCGCCATTAATAGCAGCCTTTTGAGTGGTTGCTATTTTTTTTGAACAGCTGGCTTTATCTTTTGATTTTGAACTACAACAACTTTGTGCGTTAGCAGCAAAAGCAAGACTTACCATTGCGAAAAGGATTAAAAAAATATTCTTTTTCATGTCTTAAATTTTTAAAAAATTATTTAAAAAAAATTAAAATTAATACTCCAAAAAAGAGGAGTCCAACCAACAGATAAATTATGCTGTTGTATATTTTTCGAGCCGTAGAAGGTTTGTTAATATTTTGGCAACATTGCTTCATTTCATCTTGATGACTTACTAGTCATATTTGTCAAAAATTATTAGTCTAGTTTTCCATCGTCGGATTTTTAAAGTCTTTTGTAATCGTAGCTTTGACTACTCCACATTTCAGCATCTTATCACCATAATATGGGTTTTGAATATTTTCTTCCTTACTTATCCAATCCGCTCCTTCGTTATTATTTGCCATAGGGCAATGCTGGACATAGAGAGTATCATCCGAGATCCCAAAAACTTTAATCGTCTTGATTAGTGCTTGAGAGAAAAAATCGAACTGCTTACGTTGCTCTTGTACGTCAGTCAATTCTAATATTTTTCCCCCATGTGCTTGGAGGGCATTGAGTTGCTCCATCCAATACAGATGAGCCTCATCTTTCACCAAAGCCATATCCACTTTGGCCAATGCTTCCATAACTTGTTTGGCGGAAGCATTGGCTTTTTCATTGTCTGTTGCGACTAGGGCATCTTTTAATCCAAGATAGGCATCGGAGACATTGGATATTTGCTGCTTGAATTCAATAGGAGAAACTTCTGTATAATCTGGTAAATGCATAGAATGATCCGCGCCTTTTTCCATGACATTTTTATTCATCATACTGGCCTGATTATTAAGTTGGGCAGCAGCATCAATGGTGAAATTACCATAGGTAACCACTTCCTCTCCTGATTCCAATCCGCTAATAATCTGATAGCTCTTCCCTATCCTTTCGCCAATTTCTACTTCTCGAAATTTAAAAGAAGGAATGGTCATATCTGGAACTTTAACATAAACCACCGAGCGTTTGCCCGTCCAAAGAACTGCTGACTTAGGTACAGTTAATTGTGATTTAGATTTTTTGGAAATGCTTTGTTGGAGCGTTCCGTTGACAAACATTTCAGGTTTGAGTTGACCATTTGAATTATTGACTTCGGTACGAATGGATGCAACTCTAGTATTTGGATTGATGATTGGGTCAATGAAAGTGACCCGAGATTTGAACGTTTTATTGGAAATGGAAGGAGTCTTAAACTCGATTCGATCTCCAACTTTGATAGAAGCTAAGTCATCCTCATAAGCATCAAATAGTACCCAAACTTTTCGCAAATTCATCAAATCAAAAAGCGGTTCGCCTTGCTTTAAATAATCTCCAACTGAGACTCGACGATTGGTAACGATTCCTGATTCCTCAGAAAATAAAGAAAAGGTTCCTTTGATTTTTCCACTTGATTCTATATCCGTAATTACATTATCAGAAATTTTCCAAAACCTTAATTTATTACGAGCTGCTTCCAACAAGTTCGGATTTAGCGATTGTAATTTTAATGCTTCTAATAATTCTCGTTGAGCAGTTATCAAATCAGGAGAATAAATATCTGCCAACTTTTGTCCTTTAGAAACTTGCTCACCGGTGAAAGTAACATACAGTTTTTCAATCCTACCAGGAACATGGGCCACTTGACTTGAAGCTAATCTTTCATCCGCTTGAATTTTTCCTGAAAGGCGAATCGTTTTACCCGTTGCCCCATCCTCTTCTCCAACAACTGTAGTTTGGATATTAGCCAATTTTACCGCTTCATTTGTCATCTCCAAAATCAAAGGGTCGCTGGATGAATTCGCCTCCAATGGAATTAAATCCATTCCACATAGTGGACAATCTCCTGGTTCGTTTTGTTGAATTTGTGGGTGCATGGAGCAGGTCCAAATTTGTTCTTTTTCCGAAGCAACAGAAGTTGTAATAGTATTGTTACTCTGGTGATCAACATGACTTCCTACCTGGTTTTTATTTCCAAAAATAAAATAACCTGCTCCTAAACCGATTGCTAAGGCAACTAATGCTACGATAATAAATTTTATATTTTTCATGACTTTTTATTTATTTAATGATAAATCGCTCAATGCTACTTTTCGCTAAATGACTCTGCACGATGGCTTTCAATTTTTTCAAATCATAATCAATCAGTTCTTTTTCCAATCTTAATAATTCATCGAAATCATTTCCACTCGTACTGTAATTCGTTTCCAAAATATTGATGACAGCTTGAGTAATTTCAATTTGCCGTTCGTATAAATTCATTTTCAATTGAGCCGTCTCAAAGTCAACATAGGCTTTCTCGATAGCTGTCAAAAAATGACTTAGGACATCTGCTTTTTTGTGAGTCAAGGCTTCCATCTTTAATCGTTCCTCCCGTTCCTTTGCTTCATATTTCTTTTTGAAAAGTGGAATTTTGACAGAGCCTCTTAATTGAATGATGTCTCTTCCATTTTTAGCAGGATCGGCATCGCTCCTTTTGTCCACCATGATATAATCCAACCCAACTCCGAAAGAAGGTTTTTCATTCAACTCATTCAAAGCGATAGCTTGTCTGGAAATGTCTTGTTGTAATTCAAACATCCGAAGCATTGGATGATTGGCTTCGATAATAGCAGCTAAGGAATTTTTGTCAAAAAGAATAATGGCAAATGCAAAGCTGTCAGTAATTACAATCGGAGTTTCCAAAGGACGATGGAGTAATTGATTGATGGAAACAATGGGTTTGGCTTCAGCCGTTTCCAAGATTTTCAACTCTTGATTAAATTCTTCAATTTTGAGTTGTACTCGAAGTACATCGGCTGCAGATGCTTTTCCGCTTTCTACTTTTGTCAAAGCTAATTGCTCTAAAGCTTGAAGAATGGTCAAATTTCTTCTGATGATGAATTGGCTTTTTTCAATTTCATATAATTGAAAATAGGCTTGTTCGACTTGGTAAGATAAATCTAAAGCCCTTGCTCCGATTCGTTCGAAGAGCGCTTTTGCTTTCGCTAATTCCAACTCTTTTTTTCCATTCAAAAGCCCTTTCCATGGAAGCATTTGGGTAGCACCAACTCTAAGAATTTGCGCCCCCAAACGAGTTTCTACGGGTAAAGGAAAGATGCCAATACCCACTTCTGGGTCTGGTAGTTCGCTAACTTGTGGTGCCGATTCCAAAGCAGCGAAATATTCTTTTTCTAAAACTTTTAGTTCCAAATTATTTTCAACTGCTTGAGTAACCAAGGAGTCAAGTGATTGAGCATAAGTTGATGTCGCACCAAAAACACCCATCAGTAAAAGTATTGTTACAATTTTGAGTGATTTATTTTTGCTACCAAATTGGTTTTCAATTCTCCAACTCCACTCTTGCCAAAGCGAATACAAAACAGGTACAGTAAACATGGTAATCATTTGAAGAGTCATCCCACCAAAGGAAGGAATCGCCATGGGTAACATAATATCAGCTCCTCTTCCTGTAGCGGTAAGCACAGGAAGTAAGGCTAAAATTGTGGTAGCAGTCGTCATCATCGCAGGGCGAACTCTACGCAATCCACCTTCGACAACTGCATCTCGAATCCCTTTTATAGAGTCCGGTTTATTCTTTTTAAAACTACTTTGGAGAAAAGTGGCGACTAGCACTCCATCATCTGTTGCAATGCCAAACAAGGCAAGGAAGCCTACCCAAACCGCAACACTCAAGTTGATGGTTCGAATTTGGAAAAGGTCTCGCATGTTCGTTCCGAAAAAATCGAAGTTTAAAAACCAAGAGGTATCGTACAATCCTATCATGATAAATCCTCCTGCAAATGCGATGAACACTCCTGTAAAAACCATAGCAGAAATAGTGACAGAACCGAATTGAAAATAGAGAATTAAAAAAATAATAGCTAAAGCGATAGGCACTACAATATTCAACCTTTTACTTGCACGTACTTGTTGTTCGTAATTTCCTGCAAAACGATAACTTATTCCTGCGGGTACATCTAGTGTCCCGTTATCAATTTGTTCTTTTAAATAGTTTTGAGCATTATTGACCACTTCAACTTCTGAGTATTCTTTTTCCCTATCAAATAATACATACCCAATTAAAAATCCATCTTCACTTTTGATAGACTGCGCACCCTGCTCATAGCGAATCGTTACTAAATCACCTAAAGGAATTTGTTGACCATTTGCCGTCGGTAAATAAATTCTTTTTAATACATCTGGGTCATCTCGCAATTCCCTTGGATAGCGAATACGGATAGAGTATCGTTCTCGACCTTCCACAGTCGTCGTCATTTCCATACCTCCCACCGCAGCTTGAATATATCGCTGAACTTTGGCAATGGTCAAACCATGCCGACTGATAATATCTCGGTCAATGTCTAATAGCAAGTATGGTTTCCCAACAATTCTATCTGCAAATACAGCAGCATCTTTTACTCCTTCTACCTCCTTGAGCTGTTTTTCTAACTCTAAACCAAATGCTTGAATAGTTGATAAATCTGCTCCACGAACTTTGATCCCCATCGGTGCACGCATCCCAGTTTGTAGCATCACCAAACGAGTTTCGATAGGTTGTAATTTTGGTGCAGAGGTTACTCCTGGAATTTTAGTGGAACTTACAATTTCATTCCAAATATCATCAGGGCTGCGAATCTCATCTCGCCATTGACGGAAGAAACGACCATTTTTATCGGGAATAAGATCGCCATTTTCATCTTGAATATATTCGCCATTTTCAAATCTGAATCTAACTCGATGTCCATTTTCATCGGTTCGATATTCTGATTTGTAAAGAATCACATTTTCATACATCGACATTGGTGCAGGGTCGAGTGCGCTGTTTATCCGACCAGCTTTTCCCACGACAGTTTCCACTTCAGGAATAGCAGTTACCGCCATGTCCAACAAACGTAGGTTTTTAATATTCTCCTGCATGCCTGAATGTGGCATTGCAGTAGGCATTAATAAAAATGAACCTTCGTCTAAAGAAGGCATAAATTCCTCTCCTGTATTTTGAAAAACTAAAAAACCTTGGTAAACAATAAATCCTACAACTATCAAAAACAGTATTTTGAAACGGAGTAAAAAACGCAGAATGCTTTCATAGAAATAAATGATGAGGTAGAAAAACCCAATCAATCCACCTGCCACGATAACGATAAAAAAGAAATTAGAGATATTACTTTTATTCACTCCAAGTGGCATCCAAACAGTTGCAAGCAACCATGCTATAATCAAAGCATATATTATATTCGTTAATCCTGAAAGAATTTTAGCATTCCTTTCGGAACTATATTGTTGCACCAATTGATGCAAAATCCCAGCTATCCCAACAACTGCGAGAATGCTTCCTAAAAACGTATTATAAAAATAAGCTACTGCCAATCCACCCAAAAAGGCTAACCCATTTCCAACAAAGGAAAGAATCTTATTTTTTGACTTAAAGGAAAATAGCGTATGTGCTAATGGTGGTATTATCGTAATGGCGACAATGATCGAAGCAACCAAAGCAAAGGTTTTGGTAAATGCTAAAGGTTTAAATAATTTCCCTTCAGAAGCTTGCATGGTGAATACGGGAATAAAAGAAATCACCGTAGTCGCAACTGCTGTAATAACTGCGGAAGCCACTTCCGTCGTTGCTTCATAAATACTTTCCAACAGACTTTCATCTGGAGGTGCATCCTTGATTCGCAAGACCATACTTTCGGTGAGTACAATCCCCATATCTACCATCGTTCCAATCGCAATGGCAATTCCTGAAAGTGCAACAATGTTGGCATCTACTCCAAAATATTTCATGGCAATGAAACACATCAATACTGCCACAGGTAAAGTTCCCGATACCAAGAGAGAGGATTTTAGATTTAATAACATTAAAATTACAACAATGATAGTAATCAATATTTCAAGGGTAAGTGCTTCCTCAAGTGTACCGATAGTTTCATTAATTAATTGAGTACGGTCGTAAAAAGGAACGATATTCACTTGCGAGATGGTACCATCACTTAGGGTTTTGGTAGCTAGACCAGGTTCAATTTCTGCTATCTGGGCTTTTACATTTTGGATAACTTCCAAAGGGTTTGCACCATATCGAGCAATGACAACACCACCAACTGCTTCTGCACCTGACTTGTCCAAAACTCCTCGACGAGTAGCAGGAGCAATATTAACTTTGGCAACATCACTAATCCGAACTGGAACATTGTTATTGACCTTGACGACACTCTTTTCGATATCTTCAATACTTTCTACATAACCTAATCCACGTACAAAATATTCAGCTAAATTAATCTCAATCGTTTGCGCCCCTATGTCGATGTTACTTTCTTTGATGGCTTTCATCACATCTTCCAAACTGACATTATTTGCCTTCATGGCTTCAGGGTCAACATCTACTTGATACTCTTTTACAAAACCTCCGATGGAAGCGACCTCTGCTACCCCTTCGGCAGCAGACAATCCATAGCGCACATAGAAATCTTGAATCGTTCGAAGTTCATGCAAATCCCAACCTCCTGTTGGATTACCTTCTTTATCTTGTCCTTCCAAAGTGTACCAATAGATTTGTCCTAAAGCCGTGGCATCCGGACCAAGTGTGGGCTGTACTCCATCGGGCAAAGTATTGGCAGGAAGCGAATTTAGTTTTTCTAAAATCCGACTCCGGCTCCAATAAAATTCTATGTCATCATTGAAAATAATAAATATAGTGGAGAAGCCAAACATCGAATTACTTCGAATACTTTTTACTCCAGGAATACCAAGCAAAGCCGTGGTGAGCGGATAGGAAATTTGGTCTTCCATATCTTGCGGAGACCGTCCCATCCATTTGGTGAAAACGATTTGCTGATTTTCACCAATGTCAGGAATCGCATCTACTGACACCGGGTCACGAGGCAAATCTTTGATACCAAAATCAAAAGGTGCGGTTACTAATCCCCAACCCACAAATAAGAGTAGCAACAAGTAAGCAACAAGTTTATTTTCGAGAAAAAACCGAATGAATTTATTTAGCATGATACATTTACTTTTCTTTATTCAAATGCTCGAAGTAGAGCAATTAAGTCTTTTGATAAAAGACCAAATACGTAGAGAAAGTCCAATGTCAATACATTGAATTTCTAAGTATGAAAAAAAAGTAACTATTAAATACGAAAGGTTTCAAAAAGGACGTAGGTATCCTTTATGAGTACGGGAGATTGGTAATGAATGTAAGCAGGAGAGGATTTTTTAATGACAATATTTTTGAAAAAGACCTCTACGAAAGCTATAAAAAACTGTTGTAATTCTTGATTGGCTGGAATTTCTGAAGTAGCATTTAACTGGTCGTTGTCAGATTGAATATGGATTGATTTACTATCACAACATCCTTTTCTTTCTATAGAACAACCTTCAGAGTCCGTCATCATTTTTTGATGATGTGGACAATTAGCCATTTTGGGAGCCACCTTTTCATGACAAGTTTCTGCCTTCCCAAAGAAGCTCATCGACTTAAATTGTCCTTGACAATAGTGCATATCTATAGCAAGATTTACCGTGGTAGTAAACATTACAAACGCCATGGTTAAGGCGAAAATTCGATATGTGCGATTGAGTGATTTCATTTTTTTATAAAATGTATTTAAACAAATGTACGAAATAACTTCATCAAATATTTTATATAACTCCACAAATAACTTTCATGCTGTTTATCATCCTATGAAATAAACAGCATGATTGTCGCCATAGCAACCATTGCCAAATCTTCTACAATAGTCACCGTACTCATTGGCAAATTAAAGACATCACCTAAGCAGGCACACTTGATTTTTTGTTTATTTAAAACACTCTTAATTACTCCAATACTGCTGACTCCTAAAATGATTATGGTCAAGGCATTTGTCAAAAATGGAGCAACATTAATCAAATATAAAATACCTAATCCCAACTCGACAAATGGGTAAACATAGCCCCACCCTTTCCATTTCGCTGCTATAATATCATACATGCCGTAACTCATGGCAAAGCCTCCAAGGTTCAATAATTTGAAAAAAGCAAAGACCAAAAAGAAGCCTGCCATAAAATAACGCATCCACAACATCCCTGAGAAATCATTGAACGGAAATTGCGCGAGCAAACTGACTCCTGTAATAAATCCAATAATGAGCAATAAGGGTTTGTAAGTAGTTACCGAAATTTCAGGCAGCTCAGCTACTACTTTTTTTTGTACTGGTGATACTATTTGTACTAGTGCTATTTCTTGAATTTTGTAATGCCCAATTGCCTCTTGAAGTGCTTGATTAGAGACGGAATCTTTTAAAGTCAACTTACCTTGGGGAGCAATGAGTTGAATCTCTGCACGTTCAACTTCTGACAAATACTCTAATGACTTTTTCACCTTAGCTACACAGCCTCCGCAAGTCATTCCTTCTATTTTATATTCTTTTACCATGATTTTTTTATTTTAATTTATTACAAAATTAAGCACACCTGAATAAACGTATGTTACATAATTTTGTCCAAATCTTATAAGTTTTTGACCTAATAAAAGAAATGAAAAAGTTAAACTTCATCCAAAAATTGTCGTTCCTGATTTTGTATTTTCTTAAAACCAGATGGAGACATTCCAGTTATTTTTTTGAATTGTGCAGATAGATGGGCGGAACTACTATAATGCATTTGAAAAGCTATTTCGGAAAGGGTCAATTCATTGTAAGTTAATAACTCTTTTACCTTTTCTATTTTTTGAGATAAAATAAACCGCTCGATAGTTCGTCCTTCGACGGAAGAAAACAACCGACTCAAGTAGGCATAATCGTAATGTAATTTATTTGCCAGTAAGTTAGAAAAATTGATTGGTGCAACTTCGGTATGATAATGTATTTCTTGAATGAGGATGGATTTTATTTCATTAATGAGTTGGGTGTTTTTATCATCAAGAAGTTCGAATCCTTTTTCGCTTAATTTGGTTTTTAATATTTTTTCCTGAGTGAAGGAGATATTTTCTAAAGTGGACACTTTGCCTAATTGAATGCTGACGGCTTCTATTTCCATTTCTTGAAATACTTGTCGAACAGATTCGATGCATCGAGGACAGACCATGTTTTTTATGATGAGATTTTTTTTCATGGAAAAATTAAATTTTATTTAGACGGTAAAGATGAAAGATTTTTTCATTAGAGTTCTCCTTTCACCTACCTTTATTTTTTGAGTGAAGTAAATAGAGTATAAAATAATATATTCACAAAATACAAAAGCCACTAACTCATTAAAAATAAATTTTATAGTTTCTGCTTTCAGATTAACCTATAATCTTTTTGGATATATTCCGTTACCTTTCAGTTTAGCAATCTCTTCTTGCTGTATTTATCTCTCTTAAATATACGTAACATTTATGGGTGATTTTGCCTCGGTTCTTATAAGCATCTTGTTTTTTGAAATAATTAATTATCCCTCCTTACGTACCTTCACAAAATAGCGCCTCCCAAACTGATCCATCAATCGAATCACATACATTCTATTTCCAAATCCAGACAAATCCAAGGCTAAAGATTCCTTCGCCTGCTGACTCTTCCCGCTTTTACCCAAGCTTCCTGCCAAGGTGTAAATCGAATTGGCTAAGAAAATCTAACAATACATTTACAATTTTTAAGAAACCCCACTTTCCTTTCATGTTATTCCATTTGTTTTTCAATCCAAAAGTCTGCCTCGCTTGAAAAACCAAACGAGGCAGAACAAATATATACTATCAAACAATTTATTAATTACACCACAGCTTCTATTGCTGCATCAATCACTTCTTGCGTCATTGAAGTTGGGCAAACGTGCGCTGAAATTGGCACGGCACTTCCTTCGATTGCCTCCCACCCTTTTTGAATATCAATCACATTATTAAATCCTCTTGATTTCAAAATCGAAGCTGTAATCATCGAACGGAATCCACCTAAACAATGCACGAAGTACGTTTCATTTCTATCCAATTTGTCCATGTTATTGTTAACATAATCCAATGGAAAGTTAGTTGCACCTATCACATGTTGTGATAAAAATTCTGTAGGTTTTCGAACATCCATTGCGGTTGCATCAACTCCTTTTTCTAAGCGAGTCGCCAACTCAGCAGCAGTAATAGATTCGACAGAATCAGTTTCTTTTCCTGCTTTTTTCCAAGCTTCAAGTCCTCCTTCGAGGTATCCCAAAGTGTTATCATAACCTACCCGTGAAAGTCTTGTTACAACTTCCTCTGCTCTTCCTTCCGGAGTAATCAATACGATAGCTTGCTTGATATCTTTGATCAATGCACCTACCCACGGAGCGAAAGTTCCGTCGATTCCGATAAAAATAGAATTAGGCAGATGCTTCTTTGCAAACTCTTGCTCACTCCGTGTATCCAACATTAATGCTTCCTGGTTCTCTACCATTTCTTCAAATTTCTCCGGAGTCAAAGCGATGCTTCCTTTTTCCAATACCTCATCAAAACTATCATAACCTGATTTATTCATCATTGCATTTTTTGCGAAATATTGTGGTGCTGGAGTCAAACCTGCAGTTACCTCTTTCACAAATTCTTCCTTAGTCATATCAGCTCGCAGCGCATAATTGGTTTTCTTTTGGTCACCCAAATATCCCCAAGTATCGGTACTCAAATTTTTACCACAAGAAGAACCTGCCCCATGCGCTGGGTAAACAATTACATCATCTGCCAAAGGCATCACTTTATTTCGTAAGCTTTCAAAAAGGAATCCAGCCAAATCATCTTTTGTAATACTTCCTTGTTTGATCGCCAAATCAGGTCGTCCAACATCTCCTAAAAATAAAGTATCTCCAGAGAAAATCGCGTAGTCTTTTCCACTCTCATTTTTCAAAAGGTAGACTGTACTTTCCATCGTGTGACCTGGAGTGTGCAAGACTTTAAAAGTCAATTTTCCAACTTTAATTTCCTCCCCATCTTTTGCAGAATGAATATCATAATCCGTTTCTGCATTAGGGCCATAGACAATCGTTGCACCAGTTTTTTTCGCTAAGTCAACATGACCTGAAACGAAATCCGCATGGAAGTGGGTCTCAAAAATATATTTCAATTTCGCACCTTCTTTTTCTAACTTTTCAATATAAGGTTGTGTCTCTCGCAAAGGATCAATGATAACTGCTTCTCCTTCACTTTCGATGTAGTATGCTGCTTCAGCTAAGCATCCTGTATAAATTTGTTCTACTTTCATTATAATTTAGATTTTTTTTTTACTAATAAATATGATGATACAAAGATAAATGAGTTTGAAAGGTTAGTTTGTAATGCTAATCACACAGTTGGTTTTTTTAATATCTATTTTTCCTGCGATGGTATTTTGATTTTTATCTCGTAGCTATGTGTTGATAGAATAACTGATGTTCTTCCCAACCTAAACAAGTTAAACAGGTTGAGATATTAAGTACTTTATCGATGGATAAAATTGCCTTAGGAATTGTGATTAAATGTGATAAATCATTATTACATATTCCACATTTTGATAGAAGTGTTCCTCCAAATTTTGTTTGAGTTATAAATTCATTAGAATCATCCCAGGTAGGATGCTATTTATGAGTTGAATGTAAGTAACTAAAAAGCCTCGGAGAAATAAATTCCCCGAGGCTTCGAAAGCTAACAAAATAATCTAGTGCAAGATTATTATTTTTTTAAGTGGCAGGTCGCTTTAGTTGCCCGCAAAAAAAAGAGCACAGCGATTTTTTTTTCCGAAAAAATGGTTAAAAGTATCATCTCAAAAAATGGAAAATGGAAAAATTCGCCGTGCTCTTTTTTTACGAGCAGCTGAACCGACCCGCCACTTTATTTTATAGTATAAGAAAGACTCATCGAAATGGTTCTTCCTATTCTGTAATCTGAATAGACATAATCTTCTCCTTTGAAAGAAGATTGAAGTTTGTACTCAGGATCTAATAAGTTCTGCGCAGATAATCTTACCGAAAGATTTTCTTTGAATCTTTTAGAAATCGTAAAATCTAGTTGCGGTCGAGCTTGCTCGAAAATATCTGGTGTTCCTTCTGATCCAACAATGGATAATCGATCTCCAAACATATTGAAGGAAAGTGTAGCATCAATATTTCTCTCAGAATTATTATAAGCAATATTTGTATTGACGATATAAGGTGACTGATTGAAAAAAGTTCTTTGTCCACTTGCATCAGGATTAACTGATTTAATATCTGCTAACTCTTCTGCATCAATATCAACTGCTGAGTAAATGTAAGAAAGGTTAGCTCCCCATTTGAAGTTATTTAATTTTGAAGAAATAAAACCTAAATTTTTGCGGTACTCTAATTCTAATCCGTAAACGGTCGCTTCGTCCACATTTTGATATTGAAATTCTGGATTAGATTTTCCTAAATTAACTAAAACGATGGGGTTTATAAATGACTTGTGATAAGCACTTACTGCAACAATTTCACCTGCTTTTGGCAACCATTCCCAACGTAAATCTGCATTGATAATTGACGTTATTTCCAAATCAGTATTTCCGACAATAAATGCACCTGTTCGGAAATCAAAGTTGGAAAAAGGAGCTAACTCCCGTAAGTTTGGTCGAGCAACTGTCTGACTAAATGCAGCTCTCAAATTCATTTTTTCTTGTAAAGCATAAACCAAATTTACCGAAGGCAAGACACTTAATTTAGAAGCCTCGTAAGTAGAGTCAGCACTTGTAACTGGCAAGGAAGCATCTTCAATTCTAGCACCTGCAATTATTTTAAACTCATCTGTTGCTTGGATAGTCATCATTCCATATCCTGCAATTACTCGTTCCGTACCAACATATGAATTAGAAGCTCGTGTATCATCTACTAAATAATTTCCAATTACATTTCTATCATTGGCATCTTTGTCAATCACCCCACTATTCTCATCGCTGAAATAAATACTAGCATCACCAGTATAATTTTCTGCGCTTTTTTCTTGAACAGAATATCTTTTTTCGTCAAATGTTCTATCTTTTTTAGCATAAACACCACCAAATTTTACTTTACTCCGATTTCCAAAAATCTTTGTGAATGGAATATATTTTTCCGTAAATGGAATTTTTACATCTTTGACTGGAAGTGTGATGTCGAGTTTTCCTTCGTATTGAAAATCTTTTAATTCTCTAAAAAAGTGGTTTGGGTAATCATATTCAGATGGTGCTCGAATAGCAAATCGATCATCTGTTGGATCATTTTCATCTCTTGGATCAAATTCATTTCCAAAATATCTTAACTCTGGTTCACTTTGAGTCGCAGTTGAAGCACTTGCTACCCACTCTATTTTTCCACCCTCAATTCTTAGGGCATGCTCTCCTATAACCATATTATTAATCAATGAACGCTCCAACCAATACAATTCTCTAAACTGAAAAACCTCAGGTAAAGTCACTTGATAAGTATTATATTCTCCCTCGAATGATCGAGTACTTTTATCAGCGGAATGATTATATAATGAGTTGAAAGAGATCGTATTTCGACTATTAATTTTGTAAGATAATCCAACCATTCCACCAACTGTTGGACTTTCTACACTTGTGGTTCCTCCTAAATTGAAGTTCTGATTTAAGTTAGAAGAGGTTCTAGATTCCAACGCATAATTTCTTAAACCTGAATCATAATGCTGATAACTTCTAGAATAATTTGCCGCCAAAATAACGCCCAATTGTCTCCCGCCTATTTCATATTGATTTCCAAAAGAAAACCCTAAACCATGGTTCATAGGAGTCGACGTCGTCGTAGGAACCATGTTAGTTAATGTCGCATCGTACACTTCTTCTACTTGAGCAGCTAATCCATCATCGCTTCTTGCCTTCGTTCCTGCACTTCTTAATAAGGCAGCTGAATAATTTTCATCATCATATAAAGATGATCGAGATCGGTAACCATCGTCATATCCTAACCAATCTAAACCTCCCCCGTCGTGTGTTAGAAAATTACTTTGAAAAGAGGACTGCGTATTAAAACCAGTTGAAAGAGAAATTTTAAAACTCTTCGTTTCTGGAAAATTCTTCGTTTCAATATTTACATTTCCACCGGTGAAAGTTCCAGGTTGGTCTGGTGTAAAAGTTTTTGAAGTAATAATATTTGATAAAAGTCCTGCGGGAATTAAATCTAAGTTGACACTATTTTTATAAGGATTTGCACTTGGAATAGATGCTCCATTTAATTGTGCCGTAGAATATCTATCTCCTAATCCACGAACTACCACGCTTCCGTCTGCAATCGAAACTCCTACAATTTTTGCTACAGCTTGATCTGCGCTACTAATATTTTGTCTGGCCATTTCTCTCTGTCCAATTCCATCTGTGAAGCGATCAGCTTTTAGCATCGTAACTAAAATCGCATTTTCGCTAGTCTTAATCGCTTTTGCTTGAACAACAATTTCTTCAATTTGAACACCACCTTTATCCACAGTAAGTGCAGCATCTAAGTAAGTTATTTCACCATTTTTAACTTCAACACCTTCAATGATCATTTCTGGATATCCTACATAAGAAAAAATTAAATTGTAGATTCCTTCGTCTAATTTAATTTGATATTTTCCATCAAAATCTGTTACCTCGCCAAAATCCGTTCCTTCCACCATAACAGTTGCACTAATCAAAGTCTCCGCAGATTCTTTGTCCAAAACAGTACCCGAGATAGTTCCTTGAGAAAAAAGGGAAGTGAAGGGAAGCATCACAAAAAGAAACAATAATGTTCCTAATTTGAAATTGAAATTTTTCATAATTGCACTATGATTTAATTTGTTAGAATAAAATTTTGTTGATTAAAATGTTAGCTGTAAAAAATAATCTTTTGTTATCTCATTAATTACCCCACAAAATTGAGATTAAATTTCGATAGAGGTATAGAATTATAGATTAACGTTATGCAAAGTTTTTGTAAATAAATGGAGAAGGGGTTTTACATTTTATTTACATTGGAGATAGGTAAAATACTCACAAGGTGACTTGGAGTCACCTTGTGAGTTAGGAATATTTTTATTTTAAAACAGTCACTTTACGAGTTAACACAACTGAATCAGAGGTCATCGTTACAAAGTAAGTTCCACTTACAAAATTAGTTACATTCAATTCTACTTGATGTGTACCTTCCACAACTTCCTCACTTAACAAGGTCGTCATCAATTGTCCATTTACATTGTAAACTTCAATGCTCACAACTGATCTGGTAGGAGTTACAAATTCAAATGAAGTGTAATTGATTGCAGGGTTTGGCGTATTTTGATTTAAAATATATCCTTTGTTCGTAGCAAATAAATCTTCTGTTGCTACATCAAAATCACACTCACTACCAAAGTGCCCATAAGCAGAGAGTGCCGTCCAGCCAGCAGCCCAGTTGAATCCTTGGTCAAACGCTCCACTAAATGAAACATTATCAAAGAAAGCATCAGTTGGCGCAATGGCATTATTTGCAGCAGGACTATTGGCTGATAAAATTGGATTTAGACCTCCGTCGATAGTTCGACTAATTTGGCAAACTTCAGGATTCTCAAGGGTGTTATTGTTATTTCCTAAATGATCAATTACATCAGATGCATCTGGATCATCGCCGTCAGCATAAGTATCCACAATATCTCCTAAACCTGTTCCTGCTCCGAATTCATACCAAATATTGTTCAATAAATTCAAATCACCATTCAATAGATTTTGGTGAGAATCTCCTTCTCCTGGAGCCAAATCTTCAATGCTAATTGCTTGGTCATAAAAATCAGTAAAGATGGAATTCGCATAAGTTCCCGCAGCATTATCTCTAAATAACAGCGCAAACTCATTATCTACATTTCCACTATTGGCACCTGATCCAATATATGTTGCATTGTAAATAGTTGGTTTTGAAAATGGTGCTTCCCCATCAGGTTTTGCTCCATCATGCTCTCCTCCATTTCCACCTTCATCTTCTGCTTGAATCATAAACCAGTATTGTCCTTTTCCTCTCCAGCCAAAATCGTAGTCCATTCCATCATCTCCACAGAAAGCAGAAATTAAATGTTTCACCCCTACTGTTCCACCGAACCATTCGATTCCATCATCAGAATTAGCATAAATTTCAACATAATCTATCGTAGTTCCAGAACCAACTGCACCTAAAGTCAAACCATTGATTTCAGATCCAGGCGCTAATTCTGCACCACCATGTCGAATAGAAATATATTTTAAGACACCAGAACTTTCTGTATCATTTGGAGTCGTTCCTCCACCAAATCCAGTTCGTGTTTCATTTGGAATACCTTCAATAAAATCAGATCCGCCTGGTCGAGCAACGGTTCCATTTCCTAAAACAACCAATCCTCCCCAAAGTCCATTGACAGTTTCGTCTGGAGAAATACTTCCATCTACAACTGCTTCAGCTGTAAAAATAATTGGACTAGTTAATGTTCCTTCGGCAAATATTTGAGCATCTTTTGCAATAATTAAAGCAGATGCTGCATCATTTGAAGTTGGTGATTCCATTCCATAAATAGTCGTTCCAGCTTCAATATTCAAAACGCCACCTGCTTCTAAATAAACATATCCATCCAAGCAGTAGGTATTTTCTTTGGTCCAAAAATAAGTTTGACCTTCTTGTAAATCAGCATCTTGAATACAAATAGTTTGACCTACAATCGGCGTAACTAAATCTCCAAAATATCCTTTCTCATCCAAAGCAGTCCATCCTAAAGCCCAATTATTGGAATTATTAAATGCACCATGGTAAGACACTACATCGAAAAATCCGTCAGTTGGAACATCTCCAGCAGTTAGTGCCGGGCTACCTGCATTCAATCTAGGATCTAATTGTGCATCAGCAATTCTTGAAATTCCCGCAATGTTTGGATCAGCTAACTGGTTAGTATTAGCACCCAGATGTGCAATAATATCTAAAGCTATTGGATCATCTCCTCCAGAATACGTATCCACAATGTCAGCCAAAGTTGCACCTGCTCCGAATCCAAACCAAAGATTATTTTTCAAAACTAAATCTCCATTCAAAATATTTTGGTGAGAGTCGCCTTCCCCTGCAGCTAAATCTTCTATACTCAAGGCCTTGTCTGCAAAGTCTGTAAAAATTGAATTAGCATAAGTTCCAGCTGCATTATCTCTAAATAACAACGCAAACTCATTGTCTAATTGATTACTTGAAGCACCTGAACCAATGTAAGTTGCATTGTAAATCGTAGGCTTTGAAAATGGCGCTTCCCCATCAGGTTTTGCACCATCATGCTCTCCACCATTTCCACCTTCATCTGATCTTTGAATCATAAACCAGTACTGACCTTTTCCTCTCCAGCCAAAATCATAGTCAGTTCCATCATCTCCACAGAAAGCAGAAATTAAATGTTTTACACTAACTGTTCCTCCAAAAAATTCTATTCCATCATCTGAGTTAGCAAAGATTTCGATGTAATCAACTTCAGTTCCTGAACCAACTGCTCCCAAAGTCAAACCATTAATTTCTGACCCAGGCGCTAATTCTGCACCACCATGTCGAATAGAAATATATTTTAAAACACCTGAACTTTCTGTATCATTCGGAGTGGTTCCTCCTCCAAATCCAGTTCGTGTTTCATTTGGAATACCTTCAATAAAATCAGATCCGCCTGGTCGAGCAACTGTTCCATTTCCTAAAACAATTAGTCCTCCCCAAAAACCATTAGCAGTTTCATCTAGCGTTCCATCATCAGAAGTGGAGGTAAAAACAATAGGTTGAGAAGCCGTTCCTTCCGCAAATATTTTTGCATCTTTTGTGATAATTAAAGCAGAAGCTGCATCATTTGTACTTGGAACTTCCATTCCTTTAATAACAGTTCCAGCCTCAATATTTAAGACACCACCTGCTTCCAAGTAAACATATCCATCAAGAATATATTCATTGTCATTTGTCCAGTTATAAGTTTCTCCAGCTACTAAATCGGCATCACCAATAGTGATTTGTGAAAATAAATTTCCAGTAACTAGAAATAAAAAAGATAAGAAAAGGTAGAAACGCTTGTTCATAATTTGAATGTTTGAAAAGGTTAAATTTTAAATAGTTTTTCATTATTAATTATGTCGCAAAAGTATTCGTGTAGGATGAATAGTCAATGAAAAGGACAATAAGTAAAGGTTAATTGTAGAGAAAAATTGGCTTTAATAATTAACAAGTGATTTACAAATCATCTATTTTTTTACAAAAAATTAATACCAAATCTTGAACATTTTTATTTGTAAACTCTATGTTAATTTCTTTGTTTTTAAGGTTAAGCTGAGGTTAATTTATGCTTAAGTCTATTCATTTTACTTTTTCAAAATTCCAATTCTCCTTACTTTGGCCAAATGGAAAAAACATTAGATATTGAATTATCTTCTAAAACAAAAAAAGAAATGACTCCGATCAAAATACTTCTAATAGATGATGAACCAGATATTTTGGAATTTTTGAAATACAATTTATTGCAAGAAAACTATCAGGTATTTACAGCCGAAAATGGCTTAGAAGGAATTAGAATTGCGGAAAAAGAAAATCCACATTTAATTATTCTAGATGTGATGATGCCTGAAGTGGATGGGGTAGAAACTTGTCATCGAATTCGAGCGATCCCTGAATTAAAGGATACACTCATTACATTTCTTACTGCACGTGGAGAAGAATATTCTCAAATCGCTGGGCAGGAAGCAGGTGCTGATGATTATATTCAAAAACCAATACGTCCAAGACTTTTAGTTTCTCGCGTAAAAGCATTGTTACGAAGGCTAGGAAATAGTTTAAATAATGAAGATTCTTCTAACAATATTCAAGTTGGAATTTTGACTATCGACAAGGAAAGATTTGAAGTTTTTAAGTCAGGTGAAAAAATTGATTTGGCAAAAAAGGAATTTGATATCCTTTGGTTATTAGCCCAAAAACCAGGTAAGGTTTATGGTCGAGAGGAAATTTACCGGAAGGTTTGGGGCTCAGATGTGATTGTTGGGAATCGAACAATTGATGTACATATTAGTAAGTTGAGGGAGAAGGTTGGGTCGGAAATTATTAAGACGATTAAAGGGATTGGGTATAAGGTGACGCCGAATTAAACCCCCAGCCCCTGAAGGGGAGCCTTTTCAAATATGCCTTTGGCATTTGAAAAAGTTGCGAGTTTCTCGAGATCTAAATGGGAATAGAAATAGAATATATCATTCCACATTTATTTCAAATACTAATCAAACAAACATCGTCACAAAACAAAGTTTAATTTTTTCGATTGCCAAAGGCATAATCGAAAAAGGCTCCCCT
>Ga0115005_10000033_pt1 | contig 90601 bp, 91 predicted proteins | sample ArcOceMetagenome_FD_87163 | JGI IMG/M metagenome (GOLD analysis project Ga0115005, IMG submission 87163) | Marine eukaryotic phytoplankton communities from Arctic Ocean - Arctic Ocean - Greenland ARC118M Metagenome | ecosystem: Environmental > Aquatic > Marine > Oceanic | place: Arctic Ocean... | reverse complement strand
CATCTGCGCAGATGGTACTGCCTATTGGTGGGAGAGTATGTCGTCGCCTTCTTCAAAGACCCGTAACGTAAGTTATGGGTCTTTTTTTTTGCAATAAACTCAAGGAAATAAAGAGGAAACAAGTCGTAAGAAACAGGTGATCATTTCCATAGACCTTTTATTTCTCCCCATGTAATGAGTTGAATATTGTTTTTCTGGATTCTTACTTTAATCTCCTCACTTGTAAATGATTTCAAGTCTATTTGCCTCCATTCTGATCCGTAGTTCGGATGGTTTATGGTTATGCCTTTCATTTCATCATCGTCATATGCGGGATGTATTAAAATCATATTAAGGCCAGCATCTAATTTGTCGAGTACGCTGCTGTAATATTCTTGTAGTAATCCAGTTTCAAAATCCTTAAACACACCGTAATGAACTCTATCAATAACCAAATCATCCTCTTTGATGTTTACTAGAGGATCCAAACCAGACATTTTCATTATTTCTTTACTGATTAAAACGGGTAAATCATACTCTTTACCCAACGCTCGATATACGTTCATTACCTCGGTATTTATTCCTACACTATACATATGAGAATCTATATGGGTTGGGCTTAACCCAAAGGCATATGCTTTTTCTATCTGAGCTTTAAGTTCTTTCTTTATATCTTCAGTAGTGGCATTTCTTCTTAATTCTTCTCTGCTTTTATAAAAGAATCCTGCTTCATTTACCAAACTTGGTACTTCAGAAATGGGCAGAACGGGTCCGAATTTATAGTTTTCCCATTCACACGTAAGTGTCAAATGTACTCCATTGTCATGTTGTGGATTACTTTTAGCATATACTGCCATTTCATAAAACCAAGGACAGGGCACCATTATACTATACGAATTCACAATCCCGTTTGTAAGTGACTCTTTCGTGGCCCTATTCTCCGAATGTGATAAGCCTGCATCGTCGGCATGGATCATTAAAAGTTTAGTTGTTTTGTCGAAACCAAGTTTTTCGGACAGATTCATTCTTTAGATTTTTTTTTGTTACTTATTCTAAAGATCAGAAAAATATAGCAAACTAGCTTTATGTACCGAACTTTTCACTGTAATATGAAGATCTAATATTTATACTTCAATTTGAGTTTAGGTGAAAACGAAGGAGGATTTGTTTCTTCTAGCTTTTGTAAAATAATTTTCTAATTGCGATGAATACAAGCACCATAAGGGTGTAAACTAGAAAGAACGGAAGAATATAACTCTTTAAACCCAATACAAGTAATGTAGCGATAAGTAGTAATTGAAACCCCAAGCCAAAGGTAGAAACACTGGTCATGAACCATTTTGGTAATGTTGTTCCTTTGTGAGCGTTACTATCCAAAGCATATATGGTTTTATCGAAAGCGCCATAAAGTACTTTATACATTCCAAAAAGAATATTCACATGCTTTTGTTTTTCTCCAGGGAGAGCAATTGGTGTTTTGTTTTCGAATACACGACTCGTAGTATCGCCATCAAACTTATTTCTTAGAATCACATAGTAGTAATTGTACAGTGTACCCTGCAATTGCAAACCTAAGAATGCACCAATGCAGATCCAAATTGGCGTGCTGGCGATAAACCCTATGGAAATAAAGAATAACGCATTTAAGAGAATATCAGCAACCGAGTCTAAATAGCGCCCTGTATAGGATGGCTTTTGTTTTACGCGAGCCAATTCTCCGTCTGCAGCGTCAAGAATAGATTTTAGAATTAGAAAGAAAGCTGCTAACCAATAATGCTCAAGGACAATACAATAAATAGCGAATATTCCAGCTATTATAAAAGCAATTGTAACGTGAATAGGAGTGAATGTAGTGTTTTTTAGTGCGTTGGCAATAACTTTAGCGAATGGTCTTCCATAGTCAGAAAGATCAATGAATTTATGCTCTTCGGGTAGTTTTGACATTGAATATCATAGCATTTTTTTTTGTGGAATATACCATTCTAGATTTCCTCTAAGATACAATTAATTCATAAGGATTGAATTGGTTATGAAGTGAAAGTAATTCTAGGGAATGAGATGTTGTGAGTAAATTACTTTCAAAATATCACTTCCCTTTAAAATACCGAATAGCTTCCCCAATCGCTCCGTCAATCGGTGTAAAGTCCATGTTCAATTCATTCTTAGCCTTGCTGTTATTGTAAAAATTATTGATCCTTAAAACAGCTAAATTAGCGCTTGACACACTTGTTTTTATTTTTATAAATCGAAGAGCATCTCCCAGAAATCCCACAGCAAAGAGCAGTAAATTGGGGATAGGAATCAAAAGCGCGTGCTGTTTGTTTTGCTCTATTATTTTCTTGAAAAGGGTCTTGTAGGTTAGATTCTCGTTTGCTAAGATCAATTTATGTCCACTTTCTTTTAGGCTAAAAGCCTTAATGATGCCATGAACAACATCGTTTACAGCGACTACATTTTTCCCACCCGAAGGGTAAAACGCAATCTTCTTATTGAGTACGGCAAGGATTAACTTCCCAGAACTGGGTTTGGTATCATTAGCACCTATCATAAAGGTAGGGCTTAGGGTTACGATGTTGATTTTTGAGCTAGCATCATCGATACACTTTTGTGCTTCGGCTTTACTCTGTGCATACAACGATTGCGTATGCGGATAACGCATGGGTTTGGTTTCGTCTCCCAACGCATCAAGAGACCCATAGCCATAGGTGTTAGCGGTGCCGATATAGATCAGTTTCTCAATCGTATTACTTGTGCACGCTTCAATGATGTTTTTAGTTCCTTGTACATTGGCCTCTTCATAATCTTTTAAATACAAGAGATTTTGATTTGTATTGGCAGCTATATGAACAACAATTGTACACTCTTTACTAACTTGCTTTAAATGTTTTGGATCGGATAAATCGCCTTGTATTAATTCTAAGTTTTCATGAGAAAAGCGAATGAAACTTTGTTTGTCTCGAACCAAAGCTTTAACGCTATAACCTTCTTCAAGAAGTTTGAGGGTAAGGTTGGTGCCCAACAAGCCATTTGCTCCGGTAATGAAAACTGTTTTCATTTGGTGTTTGAACTTAATTCTCGCTTCATTATTTTACCCAATAGATACATGCGAATATTTAAAGGAATGATGTGCATTAGAATATAATTGAATCGGTTTGGACCATTCAAAAGTATTAATTTCTTTCCATTGAATAAGCCTCTGAGGCTTATTTCAGCAACTTTCTCAGGTGCAAGTAGACTCATTCGTGCTGCTTTACTTTGTTTGTTGATTCGTTCTGACACCTCGGGATTGGTATTCATGGGTCCTGGAGTAACCACACTAAAGCTGATGGTGCTGCTTCTATATTCTTCTTGCAAACTTCGGGTAAATGAAAGTAGGTAACTTTTAGAGGCTGGGTAGATTGTTTTATAAGGCATTGGACTAAAAGCTGCCATACTAGATACGTTTAATACAAATGCCTTAGTCTGCTTTTGAAGATTGGGTACTAGTAATTTTGTAAGTAAAGTTGGAGCCTTAATGTTCAACTGCATCATTGTGTTTAGATAGTCAGAATCTACTTCATCAAACCGTCGTGTTCCACCAATACCGGCATTATTAATTAAAATTGAAACCTCATATTGCTCATTAATTTTTTGACAAACTTCAATAATCTGTTTTGTTTGTGTCAAGTCTATTTCATAGAAAACCGATTGAGTTCCGAATTCATTTACTATTTTATTGCAAAGAGACTCAAGCCCAGTTTGGGGTAAATCGAGTAAGAGGGTATGATATCCTGATTTTGCAAGCTCAATTGCATAGGCTTTTCCTAAACCGTTGGCGGCACCAGTTACTAAAGCAATATTCATGTAATCGATAAGATTTAGGGGATTCATACAAGCAGCACGGTAGGTTATTCCGTGCTGTTTTTAAGTTCTTAGTTTATAAAGAAAAAAGGTACTGAAACTTCATGTAAATCTGAGAGTTATCGATAGAAAAACGTCGCTGATTATCAATTCTCGAATATCCATTGGTTCCACCGATATAAAAAATAGTGAATGGATTGGGATTCCATTTGAATAATGGCTGGTAAAAAAAGGCTTCATCAAAGTCGATGTACTCTCCAATGATTCGAAAAGAAAGGGTTTTGTTGAACTGATAATTGACATTCAAACGACCGATATAACCCTTGAAATAAAAACTCCCATCTTCTTTGTTTTTCAAATGTGTGTATCGAAACGAGGGACTGATACGCAATTGTGAAGTAACCTGAAAGCTATTGAATGTTCCTAGGAAAAAATTATTACCAACTGCAGGATCATCATCATAGAAAATGGATTCTCCAATAGAAGTAAAGGCTCTCAACTGAACTTTTTCTGAAGGATTAAATCGAACAAATAATTCAAAATTGTCCAATCCTCTAGCATTAAAGCCTTCAAACTCTTCATTGAGTACGTGAGAGTAACCTGCAAACGACTCTACGTTACCACTAAATTGAACATAGGCTCCAGCATCGATACTGCTGTATTTTTTTAAACCTTGGTAGTTGAATCTGAATTCAGTTTCTAAACTAAAATTCATTTGCTTTAAGAATGCATCTTCTTTAAAAAAATGCTGGTACCCTTGTTCGAATTCTAAAGCTCGAACATTGTTTTGAGTCACAAAACCTAAGGGAGTCTGGTACAAGGGGGATTTTTGACTATACTCTAATTCTGTATTCCAATTTTCAGTATTGCGTTCCAAAGAGAAATAGAGTCCATCTCCCCGGAGGTTTTCTCCATCCAAGGCAACTGTTTTCCCATTTATGATATCATTACCATCATTGGCCTCATCGATCCAATCTGCATTGGGTTCTTTGGTAAAACTCTTATTAAATTCTAACGCTGCCGTAATTGATTCTCCAAAACGCCATAAACCACTCAATCCGAAAATATGACCCGATCCTTTTTCTTTAAAAAAACGATTGGTGCTTATAAAACTGAGGTTACTTCCTTGTTTGTAGGTACGTTGATACTTGAATATACTTGAATAAGCAGCGGTCCCTTCTCCGAAATAAGACCCGTTTTCTCCTCCAATAAGGTATGGCGAAGCTTCATCATATGCAGCCAACCAATAAATGCGATCGTGTTCTCCTTGACTGATTAATTTGGTTGATAGTAGGGGTTGATTAATGGAACGTGTATAAACGGTTCTGAGATTAGAACTTATGATGTCGTTCCCTTCGTTAAAGTAAGCACGCCTTTCAGGAAAGGCAATTGCAAAGGTGTTGTTGGCAACAATTCGAGAAGCATCGGCTTCTACTTGTGAAAAATCAGGGTTGATGGCATACTCCAAAGAGGTAACATTGTTTAGATCTACGAGTCCGCTCAAACCAATCGTTTTATTGAATTTACCAAATTTCAGCGCATTGTCTTCACGTTCGCCAGATAGACCGCCATAAACATAGGGTAAAAACTCGACTCTGTTTTTTGCTTTGATGTTATTGAGTGTTAAGCTAACGGGGGTTTGACATGCCAAACAAGGATTGTTTAAGTCGTTTGGGAAATTGATATTTTGACTTCGACTGTCTGCAGTGTATGTCGATCGGTACAATAAAATATTCCATTTCACAGTTGGTTTGTTTTTGAACTGCAAGACACTGAAAGGGATTTTTAATTCAACATGATAAGCATCTTGATGTTTTGACGCTTTGGATTCATAAGAAACATTGTAGGATGTATCGTCATTACCACTAGGCAGGAATTTTAAATCGAGTTGATTGCCTTCTGCATTTGCTCCAAGGCTAACCATATAGCGTCCGTCACCGTAAGTATCAATGCCAATCATAACAAAATCATCTTGGTATCCTTCATCTCGGTTTCGAATCGACGAACGTAAGGTACTCATATCGGCATAGGCAATGAAACCAACATAAAGATCAGAAACCCCATAAGTAATATAGGCTTCTGTCGCTACTGGCGAAGGTGTGTTGTTTCCGGGACTGATTTCATATTCAATGGTGTGTTTCTCGGCAGAACTCCACTCTTCAGGATTGACAACTCCATCAAAGGTTGGAAGTGTGTTTTGTGCAAAAGCAAGAAAAGGGAATAATAAGAAAAGGGGGCTGATTCTCATGATTTATTATTTATTTATAAGACGCCCTTAGAAATAAAATGTTACACTACATTTAGTTAATAATTTAAAAGAATATGTTAAAGTTTATAGACCCGACAGAACGATGGAATGTTTTTACTCATGCTTTAGGTGTAATTCTTGGGATTGAGGTTTCTATTTATTTTTTCGCTCAACATTCATCCGAACAGCCAAGGGTGTTAATCGCTTTAGGGATCTACTGTTTTTCGTTAGTTTTTTTGTTTTCAGCTTCAACCATGTACCATGCAGTTTCTGGAGACATAAAATTGATTTGGCGTAAAGTTGATCACATCGCTATTTTATTCTTAATCGCTGGAACCTACACTCCAGTTACGCTAACCTTACTCTATGAGACTTCGGGTGTTTGGATTTTAACAGGTGTTTGGAGCATTGCTGCTGTAGGTTTTATTTTTAAAATTTTCTTCACCGGTCGATTTGAAATCCTATCCTTAATAATGTATCTCGGAATGGGCTGGTTCATTCTTTTAGATGCTCAAACGGTATGGGAGTTGTTTTCTACAAATGCTTTTATCTTTTTAATTTTAGGAGGTTCTTGTTATACCATCGGAGTTTTCTTTTATCGTTGGAAAGGTTATAAAGAAGCACACGCTATTTGGCATATATGGGTATTGGCTGGTGCACTTTCTCATGCATTTATGATTAATGAAATATTGTTAATTAATTGAAATACGTTAAGAAAATAACAGGATGGGTATTTGGAATCCTTTTTATTTTGGTACTACTTGCTATGGGATTAACCCATTTGATTGAGCAGCAAACTACCCTCTCAGAACTTACGGATCATTTTGACACAACAGGTTTTCAACCTGAAGAGCACGAAACTGTATTCGATGAAGGAACACTCTATTATGTCACCTATGGCGATTCGACTAAGACCCCATTACTTTTAATTCATGGCTCTCCCGGAGATTGGACCGGTTGGAAAGAATTGATGGTTCAGCCAGAAGTTTATACAAACTATTTTATAATTGCAATAGATCGAATTCCGTACCATCAAACTACAATCAAAGGATCATATTCATTAACAGAACAAAGTGATTATCTAAAGCCTGTAATGGATCGGTACTGTTCTCCATGCGTTGTTGCAGGGCATTCTTATGGTGGTGCATTGGCACTTCAAGTTGGAGCTGCTTATCCAGATCAAGTTGCAGCTGTGCTCAGTATTGCTGGAACCATAGCCGCTCCTTTTCAAAAACCTAAATGGTATAATCGAGTTTTAAATTCTCCACTTCAATATCTAATTGCTCCTTTTTTCCGAGCCAGTAATAATGAAATGCTACGTCTTTCAGATGATTTATATCCCTTAGAAAAACAACTTGCGAATACCAGAATCCCATTATTTTTTATACAAGGAGGAGCAGATGTTTTGGTAGCTCCAGAGTCGGCTACCTATTTGCAATCTAAAATCCCAGACACTGATACTGTGCTGTATTACGACGCATTACGCGATCATTTTGTTATTTGGTCGGATATTCCAATTGTTCTAGAGGCTTTGGAGACAATCCGATTAAAACTTAATTTGTGAAATGAACATCACCCTTTCCTGTAACGCGTTTGTGTATTGTAGGCATTCCCATGCAATAAACATTAGCATTACCAACAATATCAACATTCAATCGACTTAGTGCAGTTACTTCACAACTTCCCTTGCCTTCTATCGTAATCTCAACATCATGAGCTAGAATGGGGTAGCCGTTAAAAGAACCATTTCCTTTGATGTTGACTTTTAAAAGGGCTACCTCTTTTATTTTTTTATGACTTATGATATGCGCACCTTCTTGTAGGCTAATATCCAATTCATTTAATCCTTCAAGTTCGTTCAATTCAATACGGCTATTGCTGTTTATTTGAATTTTCAATTTCTGTTGGTTTTTAAAATCGGTAACTACAGTATGGCTTTTTTCTGCTAAGGTAAATTCTGTTATTTGAGGAGTTGTGATTATTATTTCCAAAGGAATGGTAGGAGTGCAGTAAGGCGATCGTAATTCAATAATTAATTTTTTGTTTTCTACACCTATATAGAGACTGTCAACCAAAGCACTATCTCCTTTTAACGTAATAGAGGCCTCTTTTCCTTGCTTAATGGTTACGTTACCTTCAATGTATAAGCCAAGCCGATCAAAATCATCAAGTAGAATGTTTTGTTCAATAGGCGTGTTAGTGTCAATAATACAACTGAAATCCTCTTCACTTTCACATGAAAGTAAAAATATAATTGTAATTAGACTGCTTAAAAAATAGGTGAACTGGGTACCAAAGAGATTTGAAGTGTTCATATAATAGATATAGTTAAATTAAAGTTTGGAAAGACTATCAAAGGAACATGTTATTTGAAAAAAATCCTGCAAAGGGGGGCTTTGCAGGATTCTTAAAACAAATAATTAACTTAGGTTAAGTTCAAATATGTACTTTTGTATTAGTTTTTCCTTGTTTATTACTGTAAAGATGCCTCAAAGTTTAGCTAAGCCCAATGTAGGGTGTAGTAAATGGTCGCAATGAATTTATAGATGGTATGCTTGGTGTAATATTCGGTAAAATATCGTTTTACAGAATAGCTGCAATAAAGATCCCAGTTAGGATTGCAATGAATTTTCTAATGTTAAAGACATGACCTGCTGAACTTTCAAAAAGAATCGTAGTTGATATGTGAAGTAAAACACCAACCACAACTGCATCAATAGTTGTTGTTATAGATTCAAATGCCAAGATGTTTTCTTTTACAAAGCCACCCAGGGGAGTCATGATCGCGAAAATCAATAAGGCCAAGACCTTTTGATACTTTGGTGTTTGTGTCTCCCAAAGTAATAGGGTAATTACCATTCCAATTGGAATTTTATGTACTATGATTCCGATTAGGAGCTCGGGTTGTTGGGTAAGCGGCATTCCTTCCATAAAGGCATGAATACACAGGCTACTAATAAGAACCCAAGGGAGTTTATTACTTTTTGTATGATGCGTATGTCCGTGTTCTGCTCCTTTTGAAAATAATTCCAATAAAATTTGAAATACAATTCCGACCATAATCCAAATCCCAGGATTATTACTTGGGTCTTCAAAAATATGCGGCAACATATCAATAACGATAATGGATAGAAGAAAAGAACCACTAAATGCAAGAATAAGCTTCATGCCTAATGGAGCCTTTGGTCGAAAGTACAAGGCAATAACTGCTCCAAAAAACACGGCAATAAAGGGGAGTAATAAATTGAGCTGCATAAAGGATTTGTGAAGGTTAGGTTTCCCTTCGTTTATTGGGCAAAATTAAACTATTTTTGATAGCAATAAAAAAGGGAATGGAAAGTAATTTTAAAATGTTGGCCAAAACATTCTATGGAATGGAAGGCTTGTTAGCAGAAGAGCTCAAGAATATGGGTGCTCAAGATGTAGAAGAAGGCAATCGTGTAGTTCATTTTGCTGGAGATAAAGGCTTTATGTATAAGGCTAATATGAGTTTGCGTACAGCATTGAAGATTTTAAAACCCATTCATACTGCTCGAATAACCAACGAACATGAGTTGTATAATATGGTGTATGACTTTCCATGGCAAGATTATCTAACTCCAGAAAACTCTTTAGCAATCGATAGTGTCGTTTTTGGTGAAAATTTCACCCATTCACTTTATGTTTCCCAAAAAGCAAAAGATGCTATTGTAGATCGCTTTAGAGCTGATACTGGCGAACGACCAGATGTAAATCTTGATCATCCAGATCTTCGAATTAACATCCATATTGACAAGGATATATGTACCATTTCTTTAGATAGTTCGGGAAGTTCCCTTCATCATAGAGGGTATAGAACCGCCACCAATATTGCTCCTCTAAATGAAGTTTTAGCAGCTGGGATTATCATGTTGTCGGGCTGGGACCAAACGGTCGATTTTTTAGATCCTATGTGTGGTAGTGGAACCGTATTAATAGAAGCTGCTATGTTGGCTTGTAATATTCCGGCAAACATCAACCGTAAGGAATTTGCTTTTGAAAAATGGAATGACTGGGATGAAGAATTATTTTATAAAATTGAAGAAGCTCAGATTGGTAAAATCAGAGGTTTAGCGGGTACTATTTCGGGTTTTGACAAAGCACCGTCAGCGATAGAAAAAGCACGTGAAAATATTCGTAATGCCAATTTAGATGAATTCATTACGATCGAAAAAAATAATTTTCTCTATGCAGAAAAAGAAACGGATCGCCCTTTACATATTGTTAGCAATCCACCTTATGGGGAACGTTTAGAGGGGGATATGAATCAGTTTTATGCAGAAATAGGAGATACGTTGAAACAGAAATATCCTGACACTCAAGCCTGGCTAATTAGTGCAAATATGGAAGCCCTAAAGCATCTTGGATTGCGTCCTACACGTAAAATCAAACTTTTTAATGGGAAGTTAGAAACTAGATTATCGCTTTACTCTATTTACAAAGGAACCAAGAAACTTCATAAATTAAACCAAGAAGAATCATGAATGTAAAAACAAAAGCCCTTTTGTTTAATCTCATTTGTTTTGGACTTTTATTTGTTTTAGTTAAAACAATAATAGGCACATTAATTCCAATGTCTTATATCCCATTGATTGCTTTTTCTGCCTTGATCGCAAGTGTATTCTCGCCTAAGTTTTTGGTAGAAAAAGGAAAACTGTACATTAAAATTCCGTTGGTTAAGGAGCCTCGGGAGCTTTAGCTTTTCTGAAGCGAAAAGGGAGGGAGTAGGTGAGTGTATAGTTAAAACTCGCACCAAATTTATTTTGGTCGGTTACCGCATTGAATCCTGGAACATACAGGTTTCCGAAATTCACAGGTTGTGCGTCAGTAAGTATTCGGTGAACGCGTAAACTCAAGCCTAAGTAGAATTTGGATGTAATTTCTATTTTAGTTCCAAAAATAACTTCAATCCACCCGGTACTCAACGTTTCTCTTTCGCCATTGGCAAATCCAGCGCTGGTTGTTGGAGTATCCCAATAGTGATGCGTTATATAAACTAGATAGTCGTTTAGCGTGTGTTTATGAATACTTCTTGCTAATCGAAGACCAATGAAAATATCATTGTTCAGCCCAACCCAATTGTTATACATATTATAATCTATCCCTATTTTGATGTAGCTCCCTGAAGTAGAGAAATTCAATTGTTCGGATTGAATGGTTCTTTGTTCGTTTCCGATTTCTGCAGCGACGTACAAGCGCTCTCCAACCTTAAGATCTCCAACGATTTCCAGACCTTGATACTCTTTGTCAAATTGTGAACGTATAGGCTTGTAGAGGTCAATACCTGCTCTTAAGGCATAGGTAATAGGCTCTTTTCTTTCTTTTTTAGGTTTTACTTCTTCTTTTTCTTGAGCAATGGTTCCCCAACTCAAAAACAAGCTGCTAATGATAAATAGCCAGGTGAGTCTGTTGTTCATTGGAAACGGTGTCAATTAATATTTCAAAGGATTCTATCCAATTTGGTGCGGCAGCTGGATAGGATATAAGGTTGTCATCTAGAATGAAATTTGCACGATAACCACACGATCGGTTAAGGTATTCATCATAACGATTGTAGTTAAACTGTAAGGTGTCGCCTACAGTAGTACTCACGGTACTCGTTTTGAGTAAAAATGCATATTGTGTAAAAGCCGTTTGGGTTTTTAGAGGAAGTACTAGAGAATCGGTGGTAAGGGTAACCAATGCTCGTTCTTGTCCAACACCATAAATCGTGATGGAGTCAGCTGCTTTTGGATTAAGGCGATTGTCTTTGTCAAATAAGCGAACGATAAGCCTGGGCGTACTCGGTGTTTCGATCAAGCAGATATCATCTTTTTCACAGCTACTCATAAGGAAGCTGCAGAAGAGAAGGAATACGAAAGGGGCACATCGGTTTTTCATCATATCTTTTGCAAAAGTACGACATTTTCTACATGATGTGTTTGCGGAAACATGTCAACTGCTTGAGAGGCAACCAAACGATACTGTTCTTTCATCAACGATAAATCACGCGCTTGGGTGGCACTGTTACAACTCACATATACAATACGATCTGGACTAAGGTCTAACAATTGTTGAACAACGTCTTTATGCATTCCATCGCGAGGTGGATCGGTAATTACAACCGAAGCTTTTCCGTGACGTTCAATGAATTCTTCTGTGAAAATTGCTTTCATATCGCCGGTTTCAAAAAAGACATTGTCTATTTTGTTGTGAATTGCATTGGATTTTGCTGCATCAATAGAATCGGGGACTACATCTACACCAACAACTTTTTGTGCCTTTTGTGCAACAAATTGAGCGATGGTACCTGTTCCTGTATATAAGTCATAGACCAATTCGTCGCCTTGTAAATCGGCAAGCTCACGAACAACCTTATACAATTCATACGCCTGAAGCGAATTGGTTTGGTAAAATGACTTTGCAGTAATTCTAAACTGTAATGCTTCCATTACCTCGGTAATGTAGTCTTGTCCTTTGTAGCAAACAATTTCTTGATCGTATAGGGTGTCATTCGCTTTTCCGTTGATAACGTATTGTAAGGAAGTAATTTCCGGAAATTCTTGTGCAACTGCATCGAGTAGGGGAAATAGGATAGTGTCTTCTTTGTGGAATACTTGAAGAACGATCATCACCTCTTCGGTCGAAGTAGTTCGAATCATAAGACTTCGTAAAAATCCAGTTTTGTTTTTAGGGTCAAAAAAAGTAATGCTATTTTGATGTGCATAGGCTCGGACAAAATTCCGAATAGCATTGGAAGGATCGGCTTGAAGATGACAGGTCGATACATCAACGATTTTATCCCACATTCCAGGCTTATGAAAGCCTAAAGCATTGCGATTAAATTCAGCTCCAGAATCTACTTCTTCTTTGGTGAGCCACCGTTGGTTTGAAAAGGAAAATTCCATTTTATTACGATACCAATACGGGTTTTCAACCGGGAGGATAGGCTTGAGTTCAGGAAGTTCTAGGCCGCCAATTCGTTTTAAGTTTTCTGACACCTCCTTTTGTTTGAAAAGCAGCTGAGCATCGTATTTCATATGTTGCCATTTGCAACCTCCGCAAACACCAAAATGCTCACATACGGGTTCTGTTCTGTGTTCTGAAAGGGTATGGAATTTAACAATATTGCCTTCGTAAAAACCTTTTCTTTTTTTGTAAGTAGCGATATCTACAACATCACCAGGTACCCCGCTGGTTAAGAAAATAATGGCACCCTCATCAGTCTTGGCAACGGTCTTGCCTTTTGATGCTGTGTCTACAACTTTTACTCCTTCGAATAGTTCATTTTTACTACGTCTTCCCATGGCGTAAAAATAAGGTTTTATAAACTGTTTGCGCAATAGAATTATTCAACAAGATTTAATTTTTTATAATAAGATTAATTGTAAGTTTGTCTTGGATGATTTCTCTCCCAACAATATAAGAAGGAATTTGTATTAAAAACGTTAAAAAACTTTAATATGGAATCTACTATTCAAAAAAACGCACAGTATCATTTAGATTTAGAGGCTCAATACGGAGCTCATGATTACCACCCACTTCCAGTTGTATTAGCAAAAGGAGAAGGTGTTTATTTATGGGACGTTGAAGGTAAAAAGTACTACGACTTTTTGTCTGCGTATTCTGCTGTAAATCAGGGGCATTGCCATCCAAAAATAATTAAAACGATACAAGAGCAAGCGTCAACCTTGACATTGACATCTAGAGCTTTTCATAACAACCGTTTAGGTGAATACCTAAAGTTTACTACGGAGTACTTTGGTTTTGAAAGCCTTCTTCCTATGAACACAGGAGCAGAGGGTGTAGAAACCGCAATTAAAATTACCCGAAAATGGGGACATACAATCAAAGGAATTCCTGAAGGACAAGCTCAGATAGTGGTTTGTGATAACAACTTTCACGGAAGAACAACGACCATTATTTCATTCTCTTCTGACGCTGGATCAAAAGATCATTTTGGACCTCACACAGGAGGGTTTATCCATATACCGTATAACGATACCGAAGCTTTAGAGCAAGTACTTCAAAATAATCCAAATGTAGCTGGGTTTTTGGTAGAACCCATTCAGGGGGAAGCTGGAGTTTACACTCCAGATGACAATTTTATCGCCAAAGCACGTGCCGTTTGTACACAATACAATGTGTTGTTGATTGCAGACGAAATTCAAACCGGAATTGGCCGTACGGGGGCTTTATTAGCTGTGTGTGGTAACTGTAGTTGCGAAGCGCAATGTGAGCGTCAAGAAGCTACTTATGTTCGTCCCGATTTATTGATATTAGGAAAGGCTTTGAGTGGAGGAGTATATCCTGTTTCTGCCGTATTAGCCGATCGTGCTATTATGTACGTAATTCAGCCCGGACAACACGGAAGTACCTTTGGTGGAAACCCAATGGGATCATCTGTAGCTCAGACTGCTTTGGAGGTAGTACGAGACGAAAAATTGACACAGAATGCACGTACCTTGGGTAACCTTTTTAGAGCCCAAATGAATGTGTATATTGCAGATAGCAAAATTGTGAATTTAGTTCGCGGGAGGGGATTACTCAATGCGATTCTAATCAACGATACAGAAGACAGTAAAACTGCATGGAACATTTGTCTTCGATTACGCGATAAAGGTTTACTTGCCAAGCCTACCCATGGAAACATCATCCGATTTGCTCCACCTCTTGTGATAACAGAAGAACAATTACTAGATTGTATTCAAATCATTACCTCAACGCTAAAAGAGTTTGAACCCCAAGGTTCTTAATGACGATAAAAAATAAGTAATGGTTAAAAATGTTTATTTTGATAATGCGGCTACCACACCCATACGAACAGAAGTAGTCGATGTTATGCACAACGTACTGAAGAATACCTTTGGTAACCCTTCTTCGACGCATGCATTTGGTCGTTCTGCTAAAACACAAATCGAAACGGCTCGTAAGAGTATCGCAAAACATTTTAACGCCCATCCGCAAGAAATTATTTTCACTTCAGGAGGTACCGAATCTGACAATATGTTGGTGCGTTGTGCCGTTCAAGATTTAGATATAGAAACCGTGATTACTTCTAAAATTGAACACCACGCTATTCTGCACGCTGTTGAATTTTTAACGGAACGAAAACTAGCAACCGTGCTTTATGTAAAAACCGATGCCGGTGGTGCTGTTGACTATACTGATTTAGCCCATTTACTCGCTGCAGATGATTCCAGAAAATTGGTAAGTCTGATGCATATTAATAATGAGATTGGAACCATTCTGGATTTGGAGCGGGTATCCAATCTTTGTAAAACACATGACGCCTTATTTCATACAGATGCCGTTCAGGGAGTAGGGCATTATGCAATAGATTTAGAACAAATAGCTGTCGATTTTCTTTCTGCTGCGGCACATAAATTTCATGGACCCAAAGGTGTAGGCTTCTCTTTTGTTCGTAAGAATTCCGGATTACAACCTTTTATTTTAGGAGGTTCTCAAGAACGTGGTCTTCGTGCTGGGACAGAATCTGTGCATAATATTGTTGGTATGGCTAAGGCACTTGAAATTGCCTATGCTAAGCTGGAAGAAGAGCAGCAGTATCTCAAAGAATTGAAGGCACATGCCATTAAACAACTAACTAATACTTTCCCAGATATACACTTCAACGGCTGTTGTTCCGATATGGAGCGCAGCACCTTTACTTTAGTAAATGTTGCTTTACCAATTTCTGAAGAAAAAGCAAGCTTGCTAAATTTTCATTTGGATCTTAACGGAATTGCATGTTCAAAAGGAAGTGCATGTCAATCTGGGAGTGCCAAAGGCTCGCATGTTCTGGAAGAAGTTGTTCCTGTTGCACTAAAGAATTGGCCTTCGATTCGATTTTCTTTTTCGGTATTCAACACCCAAGATGAAATTGATTATTTAGTAAAAACCTTGGCTACTTTTGCAAAGGAGTAAGACCGATTATTTCTTTACAACCTTTGCTTTTCTAAAGACCGTTGTTTCGAAGATACTACTATTTCCTTGCTGATCTTTTACTTCTAGTTTAAAGTCCAATTGGGATTGATCAAAATCGATGTCATCAAACGCAAAAGTAAGTGTGTTGTTTTTGGGTTCGTGTTCTAGCAAAATCCATTGACCGTTTATGGTGCCTTTGTAGGATTTGATTCCTGAAAAGTCATCTTCAATTTTTAATTTCAAAAAGGTGTAATTACTCAACCATTGTTCTGGCTTAAAGTTTAGTGGCGTAATACTCGGTGCAAGTGTATCTTTCGTTAAAACGTAGATTCCAGGAATCCCGCCTTTACTGATGCGTTTTCCATCCTTGGCAACAGAATATACATAATCCAATTTTTTCTTCTTGTTGAGACGTGCAATGCTCCAAGGGTTGATTTCTAAGGAATCGACTTTAGGCGTTTTGAACTGAATCTCAAAGGTTCTTTGTAATGCATCTTCTTTAGAACCCACAAAAAGGCTGTCTTTAGTTGCTCGGATTTTAAAATCAACGGGTTCAAAAAATGTGTTTTTGGGAAGATAAACTTCTTGGTTTTCAAATTCAAAAAGATAATCCAATTCAGGGTTCACAGTGTTTTCTACAATTCCTTGTTTCTTTTTTTTGTCAGTTGTAACTTCTTTTTTGCCTTCGATATAACTCTCGACATAGGTTTTGTTTCCATGAAAATCTTCTAAGATTATTTGCAGTTGATAGGAGCGACCAGCTTCGAAATTTAAAATCCCATCGGGCGTATCTTTCGGTAAAAAACTAAAGCCATAGGGGAGGTCTCGATACAGTTTTTGAATCCGAATACCCTCGGTAGCATAGGTTTTATAATCGATCAGTGTGCTGATGTATTTTCCGTCGTCAAAACTGATTTTGTCAAAGGTATACTGGATCATTTCTTTTCCGTTGAGACGAACTGCAATTTGATAAACCCCATTTTTATTGTAACTCAGGTCTTGTCGATCGTACATGCGAAGTCCGATGCCTGTTTTTCCAGACCACAATTGAATTGATGAGGTATAGGTGCTGTCGTTTTCACGAATCAGACGTATTTCGTTTTTTTCTTTTTGCTTCGGATCGTTTAGGTCATACTGATACATTCCTCTGATGACTGGGCGTTGAGTGTCTTGGATGTCGTACCCAAGATCCAAGGGGTTGAGTGGAGTCTGCGCTTTGGTGTCTCGAAGTTCAAAGTGTAGGTGTGGTCCCAGCGAGCCTCCGGTATTTCCAGAATAACCAATAACCTCTCCCTGTTCTACGGTCAGTTCGTTGGTTTTGGAATAGCTCTGAATGAGGAATTTTTCTTTTTTGTATTGCCGTTCCTTTATGATTTGTTCAATTTTAGGAGCAAATTTTTGCAAGTGGGCATAGACCGAGGTGGTTCCGTCTGCATGATCAATATACAGTGCCTTTCCATAACCAGTAACAGTTACTCGTATGCGCCGAATGCTTCCTGCCAAAATACTCTTTACAGGAAAGCCTTGGCGTCCTTGTGTTTTAATATCCAAGCCGGCATGGAAATGACTGCCGCGTAATTCTCCAAAATTCCCAGATAATAAGAGGGGAATGTCTAGGGGGGGAGTAGCCTTTTGGGCATGAACAAAAAGAGAAAAAAATAGTAGGGCAACTCCAAGTGAGTTTTTAAAACGGTTGGTCATGTTAGCTAAGATAAAACATTCTCTTTTTTATCTGTTGGCTGTGGCTGGAATTTTATATGCTAATTTTTAATTCGATTGATGTGTTTGAGTTACAATTCCTTTTTTCACTAATAACTGCATTCGATTTATGAGCTTGGTAATCGAAATGTAATGGGTAATTTGAAACTAAATTCTTGAGCTTCTCCATCTATTTTGCCAATTCTCCATGGAGGCATACTTTCAACGATTCGCTTAGCTTCTTCGTCAAGTAATTTATGTGCGTTTTTTGCTACTTTAATATTTTTAACATTACCATTTCTGTCTACAGAGAACGTTATTTCAACTTTCCCTTGGATTCGATTTTTTACTGCTTCTTCTGGATAACGAAAATTTGAACGCACGTATTGCATATATCCTTTTTTGCTATTTCCTAATCGTGGAATTTTTATATATTTAAAATAACGTTTTTTCTTTCCTTTTTCATTGAAAACACTACCGCGGATTAATTTGTTGCTTTTGTATAGATCAACACGTTTTGGACTTCCATTTTCCCAAAAAGTTTCTAATGGCCCATCTAATTTGCAGTCCTTGTAAGTCATTTTAGATTTCTGTTGACCATTTTTGTACCATTCCCTAGATGGTCCCTCCAGAACTCCTTCACAGTAGTTACTGTAATTTGCTTCGTATTTCATCTCTCCAGTTATGTAAAAAACTCGTTGTACAATCTTATTGTTATTTATAGAATCTCTTTGAACTGTTCCATAAAATTTTGCAGCAGCTTTATCATTTATTTTATCTCCATCAGAATTAAAATAATACAGATCATCAGTTGATTCGTTATCTTCATCAAACTTAAACGATTGATAGGATGGTTGAGCAAAACATGTTGACATTAATACTCCTTGAATTAGAAAAATGGAGATGAGAATTGATTTTTTTCTTAGTAACATATAAATAATTTTAAAATGAGTCTGATTTTTTGATTGGTTAACAGTTTTAATCATTTATTCCAATAAGGTTGTTTTCTATATCCAACCATTGTCCTTTTACGAGCCGAATCTCTCCAAATTTTTCATGAACATAGTAGGGTATTCCGTCTGGCTTTATGGTAAAGGGATTATCAAGTTTGTCTATACAAATCGGCTCTCCATATACTGTAGTACCTATATTCATTTCTCCAGAATCACAACCGCCGTTTTCTTGCTTGCACTGAGTCAATACAAATACTCCAAAAAGAAGTAAACCACAATAAATTATTTTTTTCATGAGATTAATATTTGATTAAAACATGCAGTTTTGATTATATAAATTTACATAATGGGTTAGATTTTTTTCTACATCGGATGAGTATGTAATGGCAATTGCATCGAGTACTTTGGGGCATTTTGCAAAATACTTTTTTGCCCATGGAATGAATTTATGTTTCCTAAATCGGCGATACAATTCTAATGGTTCTGCAAAGTCAGAATTTGGGTGTTGTATGTAAAGTGTAGTTAATGATCTACCTCCACTAATGTTGAATGTAATGCCAGGATTTCCGCCGAATCCTCCAAATCCTCCAAATCCTGGCGCGGGGGCTGAACCTGTAGTTTCATATGTAAACAATTTCATTGGGCCATTTACTAATTGTTCTTTTACTTGTAAATAAACACCACCACGAGCGCTAAGTAATGTTATGGTTTTATAAATGTGCTCTTTTTTGTCTTCATCCACTACCACTAAGCTATCTATGTCTTTGAATGGTACGCGGATTGTCTTGTAGCTGTTGTTTGGGGTGAACCTTATTTTCTTCGTCCCTATTATCTTAAAAGTTCCATGCACAAGTGTGTCGTTAAAATAAATTCGATCTTGTGCAAGTACCTCATTTTTCCAAAAACAAAGACAGTATAGAAATATAACACCTAATTTTAGCTTAGAGTTATTTGTTTTTGAGATTGAAAAAAGCCAGTATTTATATACAGAAACAAAAGTTTTATTAGTTAACTTCATATACAATAAGATTTGGATTTCTAAAATAAACAATTTATAACAGACTGCAAAATAGTAGCTAACAACTTGAATTCACAATTTCTGTACAGCACTTCTATTTTTAGTCTAAATTTGTTTTATGGAATTAGCGTACAGTCTACACCTCGAGCCTTTTGTTTTTTGTTGTTTGCAGACAAACCCTTTTGCGGACAAAGATGTTCTTATGACATTTAGAGAGGAAGAAGGCATGACGTACATTGTCTCACAAGCAAGTGCAGAAGCCTTAGGAATTGATTTTGAACAGACATGGGCATGGATTTCAGTTGACACCCAAACGCAATTAAACGCAACGGGTATAACGGCTCATATTGCTGCAATTCTTGGGTCACACAAAATTCCATGTAATGTAGTTGCTGCTTTTCATCACGATCATCTTTTTGTGCCTTATGAACTAGGTGCAGAAGCGCTAGGAGTTTTGAGAGCCTAATCTTTCTTTTTCAATTACCAAAAGTTTTGTTAATTTTATCAAATGCACCCCTCAAAAACTATAGAATAGATTTAAAATTCTTAGCTTTGTAAAGTTAGGAGTTATGTGTCATTATGAGCGAAAAAAATCAAAATGTTGAACTTCTTGAACGAAATATAGTGTTGCTTTTGAATAAGCTAGAAGAAAACCACTATGCTTTGCAGTCGCTTACCGAGCAATTGGAAGCTTCAAAAACCCTGCAAAATCAAGTTTCCGAAGAGAATAAAACCCTCAAGAAAGCGAAAGCTTCTTTAGAAATGGCAAATGCATTACTCGGCAGTAACGAAAGTAATACAAAGACTAAAAATAAAATCAATACACTAATTCATCAAGTAGAAGGATGTATGATTCAACTACAAAACACAGAGTAACTTTTTTATGAGTGAATTGCTGAAAATAAAGTTAACTATTGCAGATCGTGTCTATCCTTTGTCGGTTGCACCCGACCAAGAAGAGGCCCTTAGAAAGTCTGCAAAAAAAATTGACGCAATGATAAAACAGTTGGAAAAAAGCTATGCTGTTCGAGACAAACAAGACGTCTTGGCCATGTGCGCTTTACAATATGCAACCCAGCTGGAACAAAAAAGTAGTACCGAAACCCAGGGTGTGACCATTGAACATCAAAAAATCAACTCGCTAAACGAGATGATTGAAAATCATATGGCCACGTTCTAATACGTTCTTTATAAATAAATAATACACTACTGCCTGTATTAGTTTAAATTTTTGATAAACTCAACGATCTTATTTTTATAAGAGGTGAGTCCATATTGTAAAAGCAAGCTGTCTTCGAACAGATCCTTGATCAGTTGGTTAGCCGCAAACCTTTTTTTACGGAGTTTATACAGACCTCTAAGCTAGTACAGGCTTTTTTTATAAATAAATAAAATTATGACAACTACCATATACCTTATTGCAACCGGAGTCGGAGGACTTGTTTTTGGTTTGATTATTATGCAGATTTTTCAAAAGAGAAATTCTCTTTCGATCATCAAAAAGAGTGAGCAACAAGCCCGACGCATCATCAAAAAATCGCATCAAGAGTCGGATCGAATTAAGAAAGAAAAAATGCTGCAAGCTAAAGAGCGTTTTATTGAACTTAAATCTGATCATGAAAAAGTAATTCTTCAACGAGAAAAGAAACTTGTTGAGGTTGAAAACCGAGCTCGAGATAAAGAGAAAACACTTAACAAAGAATTACAACGAAATAAAGATTTAAATCAAGGTTTTGAGCAAAAGACTTACAATTTAGATCAGCGCATCCAAAAGCTAGACCGTAAAAGTCAAACCTTAGATGAGGCTGAAAAAACATACCAATCAAAATTAGAGGAAGTATCTGGGTTAACTGCAGATGACGCCAAGCAAGAATTAATCACCTCTTTAGAAGACAAAGCAAAAACAGATGCGATGTCTTTCATTCAACATTCGATTGAAGAAGCAAAATTATCTGCTGAACAAGAAGCTAAAAAAATCATCATCAGTACCATTCAGCGTATCGGAACAGAAGAGGCAGTCGAGAACTGTGTTTCTGTTTTTAACTTAGAATCGGATGATGTGAAAGGTAGAATCATTGGAAGAGAAGGTAGAAATATCCGTGCCATTGAAGCTGCAACAGGAGTAGAGATTATTGTAGATGACACACCAGAAGCAATCATCTTGTCCTGTTTTGATCCTGTTAGACGAGAGATTGCTCGCTTATCATTGCACCGTTTGGTTACTGATGGACGAATCCACCCGGCTCGTATTGAGGAGGTAGTACTTAAAACTACAAAACAAATTGAAAACGAAATTGCTGAGGTTGGAAAACGTACCGTAGTTGATTTAGGAATTCATGGATTGAACCCCGCATTAATAAAAATTATTGGAAGAATGAAGTATCGTTCTTCTTATGGTCAGAATCTTCTACAACATTCCCGTGAAGTGGCTAAGCTTTGTGGTGTGATGGCATCTGAATTGGGATTGAATCCAAAACTCGCCAAACGAGCTGGACTTTTACATGATATTGGTAAAGTTCCTGAAGAGGAATCTGAACTACCGCATGCTATCTTAGGAATGCAATGGGCAGAAAAGTATGGTGAAAAACCAGATGTATGTAATGCAATTGGAGCGCATCATGACGAGGTAGAAATGACTTCCTTGTTATCTCCCATAGTTCAGGTGTGTGATGCTATTTCTGGAGCACGACCAGGCGCTCGTCGTCAGGTATTGGACAGTTACATTCAACGTCTCAAGGATTTAGAAACAATTGCACTAGACTTTAGTGGAGTTAGTAAAGCTTATGCTATTCAGGCAGGAAGAGAATTACGTGTAATTGTTGAAAGCGAAAAAGTTTCGGACAACAATGCGGCTGAATTATCTTTCCAAATATCACAAAAAATACAAACGGATATGACTTATCCAGGTCAAGTAAAAGTTACTGTGATTCGTGAAACTAGAGCTGTAAACGTTGCCAAGTAAAAGCTTTTTTACCCGATAAGAACATTGTAGAGCAAGCCTGCAACAACTGCTCCCGTTAAGGGTGCAATTACAGGTATCCAAGCGTAGGACCAATCTGCATTTTTGTTCTTTCTCGGAAGCATTTGGTAGACCAAACGGGGCCCAAGATCTCGTGTTGGATTAATCGCATAGCCTGTAGTTCCTCCCAAACTCATCCCGATAACCCATACTAGAATTGCAACTGGTAGCGCATCTAGTGAGCCAATACCAAAGTTTTGCATTTGTATTCCTTCAATTTCAATGTTTGGAGATACAATAAAAAAGATTCCAAACACAAGCATAAAAGTACCTAAGAATTCACTGAAAAAATTGTTTTTGTAGTTCCGTATTGCTGGCCCTGTGCAAAATGTACTGCGTACAGCTGCTTCGTCTGTAGTAGCACGATAATGATCGATATAAAGAATATAAGACACCCAGCTACCGAACATTGCGCCCAACAGTTGAGCAAAAACATAGGTGGGAACTAAACTCCATGAGAATTTCCCAATTACTGCCAATCCAACTGTTACAGCCGGATTTAGATGCGCTCCACTGAATTGGCCTGTAGCGTAAGCACCTACAAATACGGCAAAGCCCCATGCAGAAGTAATGAGTACCCAAGAAGTTTGTCCTTCGGCAATGGTATTCTTTAAATTAACATTGGCAACTACACCAGCTCCTAAAAGAAGAAGGATTGCAGTTCCCATAAATTCGGCTATAAAAGGAGTCATCATAATGTATAATTTGAGTGTAAATTTCGTTAAACCCTAACAGTTTTCTGTGTCAGATTCTGTTTTTCTTTTTAATTTTTGTGTTGGCAACTATGAAACAGTAGCTTATGTTTTTAGCTAATCAAATTCCCTTCGTTGTCCCACTGTGCAACATCGTTACGTTTTTCTTGATCAATACATTTTGCAATCCACTCGGGGTCATATGCTAAGCCGTGATCGTCTAACACATCTTGAGGTACTCCATCCCAAACGTTTGGTGAGTTCCCAACATACCCTAGCTCTTCAATACCGATAGCAGATGTGAAATATCCAGTCATCACCAAATTTTTTATGAGGCTAAAAAACTGAATGGGTTGTGGTTGTTCAGATGAGCTCAGCTCCGGATTTGGAAATGCAACTTCATCCAATATAGTTTTTTGTTCAACTTCTGTTATTGAGGTGAAAACTTTTTCGAAACGGGTATTGGATTCGTGATCTAATCCCATTATTCCTCCGCGAATGGGCTCTTGGAAACCAGGATAATCTTTTGCCATAAATTCTATAAACTCAGGTACTCCTGCATCTAAAATACTTCCGTTTTCATTAGGAGGTAAAATGAGATGTCCCAATTGCGTAATTGTTTCAATCTCGTGCGGAGTAAAAAATTGCTCCCCCAATAATTTTTGATCAACAGTTTTCTCTTCTGGGGTTCTACCGTATTGGTGTTCCCAAACTTTTGCAGTAAGTTCTTCTTTCGAATCACTAACACAACTTTCTAATGCGAGGCCTCCTACTAGAGATCCTAAAACGAGTGATTTTATACTTTCTCTCCGATCCATAAGATTAGATGTTTTGTTTTTTAAGTTCTTGAATGATGAAGTCTGAGGTTCTCCATGCTAATGCTAAAATAGTCCAGGTTGGGTTTTTGTCTGCTTGAGATACAAAAGGTCCTGCATCGACTATGAAAACATTTTTCACATCGTGTAGTTGTTCAAATTCGTTTACAACAGAAGTTTTAGGGTCGTTTCCCATGCGCGTAGTTCCCACTTCATGAATAATCCTTCCCGGATTCAATAACCCATAATTTTGCTCTGCTGTGGGTTTATCTCCCAAGACAGTTCCGCCCATATTATCGATAATTTCTTCAAAAGTATTGTGCATGTGACGTGCTTGATTACGTTCAAAATCACTCCAGTGATAGTTGAAACGTAAAACAGGAATTCCAAATTCGTCCACTTTCGTTGGATCAATTTCACAATAATTATCCTCCCGAGCTATAGCTTCACCACGACCCGACATGCCCATAACGGAACCATAGAATTTTTGAATGTCTTCTCGTAGTGGATTTCCATAACCACCGACTTTTATACCGAGGTATTTGTTGAGATCATTTACGTTAAAGCCTGTTCCATAGGAAGGCATTCCCATACCTCCCCATACTTCAATGAGATATCCGCGAGGAAAATCTAGTTTTTTATTATCTAGCCACCAAGGGGAGTAGATATGCATCCCACCAACACCATCTTCATTATATCGTTTACGGTTCATCATACTCGGAACAAAAGCCATACGATCAGTGCCTGTAGAATCATGAAGATATTTCCCTACCATATTGCTGTTGTTTCCGAGGCCGTTGGGATGTTGTTTGCTTTTTGAATTCAATAGTATACGCGCCGAACTACAGGCCGAAGCAGCAAGGATTACTACTTTTCCAAAAATCTTATTTTCGGTGCGATTCTTTTTGTTAATGAACGAAACACCAGTAGCTTTCCCTTCGTCGTTAACCAGAACTTCGCGCACCATACTGTCTACATATAAGTCAACTTGACCTCCCGATTTTTGAGCTGGAAAAATCAAACAAGAACCTGATGAAAAGTCAGCGTATACAGAACACGAACGACTGCATTGATTGCAGTAGAAGCAAACCCCTCGGTCGTTGTTGATCCGTTTGGTTAAAATCGAGAGCCTAGACGGAATTACTTTAACATTCGATTTCTTCGCACCCTTTATGTAATACAACTCATGTAAACGCGGTTTTGGTGCCGGTAAAAAGAAACCATCGGGTTCGTTGGGCAAATTTTCCTTACTTCCGAAAACGCCTATAAGTTTGTCTACTTTATCGTAATAAGGCTTTATGTCATCGTATCCTATGGGCCAGTTTGCGCCCAGTCCATCACGATCTTTTCCTTTAAAGTCACGAGGGCCAAAGCGTAACGAAATTCGCCCCCAGTGATTGGTTCTTCCTCCTAACATTCGGGAACGATACCAGTCGAATTGACTATCTCCAACCTGGGTGTAGGGTTCTCCTTCTAGTTCCCATCCGCCATAAGCCATATCAAACTCTCCAAAAACACGTTGGGTGTTTGCGCCTCTACGTGGCGATTCGTGTGGCCATTTGAGTTGGGTTTGCTGTTCTGGATTAGCAGGGTCAAAGTAAGGTCCTGCCTCTACAACAGCTACTTTTAGGCCAGCGTCGGCAAGGACTTTAGTTGCCATTCCACCGCCAGCTCCAGAGCCAACAATAACGACATCGTACTTCTTAGAGGATTCAATGATTTGCATAGGTTTCTTTTGATTTAAGAATGTATGTACTTTTTTACTTCAAAATTTTGATTCTCTCCATTTTCATAGTGCATATACGTAAAGCCTTTGTGTATACAACTATATCCAACACACCTTGTCTATCAAGCGCGATATAAGCAACTTGAAAATCAATCGTATCGCCTTGTTTTTCAACAATACGATGTATCGCTTCGTCGCATGCTTCTTGGGGAGAATGACCTTGTTGCATCAGTTCAACGATTAAAAAACTTCCAACAGTTTTTACAACTTCTTCTCCCATTCCAGTTGCAACAGCTCCACCAATGGTATTGTCAATAAAAAGACCCGATCCAATGATGGGAGAATCTCCCATACGACCTTTCATTTTATAAGACAAGCCACTTGTACTGCAAGCGCCTCCAATATTGCCATTTTTATCTAAGCAAAGGGTTCCTATGGTGTCGTGGTTTTCTATGTTTATGATGGGTTTGTATTGGGACTCTTTGGCCCATTTTTCCCACTCTTTTATAGATTCTGCAGTTAATAAATCGGTATGTTCATACCCCAATGATTTTGCATAAGATTCGGCACCCTTACCAGCTAGCATTACGTGAGGAGTTTTTTCCATGACATCTCGAGCTAAGGCTGCTACATGAACAATATTTTCAACAGCAACTTCAGAACCACAATTTCCTGTATGATCCATAACAGAAGCATCGAGTGTTACTGTTCCTTCTCGATCAGGTGCTCCACCCAAGCCCACCGTTGTGTTTTGGGCATTCAATTCTTCTACTTCGGCGGCTTTAATAGCTGCTGTTAGCGCATCGGAACCCGATTCAAGCGCTTTTGCTGCTGCGGCATTTGCAGTTGTAAAATTCCATGTGCATATCGAAATCGGGCCTTTTGGGGGAATATTAATTTCACTAGTACGCTTATTCTCATTAGCAGAAAGAACTTTGGGTGCAACTAATGCAGCGACGCTTCCAACTAATGTTTTCCCTATAAAAGACCTTCTTTTCATGTGTAATTTTTATTGAATATAATTTTTTGAATATTCTCCTGTTTTTTAGCCTTCGACTTATTCAATCTTTATAATATAGACCTTAAATTAGTGCTTTAAATTATTTTATGAAAATTGAAGTTTGTGTTGCCAGTCTTGAAGCTGCTAAAAGAGCAGAACAACTAAAAGCAGATCGTGTAGAGTTGTGTTCTGAAATGGGAGTAGGGGGTGTAACTCCATCTATTGGACTAGTAGAGCAACTGGTAGAAGAAATTCAGATTCCCATACACGTTTTAGTGCGCCCTCGCAGTGGGGATTTTAACTATTCTGTGAACGAATTTTCACTTATTTTAAAAGATATGGAGCGCTTAATAGACCTGAATGTTGCCGGAATAGTAGTCGGAGCAACAACTTCAACGGGAGCTTTAGCGTTGCCAGAATTAAAAGAAATGCTTGCTTTGGCAGGGAAGGTTCCACTTACTTTTCATCGGGCTTTTGATGTGGTCGAAAAACCACTGTTTGCCTTAGAGCAATTAATCGATTTAGGATTTGCTGCTCTGCTCACTGGTGGTCAATGCGAACGTGCCTCTGATGGCTTTTCTTTATTGAAGCAAATGAAATCGATCGCAGATGAGTCCCTCGATATTCTCCCTGGAGGTGGTGTCCATGCATCAAATTGTCAAATGTTTGTAGATGAACAATTCAACTGGTTGCATTTATCGGCAAAGAAAGAAATTCCTTTGGAAGTCCAAACGGATAAAAACCTTTCGTTTTTAGAACAACCACAATACGAGTTGGATGAAGAGCGATTAAAAGCGGTTGTTGCACTTTGTAAATAACAACTAGACCTTGCCTTTTATATTTTCCGAATCCTCTTTGTATGAAAAAAACATATTGGCCCAGATTATCTTGGAGAGCGCGTTGATATAGGGCCCAAGAATTGCCATTACTGCGCAGATTGCAAAAAAGGTTTTAATAAATGAAAAACTAGCTGAAATCCAATAAGAAACAGCAGTAGTAGCTACCATTAGTGCAACTCCAATACCATAAGCAACATACATAGACCCAAAGTAAAAGCTAGGTTCCATGCTGTACTGTAAGCCACAACAGGCACATTGTTGTCTTACTTTAGTGAACTTAGAAAAATTATAAGGTGATCTTTCAAGAAATTTTCCTTTGTGACATTGTGGACAGCGAATGGGTAGAATGCTATTGAATTTACTTCCTTTTGAAAAAATCATATTGCAAAGTTTTTGTAAATGCAAAGGGAATCTTTATAATTTAATTAAGAAAGTATCCTACAATATTCTTTATCTTAGAATTCTAATAAAAACGAGTACAATGACACTTGAAGATTTTAAACTAAGAACACCAGAACAATATAAAGAAGCCCAACAACAAGCAATTAAAAATCCTGATGTATTTTGGGCCAAGATCGCCAATACATTTGAATGGAAAACACCATTTGAAAAAGTACTACAATACAATTGGAATGATACACCCTCGACCGAATGGTTTGCGGGTGGGAAACTTAATATAACAGAAAACTGTTTGGATCGGCATGTTGCCAACCAACCCGATAAACTTGCTCTTATTTGGGAGCCAAATGAACCGCATGACACTCCTGTTAAGTTAACCTATAAAGAGCTTTTAGAAGCAGTTTGTGCATTTGCCAATGGATTGAAAAACCAAGGTGTTTCAAAAGGAGATCGTGTATGTATTTACCTTCCAATGGTTCCAGAACTCACAATTGCTGTGCTAGCCTGTGCCCGGATTGGTGCTATCCATTCCGTGGTTTTTGCAGGTTTTTCTGCTTCAGCTCTTGCCGCTCGAATTCAAGATTCAGGATGTAGTATACTCATTACTGCGGATGGTGCTTTTAGAGGTAATAAAACAGTTCCCCTAAAAGACATAGCAGATGATGCTATAAAGACTTGTGAATCCATCAGAAAATCAATTGTATTGCAACGTACATTTGAACCCGTTTCATGGAACAATAAACTGGATGTTTGGTGGCATGATTTTGTCGATGGTTTATCTTCTAGCTGTACACCAGAAATAATGGATGCAGAAGATGTACTCTTTATTTTGTATACTTCAGGATCTACTGGAAAACCAAAAGGTATGGTTCATACTTGTGGTGGTTATATGGTGTATACCGCTTATAGCTTTATGAATGTATTTCAGTATGAGCAGGATGATGTTTATTGGTGTACCGCAGATATCGGCTGGATAACTGGGCATAGTTATATGGTATACGGACCTCTAGCAGTTGGAGCTACGTCGGTTCATTTTGAAGGTGTGCCTTCTTATCCCAAATGGAATAGATTTTGGGAAATTTGTGAGAAGCATAAAGTCAATCAATTTTATACTGCACCCACAGCAATTCGTGCTTTGGCGAAGCATCCATCGTCACACGTTACGAACCACGATTTAAGTGCCTTGAAAGTTCTTGGCTCCGTTGGAGAACCTATAAACGAAGAAGCTTGGAATTGGTATGATACTCATGTTGGCAAGAATCAAGTTCCTATAGTTGATACCTGGTGGCAAACCGAAACTGGTGGAATTTTAATATCGAGTCTTGCTGGTGTTACTCCTCAAAAACCAACCTATGCAACCCTTCCTTTACCTGGAATTCAAGCAGCTTTGGTAGACGACAAAGGAAACCCTTTAACAGATAAAGAAGCGGAAGGAATTCTTACGGTTAACTTTCCTTGGCCATCTATTGCAAGAACCATTTGGGGAGATCACAAACGATACCAAGAAGTGTATTTTTCTGCTTTTCTGGGCCGCTATTTCCCTGGAGATGGTGCTTTGCGTGATGCAGATGGAAATTATAGAATTACGGGTAGAGTAGATGATGTGGTTATTGTTTCAGGTCATAACCTAGGAACAGCACCGATAGAAAACAGTATAAACGAGCATCCAGAAGTTGTTGAAAGTGCTGTAGTTGGATATCCTCACGATATTAAGGGTAATGCACTCATGGCATACGTAATACTCTACAATACAACCGACGATTCGGAACGATTGATTAAAGAAATTCGAGAGCTAATTTCCAATACTATAGGTCCAATTGCCAAGCCCGATCGCGTTTTGATTGTTAGTGGATTACCAAAAACAAGAAGTGGGAAAATTATGCGACGAATACTCCGAAAATTAGCTTCCAATGAAATGGATCAGCTGGGGGATATTTCTACCCTTTTGAATCCCGAAATAGTTGAAGAAATAAAAAAAGAGTTGTCTTAATTATTGAAAAATTATAATCAAAGCGCCTATAGCGGTAAAGAGTAAAATCAATTTTCTGTAGGTGTTTTCTTTTATTTTCTTAACCAATTTAACTCCTACATACAGTCCAAGTGCTACAAAAGGAGCGAGGAGTAAACTTATTTTAAGCGAATCCAATTGAACTGTTTCCCAAACAAAAACATGAAAGGGAAGTTTGAAGACATTGATTAAAAAGTATAACCACGCTGCCGTTCCAATAAATTCATTCTTGGGTAGCTTTTGAGCCAGAAAATAAAGGTTGGTAAATGCACCTGCTAAATTCCCTACCATGGTTGTAAAGCCTGCTGTAATTCCTAATGCACCAGCAAAACTCCAGTGCGTAGGCACGGTTTTATTCTTTTTTCGATCCCAAGAATACATCAAAATCACTGAAAATAGAATGATAACAGCCATTCCTAAACGGAAACTATTTTCATTGATATTATATCCATAAAAAACACCAATTAGAACACCAATAATCATCCAAGGAATCATTTTTAGGATATACTTCCATTGGCAAAACCGATTGTAATAAATAATAGCAAAAACATCTCCCATCAGTAGTAAGGGCATAAGAATCCCAGTTGATGCCCTTGCTCCATAAACTAAAACCAGTGACGTAACGATCAAGACTGCTATCCCTTTGATTCCTGATTTTGAAACACCCAGTAAGAACGCAGCTATAGCCGCAAGGTAAAAAGTAGGATGCAATACGATTTCTAAAAAGCTTGTGGTTTCGATGGATATAAATTTCCTCAAAAATAGGATATATTAATGATTATGCCTTTTAATTTACGATATATGCAAATGCATATACAAGGTGCTTTGTTAATTTTTAATCATCTTTGTAAAAACTTTTTTTTGAAAAATTCATCAGAAGCGATTCGTTTTATGTTGCTAAGTACGTTGTCCTTCGCACTAATGAACGCCCTTATCAAAGAGCTTAATTATTACTCTCCTTTTCAGTTGGTTTTTTTTAGATCAATTGGTTCTCTAGTGTTTACAACAATCTTCTTAAAAGTTAACAACATCTCGTTTCGTGGAAAGAAAATGTCTTTATTACTCTTTCGAGGAATTGCTGGGGTAATTTCAATGGTTTTGTTTTTTAGTTCTGTACAATATATTACTGTGGGATCTGCAGTTACATTGCGCTACGTTGCTCCGTTATTTGCAGCTATTCTGGCGGTTATTTTCTTGAAAGAAAAAATTCTTCCCTTGCAATGGTTTTTCTTTCTAATTGCATTCGTGGGGGTTGTATTGATTAAAGATTTTGATTCTTCAGCATCCACAACTGGAGTTGTAATGGCTATTGGAGCTGCATTTTTTAGCTCTATTGTTTATATCTTGATCAGTAAAATTGGGCATCAAGATCATCCCGTCATTGTAGTACACTACTTTATGGCTATTTCAACCTTGGTGGGAGGTATTGGAACTCTTTTTTATTGGACGGTTCCCTTGAGTATTTTAGACTGGATATTGTTATTTTCTCTTGGTGTTTTTGGGTATTTTGGACAACTGTTCATGACCAAAGCGTTCCAGTTTGGTCAAGCCTATATGGTTGCACCATTTAAATATGTTGAGGTTGTTTTTACACTTTCATTAGGAGTTTTCTATTTCGAAGAAGTGTATACTTTTTGGAGTTTGTTTGGAACTGCTTTAGTAATAGTAAGCCTCACGTTGAATGTAATTTACAAAAGTAAAAAGGGGTAGCTAAAAGTCCTCTTCACGGTCTAATTTTTTTCCCTATCTTCATAATTCCATCTTAATATGTTTTTCTTATGCGTGATTTGAAGTATTTGTTTGCTTACAGCATTCCGTTATCCGCTCTTTTATCGGTCTATTTCTTGGGCTATTTCTCCTTTGGTGCAGTTTTTTATGCATTTATAATTATTCCTCTTTTAGAAACGATCATTAAAACTCCAGGGAAAACATATTCGGAAGAAGAGAAATCCAGCAGATTATCGAATATCCTTTTTGATCTTATGCTCTATGGCAATCTCCCAATTGTTTTCGGAATTTTAGGTTATGGTTTTTATGTTATTTCAACGGGAAGTTTATCGACTATGGAAACGGTTGGTGTGGTACTTTCTTTAGGGATTTTGTTGGCAACCAACGCCATTAATGTTGCACATGAACTGGGACATCGTAAAACCAGAATGGAACAAATGATGTCCAAAGCGCTATTACTACCATGTCTATATATGCACTTTTATTTAGAACATAATTTTGGACATCATAAGAATGTGTCTACCCCAGAAGATCCGGCAACTTCGAAGTTCAACCAAATGCTGTATCAGTTTTGGTTCACCTCGGTATTCAAACAATATCGTAATGCATGGGGAATACAAATGAGCATGCTGAAAAAGGAAAACCGTTCTTTCTTTTCTGTTAAAAATCAAATGCTATTTTATATTTTCTTTCAAGGACTATATCTGACAACAATCTTTTATTTCTTCGGAAGTTTTGGCTTGGCAATTGGTCTTATCATTGGAATTATTTCCTTTCTATTCCTAGAAACGATCAATTATATAGAACACTATGGTTTGGTTAGAGAGAAGACAAAATCGGGACGATATGAACGAGTACAAACCAAGCATTCGTGGAATTCCAATCACCTCATCGGCCGTATTGTTTTGTACGAACTTACCCGTCACAGCGACCATCATTTTATAGCGTCAAAGAAATATCAGGTGTTGGAGCATAAGTACGAGAGTCCACAACTCCCTTTTGGATATCCAACCTGTATTCTACTTGCGATGTTTCCTCCGCTTTGGTTTCATTTAATGAATCCTAGAGTGCCAAAAGCGATGGTTGCTGCCGCTGCTTAGGCGTTTTTATTGGCCACATCCAGCATTATTTTCTTACCAAAAGTATACAAATATTTCGTTTTTTTTATTGAAAAAAATCCCATGATTTTGTTGTGTGTATTTCGCTAATTGCTATACATTTGATTTAACAAACGGCACCAAACCTTTTGTTTAAACATCTGAATATATGGCTTATAATAATAAAACACATCCTCCTTCTTTATCTTCTTTAGGAATTAATAACAGTACTATTTTGTATCAACTATCGGCTGATGCATTACACGAAATCACGCTTCAATCCAGTCAAGGAGTAGAAACTTCTTCAGGAGCTTTAGCGGTTAATACAGGTGAATTTACGGGAAGATCTCCTATGGATCGATTCATTGTTAAAGATGCAATAACGGACGATAAAGTTTGGTGGGGTGCGATCAACATACAATTTGCGCCTCAAGATTTTGATCGTCTATACGATCGCGTTATTTCGTATTTAGATGAAAAAGATCTGTACGTTCGTGACTGTTTTGCCTGTGCAGAACCCACACATCAAATGCGTTTGCGAGTCGTAAATGAATACCCTTGGTCCAATATGTTCGCATACAATATGTTTATTCCCCCAAGTGAAGATGAACTCGAAGGTTTCGATCCAGAATGGACGGTAATTAATGCGCCAGGATTTATGGCTGATCCAGATCGAGATGCAACCCGCCAACATAATTTTGCAATTCTAAATTTTACAAAAAAAATCGCTCTCATTGGAGGGACTGGGTACACAGGAGAAATTAAGAAAGGTATTTTTTCAGCCTTAAACTTTATTCTTCCAGTATATAAAAACACCTTACCAATGCACTGTTCTGCTAACGTTGACGATAACGGCGAAACTGCAATTTTCTTTGGCTTGTCTGGAACTGGTAAAACAACTTTGTCGACTGATCCTAAGCGAAAGCTAATTGGAGACGACGAACACGGATGGGACAGCAAGGATTCTATTTTTAATTTTGAGGGTGGATGTTATGCCAAAGTAATCAATCTGAGTGGAGAAGATGAACCAGAAATATTCAGTGCAATTAAAAAAGGTGCTCTCCTAGAAAATGTTATTGTAGATGAAAAGGGAAATGTTGCTTATAAAGACGATTCCATTACGCAGAACACCCGAGTGAGTTACCCGATCAATCATATTGAAAACATCAAGATTCCTTCGGTTGCATCTAACCCTAAGAATATATTTTTCTTAACCGCAGATGCCTTTGGTGTACTACCTCCAATATCTAAATTAACTGCCAATCAAGCTGCCTATCACTTTATTTCTGGGTATACAGCAAAAGTTGCAGGTACTGAGGCTGGAGTAGTAGAGCCCACCCCGTCCTTTTCCGCTTGCTTTGGAGCCCCTTTTATGCCGCTGCACCCTTCGGTTTATGCAGAACTACTTATTGAGAAAATGAAAGCTGCTGAGGTAAATGTTTGGTTAGTCAATACAGGGTGGACCGGTGGCTCCTATGGTGTTGGAACTCGAATGAAGTTGAAGTATACTCGAGCAATGATCAATGCCGCCTTAGATGGCTCCTTAGGGAGTTATAACTACGACGATTACCACATACATTCTGTTTTTGGAGTAGCACAACCCCGACACTGTCCGGGCGTTCCTGCAAAAATTCTGAGCCCGCGTTCGACTTGGAATGATGATGAAAAATACTATAAAACGGCATTCAAATTATCGAATGCTTTTCGAGAAAATTTCAAAAAATTTGAGGGATACGCTAGCGAGGAAATTCGTAGGGGAGGGCCGCAGCGATACGCATATTAGTTACTGTTTTTAACTAACTTTCTGCTGCTTCAAATTGCATTGCTGTTGCTACCATTTTGGGACTACCACAAATAAATGGTACTCGCTGATGTAATGCTGTGGGTTTGAGATCAAGAATCCTATTTTTAACATCTGATGCAGTTCCTCCTGCTTGCTCAGTCAAAAATGCTATTGGATTGCATTCGTACAATAAACGAAGTTTTCCAGACTCATGCTGACTACTTCTAGGATATAAATAAATGCCTCCTTTTATTAAATTGCGATGAAAATCAGATACTAAGGAACTAATATATCGTGCTGTATAGGGGCGGTTCTCTTTTTTCTCTTGACAATACTTAATATATTTTTTGATTCCCGGAGAGAAATAATTATAATTCCCTTCGTTGATTGAATATATTGATCCGGTAGCCGGAAATAGCATGTTTGGGTGCGATAAATAAAAAGTGCCTAGGGCGGGATTTAATGTAAACCCATTGACAACATGACCAGTTGTATAAACCAACATCGTCGATGTGCCATATACAATATAACCTGCAGCAACCTGTTCAGATCCTTTTTGCAAAAAATCATCAAGAATAACAGGAGTGCCAGGTGTTGTTTTTCTTCGATAGATTGAAAAAATCGTACCAATGGATACGTTTACATCGATGTTACTTGAGCCATCTAAGGGATCAATTAAAACGATGTATTTGTTTTGGTTTTTTTTGTCTGCATGGGTGATGGCAATGAAATTGTCTTCTTCCTCCGAGGCAATGCCACAAATGATTTCTCGATTTGTTAAAGCATTAATAAAAGTTTCGTTTGCAAAAACATCTAATTTTTGTTGTGATTCTCCAGAGGAATTTTGTGCCCCATCTCCACCAATTAAATCTACCAAACCAGCCTGATTTACTTTATGATTGACAACCTTTGCTGCCAAGCGAATTGCATTGATTAACCGAGAAAGATCGCCTGTAGAGTATTCGAATTCATTTTGATTTGGGAAAATTTAAATTATATGCTAATATACCTTTATTCAGCATCTTAGGTTGTTTTTTACCTCCCTTTTATTTTGTGTTTCTCAATAATTTTACTGTATAAGGGCATTCTACATTTATATTAGAAAAAACTATTTAACATACTTATAAGCTGGAGTAAATTGTAGTAAGTTCGTAGCAGATAATGATTAACTTAGTTCCCTGAAAAAAGATATCCCATTTTAGTTATTATAATTTTAAATTGAATAAAAAAACACCACAAATGTCACAAACTATAGAACATGTAAAATGCCTAATTATTGGTTCTGGACCTGCTGGATACACAGCAGCAATTTATGCCGCTCGAGCGAATATGTTTCCAGTTTTGTACCAAGGAACCCAGCCTGGTGGTCAATTGACTACCACAAATGATGTAGAGAATTTTCCGGGTTATCCTAACGGAATTACTGGACCAGCCATGATGATTGAATTGCAAGAACAAGCGCAACGCTTTGGGACTGATGTTCGTGATGGATGGGTAACTAAGGTCGACTTTTCTGATGATGTCCATAAAGTATGGGTTAATGAAACAACTGAAATTCATGCAGATACAATCGTTATTTCTACTGGTGCAACTGCCAAATATTTAGGCCTCGATTCTGAACAAAAGTATTTAAAGCTAGGGGGCGGAGTTTCTGCCTGTGCAATTTGTGATGGATTTTTCTACCGTAATCAAGAGGTTGTTCTTGTTGGTGCCGGAGATTCTGCCTGCGAAGAAGCACATTACCTTTCTAAGCTGTGTACCAAAGTAACCATGCTAGTTCGTCGTGATGAATTTAGAGCTTCGAAAATTATGGTTAAGCGGGTTCAAAATACAGAAAACATTGAAATCCTTTTCAACACCGAAACCGAAGAAGTTCTCGGCGATGGTCAGGTGGTAACAGGAGTTCGTGCCAAGAATAATAAAACACAAGCTGTTTCTGAAATTCCAGCGACAGGATTTTTTGTAGCTATCGGTCACGAACCCAACACAAAAATATTTTCAGACTATCTGAAATTAGATGAAACTGGTTATATCGTCAATAAGGCTGGGAGTTCAAAAACGAATGTAGATGGTGTTTTTGTTTCTGGAGATGCTGCCGATCATGTATACAGACAAGCAATTACTGCTGCTGGTACAGGTTGTATGGCTGCACTAGACGCAGAGCGTTATTTAGCTGCGAAAGAATAAACTAAAGGTACTTACCTGAGAAGTAGAGTAGGGGCGATTTTTCTTCGTTTCTACCTAACTTTTCAACACAACACAAAGCCATATGATGATCTCCAGTTGGGATTATTTGTATGGCTTTTGTTATATACCAAGCCAAGGGATCTTGAATCAAAGGAAAGCCTTCCGATTCGTCAAAAATAATTTGATGTTCTGGATCGGGATAGCCAGCAAAATGATTGCTTTCTTTTTGTTGATCAGCACTAAGAATACTGATTCCAAAAGTTGCACCAGTCTGAAGTTGCTTGTGTAATTTCGCATTGTTATCAACAAAAAAAGACACTAAGGGCGGATCAAATGAAACAGAGACAAAAGAACTAGCAGTCATTCCAACAATGGTTCCATCATCTTCTTTGGATGTAATTATGGTTACTCCAGTAGCAAAACCTCCAGCTGCTTTTTTTAAATCTGTAGTCGTAATCTCCTTTTTCATGTGCATAAGCTCTTTTTCGTATAATTGCAAAGGTACTTTAATAAAAGTTTAATGTGATGGGAAATAAAAACAGGAACCGATATATTTCATCAATTATGCTAATGAAGGAGAAGTTGCTTCCTTCGCCCACCCTAGTCGAATAACGAATCTGCCCTAAACAAAAAAAACATCTAAATGAATAGATGTTTTTTAGTAGCGAGAGGGGGGCACGATCCCCCGACCTCCGGGTTATGAATCCGACGCTCTAACCAGCTGAGCTACCTCGCCAAATAGGTGGGTGCAAATATAAAAAATAGAATTCAAAACCCTCGATATTTATCTTTAAAAAACTCTTTTTTTTTGATATAAAGTTTTACATTTTTCAATATATTGGCAGTAAATAAATTTTAATGACAACTAAAACAGCCTTCTCCATAGAATATGATTTTCAATCATCGCCACAACTGTTGTTTCAATATCTCTCAACCCCCTCAGGCTTATCCGAATGGTTTGCAGATAATGTGAATTCTAGAGGTGAAGACTACACCTTTATTTGGGATGACACAGAAGAATATGCAAAACTTATTCAGAAAAAAAACAACGAAAAAGTTCGATTTCGATGGATAAACGACGAAGAAGATCAAGACGACTGCTATTTTGAACTGAAAATAGTGGTGGACGAAATCACTAAAGACGTTTCCTTATACGTTTCTGACTTCGCAGATGAAGATGAATTAGAGGAAGCAAAAATGCTTTGGAATAATTTAGTTTCTAGTTTGAAACAAGTTCTTGGTTCAGCTTAAATTCTATGATTGTACTTAATGGTAGTATTTATACAGATATGAATTCTGCTCCTGCAAGTGATTTACAAGCCATTTTAATGGCTGCTAATCCCTTTCAGGAATCTGTTCGAGTAGAAGCTGGAAAGATTATTTTTTGGGAAGCACATTATTTTAGAATGATGGCTTCGATGCGTATTCTTCGAATGGGTATTCCCATGACATACACCATGGAATATTTAGAAGAGCAAGTTTTGTTACTTCTTCAAGAAAGTGATTTATTGAAAAAAGCAGTACAAATTCATTTTTCCTTTTTTTCCACAGGTTCTATTTCACGATCCATTCCTATTGTTCCGTCTTCTTTTTTAATACATGCAGAAGCTTGTGAAACAATGCTAGGAGTTCAAACTTCAGATCGCAGTATTGACTTGTATAAAGATCACTGGGTTGTTAAGGGTCTGTATGGTACCTTGGAGCAGTCGAATGATCGATTGCGCAAACTTGCGTCTGTTTATGCCTTTGAAAATGATTTTGAGGACTGTGTGCTCTTAAACGAAGACAAACAAATAACGGAAACAATTACAGGTGCAATCTTTGTCGTGAAAGGGAATCAGATAAAAACACCGCCTTTAACTAGCGGCTGTCGTTCATCAGTATATCGCCAAGTAGTAATTGATTTGTTAGTAAAACAGGATGGGCTAGACTTGGTCGAAGATGTTGTTTCTCCATTTGAGCTCCAAAAAGCTGACGAGTTGTTTGTAGTTAGCTTGTCTAATGGAATCCAATCAGTAAAACAATACCGTAAGAAAGTATTTGTTTCAACTACTGCTGAAAGTGTATTTTCAAAATTTATAATGGGATACCGACTCAGTTAGTTGTGACTCGGATTTTCTGGAGCATTTCCCCAAATTAAATAAGTACCACCTAAGGAACGAATTTGTTTTCTCCAAAACGATTCAGAATTTATATTGATTACTTTATTACCAATACTATTTTCTTGAATGATCCAGGAGTTTAGTTCAATTTCATTCTGAAGTTGATTTTCTCCCCATCCAGAATACCCTAAGAAAAAGCGAATGTTATTTTCTCCGATAGATTCGTCATTGAGAAGCTCGATTACTTTTTCAAAGTCACCACCCCAGTACAATTCTTTATTGATTTTGATACTCCCAGTTATTAGTTCTGGACTGTTGTGAATAAAATAAAGGTTATCGGGCTCCACAGGACCACCATAATGCACTTCAATTGAACTATTAATTTCTGGCAGAATATCTTTTAAAATAAAATCAAAAGGCTTGTTGAGTATAAACCCAAGTGAGGCTTTTTCCTTGTGGTTGGCTAATAAGATAACAGCACGGTGAAAGTTTATATCTCCAATAATAGAAGGTTCTGCAACTAATAATGTTCCTTGATGAATTTCCATGATTACATGAATTTAGGTATTTTTTTAGGCAATAGCTGGGTTTAAAGCAAAAAAAATCTCCCGAAGGAGATTTTTATATTGGGTATTGAAAGTGAAACTTAGTTTACAGCTCCAGATAATTCAGCACCTGCTTTAAATTTCACAACATTTTTAGCTGCGATTTTGATTGTAGCACCAGTTTGTGGGTTTCTTCCGTCACGAGCTGCTCTTGCAGATACAGACCAAGATCCAAATCCAACTAAAGATACACGTCCACCACCTTTAAGGCTCCCTTGGATGTTTCCAAGAAAAGATTCAAGTGCTTTTTTAGCTGCTGCTTTAGAGATACCAGCATCAGCTGCCATTCCGTCAATTAATTCTGTTTTGTTCATAGTATGAATATTAAATTAAAAAATATGTATAGTAACAAATATATAGGGTTTGTGGGAAGTCCCAAGGAAAAGCCACGAAAAAACAGGAATTTGTTAATAAATACCTATATTTTGTTAATAATACTAGGTTTTATAAGACCTCAGCACCGTTTTCAAAGGTAAAACCATTCAAAAGCGCTTGTGCATGCATTCGTTTTTTATTCGGCAATTGCAATTCTTCTACGATGAGTATACCTTCTTTATGAACAATTTTGATTTTTTTATCTTCAATAAACACATTTCCAATCCGAAGTGTGTGTTTTTCAACTATTGGTATTGCTTTAAAAATTTTAACTTTCAAAACAGATTCTCCATTATGAATTTCAAGCCAAGCAACAGGATAAGGGTTTAGACCTCGAACCAATCCATCGATATACTTCAGCGACTGCTTCCAGTCAATTTTTGTGTTTTCTTTCGTCAATTTGGGAGCTTCCTTTTCATCGCCCGTGAGTAATTGTGGTTTTGGTGTAGGATTGGTTGCGATATAGTCTAGCGTTTTTAAGATCAAATTTGCACCAAGTGGCGCTAGTTTATCGTGTAAGCTACCTATAGTTTCAGTTGGTTCGATTGCTAGTTCCTCTTTAAGAAGAATAGCTCCTGTATCAATTTTATCATCAATATAGAATGTGGTTGCTCCGGTTATAGTTTCATTATTGATGATTGCCCAATTGATGGGCGCTGATCCACGGTAATTAGGAAGGAGGGAAGCGTGTAGGTTGAAAGTACCCTTAAGTGGAATGCTCCATACTGTTTTCGGTAACATCCTAAAAGCAACAATGATGAATACATCGGCATTCAAAAATTCTAATTCTTTAGTAAATGCTGAATCTTTTAGGTTTTCTGGTTGAAGTAAGTGTAGTTTTTCTGCAACAGCGTATTCTTTTACAGCAGACTGACGGAGTTGTTTCCCTCTTCCAGCTGGCTTATCAACACTGGTTACAACACCTACAACATCGTGTTCAGATTCATTTAATGCCTGCAGGGCATAAACAGCAAATTGGGGAGTCCCCATAAAGACAATTCTCATACTATATATTCAGCTTTAGTTTATTGGTGTCTGTTAAAAGGAGTTCTTTAGAATTCAGTAGCAACCGAATTGTTTCTCCAATCTCAAAGGTAGTGTAATCCGCAATGGATTGGTCCAATTCTTTTAGGCTCATTGCTCCATTTTGGAGCTCTTCTGCAATGCGGTTTTTGATTTCAATTTGATCTGCTTTTGCCTGTTTCTTTGGAAGACATTCTAATGCATTACACCGGCCACACTTCTCAGTTGCATCTTCTCCAAAATAAGAAATAATTTGTTTTTGTTTACAGGTATCTGTCGAAAAAGCAAAGGTAATCATGGATTCAATTTTTTCTTTTTTTACCTGATGGTGCTGCTCAAGTCGTTTTAGTAGTGGTGCAAGTGTGTATTGATCTTCTCGTGGAACCAGCCATTGAATTTGAATATCGGTTTGTGCATAATCTAAAACTAGGTTACCTTCTTTATGCCATTGTTCGAGCGCTTGAATTACAGTTTTAAAAGACACTTGATTTAAACGGACAATGCGCTCCAGGTCAAGTTCAAAAGAGGAAGTATACACATCATGATGATTGCGTATAATTCCTTGAATGACTTTTGATGTTTCCGATTGATCTTTAAGTAAATCAAGAATCTGATTTTGGTTCAATAAAAATTTAACGGTTGCTCGTTGTTTGTTATATTGAATGAGATTAAAAACACCTTCTTGTTCGATATAAGATAGCGTAGTAAGTGCTTTTTTGGGATTTAAATCATAGGTTTTACAAAATGCATTCAAAGAAAAATTACTAATCAAATCATTGCCTTCTCCGTATGCAATGTTGAGGTAATTGCAGAGGTTTTTATAACATAAGCGAATGAACTCTTTGTCGGGTAGCGAGCCTAGAAATTGATCTCGAATTCTATTTTTATCATTTTGTTGTAACAGAAGAAAAGTTTTTGCAGGAGCTCCATTTCGTCCAGCGCGACCAACTTCCTGAAAATAGTTTTCAATACTCGAAGGGAGATTTAAATGAATTACAGTAGCAACTTCACTTTTGTCGACACCCATACCAAAGGCATTGGTGGCAACCATAATTTTAGTCTTTTCGGTCAACCAATCATGAAGTAACCCTTTCCGTTCACTTGCGGTTCTTCCTCCGTGAAAAAAAGCACTAGAAACCTGATTATGTTGTAGTATTTTGGCAACTTGTTCAGTCATTTTTCTACTGCCACAATACACAATTCCAGATTTATTGTTCCCGGATAATAATTTAATCAAAGTTCCAAGCTTATCTTCGGTAAAAAGGGTGTTGATGCTGATGTTCGATCGTACAAAAGATTCTTGAAAAAGGCAGGTTTCTTCGAGCTCAAGGCTCGATATGATATCGTCTAAGACTTTTGGAGTTGCTGTTGCTGTTACTGCCAAAACAGGTATTTCGGGAAGCAGTGTCCTGAGGTTTTTTATTTGCTTGAATGCAGGTCTAAAATCGTTTCCCCATTCCGAAATACAATGTGCCTCGTCTACGGCAATTCTATTGATTTTTAGATCTTTAATTCTGAGTTTAAATTCAGTTGATAACGCTTTCTCTGGTGAGCAATACAGCAGTTTAAAATTGCCATATAAACAATTGTCTAGTTGAATGCCTAAGGCTTGTGTATTGGTCAACATCATGCTTTTGATACCCTTAGTATTCATTTGTTCTACTTGATCTTGCATCAATGCAATTAAGGGCGAAATGACTAAGGTACAGCCATCACTCATCATCGCTGGAAGTTGATAGCAAACGGATTTTCCACCCCCAGTTGGTAAAAGTGCAACGGTATCTTTATTTTCGAGTACGCGACCTATTATAGCTTCTTGTTTTGATCGGAATGTGTCGTAACCCCAGTATTTCTTGAGGTATGCTTTTGGACTATCCATTCTTGATGTGTTTTAAGATCAAATCCAATCGGGCTAGGGGAGTTGTAAAGGGAAGATGTATGATTTTTAGTCCACTTTTATTGTATGTGTTTGTGAGGCTCTTATGCACTTTCAAAGCTTCTTCAAAAGTTTCCATTCGATCTTCGTCTTGATGATAAATTTCTTCAACAGGTTCTATTAGAAAAACAAGGTCATATGCAAAGTCATTAAGCTGTTCTTCCCAAACTGGAATGGGATCGTTTACATGATTTAAATAGCCCACAACGTCATGTACAGCCCGATCAAAAAACACACAGTTAGTTGTTAATGCATTCGCTTGTTGAAATTGATTTTGACGCCCCTGCCATAGAAATTTACTAAACGCATGTGGATCGGTTTTGAAGTAGTTGTCAATCCCCTGTTCTTTACCCAGTTGAATAAAATCTCTTGAGATTTCCTCAAAGCAAATGTATCCTCTTTCTTTGAGTAAATTAATCAGAGTTGTCTTTCCGCTACCCGGACCACCGCTGATTACAATTTTATATGGAGTTTTTGATCCGATAATTTATGGGTTTGTCTATTTGAACTATATTTGTGTAAAAATAGCGGTCTTAATGATTCCTAAAGAAAATCCAGAAGAATTTTATTCACGTTTTCACGAACAATTAACAGATTCACAAGAATGGCCCGGTCCTTTTTTGTTTAAATTCATCATTCGAGGAGACCAGCAGAAGGTAGAAAAGTTGAAGCAAATGTTTGAAGGTAAGCAAGCTAAACTAAAACTCAAAAACTCAAGTAAGAACACTTTTGTTAGTGTAACCTTTCTTGCAGAAATGGAAAATCCTACCGAAGTAATAAACATCTACAAAGCAGCAAGTACAATCGAAGGTATTATTACACTATAAGCAAACAAAAATTTCAGTAATTCTTTAAAATACATTATTTTGCAAGGAATTACTCCAACAATCCATCAAAACACTTTATGGAAGCATTACAATATAACTCAGAACGCACACCTTTAATTATTCCCGAATATGGAAGACACCTTCATATTATGGTTGATCAAATGTTAGCAACCGAAGATCGAGAAGAACGAAACAAAAAAGCCAAAGCCATTATTGGGGTTATGGGGAATTTGAATCCACACCTTCGAGATGTTCCCGATTTTCAACACAAACTATGGGATCAGCTTTTCATTATGTCTGACTTCAATTTGGATGTTGATTGTCCTTACGAAAAACCACTTCGCGAGCTTCTAGAAGAGCGTCCACAACCATTGACCTATCCTCAGAACTTCCCTAAATATCGTTTTTATGGCAACAACATCAAGAGTATGATTGATGTGGCTCGAAATTGGGAAGCTGGTGAAATGAAAGACGCATTGGTTTTCAATATTGCAAACCACATGAAAAAATGCTTCTTGAGTTGGAATAAAGATACGGTTGATGATGAAGTTATTTTCAATCATTTGAGCGAACTTTCCGAAAAAACATTAGCGGTAAATCCAGAGCATTTGCCTCTTACAGAAACTGCGGAGTTTTTGAAATCTAAACCCAAAAATGGTAACGGTCCCAAAAGTAACCAGATGGTAAAACCAAAGAAAATAAACCGCAATAACCGCAAACGTTACTAGATTAACATGGGATCATTTATTATAGAAGGTGGACAGCAACTTAAGGGAGAAATAACTCCACAGGGTGCTAAAAACGAAGTCTTACAAATTTTGTGTGCGGTTTTACTAACTCCAGAGCGAGTTACGATTAACAATATACCTGATATCATTGATGTCAACAAGCTCATCCAGCTGCTTCGTAATTTTGGAGTGAAAGTGGAACAAATTTCTTCTGGAAGCTACGCATTCCAAGCGGATGAAATTAACCTAGATTATTTATCTTCTGATCAGTATAAAATAGATGGTAGAGGCTTACGAGGCTCAATCATGTTGGTTGGACCACTTTTAGCTCGTTTTGGAAAAGGAAGTATTCCTCGACCAGGTGGAGATAAAATTGGAAGACGACGATTAGACACCCACTTCGAAGGATTGATCAATCTAGGAGCACGTTTTAACTATAGTCGTGAAGAGCATTTCTATACGGTAGAAGCTGAGCAACTTGTAGGTACTTCTATGTTATTGGACGAGGCCTCGGTAACAGGAACTGCCAATATCGTAATGGCAGCAGTTTTGGCTAAAGGAAAAACTACAATATACAACGCAGCCTGCGAGCCATATCTCCAGCAATTGTGCTCTATGCTGAATCGTATGGGTGCCAAGATTAGTGGTATTGGCTCAAACTTATTGAATATTGAAGGAGTATCGGATCTTAAGGGAACTGAACATCGCGTATTACCCGATATGGTCGAAATTGGAAGTTGGATTGGTTTAGCTGCACTTACAAGAAGTGAGTTGACCATTAAAAATGTACAATGGGAATACTTAGGGCAAATTCCATCAGTATTCAGAAAATTAGGATTAACCATTGAACGCCAGGGAGACGATATTCATATTCCAGCGCATACCGAAGGTTATGAAATACAAAACTATATTGACGGTTCTATATTAACCGTTGCCGATGCGCCATGGCCAGGATTTACTCCTGACTTATTGAGTATCGTATTGGTAGTAGCTACTCAAGCACGTGGAAGTGTTTTGATTCATCAAAAAATGTTTGAAAGCAGGTTGTTCTTTACGGATAAACTCATCGATATGGGGGCGAAAATTATACTTTGCGATCCGCATCGAGCTTCAATTATTGGGCATGGATTCGAGTCTAATTTAAAAGCAACTACTCTTACGTCACCCGATATTCGTGCAGGAATATCGTTGCTTATTGCAGCACTTTCTGCTGAAGGAACCAGTACAATTCATAACATCGAACAAATTGATCGTGGTTATGAGAAAATTGTAGAACGTCTTCAAGCAATTGGAGCTAAAATAACACGTGTATAACCGCTTAACGTTGCATCAAATTGTATCGTAAAAAACCCCTTTTCTTGTTCGCTTTTCTTCTGAGTTTTACTGTGCTTAATGCGCAACACATACTTCAAGGAAGGATCATTGACGCATTTACAAAAGAGCCCTTACCCTTTGTTAATATTGGCGTATTAAAAAAAGAACTTGGAACCGTATCGAATGAAGATGGTTTTTTCTTTTTAGAAGTTCCTGATTTGTTTGCAAAAGAAACTCTTCGTTTTTCTATGATTGGTTTTGATGAACGCGATTTTCAAGTTGCCGATTTAGAAGCTATCTTATTATCCAATAACACTTTGGTTCTTGCTGAGCAAACCACCTTTCTAGAAGAGGTAGTTTTGACCGCTGAGAAAAAATGGGATACTCGTGTATCGGGTAATTCAACAACTTCGAAATTATTGATCACTGGTTTTACCTCCAATCAACTGGGAAACGAAATTGCACTTTTTGTGAAAGTCAAGAAAACACCTGCATATATAGATGGCATTCAGTTTTCTGTTGTCGAAAACATTTACCCAGAAGTACGCTTTCGAGTCAACGTATATTCAAGCGATTACCGTTTCCCAGATGAAAATATTATGAAAGAGAATATCTTCGTTACCCTTAAACAATCCGAAGGCTTAATATCAGTAGATTTAAAAGAATATGATATTCTGGTTGATGATGATGTTTTTATTTCTTTGGAATGGATTGATGAAGATCTGGGTTCTGAAGGGCTGTGGTTTTCTGCAGGAGTTTTTGGAAAATCGATCTATGCTAGAAGTACAAGTCAGGCAGAATGGAAAAAGCAAAGAGGTTTGAGTTTGGGAATGTCTGTTACCCTTAGAGAAGCTTCTAAATAAGTTTAAGAATACATCTTTTTGATGATCTCAATTGAGTCCTTGATGATCTGTGTCAATACGTTTAAATCAACATCTTCAATTTTCTTAAAATAAAGACATCCTTTGCTTAGTTTGTATTTACCAAGTCCATCAAAATCCAGACCTTCATGTGATAAATCACACATCAAATAAACGGTCAGCGCATTTTTTCTAGGCGAGAAGCCAGTTAAAAACCAATCGCCTTCACGACCACTTTTATATTTATAATGATAATCTCCAAATCCAATGATACTGGTTCCCCAAAGTTTCGGTTTTTCAGCCGTTATTTGAGACATCAATGCAACGAGGGCATGACTGTCTTTTCTTTTTTGTTCGGGCTCAATTTGATCTAAAAAAAGCGATACACTATTGTCTGTACGTTGAGTTTTATTCTGTTTCATAGGATAGAGGTTTATGTAACAATCATATTGACAACCCTATTCATTGCTGTAAAATAGCTGGTTACCGTCCTAAATATACAAAATTTATCTCTTGGATACTTTGTTGTTGCTGATACCACGTTGTCTACTGCAACGAAAACGATCGACATCCATACCGCGCGATTTCCTATGCTTTGTTTTTCTCCCTTGTACACGTGCACGCCATAATCTGAAACTTGTTGGTTTCAATTCAAGGCGCATTAACGTAATTACTTCTTGTTCTTTGATACCGAATTGGTCCTGAATCGCATCAAAAGGAGTACGGTCTTCCCAAGCCATTTCTATGATTCGGTCCAGCTCACGATCGTTAAAATTGTATTCTTTTTTCATAATTATTATATACTTTTTCTATTGGATAGGGTATGTCGTTTTAAAATACGTTTACTTTCTTGGTACACCAAAGGTTCTTTTTGCATGCTCCATAGAATATCACTTGCATGCTTTCGACTCGCATCTAAAGTTACAATAGGTTTGTGGTAATCTACTGCTGGAGTGAAATTATACATTGCCTCCTCGAAAGCTGTTATTGCCCAAGGCGTATGCACTAAACTATCAGGGAGGGTACGAAGTTCTGGTATCCACTGTTTGGTAAAAACACCTAGCGGATCATGTTCAATGCCATTTTTCACTGGATTATAGATACGCAGCGTATTGATGCCCGTTTCTCCAGCTTGCATTTGGAGTTGTGGAAAATGAATTCCTGGCTCAAAATCTAAAAATTCACGAGCTAAAAAACCAGATGCCTGCTGCCAGGGTTGCCATAATTGATGTACAAAAAAGGAAACCACTAAAGCACGCATACGGAAATTTAAATAGCCCGTAGCAACCAAGCATCGCATAGATGCATCGACGATTGGAATTCCGGTTTGTCCTTTTTCCCAAGCATTAATTCGCTCTTTTATGATTGGTTTAGACAGGCGGTGATAGCCTTTGTTCACTGAAACAAACTCCATAGAACATTCCATTTCAAATTTCTGAATGAAGTGTGCTTGCCATCGTAAACGAGATTCAAATGCACGTAGACCAAAACTGGAATTTCCGTTCCCTTTTTCTTCTTCAGTTCGCTGAAGAACTTCACGCATCGAAAGGTTTCCGTATGCTATATAAGGTGAAAGTCTACTGCAGCTTTTTCGTGCTAAGTCAGGTTTTGAGATATGTTTTTGGTACTGATGATGGCGATCTTTGAAAAAAGAGTCTAAGTAACGACGCCCTTGACTGCTCCCTCCAAGTTGAACTTGTGTACTTTTTTTTGTTTCAAGATCGGGAGTTCGTAAAATACTGTTCAATGCGCTTACTTTTTCATGATTTAAAAAAGGAGCTTCTTGGTGTGGGAATGGGTATTGTTGCTCATTCATCGACTTTGTCCAATTGATAAGCCATTGCTTGCGATTAATCATCCCCCGGAATACACCTTGTTGGTTGTGTTCTTTCCAATGAATTTGTTCGCTATCTGCCCACTTTTTTACTTCTTTATCTCGATCAAAAGTTACACGAAGACCTGTTTCTTGATGTGAATATAGACGATCAATTGTATACGATTCTTTTATTTTGCAAAACACGTCAAGGACGGCTCCTTGAGCAATTAGAATTTTTGTATTGAATTGTACCAGTTGCCGATTCATGTCAATTAAGGACTGTTTTATGAAATCAAAGTGGCGAGAACTATAATGTGGATCTTGTGCCAAAACTGTTTCAAAAACATATACTAGGAGTACCCGTTTGTTTTCTTTCAATGCAACATGAAGTGCTGCATGATCATGCAATCGAAGATCACGTTTCAACCAAACAATGCCAATAGGAGTTCTATTAGTAAGCATCTGGATTTTTTATGATGTTATAGGCCCGTTCTTTGATTGATGCTAATTCTTCTACGGGTATTTTTTCAAGTAAGCGCAACATCATAGCCATTCGGTTATTCTTGGCAAAGTGTTCTTTCTTATCATCCAAAAAGTTCCAATACAAACTATTGAAAGGACATGCGGTGTCTCCTAAGCGCTGTTTTTTATCATAACTACAACTTGTGCAATAGGTACTCATTTTGTTTATATATGCAGCTGCAGACACGTAGGGCTTGGTGGCTACGATCCCGCCATCTGCCCACTGACTCATACCTCTTGTATTTGGGAGTTGAACCCATTCTACTGCATCTGCATAAATCCCAAGATACCATTCGTCTACTGCATCTGGATGTACTTGTGCCAGTAAGGCAAAGTTTCCTGTAATCATCAGTCGTTGTATGTGGTGGGCATACGCATGATCCAACGAGTTGTTTATGCTGTGACTTACGCAATTCATTTTTGTTTTACCAGTCCAATAAAAATCGGGGAGGGGATTGGTGTTCTCAAGCACATTTAGTGTTTTGTACTTCGGCATTTCTTTCCAATAGATACCGCGTATATATTCTCTCCAGCCAATAATTTGTCGCACAAAACCTTCTACTTGCGACAACTGAATATCCTCTTCATTTTGGTGATAATACTCAATTACCTTTTGTACTACTTCCGACGGATTGATGAGTTTTACATTCAATGCAAAGGAAATTCTGGAATGAAAAAGATTTTCTTCTTCCGTATGCATTGCATCTTGATAATCTCCAAAGTGAACCAATAGATTTTCGCAGAAATAATGCAACTGTTCCATGGCCTCTTCACGTGATGATGGAAACAGAAAATGATCTTCGTTGAAATTACCCAAGGTTTTTATACCGACAGTTTCAATCATTTCTTTGATCTCAAGGAGTTGTTCGTTTTTTGGAATAAAGGGCTCAGGTATACTTGGAGTTCCTTTCCATTTATTCCGATTGTTCTTGTCGAAATTCCATTGCCCACCTATTGGTTGACCGCCCTCGACTAGAATATCGAATTGCTTACGCATGTTGCGGTAAAAAAATTCCATGAGCAACTGCTTTTTCCCTTCGAAAAATTCAGTCAATGCTGTTCTGCTGGTCATGAAATGTTCAGTATCCACTGCTGAACTCGAAACTTCAGAAGTCGCACAGAAATCAGATAATTGTTGATCCAAGCGGTGTTCGTCTGGAAATTGGTATTCGAATTGCTTTGCCTTGTAGTGTTTAAAAAGAAACTCTAGATTCGAATTTAAATTTTGAGTATTTTCAGAATCGCTGAGTTTGAAGTAATGGGTTTGATGCCCCAATTGCTTCAACCTGTGATTGAAGTTGCGCATGGCTGCAAAAAAAGCAACCACTTTCTGAATATGATGTTTTACATAGTTAGTTTCTTGTTGCATCTCCATCAATACATACACTAAAGAATCGTCAACGGTTTGAAACCAGGAATGCTGCTCGTTGAGTTGATCCCCCAAAATTAGTCGTATGATCATTCAAATAAATTTTGTTGGTTCCACAATTGTTGAAATTTTCCATTGGTATCGTATCGTTCAGCTTGCGAACGAATATTAAATTTTCGATCTCGAGGATCATTGCCTACTCCAGCGATATACATCCAGTTACCGTAGTTACTGTGAACATCATAATCGATCAGTTGAGATTCAAAATAAGCTGCTCCCATACGCCAGTCCATAAAGAGTTCTTTTGCGAAAAAGGAAGCTACATTTTGCCTACCTCTATTGCTCATCCACCCTGTTTTTTTTAATTCCAGCATATTTGCATTAACAAAAGGTTCTCTTGTTCTTCCGTTTACCCAGCTGTTGAAAGTTTTTGAACTATTTTCCCAAGTATAGCTTTTATCTAAAATGCCGCCCAAATGAAATATAGCATCTTGATGTTTTAGGGAAATAAATTTGAAGTAATCGCGCCAGATGAGTTCAAAGATTAACCAGTAGGTGGATTGATTTTTTTGAATATCGGATTCATACTTCTGAACCTCCCAATAGATTTCTCGTGCCGATAGCGAACCATTCCCCAACCAAGCCGACAGTTTGGAGCTATATTCCAGTCCAAGAAGTCCGTTTCGAGTATTCTTATAATAGGACAGTTTTTTAGTTTCCCAGAAGTAATGGGATATACGTTCTTTAGCTGCTTTGCTGCCTCCTTTAAATGGGAAAGCCGAATTGGAATGCGAACTGCTTTCAGTTAGTCCAAAATCTGCAAGAGAAGGGCAGGCATATGTTTCTTGTAACACATTCGAAACTTCTTGCTGTTCCACTTCGGGATAACAGGCACGAACGGTAGAATTTTTTTCACACTGTTTTCTGAAGTTGGTAAATACTTCTGGTAATTCATCTAAGGACATTGGAATATCCTCTGGGTGAAATAGAAATTGATCGTAAGCAGAATGGATTTCTATTTTGGATGAGATGTTTTTTCTTAAAGCATCTTCAACAAGTCGTTCTTCTTTTGTCCATTCTTTTTGAAAATAGAGGGTGTCTATTTTTTCTGAATCAGCCCAATGCGGAATGCTCACGGATGGATCTTTATACTCTATGATGAGGCTGATGTTTTTAGCAGCTAAATCCTGTTGTAACTGTTGAACCGTTTCAATTAAAAATTGAGCTCGAAAAGATTCTGTTTTTTTAAAACCCCAACGAGTTTCTGAAAATTGCTTTGGATCAAAACTATAATAGGCTATAATTTTCTCATGACTTTTAGAAGCATGATAGAGACTGTAATGATCTGATATTCTCAAATCATTACGAAACCAAACGAGGGCTGTTCCTTTTATTTTTTGCATTTTTTACTACAGTAAATTACTTGTTCCCAATCGCGTTCCCATTTTTTCCTCCAGCTAAATGGCCGCTCACAGCTGGGGCATATTTTAGTTGGTAAGTTTGTTTTTTTTACACCTTTCACGTTCTGTTCAATGCAGTTTTGTAGGTGGTTAAACATCGTTCTCTGGCAAATTTATGATCAACAATAGGTTGTGGATAGGTCAGTTCTTGATAGTCGGGAACCCATTTTTCAATATACTGCAGCTGTTTATCAAACTTCTTGATTTGCTCTATGGGATTAAAAATCCTGAAATAGGGCGCTGCATCTACGCCACAACCTGCAACCCATTGCCAATTACCGACATTACTCGATTGTTCATAATCCAGTAACTTTTCAGCGAAATAGGCTTCTCCCCAGCGCCAATCGATTAGTAAATGTTTGCACAAAAAACTCCCTACCAGCATACGAACGCGATTGTGCATAAATCCGGTAGCATTAAGTTCTCTCATGCCTGCATCTACAAAGTGATATCCGGTTGTTCCTGTACACCACTTCTCAAACTCTTCTTCATTGTTCCTCCATTCGATTTGTTCGTATTGGGGTTTGAAGCATTGAGTAGTTGTATGCGGGAAATGCCACAAAATTTGCATGAAAAATTCTCGCCAAATTAATTCCTTTAAAAAGGTAATTTCTTCTTCTTTGTCTGCTTCGATTGCCATTTTTCGAACACTTAAAGTACCGAACCTGAGATGCGACCCTGTTCTCGAGGTTTGGTCTAAGGCTGGATAATTACGAGTCGCTTCATAATTTCGAATGATTGCAGTATTGAGTTGATAGTCAGGATACGGAATGGAAGAAGCTTCAAAACCCAAATCACTTAGTTCTAACTGTGGCTGATTTGTGGGTGCTAGGTTGTGTAAGTTTTTTTCAGAAGGGAAATTTGGGATACCTTCTAATCGCATCTTAGCTAACCATTTTTTAGAAAAGGGTGTATATACTCTGTAGGGAGATCCGTCATCTTTGACTACTTCTGCCTTTTCAAAAATCACTTGATCTTTGTAAGTTTCAAATTCAACTTCTTTAGTTGCTAAAAACTGTTTTATTTCCTCATCTCGCTTTTGAGCATAAGGTTCGTAATCGTGGTTGGTGATTACTTTTGCGATGGGATATTTTTCGAGTAGTTGTTCAAAAACGGCTTTCGGATTCCCATGATACATTCCAACATTGCATCGGTTCTCCTTCATAGCATCAGTGATTTTTCCTAAAGCCGTATGAATCATTGCTAAACGAGCATCCTTTTTACTTGGAAGCTTTTCTAATATTTCAGTATCAAAAATAAAAATGGGGAGTACTTTATTACCTGACGTTAGTGCATGGAATAATCCAGCATTGTCATCAATCCGTAAATCCCTTCTAAACCAAAATATAGTATACTGTTCCAAAAATTAGTTTGTTTTTAAATTCCCAATTCCTCCATCTACATGTAAAATTTGACCCGTCATCCATTTACTTTCATCACTCAGTAAAAACTTAGCACTATTGGCTAAATCCTCTGCAGATCCAATGAATTTTAGTGGATGACGCTCGTTTGCTTTCTCTAATTTTGTTTCGTTGTTTAGAAACTTATCTGCTAATGGGGTGTTTGTTAGCGAGGGAGCAATAGCGTTTACTCTAAATTTCGGTGCATATTCAGCAGCCAAAGACTTTGTTAGTCCTTCGATTGCGCCTTTTGCAGCAGCTACAGAGGCATGAAAAGGCATTCCAGTTTGAACGGCTACAGTACTAAAAAACACAAGACTTGCCTGTGGACTTAGTAATAAGTTTTTCAAAACGGCTTGCAAACTTTTAACAGCTCCCAAAACATTAATTTCAAAATCTTTTTGAAAAGTTTCGGGCTTGAGACCTTTAAACGGACGTAGGTTGATGCTTCCTGGGCAGTACACAAAACCATCCAATTGATCGGGGAGTTGTGTAGTGTCTAATACATCTGTTGTTGCATCAAATGGGATGCAGGTTACTTTTCCAGTATCTAAGCCTTCAGAAGTTCTGTTGGCTACAAAAAGTTGGTTGCTGTCTTGTAGTAATTCGACTAGGGCTTTTCCAATTCCAGAAGTTCCTCCTATGATGAGTATGTTTTTATTCATTTATTGTTCTTTATATGTTCCAAAGAGTTCATTGAGTTTTTTGAATCGGTATTCAAATATTTCATTGAGCTTTCCTTTTACTAGAATTGGATGCGCTATGCGACCCAAAATTCCAAAGGGTAATTTATAGTCGATGATATCGATCATTTCGACACCGCCTTTTATTTCTTTAATAAAATGTTTGTGGTGCCACAGGGCGTAAGGACCAAAGCGCTGTTCGTCCACAAAATACTTTTGATCTTCTACATGCGTAATTTCGGTTACCCAACCGGTTCGTATACCTAGTACTGGTGTTACAGTATATTTTATTATTTGTCCAGCATACATTTCAGGCTCGTGACCCTCTAAAATCTTAAAACCCATATAATCTGGAGTAATGGTTTTAAGGTTTCCCGGATTACTCAAAAAGCCCCAAGCCTCTGAAACTGAAATGGGTAGTTTTTGGACTGTCTTTTTTCGATAAATCTTCATGTATTAAATTTTCATAAAGATACATAATGTTTAATTATATTTTAAAATAGTTAAACAAAAATTAAAACTCTTTATCCACAATCCATCTTAGAAAATAATTCAATACAAATTCATACATTTGAAAAATAAATAACAAAATTGAAGTCTATGAAAAATACAGTATTATCCTTAATCTTTTTGGTGGGATCATTTGCATCAGCGCAAGTACAAACACCACAGCCGAGTCCTACAGCTCAACTATCTCAAACGGTAGGTTTGACAGAAGTTACTGTGAAATATTCTCGTCCAAGTAAAAAAGGTCGTGATATTTTTGGAGCTTTAGTTCCTTTCGGAGAAATTTGGAGAACAGGAGCGAATCAAAATACAATCATCAGTTTTAGTGATGCAGTTACCATTGCTGATCAAGAAATTGCTGCAGGTGAGTACGCAATCTATACTCGTCCTGGAAAAGCGACTTGGGAAGTTTTCTTTTACAGCGATACAACAAGTTGGGGAAATCCAGCGGAATGGGATGCTGCAAAAGTAGCTGCAACTATAGAAGTAGCAGCTGTTGATACAGACAACATTGAATCTTTTGAAATTTGGATTTCAAAACTTCATAATAACGGTGCAACTTTGAATATTGGATGGAGCACTACAATGGTTTCTGTTCCTTTTGGAGTTCCTACAGTAGCTAAGGCAACTGCCTCTATTCAAGAAGCTATGAAAAACGATCCTAAAGATCGCGATTACTACAATGCTGCAGTTTACTACTTACAAGAAGGTCAAGACCTAAATCAAGCAAAGGAGTGGATCGCTAAAGCAGTAGCAGCGAATGGTGAAGCGTATTGGTATCTTCGTCAGCAATCATTAATCCTTGCAGGATTGAAAGATGTTGATGGCGCTATCACAGCAGCTAAATCTTCTTTAGAGTTAGCTACTAAAGCTGGAAATACAGATTACATCACATTGAATGAAGCTTCTATAGCCGAATGGTCTAAATAAGTTTTCTTCATTACAAATATTAAAAAACCTTGCTTCGGCAGGGTTTTTTTATTTCTTTTTTTAAAGGTTTTCTTTTTTCATTTCCCAACGATTTACCTCTTGTTCAAAGTTCATTGCTCCTGGAGTTGTTCGGTATGTTTTTATTTTTATAAAACCCAACTGTGGTAGAATTGCATTTGGTGCTTTGTTGCGTGCATAAGGTTCACAGATCAACGTTTTTAATTTAAAATATTCAAAATAGTAAGGAATACATTGGTGTAAAAAGGCCAAACCCAATCCTTTTTTCCTTAAATCGGAACTCCAAAGATGTAAATGCATATGGGCTTCTTTTCCATATTCTAAAAAGGTAAGGTTGGAATGCCCAATGGGTTTATGATTATGAACCCAAAGTAAGTAGAATAGCTTTTTTTCTTCTAGGGGTAAGTCAATTTCTTTTTCAATGGTTTGAGTCCATTCTAGTTTGTTGGGTAGCTTGTCTGGATTAGCGCCCATACCTCTTAGAAATCCAGGAGTAGCAGAAAAAAAGTAGGAGACAATCAATGGAATCTCTTCTTTTGTAAGGGGTCGTACTTGCATAGTTTTATTCGATTGGTGCTGTGTCGTAAACAATTACTTTCTCCCAAAGATGTTCCGCTTCTGCAATAAATGTAAGATGTGTCGGATCGGTCTGATATGCGGCTTCTGCCGTTGCATCGGCAAAGGTCATTTGATAAAAGTAGGTAAAACTAGCATCGACTACGCCACGAGCTTCTGTGTTGGCAGGTTTCCCTATATAGCCAGTGATTTTTTGTGGATTGTTCGCAATAAGTTTTTGAATAGCAGTTTCAAAAGCAATACGGTCTGGCTTGCTCTCTGGGCTCTTTAGCCAAAAAAGAACGGTATGAACCAAGGGATCTTTTGCTTTTTTATCTTGCGCTTGAATCGTTGTTAGAGTAGTTGTAATCAGAAGGAAAAGAAGGAAACTGCGCATGTTTTTCTTGTAAAAGTAAAAAAGAAATATTTATCCGGCTTTTAGTTCGTCTTCTAATTCATGGAGCATTTCGACGTACAGTTGTTTGATCTCTTTGACATATCCTCTTTTTTTAGAATTTTCACAGGTTTCTTATTTTTATAATTTTCATAACCCAGATAGGTTGCAACAGAAAGAGTAACAAAAGGAATTAAAAATAGCAAGAGTTTTATTTTTTTCATCATCTTTTTGATTTATAGGGTTTTCCTGAACTAACCCGTTTAAAAGATCGGTAAAGGAGAAAATAGAATATGGTTCCAAAACCAAGTTCGAAACCAATCCAAAAAGGACTATTTTCTGATGTAAAAGATTTGAAGTCGTAAGTATGAAAGAAGACAGGACCCAATACAAATAATAGAGATATAAAAAATAAACCAAGCGAAAAAAGATGAAAACCAATCACCCAATTCAAAGCAAAATAATCTTTAAAAAAATCTGTACCACCGTTTTTGGTGTAAGTTTTGAATGATAAAATAGAAGTAATAATGATTATGCAAAGTGCTGGAATAACGACAAGTTTATAACCATTTTCATATTCTTCACCCAGTAAAAAACAACTCAGGGCGTATAGGATCGCAGATCCTAGGAAATAATGAAATGCTTCTTTATCTGAATATCGTTTTTCAACAATTTTCTGTACGATTTCTTGTAGGTCGGTCCAGTTCATTTGCTTTGACTTTAGGGTACACCAATCTAAAAATAAAATGGAAAAAAGAATTCAGTTCACTAGAATTGATACGATTGGGTCTCTTGAAAGTAAGCAAAAAATGGTAAAAAACAAATTTCTATTCCTTTTTTGGAAGTATAAATTGAAGTAAGTACCCTAAGAATATCGTTAGCGCCGTACCAATTACATTGAGCCAGAGATAGCTGAACAGGTCTATGTAAAAGAGGTAAATGATCATTGCTTCTGATACAAGAGCAGCATAAAAAATAGCTTGGCCTTTGATACTTTTCAAGAAGATTGCCACAACAAAAACGCCCAATATAGTTCCATAGAAAATAGAGCCAATGATATTGACCAGCTGAATTAGGTTCTCTACCAAACTTCCAAAACTAGCAAAGAGAATGGCAATAATTCCCCAAACTAAAGTGAAGAATTTAGAAGCATTGACATAGTGCTGCTCAGTCTGTGGACTTCGATTTCTTTTATACAGATCGACTACGGTTGTTGCTGCAAGTGCATTGAGTTCAGATGCAGTTGAACTCATAGCTGCCGAAAGAATAACGGCTAATAGTAAACCGATGAGCCCTTGAGGTAAGTATTTTAAAATAAAAGAAATGAAGACGTAATCCTTGTCGTTGACATCAATTTCTGGGGCTGCCGTTTTAATTAGGTTTTTAGCCTCCGATCGGATTTCTCTTTCCTTATTATCCAATCGAGCTACTTCCTTGAGATCAATCGAATTGGGTTGCAGCAGAAGGATTCTTTTTTGCTCTTGAATTTCTCCTAATTGTGTTTCTAAGACTTTAAACTCTCCGGCGTAAGTTGAATTTTCAATTGCTTCAACAGCCTTAGGATTGAAATGGATGGGTGCAGGTTCGAATTGGTAAAAAACAAAAACCATAACCCCAACCAGGAGAATGAAAAACTGCATGGGTACTTTTAAAAACCCATTCATAATCAATCCAAGTTGACTTTCCTTTAATGATTTTCCAGATAGGTAGCGTTGTACTTGACTTTGATCCGTTCCAAAATATGAGAGTGCCAAGAAAAGACCTCCGGTGATTCCGCTCCAAAAAGTGTATCGGTTGTTGAGATCAAAACTAAAGTCAATCACATCTAGTTTCCCAGTAGCTCCGGCGATAGTCAAAGCTTTTACAAAGCCAACATCTGTCGGAAAACTATTGATAATGAATACAAAGGCAGAAATCATCCCAAAAAAGATGATGAACATCTGTTGCTTTTGAGTTACGTTAACCGCACGCGTTCCTCCAATAAGTGTGTAGAAAATTACAACAAATCCGATGAGGAGAATTAATACTTTAAGGTTCCATCCTAGAACTACGCTCAATATAATTGCGGGTGCGTATATCGTAATCCCAGCTGCTAAACCCCGTTGTACTAAAAATAAAATTGCGGTAAGTGTCCGGGTTCTCAGATCGAAACGTTCTTCTAAAAACTCATAAGCAGTATATACTTTCAGACGGTGGTAAATGGGAATAAAAAAGAGGCAGATGATAACAACCGCCAAGGGTAATCCAAAATAAAATTGTACAAAACCCATTCCGTCGTGATAGGCCTGACCTGGAGTTGATAAAAAGGTAATAGCACTTGCCTGTGTAGCCATAACAGAAAGTCCGATGGTCCACCAACGGCTTTCATTTCCTCCTTTGAGGTAATCTTCAATAGAATTATTTTTTCTGTTTTTCCAGACCCCATAAAGCACAATAAAGGCTAGTGTACCTAAAAGAATGAACCAGTCTAATATTACCATGGCTTGAATGTATTCATGAATAAAACAAAGAGGATCCAGTAGGCTATATTGCCTAGGATCAAGAAAAAGTAAATTCTATTTTTTGATTGAAACATTTTATAAAGCTAATAAATTAATCAACAAACGATAAGCCCCGGGAACACCTGCGGGTAATTCTCTAAAAAAACTTAAGCCCGTATAAACGATTGTACCTTCTCCATGGGGAGCAACAAGTATACTTCCTAGTTTTTCTGTTTCTCCGGCGTCGTTCATGCCGAGTAAGGGTGTAAAGCGATCGTCCCATTGATTAGGAAAATACAAACCACGTTCTTGAACCCAGCCCTCAAAATCTTGTGCTGTGATTTTATGAGGTACATTCAGTGCAGGGTGCTTGGTTTCTAAAATCCGAACACTACTAAATTCGTCTGTGACACGATCCCGTGAGAGCTTCATGTTCAAAGGGGTGAGTTTATTTGTTTTTAGTCCACGACTGGTATTATATTGAGTAACCAAAGTTCCACCTGCTTTAGCAAAATCAAATAACATTTGGTTTTTATAGGATAAGGATTCGATTACATTGTATGCACGAATTCCCACGATAATCGCGTCATAGGTTTTGAGTTCTGCTAGGGTAGTGGTTTCAATATCAATTGACTCGACAGACAAGCCAACCGTTTGTAAGCGTTCTTTTACAGTATCACCCGCTCCTGCGATATACCCTACTTTGATTTGTGGAATTTTTAAATCCAAACGCACCGCTTTGGCTTCACTAGGTTGTGCAATGTATTGTTTTGGAATATGGGTATAGCTCAACGTTTGAACCGCAAAAACATTTTCTTTTTTGTCCCCTTTAATTGCAAGTGGTCCTAAAAGTCCACTTTCGGCAGCAGCGGTAGGTTTCAATTGATATTCTAAGAATTGAGAACTTCCTCTTCCGTTTAATGTTATTGGAAGTTTAGCCTGATCAATTTCCCAACCTTTGGGATGGCAAAGTTCGATAGCACCTTCATAGGCTTCTCCGTAACTCGTGACATTCAAACGTAAGGTTTGCGGTTCGTCATTAGCATAGAGAAATACAGGCTGCTCAAAGGTAACGCCTAGGGCAGGTAGTATGTAAAATGGATTAATTACTTCTCCACGGACGGGATCGGTTTTGCGATGTTGAACAGCCGCTACGAAAGCAATTGATGTTCCTGCAATATTCAAGAGGTATTCGATTTGAATGGGATTTGGAGTTTGTGGTTTTCCGATCCACTCTTTATTTTCAATTTCAAAAGTACCGAGACTTCCTTTCTCTAAAAGCCAATAGGGTGTGCTGATCGAATTGTCTAATGCAACTTCAAAAGATTGGGTAAAACGCTTGTTGGTTTCAAGGTCTTGATCGAGTTGGGTAATCCCCTCTGTTGTTTTTATTGTTTCTAATTCAATAGGAAGCTTACTTTGTTGAACTACATTCAGGTTTATTTTTAAAGACTCATCAGCAATTCCATAGGGACGTTCTGCGTTGAACTGCATTTGAACGCCAGCACAATCTAATAGAAGCTGTTTAGTAGCTGCTAACTTGCGTTCTTTCCACAAAGAGGTGGGAAGGTTTTCGATCGCTTTGTGAATACTCACTAAAGCTTCAATGCTCTTTTCCGGATGTTTAAAGTCAAAAGATTCGATCGCTTGGGCAACCATTGTTCCAATCGAAGCACCGCCTTCTAATCTAGACCAGCTGGTATTGATCCCTTCAAAAGGGTCATTAGACAGCGGACGTTTTCCATCAATGATTTCGATGTATTCGGTTCTGCTTCCTAAGGTTGGAGCACTCCCAAAACCTTGTGATTTGTGAGAACTACGACTTGCAGCCGCAATAGCACTGTTGGAGATTCCAGTAAGTGGATCATAAACTCCAATTTCTAGGGATAGTAAATTTGATTTGTCTGCTTTTTTAAAATTTTCTTGACTTCCATAGAACCACCACGAGGTATTGAAAAATAAGCGTTGTGGCTGCCAAATCCCGTTATTGTTTAGTTGTTCTGGATAGGCCTTTGGATCGTTGCTCAAAGCAAATGCTTCTTTACTTAGTAGTGCAGATGATGTATGATGTCCGTGGGTTCTTCCTGGTGTTCTGTGATCAAACCGATTGACGATAATATCAGGTTGGAAGGCACGAATGCGATTGACAACCTCGCCTAAAATTTGTTTCTTATCCCAAATAGCCAAAGTTTCGTCGGGATGTTTGGAATAACCAAAATCAACAGCTGAAGTAAAGTATTGGTTTCCGTTGTCGATACTTCGAGCCTGCATTAGCTCTTCGGTACGAATAACACCTAATAATTCCCGGAGCTCAGTCCCAATTCGGTTTTGACCCCCATCTCCACGCGTCATCGATAGATAGGCAGCATGTGCATTTACATGATTCGAAAAGTAAGATATTAAAGCCGTGTTTTCGTCATCGGGGTGCGCGGCAATATAAAGTGCAGAACCTAGGAAGTTCAATTTTTCAAGTTGCTTGTATATTGTACCACTCGATTCCTGTCCCAAAACTTGGGTGAAACCTAGACTAGCAATAAACAAGGTGATTAGGATGTTGTTTTTCATTTTAATCAAGTTTAAATGGGGCTCTATATTTTGTAGAAGCATTGTCATTTTCTCTCCAATACTGTCTTCTTTCCGTATGAATTCTTTTTGCAGTCGAAGTAAAAGCAGCTCCTTTACCAAGGGACTGTTCTACCCAGCCTTCGATGGTGTGGGGAAAAGAAGTATTGAACTCAATCGCCAACGAACGTTGTAGTTTTGGGTAGATAATGGTATAAACTGTGGTGTTGTTTTTTTGCTCAATGGTTGCTCTAGCGTCATAAGCTTCAATTGTTTTATGGTTCAATCTGCTGCTTTCGAGACTTGGAATTAATTTCAAATCCCCTAACGGGAGTGCTTGTGGACGCAGGCGGATTAAATTCCAAAGTTCATCTTCGGTGCGATTTTCTACTAGAGTAAAAGTCTGATCTGCTTCTCCTTCGAAATAGGAATGCGAAGTAATTTCAAGTTGTTTTGCTTTATGATTCATTTGCAAATAACTCTGACCACACCATTCTTGAATAGAAGCACTGTTTTTGACAATAGTTTGTGGGCTTTTGAGCGCACTAAACGAACTGGTCATAATGGAGTAGGGGTAGATGCCTGTTAAGAATTTTTTAGTCCGATTCGATTTCAGAACAGGAACCGTAGTCTTGGATTTTTGATTGGCTTTTACTTGCTCCTTCTTTAAAAAATCTTCGGTTACATAAATCAAGACAGCATTCCCTTCTCGAATTTCTCCATAACGTGACTGATCTATAGAATAAGAACTTATTTCTGCGAAGCCGTCAAACCAATGCGCTTTGAATTGCTCAGAAATTCGCTGGGCATTTAAACTTACGAGACCCAACATAAAACTGATGCAGAAGAGGGATTTAATATATTTCATTTTGATTTAATTTGAAGTGAGTTTAACTAAACATTGCAATACTTGTGCCATGGGTAAACCAACAATATTGGTATAACTTCCTTCGATGCGTTCGATCCCAATTGTGCCAATCCATTCTTGAATTCCATAGGCACCCGCTTTGTCCATGGGTTCGAATTCGTTGACATAGAATTCGATTTCCTGATCAGATAGTTTTTTAAAAGTAACCGAACTGGTTTCGTGTATGAGTTGTTGTTGATCTTTTTGGGTAAACGCTACTGAAGTAATTACTTGATGTTCTTTTCCAGAAAGTAAACGCAGCATTTGCTTTGCGTCCGCTTTGGTTTTAGGTTTCCCTATATACTGTTCATCTCCCCAGACAATAGTATCAGCCGTTACAACAATTTGATTGGGTTGAATAATCGCTTGAAAAGGAGCAGCTTTTAATTTTACAAGGTAATTTGAAATAGCAGCACCCTTGAGTTTTGGATCAAAAATTTCATTGACTTCAAATGTTTTCACAGTAAAAGGAATTCCAGCTTCTTCAAAAAACTGTTTCCTTCTGGGCGAATTCGATGCGAGGATAATTTCTACGGAGTCAAAATCTTGGCTGTACATCTCAATCGTTTTTTGCACCAACGGTTGTACTCCATTTTCCTTGTACTCGCAGCACCTGTTCGATGATGTCTCGAACACAGCCAGCTCCCCCTTTTTTATGGGAAATGTAATCTGCAATTTCTTTAACGTCAGTAACTGCATCTTTTGGGCAGCTTGCAACACCGACTTTCAGCATCACTTCTATATCTGGAGCATCGTCACCCATGTATACTATTTCTTCTGGCTTGAGGTCATAGCTGAAAATAAAATCTTCGTAGGGTTCAATTTTGTGGTGTGCTCCTAAATAAATACTATCAACCCCTAAGGCTTTGAGTCTGCTGCGAACGCCTTCGTTGGTTCCTCCAGAAATAATAGCAATACGGAATCCTTGTTCTAAGGCACACTTCATAGCATAGCCATCTTTGGTGTTCATTTCTCGATACATTTCACCGTTGGTGGTAATCATAACGTTTCCATTGGTCAATACTCCGTCAACGTCAAAAATAAAGGCTTTCACGTGGTTTAGGTTTTCTTTATAGTTTACTGTGCTCATCGTTTTTCTGTATGGATTCTGTAAGGGTTAAATATAAGTTTTTAAAAACAGGATTACTAAGCTGATCCATATGTTTTTGAAGAGTCGTTTTATCGTTTCTAAGCGCTGGGCCCGTTTGTGCTTCCTTGGGTGTGATGGATTCAATCTTGACAGCGGTTTCTGCAATCAAGGGACGAAGCAGGTCAAAAGGTACTTCTTGTTCTTCGCAAATTTGAGCACCTACTTGATAGAGATGGTTGGTGAAGTTATTTACATAAACAGCAGCAGTGTGCAATCCCATGCGTTGTGTCGAATTGATATAATGAATATTCTCGCCAATTGCTTCTGCTAGTTTAGTGAGCGTTTCTTGACTTTGATCGTTGTTTGCTTCAATGCAAATTGGGATGCTTTTAAAATCAACAGTCCTGTTTTTTGAAAATGTTTGAAGCGGATAAAATACACCCTGATTTGTATGTTGTTTCAATACGCCCATCGTAACACTTCCTGCGGTATGCGCAACAATTCCTTTTAAAGGAGCAAGTTCCTTTGCAGTTATTGGAATTGCGTCATCACTTAGCGCGAGGAGGTATACATCGGCTTCCATCAAATGATCTAACTGATCGGTTATAGCAACATCCTTTTGGTACTGTTTTAGACTCTCTAGGGAACGGTTATACCACTGTACAACGTGCACTTCCTTAGCTTGAGTAAAAACACGAAAGAGGTGAGTACCCACATTTCCAGCACCAAGAATAACTATTTTAATCATAGTATAAATGTAAAACAATATTTTCTTAATTTAGAACCCCTAAATCGTATTAACCATGTTTTTATATTACAAATTACGCGCAACTTTCTTGTCATACTATCTACTCGCTATTGCAGCTTCAATTATTATTCTGTCTGGTGTTGGATCAGCCAACATCATGTTCATCAGTATGGGAGGTAACGAGGGCACTGCAATCCTCGAAATGATTCTGGTAACTCTAGCCTCCATGGCTTTCTTATCGGCTGCTTTGGCTCAGTTGAAACCGGTTTATGTTTTTAATTTTTTCTTTTGGGGGCTTTTGTTTCAAATTAGTTTTATGGTTCTAAAAACTTCAATTGGCTTTTGAATACATTTGTGGAGTATGTATTTAATTAAACTCTCCATATGAAGAAGGAAATTGAGAACCGTGCAGATGTTTTTTTTTTAGTTGATACATTTTACACAAAAATTAGAGCAGACGAACTTCTTGGGCCAATTTTCAATGAAGCAATAGACGACTGGCCAGAGCATTTGGAACGACTAACCGATTTTTGGGAAACGAATTTATTCTTCGTGAATAAATTTAAAGGAAACCCAGTTCGAAAACACCAAGAGGTTGATGCAAAGAACAAGCAAACGATTAATGCCCTACATTTTGGTGTTTGGTTAAATTACTGGATGGAAACTCTTGAGACCCATTTTACAGGGGAACGAGCTGCCTTAGCAAAAAATCGTGCTCGAAATATGGGAACACATTTGTTTCTTAAAATCTTCGAGGCAAGATCGACCTAATATCTTTTTGTTTTTATACTAGATTTATTCTCTTTTGAAAGTACTATTTGAATTGCATCAAGTATCTTTGTACCGAATTTGAGAATGACTTTTATGAAAGAAAAATTCCTTACCTATTTAGCTTCTAATCGTTTAATGAGTGTGCTCTTTATCGCTTTCCCAACTGCCATGGGAATTGGTACTTTTTTAGAGAGTTGGTATTCTACCGATGCCGCAAAAATTTGGATTTACAATGCCTGGTGGTTCGAATTGATCATGGTTTTATTTGTGTTCAGTTTCATTGGTAACATGATCAAATACAAACTTTTCAGAAAAGAAAAATGGGCAGTATTATCCATTCACCTTTCTTTTGTACTGATTTTAGTTGGAGCTTTCATTACCCGTTATATCGGTTATGAAGGGGTTATGCCCATTCAAGAAGGAGAATCTACCAACATCTTTTTATCAGAAAAAACGTATTTAGAAGTTTTGGTCGATGGCGAGTTTGATGGCCAAGCATTACGCAAACCGATTACCGAACAACTTCTTTTGTCGGAACATGTAAATCACGATTTTGTAATTAAAGACGATTTCAAAGGGCAAGATTTTTCTGTTCACTTTATAGATTATTTAGAAAATGCAACGGAAGGTTTGGTTTTAGATCCCGATGGAGATCGCTATTTGAAAATTGTAGAGGCAAGCGATGGTAATCGTCATGATCACTATTTGAAAGAAGGAGAAGTAGTAAATATTCACAATCTTTTATTTACACTAAATAAACCCATCGATGGTGCTACAAACATTCAGGTCATCGACGGAGAATATTTTGTTAGCAGCCCATTCGAAGGTACTTTTATGCGGATGGCCGATCAGTTTAAAGGCAACCTAATAAAAGACAGCATACAGCCCTTACAATTACGTTCTCTATACGCCTTACCTAATTTCCAGTTTGTAATTCCAGAGCCAGTATTGCGTGGAAAGTTTGATATTGTTAAAGCAGATGAAGAATTAGCAGGTAACCAAGACGCTTTGCGTTTGGAAATTAAATCAGGAGATCAAACAGAATTAATTACCGTTCTTGGAGGAAAGGGCGTTACCAATGACCCTAAAAAAGTTGAGGTTGGAGGTTTAGAGTTTTACGTTAAATACGGCTCTAAAGCCTATGAACTTCCTTTTAATATTCGATTGAAAGATTTTGTTGCAGAACGCTATCCCGGTACAGAGAAAAGTTATTCTTCTTTTAAAAGTAAAATTGTTGTGGAAGCAAAAGAATCATATGACTATGAAGTTTATATGAATCATGTGTTGGATCAAGGAGGTTATCGCTTCTTCCAATCCTCTTTCACACCCGATGAAAAAGGCACAGTACTTTCTGTAAACCATGATTTTTGGGGTACTTGGGTTACTTATATCGGATACTTTATGTTGTATGCGAGTATGATGGGCATTTTCTTTATCGGAAAAACACGTTTCAAGAATTTGGCAAAATCCTTAGATAAAATCAAAGCCCAAAAAAGTAAGTTAACACTACTACTATTATTGAGCTTCTCTATGGGTTGGTCACAAAGTATCGATCACCCAAGAACACAAGTTGATTTTGATTCGCTTGTAGTTGCAGATGCTTTTTCAAAAGAACAGGCTGCAAAGTTCGGATCTTTGGTTATCCAAGATTTGGGCGGACGTATGAAGCCTGCGAATACTTTTTCATCGGAATTGTTGAGAAAAGTGAGTAAGTCGGATACATATAAAGGTTTGGATTCTAACCAAGTATTGTTATCTATTCTCAATGCTCCAGTAGTATGGTACAATATCCCCATCATTTATCTAAAACGTGGGAACGACTCTATACGCGCTATAACAGGAGTAGAGCCTAAAGCTAAATATGCTTCTCTTGGCTCTTTTTTTGATGCTACAGGGGTATACAAACTTTCTTCACAATTGGAAAGTGCTTATCGAGCTGCAATTCCTAATCAGTTTCAGAAAGACTTTATTGAGGTTGATAAGCGCGTGAATTTGCTTTATTCTGCTTTAGAAGGAAAAGTACTTCGAATTTTTCCTATTCCAGAAGATGAAAACAATAAATGGGTTTCTTTTCCAGAAATCGAAGAAGCCAATTTTAAAGGAACAGATTCTCTTTATGTACGCAATGTTTTGCCTCTATATTTTCAATCGTTACGAGCTGGAAAAGTATCCAATGATTCTCAGCAAGCAACCGAACTATTAGAAAGTTTAACCGGTTTTCAAAAACGATATGGAGCTGAGGTTATGCCTTCTGAAGACCGAATTGCAACTGAGATACTTTATAATAAATACGATATATTCAAAAAACTCTTCAGCTGGTATCTTTATGTTGGATTGCTTTTCTTCATCATTCTGTTGGTTCAAATATTCAAAGACTCTAAAGCTATTCGAGTTAGTATTACCTTCTTCAAAGCTTCGATAGTGTTTTTGTTTTTGTTACATACCGCAGGACTAATTGCACGTTGGTATATTTCGGGACATGCGCCTTGGAGTGATGCCTACGAATCTATGATATACGTAGCCTGGGCAACTATGTTTTTTGGACTTGCATTTGGAAGAAAATCGAACCTTACCATGGCTGCAACTACCTTTGTTGCTGCAATGATTTTGATGATTGCACATTGGAATTGGATGGATCCTGCGATTGCAAACTTACAGCCAGTATTGGATAGTTATTGGTTGATGATTCATGTTGCCGTTATTGTTGGTAGTTATGGACCTTTCGCTTTGAGTATGATTATTGGTATCGTAGCCTTACTCCTCATTCTTTTGACAACAAAGAAGAACAAGGAACGCATGGCTTTGAATATAAAAGAATTGACCATCATCAACGAGCTTTCGCTTACCGTCGGATTGATCATGTTGACCATAGGGAATTTCCTAGGTGGTATGTGGGCCAATGAGAGCTGGGGTCGCTACTGGGGTTGGGATCCAAAAGAAACCTGGGCGCTAATCAGTATCATGATCTATTCCTTTGTGATCCATATGCGACTCATCCCAGCACTGAAAAGCCGTTGGATGTTTAACCTTTCTAGCGTTGTTGCTTTCGGGAGTATTATGATGACCTATTTTGGAGTTAACTTTTACTTATCCGGTTTGCATTCCTATGCTAGTGGAGATAAAATTATCACCCCAGACTTTGTATACTATGCATTGGTGTTTGTGGTTATTCTCGGTGGAGCATCCTATTGGAAGTTTAAGAAGATGTACCGATAGTTTAAATCATGGAAGCGAATCAGAAGAATCATTTCTTAGAATTACTATTCGCTACTTTATTGATCAGTACATCGGGAGTCCTAGGTAAATACATTGCCTTAGACCCTCCTGTTATTATCTGGTGCCGCGCTTTTTTGGCATTCATAGTGCTTTACTTTTATTGCCGTTATAAAAAATTGAATCTTAAGATTCTTTCTAGAAAAGACCTACCAACTTTACTCTTAAGTGGTGTTTTTATGGCAGCACATTGGATTACGTATTTTTATGCCTTAAAACTCTCCAATGTAGCTCTGGGGATCTTGTCTTTGTATACATTCCCGATCATAACTGCATTGTTGGAACCTTTGTTCGTGAAATCAAAACTAAGTCTAGTTCAAGTTTTTCTGGGCTTCCTTATTTTGGTTGGTGTTTATGTTTTGGTTCCTGAATTTGATTTAGAAAACGATCAGGTAAAAGGAATTTTGGTTGGTGTTTTTTCTGCGCTCCTATACGCTTTACGAACCCTACTTTTAAAACAGCATGTACAGTGGTATAATGGAACGGTAATCATGTTCCATCAAATGTTTTTAGTGAGTGTTTTGCTTGCACCATTTTTGTTTTATATGGATCTGACCCCCATTCCATCGCAGCTGCCTTATTTGATTTTATTGGCAATCATAACCACAGCAATAGGGCATACGCTCTTTGTGAAGAGTTTGCGCTTTTTTGATGTAAGCACAGCCAGTATCATTAGTAGCTTACAACCTATTTTTGGCATCATTTTAGCATATCTATTTTTGAGTGAAGTTCCAGCAGCCAACGTTTATGTTGGAGGAACAATTATTCTTTTCTCTGTAATCGTCGAAAGTTTACGAACTAAAAATAAAAAACAACGATAAAATGAAAATAAGAGCCCTGATTTTAAGCTTGCTGTTTGTCAATTTTATTTCTTGCGATAGCAAAGATATTGTAGTAGAAACCGACCTGAGCACCTTAGATAAACAACAGCAATTATGGGAATCTAAAGGAATTGATTCTTATTCTTTTACCCAGCGTATTAGCTGTTTTTGCACCCAAGAATATACGCAGCCCAAAGAAGTGGTGGTTCAGAGTGGGGTCATTGTTTCGGTTGCAGGAGTAACCTATGATGCTGACATACACCAATCGATTTTAACGGTAGATGCACGTTTTGATTATATTCGAAAAAGTTTAGAAAGAGATCCGGAAGCGTTTTCTGTAGAATATGATTCTACATCAGGATTCCCGACAAGCTTTTATTTCGATTTTAGTTTTATGATTGCAGACGAAGAAATCGGATACACGTTCACCGACTTTACACTACAAGGAACATAATAAAATCGTTTTTACTTAAAAGCAGCGATAAACTCATCTTCATCTTTACCAGCAACTACAAGCTCTATTGCTTTGTTTACAATTGCCTCAGCATCTGTACTGAAACCAAGTCCAGTTACCAAACGTCTCAAAAGGCTTTTTTCTCCTTCATCAGCAATGTTGTCTGCATATACCATACGCGTTAGATCGTACAAGCGTTCAAGTCTGCTTTGTGTATTGGTAGGTGGATTGATTTTATACTGATCAACGTTTTTAAGAATGTTCTGATACTCCTCTTCTTCTACTTCAAGGTTGATTGCTGTACGATTTAAGAAGGCTTGTTCTTCATTGGTTATGATTCCATCAGATAGCGCTACACGGACGATAGCAGCAAAATGATCACGGTTTCTGTTTTTAAAACCAGAAGAATAAATATCAGATATAGACATAGTATAAATTTTGATCAAATATAAAAAATAGCCCAAGGCTATCCTATTGGGAAATTACTTTTTTTATCGTAAAAGTCATTATGTGTTATTTGCTAGAACATTGCTCAAAGCAATACTGAAAATGAGCCTTTAAGGTTCTGTTTGATGATCCTTTTTTCTTTTTCGACCATTTGTGAATATCGAACTTTAGTGTATTCAATAATGCTTTTATTTCTGGATGTAGTTTTTCTTCATCCATTAAACTCTTTATTTGACTTATGAAGTTGAGTTGAAGCGCCCGTTCGAAAGAGTCGGGTTGGGCTCGGGATTCAAAGACATGGCTAAACAGAGTTTGCAGAAGTTCATCAACTGTCAATCCATTTCCAACAAGCGTCTGGCTTGTTGATAGCATTTTGTTTAGTTTTTTTTCTGAAAGAAACCTGTTGAGAGCAGAACGTTGCAGGTTTTGAATGGTTTTTAAACTCCCGTCGCTTTTAATGTTAGAAACCAATTGGGAATCCATCAACCAATTCGGTGTATTCCATAATTCACGATTCAAAAAGTTTAATGCCGCTATTTGAGTAGCTTTTGGAGTATTGACGTAGGTGGTAATTCCTTTTTGATTGGTGTTGTGCAAGGTTTCATTAACGCCTCCAACGATACTGTGCACATGATAAATATACCTTCGGTATACACTAACCATTTCACCATAAAGTTCTTCCAGGTCATCATAATTATCTCCTTCAGTTAAGGTCCATTGCGGAAGGTTTTTGGCTACTATTTTAAGGTTTTTTAATCCATAACCACTAGCTTTTATAGAATCATCTCCTATGTTCTCTGTTTGAGCATTTGGATCGTTTCCTCGGCCTCCAAACATATACATTGGATCTAAAGATTTTGCATCCACAAATGCTTTCAAGGTTTTCGTTTCTTCTTCAAGGCTTTTCGATTCGTAATGACGGTAACCCCATTCTATTGCATAATCGTCATAAGGCCCAAGTTGACGAACAAAACGGATGTTTTCGTCTCCGGGTTGAGCTATATAATTGTATCGGGCATAATCCATGATAGTAGTAGCAATACCCATTTTTTGAGTAAACGTACCTGAACGTAAAGAATCAACAGGATAGGCAGCGCTAGCTTTCATGTTGTGGGGTAAGCCTAAGGCGTGACCGATTTCATGCGAAATCACTCTACGCATCATTTCTCCTATTTCTTTTTCGGGTGTATTGAGGGTTCGAGCTTTTGGGTTTGCAGCTGCAGTTTCAAGTAAATACCGATTGCGGTAGGAGCGGAGGTGGTTGTGGTACCAGATGATATCACTCTCAATAATCTCACCAGTTCTTGGATCAGAAACACTAGGGCCAACTGCATTTCTTGTGGTCGATGCAACATAGCGTACGGTAGAATATCGAATGTCTTCTGGACTAAAGTCTGGATCCTCTTCTACAGTTGGAGGCTCTTTGGCCTGTATAGCATTTTTAAAACCTGCTTTTTCAAAGGCAGTATTCCAGTCTTCAATTCCTTGTATGAAATATGGCCGCCACTTTGTTGGCGTTGCTGGGTCTAAATAGTAAACAATAGGTTTTATCGGTTCTACCAATTCTCCTCGCATATAGGCTTCCGTATCTTTTGGTTCTAAACGCCATCTTCGAATTAATTCTATTTCATCTGCCTTCAACGCCTGGGAACTATAATCTACTTTTTTAAGCGAAAACCATCCTACTCTTCGATCGCTGTACCGAACTTTCATTTGATCTTCAGGTAAAGCAATGAACGAATGATTGATTTGAAAACTAAAGGTTTTACTTGGGTTTGCTCTTGGTGCCTTTGATGCGCTAAAGGTTAACGTATGAAGGATTTCTGTGTTCTTCGGGAAACTTTTGGCACTATCAATCAGACTTCTTTTTTTGTCAGCGCTACCGATTTTATAATTTTCTTTTTGACTTTTTCGAATGATATTGAACCCAGGAGAATCATTCATATAGTGATCACTCACGTCAATTAAAAACCGATTTTCTTCTTTGTTTTTGATGTCAAAGGCAGCTACAATGGGTTGAAAGTTATTCTCAGCGACACTAAGACTAATTGGGTCTTCTGGCGAAGCTACGTTACTGTAAGAAATTTGTTTCCAAATAATTTTCTTTCCTTTTTTAGTGAAACGGATGACTTGCTGTGCTGTTTTAGAGCCTGCATTCGTGTATGGAGAATAATTGGCGGGTAATTGAGCAATTCGGGTTACAACCAACAGGTCTTTATCTAAAAGTGTGCTGTCAATTTCAAAGTATAATTTATTTTCTTCATCCAAATAGGTTGTAATTAACCCTTTGTGTTGGGTCATTTTCTGAGTTAAAGAATCTATACTTTTTGGAATTTTACTTTTACTGTTTTTATTACTTTTCTTCTGGGCTTGAATTCCAAAAGTGCAGAGTAGAGCAAAGATTAATATACGTAACTTCATGATTTAGATTTTAGTAAATCTAAAAAAAGCAGTTGATTAAATCTATAATCACTTGGAAATATTATACGCTTTATTCTCTTAAGGCCGAAAGTTCAAACCAACGTTCGGTTTTTTCTTCTAATTCTTGTCCTAGTTTACCGAGAGTTATGGAGAGTTCTTCGATATCTTGTGGCTCGAGTGATTCAGTTGAAAAACGATTTTGAATTTCTTCTTTCTTCGTTTCAATTTTTTCAATTTCTCGTTCCAGTTTTTTGAATTCTTTTTGCTGCTCAAATGTTAGAGCCGCTTTCTTAGGACTTTCTTTCCATTCTTTTTTCACTTTCTTTTCAGGAGCAGCAGTTGTCTTTTTTTCGACGACTTGAGAATCTTCGTATACACGATAATCAGAATAATTTCCTGGGAAATCTTCAATTACTCCTTCGCCTTGGAAAACAAATAGATGATCTACAATTTTATCCATAAAGTATCGATCATGCGATACAACTAATAAGCAACCCGGGAAATCGAGTAAGAAACTTTCTAGAACATTCAAGGTTACAATATCCAGATCATTGGTTGGCTCATCGAGGATAAGGAAGTTTGGATTTTGTATTAAAACCGTACAGAGGTACAAACGCTTGCGTTCTCCACCACTTAGTTTTTCGACAAAGTCATATTGTTTTTTACGATCAAATAAAAACCGCTCGAGTAGTTGCTGTGCTGAAATTTTACGCCCTTTTTTAAGGGGAATAAAATCGCCATACTCGCGAATCACATCTATTACTTTTTGTCCCTCTTTGACATTGATTCCTTTCTGAGTGTAATAACCAAACTTTAGAGTTTCCCCCCAAACAATTTTACCTGCATCGGGCGTGTCATTTGATGTCAATAAATTCAGAAAAGTAGATTTTCCAGTTCCATTTTTACCTATAATACCGATGCGGTCATTACGCTGAAACATATAGTCGAATTGATCTAAAATAATCTTGTCGCCAAATGCTTTTTGCACCTTGTGCATTTCAATCATTTTACTACCTAAGCGTTCCATGTTGATCTCCAATTGCACTTGGTGTTCGTTGCGTCTTTGACCAGCTTTTTCTTTTATTTCCTTGAAATCTTCAATTCTAGATTTAGATTTTGTCGTTCTTGCTTTGGGTTGACGACGCATCCAATCCAGCTCTTTTTTGAAATGGAGTTTGGTTTTATGTGCTTCAACGGTTTCTTGTGCTAAGCGTGCTTCTCTTTTTTCTAGGTAATAGGAATAGTTCCCTTTGTAGGTGTATAGGTCGCCTTCGTCTAATTCAATGATTTCGTTGCATACACGTTCCAAGAAATACCGATCGTGGGTAACCATTAAAAGAGTGACTTTTTCTTTAGCAAAATATTCTTCCAGCCATTCGATCATCTCGAGGTCTAAATGGTTGGTAGGCTCATCTAAGATGATTAGCTCGGGTTGCATAAGAAGTGCATTACAGAGAGCTATTCTCTTTTTTTGACCTCCAGAAAGGCTTCCAACTACTGCGCTTAAATCACTTAATTTAAGTTTAAATAAAATTTGCTTGTATTGGTTTTCAAAGTCCCAAGCCTGATTTTGATCCATAGCCTCAAATGCCTTTTGATAGGCATCTTGATCATCCGGATTTTCTAGAGCACGTTCATAGTTTGCAATAATCTTGAGGGTAGGATTGTCGGCTTGTAAAATGCTTTCTTCTACGGTAAGCTTAGCATCTAGTTTGGGTTCTTGAGCCAAATAAGCAACCCGAGTTCCTTTTCGGTATACAACATTACCTTCATCGGGGGTGTCTTCACCAGCAATGATGTTTAGAATTGAGGTCTTCCCACTCCCGTTTTTAGCGATTAGTGCAATCTTTTGGCCTTTGTTTATTCCGAAAGACAGGGGCTTAAAAATAATTTTTTCGCCATACGATTTCGAAATGCCTTCAACGGAGAGTAAATTCATAGGAATTGGATTCTTTTTTCAGAGCACAAAAATACACATTCATTAGTTGGTAGTTTCTTTATTTAAAACAATAATTACTTAAATGCATTTTGACCTGCTACAATTGTTGAAATAGTAATTGTGCTATGTGGTTTTTTAGTGTTTTGTCGTATTTTACGACTACTTTTGAAATAAATAAATATGACATAAATGTTTACTGTTCAATTTAAATTTATTGATTTGAAAAATCTATTGCTTATACTTTCATCTGTTCTGTTATTATTTCAAGCCTGTTCAAAATCTGACCCCAATATCAAAACGGTTGTTGATGATTCTCTTTTTGACGTTACTGTTGGTTCAAGTGTTATCCCCTACATTCAGGTAACAACACAAAATGTGATCCAGAATGAACCTAAAATCCCAGGACTAATGCATGTTTATGTTGAAGAATCGTTAGTATTCTCTTCAACTATTGGAATCGAATATCGAGGCTCTACGTCGTACCGCTTGTCTGATAAAAAATCATATGGAATTGAACTTTGGGACGAAGTAAATGAAGGGTACGATGCTGAAGTATTGGGATTCCCAGAAGAAGAAGATTGGATTTTTATGGGGCATGTATTTCGTGCTTCAAACAATACCATTTTCGATCCGAGTTTAATGCATCATTATTTGGGGTATCAACTTTATCGATCCATGGGTAATTACGCCAGTCGAAGTCGATATATGGAGTTGGAAGTTAATAGTTTCTATAAAGGGGCATATGTCTTTATGGAAAAACTGAAACGCGATTCCAATCGGATAGATGTCAATAAATTAAAAGCTACGGAGAACGAAGGAGAAGATTTAACGGGTGGATATATTCTTAAGATTGATAAAACTGCTGGTGGCGATGTTGCTCCAAACGAGCCTTTGGCATATTATGAAAACAATTGGGATGATGATGCACGGTACTCCGAGGCGCTTAGTTTTAGATCACAATATGATATTTTCGGGAATATCCTCACCAATGAACCTTTTGGCCCCCCCAACCATTCAGAGCAATACTTAGAAACGTATTTTCTTTATGAGCACCCTAAGAATGATGATATAACGACCGAACAAAAAAATTACATTCAGAATTATATTCACGACTTCGAAACGGCGCTATTGGCTGATGATTTTTCAAGTTCAGAAAGAACATACACTGACTTTATAGACCTCAATAGTTTTGTAGATTATTTTATACTGAACGAATTAACAGGAAATATCGATGCCTACCGCCTGAGTACCTATATGCATAAAGAAAAATCGGAGCCCTTGCGAATGGGGCCAGTTTGGGATTTGAATATTGGATACAATAGACAAGATCGAGTACCTACAACCGATTGGATCGCTAATTATAATCAATATGTTTCTAAAGATGCTTGGATGGTTCCTTTTTGGTGGCCTCGCTTATTACAAGATCCAGTGTTTCAATCCGCATTACAAAATCGATGGAATGAACTTCGTGTAAATACTTTAAGTAATGCAACTGTCCTTGGATTAGTTAATACAACGTCTGAGTTTTTAATATCCAATGGAGCAATTGATAGGAATTATACTAAATGGAGTGGTATATCAGTTGATTATCCAAACACAATAAACGAACTTGAACGCTATTTAGAAGATCGTTTGAGTTGGATGGATGCAACTATTGGAGCTTTTTAAATGAAACATACATTTAATCATGGTTATTTTTGCACACAAAATTATATATTATTTTATTAAACGAGCTATTAATTAATGGATTAACAAAATTTTTACGTAATTTTGAAAAATTAATAATTTATTATAATAAATAATATGAATTACAGGTCTGGTTGCCCCATCTCGAATTTAGTAGACCTTGTTGGTGATAAATGGTCACTATTAATTATTCGTGACTTCTTTCTTGACAGAAACACCTTCAAACAGTTCATGGAATCTCCTGAAGCCATTGCTACTAATATTTTAACAGATCGTCTAAAATCATTAAAATCAAAGGGTATTATTGATTTTGCCTTTGCTCCGAACAATAAAAAGACAAAGTACTATTACCTAACTGATATGGGTATTGATTTATATCCTGTTATTTACGAAATGGCTATGTGGAGTAGGCGTAATCTTGACAAAGAATTTAACGAAGTTGCAACCGATTGGTTTACAAACAACATCGATAAAGAAGGTCATGAAGTAAAAGCAAAATCAGTTGAGGAATACAAAATAATTCGTCAAGATTTGTTTGAACTAGTACAAGATTAAACTATTGCCTAAGCTTGTCTTTAACTAGTCAAATTCCCATTTATTATTTACTTTTCTTAAGCCAATCTAAACATTGATCAAAGTCATCGAACAACTGATCTTTAGAAACTAGATCGGGAATGATATCGATGCGCTCCATCATGTATTTCGGCTGTTTAGCAGCTCCAACCAACAGTACATTTTTATCTTGCTGGCGTAAATCCAATATCACAGATTCTAGTGCATATAGCCCGGACTGATCGATGTAAGGAACCTTATCGAGTCGAATGACTAGTGTTGTTGAGCTTTCTGGTATTTGTTTCGCGGTTTCAGTAAACTTTGAGGTTGAGCCGAAGAATAATGGTCCATTGATGTGTTTTATAAACACTTCTTGCTTCATGTTTTTTGGTAAGTCTTTTTCATCTTCCCATGACTCCTCTTTTTTGAGGGCAACAATATTCAAGCTTTCACTGGTCAAATCTCCAATTTTCTTCATGAACATAAGAGAAGCGATAATCAAACCAATTCCTACTGCAAATACTAGGTTCCAAATTGTAGAAAGAATTAAAACCACAAGTAGTATAAGAACTTCGTCACGTGGCATCGCGGGTATTGCTTTGAGCCCTTTGTAGTCCATTACACCAATTCCTACAGTAATTAAAATTCCAGCTAGAACAGCTGCAGGTATTTGTGAAGCAATTGGGCCTAATGCCAATAAAATGATTAATAAAAAGAGTCCAGAAATCATTCCTGAAAGTCTTGTCTTACCTCCAGCATTGATATTCACAACAGTTCTGATGGTAGCACCGGCTCCAGGTAAGCCTCCGAATATTGCTCCAATACTATTTCCAATTCCCTGCCCAATAAGTTCCTTGTTGGGCTTGTGCATCGTTTTGGTCATGTTATCCGACACAACTGAGGTTAACAGCGAATCGATAGCTCCCAGAAATGCTAAGGTAATTGCAGTGAAGATATAGCTGCTTAATGTGCCTATTCCAAGACTTCCGAAAAGAGATAAGTTTGGAAGCGGCAAGCCCGACGGAATTGCAGCAATGGGACGGTAATCTAAACCAAAGCCAATGGCGATACCCGACACTACAAAGAGCGCCACCAGTGTACTCGGCACTTTGGTTGTGATGCGTTTATATCCAAAGATGATTAAAATCGTGAAAAACGCTAATGCTACTTCTAAATAATTGATATTGCTCAGTATTTTTGGCATTGACTTTATGGTGCCAATAACTCCCGATGCATTCTTCCCAGCCAATGTTTTAGCTTCAGTAAGTATATCTTCTTCTGTTATTTTTTCTGCTCGATCGATGGTTGTTTTGAAATCTTCAAGAACAAGGATACCCTCTTTCATCTCATCTTTTAGAATGTTTTCTAAAATAATTTCCTCCGCCTGAGGCTTGAACTGGGTAACGTAGTTTACATCTTCCTTGGGATAATATCCAAAAGAAGGTGGGATTTGTGTAACCAAAATGATAACACCAATAGCCGTCATAAAACCAGAAACTACTGGATAGGGAATGTATCGAATGTATTTTCCGATACCCAATATACCAATTGCAACTTGTAATAACCCTGCCAAAAAGAAAACAGAAAGAATAGTTGGGAGTGCTTTTTCAACATTTCCATCGAAATTTGAAATGATTTCTGCAATAAAAACCATACTTACGGCGGTCATTGGAGCTGTTGGGCCTGAAATTTGAGTGGAAGTACCTCCTAACAATGCAGCGAAAAAACTCAAGAAAATGGCTCCGTAGAGTCCAGCACTTGGGCCTAATCCTGAGCTAACTCCAAAGGCTAGAGCAAGAGGTAAAGCAACAATTCCGGCAGTTAATCCGCCAAATAAATCTCCACGAATATGTTTAAAATCAAATTTCATAAGCTCTTTCATATATCTAAGTGTTTTGTTAAAGCAAAGATTGTTTTTTTTTCAGATTTCAAAGAAAAATAACTGCATTAAATTCATGTTGCTTAATGCAATTATTTGGTGTTTGATTGTCTAATTAAAAAATCATGTGTATTAATTAATGTATTCTTTTTCTTTTTTAATTGTAACGGTTGTTGGATCCATTAAAATTGCTGCATGTCCTAATGTCTTAGGAAGTTCATAGCTATAGAAATATTTCAGAGTTTCTATTTTTCCAATATAAAACTCATCAGATAAAGGTGCATTTGCATCATTTAGGTTGTCCTGTGCTTTAGTAGCTATTTCAAGCCAAGTCCATCCAACAATAATAAGACTAAAGAATTCCATAAAAATACTTGCATCTGCTAAATAACGCTCAAAATCACCCTTCATAGCGTGAGGCATAAGTTTTTGCAGAATCGTTTGAGTTAACTCTAATTTTTCACTTAAAATAGCTGCATAGGGTTGCAATGTCTCGTGTTTTTTAGAAGCCTCTATTGTTTCCAAGATTTCGGCAGATAACAAAGCAAGCCCTGAGCCATTGCCCATTGTAATTTTACGACCCAATAAATCTTGGGATTGAATTCCGGTAGTTCCTTCGTATATAGCAGAAATTCGGATGTCTCTATAGTATTGTTGTAAGATGAAGTCTGCACAAAAACCATAACCACCTAATACTTGTAAACCATTATTTACAGCATAACTTCCTGCTTCTGATGGGTACGTCTTCACTACTGGAATAATCATTTCGAGCAGGGTGTTGTACTTGCTTTTTTCTTCTGGTGATGATGCAGTGACCTCTAAGTCGTAATATTTAGCAGCACGCAGTACAAGACTCATTGAGCCTTCTACTACAGCTTTTTGTAATAAAAGCATGCGTCTAACATCGGGATGTTCAATAATCAAACTTTGATTTTCTTCAGGATTTTTCTTTCCGTCGCTCGATAGTTTTCTTCCCTGTGGTCGTTCGTTGGCATATTGTAAAGAAGCGTAATAGGCAGCAGATGCTATTGCAGAAGCACCACGACCTACAGCAATTCTTGCAGCATTCATCATCAAAAACATATAATTAAGGCCTTGATTTTCGTTCCCAACAAGCCATCCTCTACAATCTTCAGCATCTCCAAATCCGAGGTGGGTGGTACAGTAACCACGTTGTCCTAGTTTTTGAAAATCAGCAACCGTTGTTACATCATTAGGAATCAAAGCTCCAGATGCATCGGGTCTGTTTTTTGGAACTACGAATAGAGATATCCCTTTTGTTCCTTTTGGTGCACCTTCAACACGGGCAAGTACCAAGTGAACGATGTTATCAGCAAATTGATTGTCACCTCCAGAGATAAAAATCTTTTGCCCAGTTATATTATAGTAGCCGTCAGAAGTTGGCTTTGCTTTAGTTACAATATCCGATAACGAACTTCCAGCTTGTGGTTCTGACAAACACATGGTACCGCCCCATTGTCCGGATAACATCTTAGGAACATAGGCCTCGTTCAATTCTTTGTTAGCAAAATGGATGATCAATTCCGCCGCACCTTGAGTTAAGCCTGCATAACCTGGTAAATGATTGTTTGCAGCATCTAGAATAAAATATGCAGCTGTGTGTGCCAATAATGGAATTTGCATTCCACCATCGTCATAATCAAAAGAAGCGGAGATAACACCGAGTTCTCCTCCCTTGTGCATCATGGTTTTTACTTGATCGTGAACATATACTTTTCCATCCTTATAATGAGCCGGTTGTTCGTCCATCTCTTTGATGTATGGAAACAACTCTTTATCTGCAAAGTCTTTATTCGATTCTAAAAAGAGATCGATTGATTCTTTATCATGATCTTCAAAACGTTCTATTTTAAATAACTCTTCAAGTTGGTGCACATCATAAAGCATATACTTAAGTGTGTCGATATCAATATATTTATCAGCCATAATTTTTTTTAAAGGCATAATTTAATTAAAATTTAATTAACTCACCTTAAACTAAATGTTTATTTAAATTACATTTTCTCCTTTAGGGTTGTATTTGGTTTAATGAGCTGAATAAAATTCAATTACTTATGATGACTATTGTGAGTTATCTCAACGCTATGCGTTCGTTCAAAAACAGTTGTTTCTTGAGAATCCCCTTTTGCGATTCTTAAAAAGGAGTTAACTTTAGAAAATCAATTTCAGCAGATTCTTATGACCGAAACGAAGCCACTTAACAAAACAGATTACAAACACTTTCACACCATCACCACCCGATGGAATGATAATGATGTTTATGGGCATATCAATAATGTTACCTATTATTCTTATTTCGACACAGCAGTAAACCACTATTTAATTAATACAGCTGGACTTGATATTCACAACGCATCCATTGTTGGGTTTGTTGTTAATTCTCAATGCAATTACCTTGCTCCAATTGCTTTTCCCGATGCAATAGAAATTGGACTTCGAGTAAACAGAATTGGAAATAGTTCAGTGACTTATGGTTTGGCTGTGTTTAAGAAAGGAGAAATCCAAGCATCTGCCTACGGAAGCTTTATTCATGTTTTTGTCAATCGAAAGGAGCAAAGATCAGTTTCTATTCCCCTAAACATTCGTGCGGCATTAGAAGCCTTGTTGATTTTGGAAAACCCAAAACTTGTTAAATGAAAATTCAATATTGCACAGATTATGAGGAAGTGAGTCAAGCAGCTTTTGATTCTTTTTATAATGCATTAAAACGGGATTCAAAGCTATCGATTTGTGTGGCAACGGGTCAATCTCCAACAGGGGTTTACGAGCGGATGGCTAAAAACCATCAAGATGAGCCTGAACGCTATACTGCACTCCAAGTTGTGCAACTAGACGAATGGTTTGGACTGTCTTCAGACGATCCGAGTTCCTGTGAGTACTACATACAAAATAAAATCCTGCTTCCTTTAGCTGTTTCTGAAGACCGCTACCTATCGTTTAAAAGTGATGCAACTGAACCTGAAGCGGAATGCATGCGCGTTCAAAAGGAGCTGAATAAACGCAAACCGATCGATATTTGTTTTTTAGGACTGGGTAAAAATGGTCATTTGGGGTTTAATGAACCTGCTGCTGTTTTATCAGATGTGTGTCATAGGAGTACGTTATCCGAAACTTCTGTGCAGCACAGCATGACCAAAACGATGAAACACAATCCCAAGTTTGGCCTTACTGTTGGAATGGCCGATATTCTTCGGTCAAAAAAAATCATTTTACTAGTCACGGGAGCAGGTAAAGAGCTCACCATAAAACAGCTGCTGACTCAAAAGGTCACTTCTCAATTACCAGCATCTTTTTTATGGAATCATCCACAGGTTGTATGCTATATCGATTCCGAAAGTATCTAGCTAAGTTCAGCTAATTATCAATCAATGCAAAGGGCAGCAGCTCCTAGGATTGCAATCCCATTTACGCCTGAAACTTCAATTACTAAATGCTCCGTTTGCTTAGGAAAAGCGAAGGTTTTTAGCGTTTCATGCATCGATTTTTCAAAGTGAGGAGCAGCCTTACTGATGGATCCGCCGAGCACAATAGCTTCTGGGGCAATCATATAGTTGATGTTGTTTATGGCGTTTCCTAAGTGAATGCCAAATTCGTGATATGCTTGTTGGGCGGTAGCATCTCCTTGAGTAGCCAAGATGCTCATTTCTTTTGCACTCGCATCGAATTTTCTTTCGAAGAACAAACTACTTGCATAGTGTTCTATAATGCTGTCTTTGTAAGTAACCATTCCAATTTCACCAGCTCCACAAAGTAAACCGTTGTGCAACTTGTTTTGAAGTATTACGCCCATTCCTAGGCCAGTGCCAATAGATAGTCCAACAAAACTAGTAAAGGTTTTTCCAGCACCATAGATGTGTTCTCCCTTCGCAAAACAATTGGCATCATTGTTTAAGAAAACTGGGACAGCATAGCGGTCTTCTAGAATTTTTTTAAGTGCGACCTCTTTCCAAACTGGAAGATTCATAAGATCATAAATAACTCCAGCAACCGGATCTACAATTCCGGGAGCCCCAACTCCAATTGCGGTTGTGTTTTTTGTTATTACAGCATCGACTGTAGTAAAAAGGCTTGTAAAAAGTTCTGACTCAGTATAGTTTCGATGCACTGGATTTGATGCTTCTGAGTGAATTATTCCATTAGAAACACGTCCAGCTTTAAAATTTGTCCCCCCCAAATCGACACCTATATACTCGTTCATTTACCTTCATTTTTTGAGCCCATAAATTTATTGGTAACTAAGGGTTTTGCCCAAAAACCGATAGACAAGATAAAGGCTAACGGAATGAGTAGGAAAAACAAGGCAGTCTTTAGAGAAGTAATTTCTCCGATTATTCCAACAATAAAAGGGAAAATGGCTCCCCCCGCAATTCCAGTACATAAAATTCCAGATAAGGAACCGTGATGTGTTTTTATAGAATTTAGACCTAAGGAAAAAATAATAGACCACATTACGGAAATACTAAAACCAAGTATGGGGAACGCGATTAAGGCTATGGAAGCAGTACCCAAAAGCGCAAAAAACAAACAGACTATTGTAGTTAGCGTAGCACCAATGAGCAATTTTCGACTATCCATTACCTTCAATAAGGCAAGACCTAAAAGGCAGCCAAAGGTTAGCATTGCCCAGAAATAAGCAACCGTATTGGCACCAACCGTTTGAGCGTCTAACATGTGGTATTCTTGTAAAAACTGAGAAATCCAATTTCCGATTCCTTGTTCAACCCCAACATAGCAAAAGATTCCCAAGAAATATAAGAGGGTGTATTTGTTTTTCAATAACTCCCAATAGGAACTTGAATCCCCCGCTTTTTCATCCACTGCTTTTTCATAACTAGGATATTTTGTGAGCGCTACTACAAGAACCAAGAGGAAAGAAACTGCTGCAAAAACAATATACAAGGTAGCCCATGGAATATTGTCAGGCACAAAACTTCGTAGGGTAGTGGCCCAATTTTTTGTAGCGTGATCTTCGACTAAATACTGGTATAAATAGGGGCTAGCAAAAGATGCTCCCCCAAAAACCAGCTGCGCAGCAACCGAGTTGAATGCAAAATGCTCTTCTCCACCCGCAGCTCGAAGCATGGGGTTTATGATCACCTGCAAAATTGCCATACAACTACCCAAAACAAAGAGGGTAAAACTAAAGACTATATGGGTGGGTACAAATACAAATCCAAGGGAAGCAAGTGTCATGAGTAAAAAAGAAAAACTCAGCAGCGCTTTATTTCCAAACCGTTCCGATAAAAAACCAGCAGGGATTGACATGACGCCATAGGCGATAAAAAATGAAAAAGGCAAGAGGCCAGTCATCGCTAGACTCAGGTCAAAACTTTCCTTTACGTCTACTAGGATTGAATTGAGAATGTTGGTGACTAAGGAAATGACAAAGAATATCAGCATGACCAATAATACAATGTGGAGGTACCTTTTTGGAGACTCTACTTTATTTATAACTTCTTCTGTATGCATAGCGTAAAAGGATAAGAATTAATGATTCAAGTGAAACGAATTCTTGAATACCGTTGAATATAGGACTTAATTCATAAACGGATAAAAATTTATTGGATTTAAATTTTAGATACTGATAATTTTTGTTGAGTAGATTTCAAGTGGAGATTTCAAAAAAGCAAACCTGTGGAATAACAAAATTGCAGACACTAATCTATTTCTTTAATTGTCAGCTTATACAGCTTCTCAAAAACATCAAAAATAAGCGCTGCGTCTTTTTTTCTAACGGCTATGTGATACTCGCATACTACTTCTAATTTCTGATTCACGATTTTTATGTTTTTTTCCTTTACGATTCGCATCACTTTATTCATTAAATCGTAATCAAAATTTAGCTGATATATAACGTCAATCGTTTTTTCTGTAATTGGTGCAGCTTCTAAGGTTATTTGAGCTGAATTTTTATAGGCTTGAATTAATCCGCCAACGCCTAGTTTAGTACCCCCAAAGTATCGAACGGATACGACTAATATATTCGTAACCTCAAAAGCTTGAATTTGTCCATAAATCGGCATTCCTGCAGAATTATTGGGTTCTCCATCGTCGTTAGCTCTGAAGCGAAGGGTTTCTGTTCCAAACTGCCAAGCATAACAAAAGTGACGTGCCGTATGATGTTTTTTTTTTAAACGATCCAATGCATTTTTAACATCATCTTCATTTAAAACAGGAAATGCGTAACCAAAAAACTTACTGTTTCTATCTTTAAACAGCGTTTCTTCTGATGGGTTTTCTATGGTTTTATAGGAATCTTTCAAGGATTTAAAATTACTGCGGATTATTGTATTGAACCTTAAAATCGAATGATTTTTATTTTTTGCCACTTGAACCAATATTATAAATAGATGTTATTCTTCGTTGCGTGCCCAATTGATCTGAATGTAAAATGAAACATGTTGAGTCGTTTATGCGTTTTTTGATTAAAAATGTATTCTCAAGTAAGGAATTCGTAAACGCGTAATGATATTATTGTGATGTTTGTTATATTTACCAGAGACTTAATACAAATTGTTAATTCTGTTGGTAGTCCTTTTCTTTTTTTGGGGCCGTACATCGCCAACGTTTTTGAATAAAAAAAAATAATAATTTTAAAAAAATATCAATGAAAAAAATTTTCACACTTATTGTAATTCTAAATTTATCAGTACCCGTTCAGGCACAGATTGATTTATTTAATGGTCAAAACCTTGATGGTTGGGAAATCAACGGAACTGAAAAATGGTATGTAGAAAACGGGGAGTTAATTTGTGAAAGTGGTCCTGATGCAGCATACGGTTATCTGTCGACTAAAAAGCATTACGACAATTTTGAATTGGAACTTGAATTTAAACAAGAAGCGGACGGTAATAGTGGAGTGTTTTTTCGTTCCACTGTAGAGGGTACAATAGTTAATGGATGGCAAGTTGAAGTTGCCCCTCCCAAGCTTCATACGGGTGGAATTTATGAGTCTTATGGAAGAGGATGGTTGATTAAACCTGACCCTGCAAAAGATCAGTATTTGAAAATGGGTTCATGGAATACAATGAAAATAGTTGCTAATGGCAACAAGGTGACTACCTATTTAAACGGCCACGAAATGGTTGAGATTGTGGATGAGAAGATTGGAAAAGGAAAAGGTGGTATTGCTCTTCAAATTCATTCTGGAGGCGGTATAAAAGTTAAATGGAGAAATATAAAATTAAAAGAATTATAAAATGAAGCAGCTTTTACTTTTATGCACAGTTTTTTTTATGATTACTGGATGCAAAGAAAACAAAACCAAAAAACAAGACACTTCCTCAGAATGGATATCGCTCTTTGATGGAAGTTCTCTCGATGGTTGGAGGGCTTATAACGGAGATAGCTTACCTCAGGGATGGGCTATTGTTGATAGCGTAATGACCTTTACGAGTGTAATGGTTTCAGAAAAAGATTACGACTATAAGAAAAGTAGGGATATCATTTATGGAGCTCAAGAATTTGAAAACTTTGAACTCTATGTAGAATGGAAAATCCCTCCTGGTGGAAATAGCGGTATTTTTTATCACATTGCCGAAGGTTATGATGGTATTCCAGAAGTAGCACCCGAATATCAGTTGATAGATGATACACATTATACAGATTTTCACGACATAACAGAATACAATATAAGTATTGGTATAACTGAAAATCCACAGGATTTGCACCCCTTACAAGCTACGGGAGCTGATTATGCAATGTATGTGGCAGATTCTTCCAAAAAAAATCTTAACCCCGCTGGTGAATGGAATAACAGTAAAATTGTTTTTACTCCCAACCGAGTTGAGCACTGGCTCAATGGTCAATTACTTTTAAGTTTTGTTCCTTGGTCTGAAGAGTGGAATGCAAAAAAAAATAACGGAAAATGGCAGCTTGCTTCGGATTATGGTATTCATAAAAAAGGATTCATAGGTTTTCAAGATCACTCCGCATCGCTATGGTTTAAAAATATTAAAATAAAACAGTTGTAAAATGAAGAAAAGAGATTTTATTAAAACAGCATCGCTTGCCCTTGGAGCTACGGTTCTCCCCCTATCTACCTGGTCATGTGAAAACCCAGAATTAATACTACGAACTGCGCACATTGGTGTTTCCAATATGGGACTCGAAGATTTAAAAGCGATTTCATCTCACGCAAATGTTGTTGTTACAGCACTTTGCGATGTTGATAGTAACGCGCTAAAGGCTGCCAATGAGATGTTCCCAAAAGCGCAAATATTCAAAGATTATCGCGCAATGTTCGATCAGATTTCAGATCAAATTGATGCTGTAATAGTATCCACACCAGATCATACACACGCTCCGGCTTCCTTACTCGCTATGGAGAAAAATAAAGCTGTTTATTGTCAAAAACCATTGACTCATTTCGTTTCTGAATCGAGAGAGATGCGTAAAGTTGCCAATGAAAAAAATCTTGTAACCCAGATGGGAATTCAAGTGCACTCTTTTTACGACTATAAACTAGCTACTTCTCTCATTCAAGGAGGGATCATAGGAAAAGTCAGTAAAGTAATCGCTTGGTCAAATAAGAATTGGGGATATGATGGCCCTGCTCCAGAAGGTACAGATCCTGTTCCAGAAAATCTTGATTGGAATCTTTGGTTGGGTACTTCTAAAGAGCGCCCTTACAAAGATGAATACTACCATCCAGGTAATTGGAGAAAACTAATGGACTACGGTTGTGCCACTCTCGGTGATATGGGAGTCCACATTTTCGATACTCCTTACAATGCTCTTGAACTCGATGTTCCAAATACAATTACAAACGAGTGCCGCCCTTTCAATGGTTATGGATATCCTGAACGTAATATCGTTCGTTATACCTTTGATGGAACTGCCCATACAACGGATAGTTTTGAATGGTTATGGTACGATGGTGTTGATGGACCGAATATTACAGACGAATTAGTACTTCCTGAAGGAGAAAAGCTACCCGGACAAGGTGCAATGTTTATAGGGGAAGACGGTAAACGTTTACTTTTACCCCACTTTATGGAGCTTCCAAAACTTATAGAAGAAGAATCATATAAAACTTATGATATCGCTTCCTATGATCCAGAAAACACTTTAGGTGAACCTATTCGTGATTACGCAAGCGAATCGCCTAAGCATTACCATGAGTTTGTTGACACTTGTCTTGGTAAATCTACTTGTTCGGCACCCTTTGAATATGCTTCTAGACTAACAGAAACCATTCTTTTGGGAGTAATTGCAGGACGTTTCCCAAACAAGACCCTCAATTATAATAAAGAAACATCAGAATTTATTGAAGAAGAAGCTAACGAATTTCTTAAAGGAGATCAACGCGTTTTTTAGTTTTTCTCAGTAGATTTTATTTTATTAAAGAGCCTTTCATTCGAAAGGCTTTTTTTTGTTTATAAACATAATTTGACTTACCCTAACGAGATTTTATGTAATTCTAGTTCAATTGCCTTTTCATAATACTTGTTTTATGCAATCAAAAATCATATATTTAAGTATTAATAATAATTAAAAAAACTATGAAACAATTATTTAAGTATGTACTATTATTTATGTCCACTGTCGTTTTAGGACAAAACGTTACTGAAGTTCACTACAGACATGTAGAATCTGACAAAATTGCAGAATTTGAATATAAAGAAAATGAATATTGGTCTAAGGTAAAGCAGGCTGCAATTAATGATGGTAATTTACTTGCAACAGCTTTTTTTAGAGTTGCAGATGCTGGTATTGTGAGTGATCCAACGATGCCAACGCACGCATTTGTTTTAGTCTTCAAGGATTTTGAACAACTTGCAAATTCAAAATCTATATGGGCAAATGCCGGAAAAGTACTGGGTGTTGATCCAAGTACCGTTGGAACAGATGGAATTTCTAAAACATTGATGGTACAACGTTATAAGCTAGTAGACGAATTGCCTTTACAAGAATTTAAGTATGCCGTTTGGAACTATTCAAAACCTAAAAATTTAAATGGGTTTATCGATGAGAACATAAAACTGTGGAAGCCACATTTCAAAAAGAATCTAGGTAAAAATGGTTTTGCTGGTTGGGGAATTTTTGCAAGAGTATATCCTCAAGGCATGAACGAATCGAGTGTTTTGACCTATGATCACTATACTACACTTGCAAGCGCTATGAATGCTTTATCACCTATGGACTATGATCAGTCGATTATTTCAAAGTCTAAGATGTCCGAGTATGATCCCAATGGATTTAGATACAGAGTATTACTCGAGCTTATCGAATTTCAAGGAAGTGTAGAGTAATTTTACTAGTTCAGAATAAAAAGATTTAGTTTTTATAACGACATCTTTACTCCACATTAAAAACGCCTCTAATTAATTTAGAGGCGTTTTTTATTTTTTATAGAATCAATTTTCTTTCAAATAACGTAGTCGGGTAGGGGGAGTTTTGATTAATTAAAACGGTTGCCCTAATTTGTTGCAAGGTTTAAAATTATTTGGATAGAGGAACAAGCTGGGCGCTTAAATCGGGTTCTTCATTGAATTCATCTAAGGGGAACATGGGTCTTTTGATTCTTTTGTAACCCAATCTATTCAAATCTTGATCAACTCCACCCGGTGTTAATGCCATAATCCAGCCCTTATTCATATCATATAACTCAGGTACTAAGTATCCGATTTTTACAATTACAATGTCAGTTTCACGCGGATTTAAATCCAACTCAGAAAAGTCTTTTTCATGATGATAAGGCTTTCTTTTTTTGGTTACAATTACCGAAATACTTCCCGTTTTAACAACGATCTCTGTTTCTGCATATTGATCCCCCGTTTTGATGGATTGAATAACTCCTTTTAAATATATCGGACCTGCGTAACGATCATCTACAGCTGCTCCAACAAACCCTTCAACATAGGAACCAACCTCAAGGTTTACTGCATTTTCAATTAATTTTGGCCCTGGTATTGAAGCATAAATCACCGAAGGACCATCAGGGTTTTTAAATTCATCTCTTTGTAACAATTCATTTAGTGTCCAGGTTACATCTCCAGCTCCGCCAGCAGTAGGATTATCTCCCATATCACTTATTATATAGGGTCTTGTGTCGCTGTTTATAGATCGTTCTAGACTTTCGTCTAAACTTCCAACAGGCGCAACAAATTCAAATAGATCTCTTGCTTCCCAGAAGCTGCTGGCTAAGTATTCAGCAGATTTATTAACGGCCTCTTTATCATCGCCCGTTACAACCACAACTCCGTGATTTCTTGGCTCATCTGCCCATGCATAACCTACCCATATGGCTGCGTCAACAACACCCTCAACTTTTGAAGCGGGATCTACTTTAGCGTAAAGACTTTTTCCGGGTTCTATTCTAGTACTGGTTTTTTCGCCGGGTAATAGTATAGGAACTTCAATTCTTGCTTTGTAAAGGGGTTTTCCTTTGCCATTTTCTAGACGCTCAAGCAAGTTGTCGACTGCTCTTTTTTTGGACGCTATGGCGTCTTCATGAGGAGCCATTCTGAAGCAGGTTATTAGGTCGGTTTCTTTCGCTAGATTATAGGACACATTTCCATGCAGGTCCATTGAGGTTGAAATCAGTGTTTCGTAACCAATAACATCTCGAATTCTTTTGATAAAATCTCCTTCCGGATCATCAAGACCAACAACACTCATGGCACCATGAATATCAAAAAAGAGTCCATCATAGGGTAAATTCTCTTCTAACATGCTTAGTGTTTTCTGCACTAAAGATTCGTAGGCTTCTCTAGTTACTATTCCCCCAGGTAGGGCATGAGCTCTCAGGGTAGGAATCCATTGAGCACGATTTCTATTGATAGAATCTTTTTGTAAAAAGGGATAAAATGAAAAAATATCCTCTCCAACGCGCGCCTTAAAATCTTCTTCTTTTGTAAAAGCAGGGGAGAAGGTACTCGATTCGATTGCAAGGCCTGCAATGGCAATTCGTGGTTTTACTTCGTTGGTGCTACAAGAATATAAGAGTATTAAAGAAACACAGCTAAGAATAGTTTTTTTCATTTTAATAAGTGTTTTTACGAATTGAAATTTGGTTCAATTACATAGCAATATAATAAAACAAATTTGAGTTGTTTCGGAATTCTATAATCTAAGCTAGGATTTTCTAGTATTAGTACGATGAATATTGCTTCAATGTACTAATAAAACTATGTGTATTATGAAACACTAATTCGTTGTAATCAAGACGT
>Ga0115005_10000030_pt1 | contig 93458 bp, 80 predicted proteins | sample ArcOceMetagenome_FD_87163 | JGI IMG/M metagenome (GOLD analysis project Ga0115005, IMG submission 87163) | Marine eukaryotic phytoplankton communities from Arctic Ocean - Arctic Ocean - Greenland ARC118M Metagenome | ecosystem: Environmental > Aquatic > Marine > Oceanic | place: Arctic Ocean... | reverse complement strand
TCCCCAGTGTTTTTTTAATGGATCTTCCTGAAATTCATTCTTTCTTGGATCATTTGGATCTTGAGATTGATTTGAATTTTTTCCAGAAAGTGGGTCTTTTCCATATTCATCAGTAGAGGACTTCCCAGATAATGCATTTTCTCCGTAGGTATCGGTAGAAGACTTTCCATTGTAATACTTTTCAATATCACCTTCATCAAATTCATTACGCTGTTCATTTTCTTCAGATTTTTGATTTTTTGTAAAACCTGAAAGTGGGTCTTCTCCAAAATTATCAGTAGAGCTTTTTCCTGATAAAGGATCCTTGCCGTATTCATCGGTGGAAGATTTTCCAGAAAGTGGATCTTCACCATATTTATCTGTAGAACTTTTACCTGAAAGTGGATCCCCATTTAATTTATCAGTTGAAGATTTGCCAGATAATGGTTTACCTTGATCATCAAGATTTTCATCAACATGGCCTTTTAAATCTTGAAAACTATCAGTATCACTATCTCCCTCAAGATTTTTACTTTCTTCATCAGCAACACCATCTCGTTCAAAATTAAATTTTGAATCACAAGTTTCAAGAATCATCTCCTCTCTCATTAATGCAAATTGAGAGTTCTCAGCAATATGAACCTGACCATTGTGTAATTTAAATCTAGAAAATAAATCTCCGTTCTTTGATCGAAAGTATAAATGTGGAACTTCTGACGGAAAACTCCAACGATTTTGTTTCCAATCAAATTCAGGTTTATTACCTGTAAAATACCATGTACCTTCTTCGACGATATATTCTTTATTACTAGGATCTTTTAAAACATATTTCCAGACTGGACTACCTCCAGACTGATTTTCAAGCTCAACCCAACTACCTATATAAGGAGAGGGTCCTAACAGCTTGATTAACCATCTTCTTAAAATTTTCTTATAATCAGCCTTGCTTTTTATAATCCAAATATCACTTGGTAGTTCTAACGGTTTTTGTAAAACAAAATCTTCTTTTGTTTCACTTGCTTGAGAGGCATTATTTTTTTCATTTTGTTTTTTTAAAGCAAGCTGTTCTTCTTTTTCAATTTTTTCAATTTTTTCAATTTGGGTTGTAATTGGTTTTGACCAAAACTCAAGTTTAAAGCTTGCTGTTTTAGCTTTAGTATCAGGTTCTAACAAATCAACACAACCATATTTTGCGAGAACATTTTCAACTTTTTTATTTCTTATAGAAGTAATACAAGCAGGCTTAATAAGCCCCTTCTTAATATCTTTTCGATTTGATTTTAAAACGTTAATTGCTTCTTGAAGATTTTTTTTATCGCTGACTTTAAAAAGGAAAATACCATTACTAGAAGAACCAAGATATTGATTTACTTCAGCATCATTATTAATAACCATTGGATCAAACTTACGGCTATCTTTATAGATAGACATAAGATCTCTAATCAGTGGCATTCCACCATCAAAGTTGAAAAATATTAAATTTAACTTTGCCATTTATACACTAGCCTTTCCTTCTATATCCTGTCATATTTATCGGCATAAACGGCCGTAACTATAACTATATAAAAGGAAAATTAATAATTTGGGAGAAACTTAAGTATTTCTCATAATAACCGATTAACTCTGTATGGATGAAAAAGAAATTATGGATAATAAAGACCAACTTAATCTGGTTTTTGCTACCAACGATATTTTGCAAATCAAAGAAGCTGTCGAGGATTTTCCTCCTGCTCTTATCGTTGAAATTCTTGAAGAAAAAGAAAATGATGAAATTATAAATATCTTTAAAGTCATTGAAAGTGAAACTGCCGGGAAGGTATTTAGCTATCTCACCATCGAAATGCAATATGAATTAAGTCAATTAATTGGAAAAAGAAAATTTTCAACTATTTTTTCTTCTATGTACTCTGATAGTCGTGCCGATTTATATCAAGAGTTCACCAAAGAAGAACAAATAGCAATTCTTCCTTATCTTGATAAAAAAACTCGTGAAGATGTCATCGTGCTTTCAGCCTACGAGCCTGATACCGCTGGTGGTATTATGAATACCGACTTTGCAACAGTCCTTATTCATATGACTTGCTTGCAAGCTCTAGCAAAAATCAGACAAGATGCTCCTTCACAAAAGATGATTTATTATATTTATGTCGTCAATGATGATATGGAACTCTTAGGTCTCATTACAATCAAAGATTTAATTCTCTCAGATCCAAGAGATATTGTTAAAGAGCTATTCAATGACACTTATATCTATGTAGATGTTAATGATGATAGGGAGTATGTTGCTCAAATGATTGAGAAACATGATTTAGTCGCAATCCCTGTTCTCAATTCACTTCACCAACTTGTAGGTATCGTCTCTCACGAAGAAGCAATTGATGTTATTCGAGCTGAACAAACTGAAGATATGGAAAAGTTCATGGGGATCGTTCCCTCTGAAGATGAGCAAAGTTATCTCGATACTTCTGCGTTTCAACACTTTAAAAAACGAGTTGTTTGGCTGGTTGCACTTGCAGCAGTAGGACTAATTTCTGGTGTTATTGTCCATCACCATCAATCAGTATTAGAACAATTAATTATTCTTGCACTCTATATGCCGATGATGACTGCAACTGGTGGAAATACAGGCTCTCAAGCTGCAACTGTTGTCATTCGGGCAATTGCACTTAAGCAAGTTGATCAAGATGAATGGTTTAAAATTATTTGGAAAGAAGCTTGTATATCATTTATGTTGTCCATATGTGTTGGTGGACTAGTTTTTATAAAGATTGCATTTCTCACTTCAATATCACTACTCCCAGAATCATTTACATTCACCTATTTAGGTTTTGTGATCTCGCTGGCAATTGCACTACAAGTCATGACCTCAGCAATTGTTGGAGCAGGACTTCCTATGCTTGTTAAAAGATTAGGAGGAGATCCAGCGATAGCTGCAAGTCCCGCTATTACAACGACTGTTGATATCACTGGTCTTCTGATTTATTTTACGATAGCATCAAATGCACTACATATGTAACAACTAGGAATTTTAATGAAAGCTGTAATAATGTGTGGTGGCTCTGGTACGCGACTTTGGCCTATAAGTCGAGAAAGTAGCCCCAAACAATTTGTTCCTCTATTTGGAAATCAATCTTTGTTTCAATTAACTATTGAGAGAAATAAAAATATTTGTGATGGATTTATTGTTGTCGTAAATGAAAAACAGCTTCAACTTTGTAAATCTCAAATTCCCTCTGATATTTTAAATCGGGTTGAATTTATTGTTGAATCAGTGGCAAGAAATACAGCTCCCGCCATTACTCTCGCTGCATTGTCAGTAAAAAATGAACCACTCTTAATTCTTGCAAGTGATCATTTAATAAAAAATCAAAAACAATATGAGCAGTGTGTTTTAAAAGCACTAAATATAGCTCAATATAATAGTCTTGTTACCTTCGGTATTTATCCTCAATACCCAGAAACTGGATATGGATATATTCAAGCTGATGGTGAAGATGTTAAATCCTTTAAAGAAAAACCTGATTATGAAACAGCTCAAAAGTATATTAGTGAAGGAAATTATTTTTGGAATAGTGGCATGTTTATTTTTCAATCGAATGTTTATCTAGAAGAGTTAGAAAAACATGACAGAGAAATTTATCATCAATCAAAAATTGCTTTTGAGAAAAGTAAAAAAATAGAATCCACTTATTTTATTGATATTGATCATATGAAGAATATTCCCGCCAATAGCATCGATTATGCTGTCATGGAAAAAAGTAGCAATGTTAAAGTTGTAAAAGCTGATTTTGGGTGGTCAGATCTTGGCTCTTTTGACTCTATTTACTCTGAACTTGATGCCGATGAATGTGAAAATGTTTCAAAAAATGAATATGTTCAAATCAATGCTTCAAGAAATTTAATTTTAAGTGAAAAACTAGTCGCGCTTTTTGATGTTAATGATCTCATCATTGTTGATACTAAGGATGCTCTCTTAATTGGTAAACGAGAAGAGAGTCAAACGGTTAAAAAAGTTTTTGAGAAAATAAAAGAGATAAAGCCAAACCTTCTAGATTAATTTTGCTGCTTCTTGATCAAGAACTAAAATTGAGTTTTTATGTTCTTTAATTGCAGTAGCCGGAACTTTTGAATTTACATCTCCATTAACAATTTTTTGTATAATTTCTGCTTTAGTCTCGCCTGTGGCCACAATGATACATTTTTTACTTTCTAAGATCGTTCCAATTCCAATTGTTACAGCTGTCTGAGGAATCGTTTCTTTTCTAAAAAGTACTTTATTTGAATTTCTAGTGGAACTAGTTAAGGCAACAATTCTCGTTCTTGAATCAAGGCTCGATCCAGGCTCATTAAGTCCAATATGTCCATTTAGGCCTATCCCTAAAAGTTGAAGATCAATTCCATTATGTTTTTTAATTAATTCCTCATATTCACGACAGGCCAAATCGATATCAGGTCTTAGAACATCAGGAATAAAAATATTTTCTTTAAGAAAATTGAGTTGATCAAATAGATGAAGGTTTAAATAGTTTCGGTAAGAGTTTTGGCTCTCTTCTTCAAGACCAATATATTCATCTACGGCAAAGGCCTTTAATTTAGAAAAATCAATTTTATCAGTTTGGCATTTTTGAACTAATTTATGATAAATTGCATCCATCGTTCTTCCAGTTGCAACACCTAAGCTTGCAGCTGGATTAGATTTAACTAATTGAAATATTTCGTCAGAGACAAACTCTGATGCTTCAGATGCAGTTCTAAAAATCTTGATTTCCATCTGGTTATAGTATCACCTATGTAATAAATTCGGAAATCGAATTTTTTTATTGAATGCCGAATATTTCTGGGGCATTATGCGATGCATGAAGAACAAAAAAATAAAAATACTTATTTGTGATGATGATAAATACTTCAGAATGGCCCTCAAAGACCTTCTCCAAAATCATGGAATTATCATTGAATCGGCCACTGAGGCAGAAGCCTTAGATAAATTAGATAGTGAATTCTTCGACTTAGCACTAATTGATATGGAAATTGATGGACCGTTATCTGGTTTAAATGTCCTAAAAGCAGCTAAACGCAAAGCTATCCATTCAATCATCCTAAGTTCTCAAAATGACGATGATGTTATTGAGGAAGCCTATGAATTTGGATGTGATCACTTTCTTAATAAAGTACACTACAGAAATCATCTAGAGCCTTATATTCATAGCTATATAAAGAATCATCTCAGTAATGATATTTCTAATTTTTTTAAAGAAAAATACATCACATTTGATGAAAGTCTGCGCTCTGAAATTGAAAAACTATGTAAAATTAATTTGAAAAATAAAAATATTGCGATCACTGGTGAGACTGGGGTTGGGAAAAGCTTAATTGGTGAATTATTACATCATCAAACCTATGACCATACGAAACCTTTTGTTCATCTTAACTGCTCAGAAATTCCAGAGAATTTGATTGAATCAGAATTATTTGGTCATGAAAAAGGATCTTTTACAGGTGCATTATCTAAAAAAATTGGTAAGTTAGAACAAGCTCGTGGCGGTACATTATTTCTTGATGAAATTGCAACTATGCCCATGAATATGCAGCAAAAACTTCTCAAAGCAATAGATCAAAAATCATTTTACCCTGTAGGAGGAAATCAGCCTATAGAAACTGAATTCACCCTTATAACAGCAACATGTGAGGATCTTTTTGAAAAAATTCAGAACGGTGAATTTAGAAAAGATTTATTCTTTAGAGTTTCAGGCCTAAACCTTGAAATTAAACCTCTTAGAGAAAGGTCTGAAGATATACCCCACCTCATTAAACATTTTATTAAACAATCCCATAGAAGATTTATTATTAAAGAGGATGCGATTGAATTATTAAAAAATTTCTCATGGCCTGGAAATATTAGAGAGCTTAAAAAGCAGATTGATATCTTATCAACAAAAGAGAGAGGTATCATCCATGCAGCCGATGTCACTTTAAAAACTAATCATTATAATCAGTTAGACCAGTGGTTAACATCTAATCAAAAAGATTTTATCTCTCATAATGGACTCCGAGAGTTTATTAAAAAAATTGAAGAAGAAACAATTAAAGACTCTATGAAACGTAATAGTGGAAAAATTACTCATTCGATAAAGGAATTAAAAATTTCTGCATCTGCATTTTATAGAATTTATGACCAAATAAACCTAACTCAGTAAACTTGGCACAACTATTGCTTTAGTGTTTCCTATAAACAGGAGACACTATGACAAAACTACAATTAAACATTCTTAAACGCTACAAAGAAGCTTTTCCAAAAGATAGATTAAAAGACTATTCATTCAAAACAAAAATTCAAATTACAAGAGTCCATAGAATTCTTAATGGGTCTGCAATGAAACTTTGTGAATATGAAGCTTTTGAAAACGCTATCAATGAAAATCAATCAACGACTAATGAGCTAATTTCAACTTCACTTCAATGTATTCAAAATCTGAAAGACTCGAAAATAAAGTCATTTATTCTTCAAATGAACTATGCACTTAAAATTGAATCTTTAAAATTACAAGAATCATTTAACCCTTATACAAATTTTAACTTAGGATAAATTATGAATTACCATATTACATCACCTGAAAGAATGGTTTTAGAAAACTTGGCCCAAAAGCCCCTCTCATTAACTGACTTGCGATCTGTGACAAATTTAGAATCACATATCTTAAATAATATTCTAAAAGATTTTGTGACAAAAAATTTAATTTCTATGGAAAATAAAAAGTATCAACTGAATCACAATCTTTGTTCGATGATAAAAGATGGATTAAATAATTTTGAAAGTAAAGTGGTAGAGGCCATGTCACTTATAGAGACGAGTCTAAGATTAAGTGTTCAAAATGAGAAAGACCAGTTTAAATTAGTGAAAGTCTATATGAATGAACAGGAAGAAAAAATATTTAATGCTCATTTACATAATTTAAATACGTTTCTATCGAGTTTAAGTCATAAAGATCAATCAAATAAAAAACATAAACTAGCTTATTTTGGAGTCAATAATTATGCGGACATTATTAATACTATTATTAACAATTAGTTTTATCTCTTGTGGAAAAAAAGATGATGATAGAGACAATTCATTTTCTTCCGAGAAATATCAAGAATATAAAATGGAAAACCAGTTTCAGTACCTAGAATCAAAAATTCAGCTTGATGAAAATTATTCTCAAACTTTTTTAATTGAAGATAAAAATATAAAAGATATATATTTTAAATTAAATGGCTCCATCATTTATGAATTACAAGAAATTAAAAATCAAAAAATAGATATCACTGGTTTAAAAAAGCTTTATTGTGAATATGATATTTTTACAATTGTTGATGAAAAGAAAAGTTTAGACTCTCATGAGGTATCACAGTTTTTCGATATTTACTTTAATAATACACTTATAAATATCAGACATATTAATTGGAATGAAGTATCAGATAAGAAAATACTGAAAATAGATATTATCCTAAAAAAAGAATTAACAAAAAACTTATTTGGTGGCGCAAAATTCTTAAAGGGCCCATGTTTAAAAGATAAATTCTTTGGACTTTATGGACAAGAGAAACAAATTTTCAACAAATTAAACAAAAAGAAGGCTTCGCCAAAAGTTGAAGGTTCCATCGAATTGACTGTAGAGAATTATATTTTTGCTCCAACTTCATCCCCTAAATGAATATATGTTTCAATCCCTTTTTTGGTATTTAATAAAATATCAGAAGAGGGTGACCATTTACCAGCTTCCCCTAGTACGATAACAGTACTACCACCAAATAAAAAATATCCTTTCTCATCACCACGCTTAAATGGTTTTGACTCATCAAATGATTGTATAATTTTACCTACACATGTTGCACCAACTTCAATATAGGCCATTTTTCCAAAATTTTCAGTCTCAAGTATTGAAACTCTTCTCTCATTTTTTACAAAAATATCTTTACGGTGTAATAATGCTAGAGGATTTACAGAGTGAAAATCACCCTTAATTAAATAGTTTTTACTTGTCACTCCGGAGTCTGGATAATGATAACGATGGTAATCAACAGGACAAAGTCTTGCAATCATGACAGGGCCACCCATAAAATCTTTCGCAAGAGTTTTGTTCTCTAATAATTTTTCTGCACTTAATTCATAACCTTTTACTGGAGCTCGAAAATCTTCTGTAAGCTTTTCATAACCGTAGTATCTTGCTTCTGCAAATGCACTTAAAAGATTTGTATCTTGAATAAACTCTCTTCTACCTTCTTTAAACTTTCGAATAAAAAATTCATTGAAATTTTTAAATGAATCTTTAAATTCAACATTTTCTATTGATCCATTTTCATAATCAGAAGTATTTATATGAAAATCTTTTAAAAATTGAGGGACTTTCTTTCTTGAGCTCTCTTTATCTTGAAATGAGCCATAAATTTGGCTTAGAAGCCTGCTTCCTATAACAGGAGCAAGTGCTTTACCAAGTAGTGAATTATAGGCAAATTCGATGCTCTCTTGTCCGTAGACAAGTTCAACTTCTTCATTTTGAGTGTATCTATTGAATAATTTGATTGAAAACTTTTGACTCATTGCAAATGACCTTTGGGTAGATATTTTTTAAATTATTTATTATATTTATATAGCTAATTTAGCAAAACTTAGTAAAGGAAAGTTATATGAAATCATCTATTCTATTTTTACTAGTCACTCTTATCAGTATCCCTAAAACAATTAGTAGTGAAAACCTTGAACTTCTCGAATTAGAAAAGCGGGTTATCAACATTTACGAAAAAACTGTGCCTTCAGTTGTTAACGTTGCCAATATTAAAGTTGCTAAAAACTTCTTTTATGGTGACGTTGTGGAAGTCCCTCAAGGAACTGGAACGGGTTTCATATGGGATGATAAAGGTCATCTTGTGACAAACTATCATGTCTCAGAAGGTGGAGATAGTTTTATCGTTACTTTTCACAAGGATAAAAATGAGTATAAAGCTAAGGTTGTTGGAGTTGATGCAAAAAATGATATTGCGGTTTTAAAACTCTCTAAACTTCCAAAAAATCTTCAAGCGATTAATATTGGAAATTCAAAATCTCTTAAAGTCGGTCAGCTCGCTCTAGCTATTGGAAATCCACTTGGTTTTGATCATTCAATTTCTCGAGGAATTATTTCAGCTCTTGGCAGGAAAATGGATGGTGTTGGAGGCGTAAAAATTCATGATATGATTCAAACTGATGCGGCCATTAATCAAGGGAATTCAGGTGGACCACTACTAGATTCAAGTGGAAATGTTATTGGCATGAATACGATGATTGTTTCAAGATCTGGAAGTTCAGCAGGATTAGGCTTTGCTGTTCCTGTTGATACAATTAAAAGGATTGTTCCCCAGTTAATTAATCATGGAAAAGTTATTCGTCCAGCACTTGGAATTGGAGTTTTAGAAGATCAAATGCGAGCACAATATGTAGGAGAGAAGGGAGTTGTTATTACTTTTGTTGATCCTGATGGAACTGCAGCCAAAGCAGGGCTCAAAGGCATGATGCGTGATCGTTATGGGAGAATGTATTTAGGTGATATTATTTTGAAATTAAATGATAAAGAAGTTAATTCAAGAGATGATATTTTTCATGAACTTGATAAATATAAAATTAATGATTCGATTACAATTGAATATATGCGGGACGATAAGAAAAAAACAGTTAAGACTCAGTTAAAATCAATGTAGTAGAGCTAAAAATAAAATGACTAGACTTTAGTAGTTTAAATCTATTAGTATAGTTAAATACTAAAGAGATAAAAATGGCGCAACTTAGTTTAAATTTAAAAGAGTATCTTCAAGCTTTAACGAAGTTACAAATTAGTGATTGGACTCCACTTGAGTCATTACTAATTCATAAAAATATTAAAAAAGGTGACCATTTTTTTCAACACTTTGATCAATGCGATGAAGTTGCTATTGTAAAATCTGGTTTATTCAGAATTTATCTAACAGATCACGAAGGTGAAGAGAAAACATTCTCATTTATCCCTGAAAATTCATTTATTCTAGATTTCTTTTTAACTCTTGATGATAAATCGAGAACGATGGTTTCAGTTCAAGCGATTGAAGACTCTGAAATCTATACTTTAAAATACAGAAATTTTCTTGAACTTATGTCATTAGAAAAAGTATGGCATGAAGTTTACAGAGAAGTTTTACTTAGAAACTATATGTTTAAAACAAAAAGAGAAATACAATTTGTTCAATTCAATGCTAAAGAGCGACTGAATATGTTTCTCAATAATAAAAGAATTGGAATCAATAGGATTCCTAAAACATACTTAGCATCTTACCTAGGAATTCAACCTCCATCTCTCTCAAGACTTCTTAGAGATTTAAAAGGCTAAATTACTCCCCTCTTTGATGAGGATCCATTGCATCTCTGACTGCTTCACCAATAAAATTAAATGACACCAAAACGACAAATAATGATACGAATGGATAAAGGGCCAACCACCATCCAATCGTAAAGTTTTTTTGTGCTTGAGCTAATAATTCTCCCCAACTAGGAGTTGGAGGAGTGAGTCCAAAGCCAAGATAATCAAGTGCAGCAAGGCCTGCAATACCACCAGCAATAACAAAAGGTGAAAACGTGATGATTGGTCCTAGTGAATTAGGAAGAATATGCTTAAAAATTATTTTTGTATGTGAAACACCAAGAGACCTTGCCGCTTCGACATATTCTCTTTTTCTATTTTTTAAAAACTCAGCTCGCATATAAATACTTATTGAGATCCAGCCAAAGAGACTTGAAATCACAACTAAGAGAAATAAACTTGGTTCAAATATAGAAATTAAAATAATTAAGAGAAATAAGACTGGGACTGTACTTAAAACTTCAGTTAATCTTTGACCAGTTAAATCAAGCCATCCCCCAAAATAACCTTGTATACTTCCAATAATCGTTCCCATAATAAAAGTGATGACCCAAACACCTACTGCATAGAGAATTGAGTAGCGAAGTCCATAAAGTAATCTGGTTAAGACATCTCTTCCTCTATCATCTGTTCCCATTAAGTTTTTAGAACTTGGAGGTGATGGATACTCACTGACTTCTTTATTTGATTCAAAAGGATCCCACTTTATAACAGGCCATATGACTGAATCTGAATCTGCGAGTTTTAATTCTTTATAATTAATTTGCATCGAATCTGTTATTCCAAATTCTTTGACTGAATAGTCTTTTATAAATGGGAAATAACTTTCTCCTTTATAACTTAAGTAGAGAGGTTTTGAATTGGCCCAAAACTCTGCCGTAAAACTTAAAGAACATAAAATAGTGATTAGCCATATTGAAAAGTAACCTGCTTTATGTGATTTAAAAGCTCGCCATTTTTTTAAAGATTGTTCATTTTTTAATTTTTTTTCTATCATTTGAAATCTATCCTTGGATCAACCAGAACATAAGCTATGTCTGAAATGATATTTCCTATTAACATTAATAAGGCCTGAATAAAGACAAGTCCCATAATGACATTATAATCTCTAGATAAAATGGAATTAAATCCAAGCAGACCTATTCCATCTAATTGAAAAACTTTTTCAATGAGAAGTGATCCTGCAAAAAAGATTCCTAAAAATCCACCAATCCCTGTCACAACAGGAATAAGTGCATTACGTAGAGCATGTTTTAAATAAACGACTTTATCAGAGAGACCTTTTGCTTTTGCTGTTCGCACGTAGTCTTTTCTAATTTCTTCCATTAATGAATTTTTCATTAAAAAAGTAAGTGTTGTATACGATCCAATCGTGTAACAAATTGTTGGAAGAATAAAGTGGTAGGCCCTATCAATAATTTTCTCAACGGAATTCATTTCATCATAAAAATCGGAATAGAGTCCACCAATTGGAAAAATATCCATAAAACTTCCCCCTGCAAAATAAACAATCAAAATAATCCCAAGCATAAATCCAGGGATTGCATAAGCAATAAATAAAATAAAGCTTGTCACAAAATCAAATTTTGAACCATGCTTTACTGCTTTTAAAACTCCTAGAGGGATAGATATTAAATAACTTAAAATTAATGAGACGATCCCAAACTGAAGAGAGACTGGAAATTTACTCTTAATGATATCCACAACTTCTTCTTCATAAGTAAAAGACTCTCCAAAATCTAGCGTCGATAAATTCTTGAGCCAAATCCAATACCTCTCATAGACTGGTTTATCAAATCCATATTGCTTATTAAGAGCGTCTAATACTTCTTGAGAAACCGAGGCTGAACCTGCTTTTGAATTTCCTTCTTCCGCTTGTCCAGAAAATTTGAGAGCTTGTAGTTGCTGCTCAATGGGAGATCCTGGAGCTAAATTGATGATAAAAAAAACAACAAGAGTAATTCCAAATAGTGTTGGAATCATTAATAATAATCTTCTAAATAAATACGTTGCCACTATATATCCTTTCTCATTTCCGATTTAAAATCCCAAAATGAAGAACCTATTCCATAATTATAGGTATCAACTTCTCGCTTAATTCTATTGGTGTATCCATACATTGTGCTCGATTTATAAGTAAACCAAACATAGGGATATTCATCGACAATAATTTTCTCAACTCTTTGTAAAAGTTTTACTCTCTCGTCTCTATCATGAATAAATTTTGCTATTGTCATTAACTCATCTGCTTCGGGACTTGAGAAACCAATAAAGTTTGATCCACCCTTAAAAGAATCTGTATGCCAAATTTGAATTGGATTCCAATCAAGAGGAACTGACCATGCGAGTCTGCAAGCATCAAACTTTCTTTCTTCTAGTAGTTTTACAAATGAATTCCATTCAATAAGTTTAATATTAATTTCAACTCCCGCTTTTTTAGCGTCTTCTTTAAAAACAGTAAGATATTTCATAAACCCGTCATAGGGCTCCATAATGGTAATTGAAAACTTTGTTTTTTTTCCATCTATAACTTTATCTAGAATATTATCACCATCAGTATCTCTCCAACCTGACTCCTTTAGTAGTTTTAGAGCAAGTTTTGGATCAAACTCAATGGGTTTAATATCAGAACTAGCATAAGGGGAGCCTGGATAAATTGGGCCTTGAGCTGGAACCGAGTATCCGTATTCAAACTTATCAATCATGAGTTTTCTATTCACTAAATGATAAAGTGCTTTTCGAACATTTCGATCTTTTAAAATTGGATGTTTCATATTCCATCCAATAAAATTATATCCCTTTGGCGTTTTATTATAGGTTAAAACTTTATGAACAGACTTTCCCCATTCATCTCCCACTGCTTTTTTCACATACATCTCTGGTTGAAAACCTAAATAATCAAGAGATCCTTTCTTAAGCATTTCTAGGGAGACGCTTGAATCAGAAACAAAGCGCAGAACTATTTTTTTAAATTTCCATTCTTTTTGATTTGGAATGGTATTTCCCCACCAGTCTTCATTTTTCACGAGGACAATTCGATTACCCCTTGAATAATTCTCTAGTTTATATGGTCCTGTTCCGTTTAATGTTTTATTAAAAAAACTTTTTTTCTCATCTCGCTCATAAAAATGCTTCGGATAAATATCCATTCCAGCAGCAGTATCAAAGTTCTGCCAATTTTTATCTTTAGCAATGAATTGAACAGTGTAATCATCAATGATTTTTACTTCACTAATTCCTTCATAGTATGGTCTCACAGCAATTGTATTAAATTTATCTTTAAAGATGATGTCGTAAGAGAACTTAACGTCTTTTGCTGTAAACTCTACACCATCATGAAATTTAACTCCTTTTCGAAGCTTAAAAGTATAGACCATTTTATCTTTTGATAGTGACCACTCTGTTGCAAGAGAAGGTTGCCAGTCATTATTGACAATATCTTTAGTAAGGAGACTCTCATTTATATAGCCCTTAACTGTTGATGCTGAAGCATCTGTTGAACCTACAGGATTAAGTCTTGAAGGCTCATTTCCAATATTTATATAAAACGCTAAGTTTCTCTCTGGTCTTTGCTGGCAGCTACAAAAAATTATTACCATTGACATGAATGGCCAAAACTTACTCATCTATTACCTCTATTTTTTAAAATATAACTTAGGATCAAGGGACCATCTATCTTCAATCATATTTTGATCTCGAATACGATATTGCCTTAATTTATAATCGATTTCATTTAACATTGCATCGGATTGCTGAAGACTTAAATAACTTTTAGATTTATCCTCTTCAAGTGCAGATAATTCTTTTTGCCATTCTAGCTCTAGTTTTTGTCTTAAAATTTCATATCGCTTGTTTGTTAAATCAACTTTTTCAATATATCCATCGACTTCTTTTTTAAACCTTTGTTTACGAGCAAAAATCGCTGTTTTCTTTCGATGAAGAATATTCACTAATTCTTTTGCTGTGGATAAATGATTTTCTAAATCAGGACTTGTCAGGTGAAGGTAGCTTCCAACTGAAAAATGAACTTTGGATACACATGAATTCATTTTTTGAATATGAACGAGTAAATATTCAGGACTTCTTCCTTGTAGATATCCGATACATTTTTTTTCAGGAACGGATTCATTCCAAAATTCAATACGATCATTTTTAGACAAGTATTTTGAGTTTTCAAAATTAATTTTAATTCTTATAAGCTTTGCGATCGAATTGATTTTAGAAATTCTTCCTGAAAAAACTAAAGACTCTTCTGCTTCAGTATACTCTTTTGCATATACAGTTATGGATATGAAGAGAGTAAATAGAAATATAACTACCTTATTTGACATGAAACTATTATGCCACGTGATGAATTTTTTAAAAAGCAAAGAATTATCCGACTATTTCTCTTCGTAGAATGCTGAGTTCTTCTCGTTCTCACTGACTTCGACTTTTTTAAGCCAGACTCTTTTCTGAGTTATTTTCTGCACTATTTCGTTTACATGATCAAATACATATTTTGCTGTTCCCTCCATTCCTGGATTGGGCATAACTCTAAGCTGAATAACACCATCCAAGCTTAGTTGCTCAAATTTTGCTAAATATGGATCATCTTTTGCAATTAAGAATGTATGGTCAAACATATAATCAAGCCATGCTTTTACTTCTTTAAGTCCACCGAAGTCCATGACCCAAAATTCTTCAGTAAGCTCACTCGCCTCAAATTCAAAATAAAAACTACGGCTATAGCCATGAACATATTTACAATGAGAATCTGCCTTCCATTGTCTATGAGTACATGGAAATCCAGAAAACCTTTTTGTTGAAATATACTTTCCCACTTTATTCCTTTTTTAAGATAATACTTACTCTATATTCATTTTCATGAACAGGCTCTTCATATTTCAAAATTTTAAATTTTGGAAACATTTTTAATAACTCTTGTGGAGCAAGATAATAATCTTTGCTATCATCCTTCACTTTTTTCTTTTCATACTCTTTAGTTGTATGTGCTTCGTAAATTAAAATTCCACCAGGCTTTAACCAATTCTCAATTTTTTTATTCAGCTTTCTATCCACATAATAAAAACAGATTATAGAATCAAAGCTATGTTTTGGAAAAGCATAAGTGTTCATACTTCCAACAATTGTTTTAATTTTTACTCCACGCTCTCTCGCAAGATTTCTTGCTTTCTTTATGGCCACTGAACTAATATCAATCCCAGTAACCTTATGACCTTTTTGAGCAAGAAAAACCGCGTTTCTTCCCTCTCCCATTCCCATATCAAGGATTGAAGATTCAGACTTTAGATAATCAAAATTTTCCGCTAAAAACTTTGCAGGTGACTTACCATAGATATATGAGCGCTTATTGTATTTTTCATCCCAAATAGTTTTATTATCATAAGGAAGAGTGTTTTCTCCTGATAATTTATTTAATCTAGAATTAGAAATTGGGCTTTTCGCGAGTGAGAGCACTGGAAAAAGAATTATTAGTAAAATTAGTTTTTTCATAAGTCATCCTTATAAAAAAATTAATACCTTGAATAAGCCAATTTTGTAAGACACTTAGAGTCATCTAGCTTTGCGATTCTGAATCCAACTCAGAGAATTGATTTTCTTCTTCAGTAAAATTATCAGAAATATTTTCTTCTATAACACTCTCTCCACTCAACTCTGCACTGATATAGAGATTTAGGTTATAGAGTTTTTTTCTAATATTATTAGTTTGTCTAATCACTTCATCCTCAATAGCATTAGGCATATCTTCAGTATGCATTAGATACCAATAGAGCTCATCTACTTTTGTATAAAAATCATTTGAGAGCTCAATAATCTCAATTGGCAAAGTTGCCAAGTCACTCATGCTAGTAGTTTTGTATCGACTAAAAAAAACTTCTTTGAATATATCTCGATCTCTTTTAGCCGAAAAATACTCCATATAGACTTTTTCGCGCTCTTTAATTCTTTGATAAAGATTTTCTGTATCAATTTTAATTAAAATTAAAAACTTCTCAGTTAATTCTAAATTTTTAGATTTCATATTAGCTCGCTAGACTTAGCCTAGGAGCAGTACCACCAGGCCAGCGTTGAATATTAGACTCTTTAACATCAATCATATGAGAAATTGATTGGCAAAAATTTTCCATTTTTACTGGTAATTTTGCAAAACTATAAAGCTCTCTTCTCATTATTCCAGGATCATTAACTGATGAAAAAGTAGATCCAATATAGAGGTGACAGTTTCCCGTTTTCATTAAATATTTCATTATTTTTTTCACACGTCGATGAAAGTAAGACACTTCACTCGTCGTTCTCACAATAATAAGAACATGAATTTTTTTGTTCTTATTCACAAATTCCAAAAGGCCTCTTAGAGTTATTGGAACAAGACTTTTATTTGTTTGTTTGAATTGTTGGTCTAAATCAAAATACTCTCGAGGCAATTCTCGCGTTAGCTTTAAATAATAAATCCAGTGCTCTTTAGTTTCCATACAAATTTGTATCGGAACATCTAGCACTGGATTTAGTTTAGGAGAAATACGCTGCACTCTTGGAAAAAATTACCCTTTCAATCCTTGAAAAGTTAACGACATCCTTGTCTATAAAAAGCATCCATCCTTGGACTCTTTTGCCCATCCTTGGGCAACTTCTATAGAGCAAGTTTAGGGCCAAGAATAAATAGCTAGAATTACATAAAACGGTCGAACTTAAGAAAACTAAATATGACACCAGTGTCATTTACGGCCTGATAATATGACACTACACAAATAAAAAAAGGAAGGCACAGGGCCTTCCTCATTTAAATCTCTGGGAAAAGATTTATTCTCTTAAGAGCTTGAAATTACATCATTCCTGGCATACCACCCATGCCGCCCATGCCACCCATTCCGCCTGGCATTCCACCACCTTCATCTTTTGAAGGTAGATCAGCGATCATAGTTTCTGTGGTAAGCATTAATCCTGAAATCGAAGCTGCATTTTGAAGTGCAGAACGAGTAACTTTAGTAGGATCAATGATTCCAGCTTTTACTAAATCTTCAAATTTATCATCACGAGCATTATAACCAAAAGTAAAAGCCTTTTTAGTTTTAACTTCGTTAACGATTACAGAAGCTTCTTTACCAGCATTTGTAGAGATCTGTCTTAGAGGCTCTTCAATTGCTCTTCTGATAATTTTAACACCAAAGTCATAATCAGCATTTCCTGTTGTATATGATTCTAGTGCTTGAGTTGCGTGAACAAGAGCTGCACCACCACCAACGATGATACCTTCTTCCACTGCTGCACGAGTTGCATTTAATGCATCCTCAACTCTATCTTTTTTCTCTTTCATTTCTGCTTCAGTTGGAGCACCAACATAAAGAACCGCAACACCACCAGCAAGCTTTGCTAATCTTTCTTGTAGCTTTTCTTTATCGTAATCAGATGATGTTTCTGCAATTTGTGCTTTAATTGCATTTACTCTTCCATCAACTGCTCCTTGATCTCCAGATCCATCAACAATTGTTGTATTTTCTTTATCGATAGAGATTTTTTTAGCAGTTCCAAGGTGAGCAACTTCAGCAGTTTCTAAACTCATTCCTAGCTCTTCTGAAATTACTGTTCCACCTGTTAGAACCGCAATGTCTTTCAACATTTCTTTTCTTCTATCACCAAACCCTGGAGCTTTAACAGCTGCAACATTTAATGAACCTCTAAGCTTATTTACAACTAAAGTTGTGAGAGCTTCCCCTTCAACATCCTCAGCAATAATAACTAGTGGTCTTGAAGTTTGTAGAGATTTTTCAAGAATTGGTAATAATTCTTTCATAGAAGATATTTTTTTATCAGTGATTAAAATATTTGGATTATCAAATTCAACTGCCATTTTTTCAGTATTAGTTACAAAGTACGGAGATAAATAACCTCTATCAAATTGCATACCTTCAACAACTTCAGAATATGTCTCTGCTGTTTTTGATTCTTCGATAGTGATAACACCCTCTTTACCAACTTTCTCCATTGCACCTGCAATCATATTTCCAATTTCAGTATCATTATTTGCTGAAATAGATCCAACTTGAGAAATTTCTTCAGTTGTTGCAATTGCTTTAGAATTTTTCTTTAAAAATTCGATAACTTGCTCTGTCGCTAAATCAATACCTTTTTTAAGATCCATTGGATTATGACCAGCAGCTACAAGTTTTGCACCTTCTCTATAAATTGCTTGTGCAAGAACAGTTGCAGTTGTTGTACCGTCTCCTGCATCTTCATTTGTTTTTGAAGCAACTTCTTTTACAAGCTGCGCTCCCATATTTTCAAATGCATTTTCTAATTCAATTTCTTTTGCAACCGTCACACCATCTTTAGTAATATGAGGAGCACCAAATGATTTTTGAATAACAACATTTCTTCCTTTAGGACCTAAAGTAACTTTAACTGCATCAGCCAAAGCGTTTACTCCACCTAAAATCAAATTTCTTGCACTTTCTGAGTATTTTAATTCTTTTGCAGACATATATATCTCCTTATATAAATATTTTTATTAGTTATAAATTCCTAAAATCTTCTCTTCTTTCATAATTAATAGCTCTTGCCCGTCAACCTTAATTGTTGTTCCATCGGCCCACTTATCAAAAACGATTTTATCTCCAACTTTAACTTCTAATGCTCTAAATGAACCATCAACATTTCTGTAACCAGAACCAACTGCAATGACTTCACCTTCGCATGACTTTTCTTTAGAACTATCCGGAATAATAATTCCTGAAGCTGTTTTGTTAACTTCCTCAATTCTTTTTACTAGTACTTTGTCCTGTAGCGGCTTAACACCCATGTTTATCTCCTGTTTTAAAACGTTAAACGTATGATTGCTTATAAATTGGTATCAAAAGTATCAGAGTCAAGGGTAGATGACATAAAAAAAGTGAAAAACTCTACTTAAATCTATGTGTGCAAAGCGTAAAATATCCACTTTATTATTAAATCCCAAAAATAACTGCCGATAAGACTTTTATAAGGATAAAGCAATGATAAAGAGTGCGTTACTATTAATACTATTTTTAGTCTTTATAAGTTGTGGCAAAGCAATAAAAAACAGTCAAGAATCTGATAGTGATACTAGAGAGCTTCCTGGTCTCGGTACCTCTGAGATTACACTTGAAGTTAGCTATAACCCTAAAGCAGAGAGTTTTAAAGAAGTGATGTATCCAGTGAGTTCAAGGGCTTGGGCTCGTATACCTCAAAAAATGAAGATAATAGATGGAAGGCCTCTTGTTATATCTGCTAAAATAAATTTTAACAAAGAACTTATCTATAATGAATACAACTCAGCTTTCTTTTGTAGTTACTCCGCAGTGAGGCTTTCATCAGGACCTGACGAGGACAATCCAGATGGCTATAGTCACTATTTCAAAGGATGCTTTGAAGATGTAGATAATGATGGTGTACTTGATGAGCTTAACTATCTTCCTGGAGATCAAGTCGCCGTAGATGTTGATAAATATATAACACTCTATATAACATCAGATAAATCTGTGAATAACTTATCTGTTTCGTCGGAGATTGATCTAGAATTACACTAAGTCAATTTTGAAATATTTTCCTCTATCACGCTCCATTTTGTAATCAGACCTTTCACCCATAAAATAATCTTATAGATTTATAGACTATTATTTAGGGGAATTATGCGTTTTATATTACTAATACTGGTACTCTCATTTTCACAACTAACTTTTTCAAAAGTAAGTATTCATAATACCGCGAATATTAAATGTGAAATTCCAAAAAATGAAACTCTCAAGATTGGATGTACAAACTATTGTGGACGATTTAATCGATGGGCCCTTAGATCTTATGCTAGAAAACTAGGCTACAAGATTGAAATTATAAACCTACGATCCAACAAAGAAACAATTGATTACACTCAAGTGGATGGAATACTTATTCCTGGTGGATCTGATATCAACCCTGATCGCTATATCTCAAAAGTTGAATCTCCTTTAAAAGAACATCTTGAAGATATAAAACACTTCACTAACTTTAGTGAAATTGGAAGAATTCGAGATGAGTTTGAGTTTGATCTATTGGATAAATATTTCCAAAATGAAAAATCAAAATATCAGCCCGTACTTGGAATTTGTAGAGGAATGCAGGTCCTTACTGTGTCTCAAGGAATTCCTCTCTATATTGATATCAAGCATGAACTAGGAATAAAAAATAGAAGATACACATTAGATAGAGTGACTATTACGAATCCAGAATCTCTACTCCAAGAAACAATTGGAAGAGAAAGATTTAGAGCTGTCGAACTTCATCATCAAGGTTTAAGACTAGATTACTTCGAAAAAAATAGAATGAAATGGCCACACTTAGAAGTCACAGCTATTTCTAACCAAGATAAAATTGCTGAATCTTTAGAATTTTATAATAGACCTGTTTTAGGCGTACAATTTCACCCTGAATATACTTTTGGAAATGTTAGAAGCGGAATTTATTCCTGGCTATTAAAAAGAGCGTGTTTCAACAAAGTAATGGGTGAAAAATTAGCAAAAGGAATCAAATGAAGTTTTTAATTTTACTTTTAATCTCAATCAGTACAAATATATTTGCAGGGATTGAACAAGCTCCACCAAATTTTATGGTTAAGGGATCCAAAGCTGTCTTCATTGATTTTCAAACAGCACAGTATAATCTTGAGTATGATACAAAAAATCAAAAAGTAAGCGTTCACTCCCTTATTACTTTTCATCAAAATGAAAAAGGTCATCCCCTATTTGACTCGATTAATAAAATAGAGAGTATTTCAATAAATAATGTAGAGTCTAGAGTACACCAAGTTTCATCTCCAGGAAATGTGACAAAACTTCAAATGGTTAATGTAGAACTTATGCCCGGAACACATACCATGGAATTAAGAACTTCTATGTCAAAAGGTGTTAGTTTTAATACAGAAAGAAATAGATGGCATAATGTATCAAGTGCATTTTTCATTAGAGACCTAAAAGATAGAATGTTTTTAGAAAAGTATTTACCAACAAATCTTGAGTTTGATCAGTATCAAATGAATATGAACGTTGCAGTCACAGGGACAAATCGATTTCACTCTTTATTTGTTAACGGTAAAATGACTAAACATAGTGAAAATAATTTTTCCGTAGAGTTTCCAAATTACTATAGCTCATCATCTGTCTTTTTTCATTTAGTTCCCATTAATAAATTTGTGAGATGGTATTTAAAATATCCATCTATCGATGGAAGAGAATTACCCGTAACAATTTATTCAAGCTTTAGATTCTATAATAATTTTTTAAAGAAAAAAGCATGGAATGTACTTTCTGAGCTTGAAAAAGACTATGGGCCATGGCCTCATGACCAGTTAATCATTTATGGAACAGGTATCAAAGGTGGAATGGAGTATGCAGGAGCAACTGAAACATCAATTGTCTCTCTTGGACATGAGCTTCAACATTCATATTTTGCAAAAGGAATTCATCCAGCGAATGGAAATTCGGGATGGCTTGATGAAGCGATTGCAAGCTGGAGAGATAAAGGACATCAAAGTCATGACCTACCCTTTTATCAAAGCGCTAATTTAGCCGCTCACAGTCCTTATACAAGAAAGACAGATAAAAGATCTTACGAATACGGAAGATCATTTATGGCCTATATAGATTACCAATTAAAAAATGCTGGTCGATTGGGACTAAAAGATTTTTTAGCAAAATATTTTCATAAAAGAAAATTTACAACTGTCACAACAGAAGATTTTAGATCGGACTTAGAAGACTATGCTCAAATGAGTTTCTCTGAAGACTTTAGACAATATCTTTACGGAGTTGACAGTACTCACAAAGATTCATTGCCAGCGCATAACCCACATCATCCTGAAATTAGTGAGGATGAGCTTAATTCTATTCTGTAGTAGTTAATCACCTTGAGAGTATCTACACACTCAGAGGGAAAAGAGTTCACTGAAATTATTATTTTTAATCCTTTAAGACTCGCAAGGTATGATCTCCTCACTTTCTAAAAGAAAAAATAGCTCCGAATAGTTTGCTGACGACACTATTTCAGTCAGTTATATAAAATCGTCTATTTTTCATACACCCCTAGAAGTGTTTTCAATGTAAATAGATTGTGCCGTAAAAAATAGATACCTTTAATTAAACATTATAAGCATGACTAAAATAAATTGGAGAATTATTATGAAAAAATTTTTAGTAGGTTTAACTCTTTTAACTTCACTTTCATCTTTTGCTGACATTTCTGAGTTATATGGGAGATATGAAGGATATCATAAAATTTCAGGAATAAAGAAAAAGTGTAGCCTAGAGGTTTCTAAAGACAGTAATACAAAAACTTCGATTAAGCTGACAGCAGCTGAAAGATTACTTTCTAGATCACAACTTCCCCTAGTGGACTATTCGACAAATACTGAAAAGCTAGAGAGAAATATTCATAATTATAGTGAGCATAATGCATCATTCGAAGGAAGTAATGTTAATGCATGGACTTGTGCTTTAACTTTACTTGGATGTTTTGTGAGCGAAGACTCTAAAGAAGTTGAAATTAGTTTTGATGCTGACAATAACCCTTCCAAATACACATTCTCTAAAGGTGATAATAAAATAACATGCAAATCATTAAAAAAATTAAATCATAACTAATATATTTATAATTACTATGTGGCCATTCAGTCCCTGCTTCAAAAGGCAGGGACGCAAAACTAAAAACCTAATAAAACGACTCTTTTCTATATAATATTTAAGATTTTCTTTTGAAGAATGTTAATTCTATCTAGTATCTCTTGATTATCTACAAAAAACTTTTGAGAGCTTTTAATTCGAACAATGAGTAGTTTTACTTCTTTTCTGATTAATTTTTGATCTGTAAGTTCTAAAATCATATTATAATCTTTCTCGATTGTTTCAATAATTTTATCTTGAAAAGTTGACATACAAAAATCCCTTCACAATTATGTTTATCCAATATAGATCATATATATTAAACCAAGAATAATTACTTTGAAATGCGCCAAGATACTTGAGTCTATCTTGGCTTAATTTATATTCATTTATTCGTGTAAGCCTAAGTTCTTAATCCAGCTGTCATATTTATTAATTGAGGCAGGAACAACAATTTCAACTGTACCATCAGCTAATCGCCCCATACTTTGTAAGTATTTCTCTTTTAGGTTTAAGTCGAAAGCCTCTTGTCCCCCAGGAGAAGAAAGGACCTTACCAATTTTTGAAATTGATTCTGCAGTCGCTTTTGCAACTGTTAAAATTTCTTCTGCACGACCTTGAGCCTCATTGATTCTTTTTTGTAATTGTCCCTCAGATAAATTAATCATCTCCATTTTTTTACCTTCAGATCTATTAATACGCGACTGCTTGTCTCCTTCACTTTTTGCAAGTATTGCCCTGCGCTCTCTTTCTGCAGTAACTTGTTTTTCCATTGAGTTTTTGACGCTATCTGGAGGACTAATATTTTTGATTTCATATCGGTGAACTCTAATTCCCCAACTCTCTCCTGCGTTATTCAAAACCTGTACAACTTTTGAACTAATAACATCTCTTTCTTCAAATGTTCTATCTAAGTCAAGGGTTCCAATAACAGAACGAGTAGTCGTTTGAGCAAGTTCAACTGCAGCAAATACATACTCAGTCACTCCATAGCTGGCCTTAGTTGGATCATCAATAGACATATATATAACTCCATCAACTTCAACGTAGACCTCATCTTTCGTAAAACAATCTTGTGGAGGTACATCTATTGTCGTTTCTTTTAAATCTCTAATAAAAGTTACTTTATCTACAAATGGAATTAGAGCATGAAAACCTGCTTCCAATGTTTTATGATATTTTCCAAGTCTTTCAACAATATAAGCTTTTTTAGTTGGAACTAATTTTATTGAATAAATAAATTTATAGATGATAATAATAAATGCAGTTCCCCAAAACACTAAATTTAACATATCTAATCCTGTTGTTTCACTCATACTGACTCCTTTAAATCTCTTGCATTTATTGATTTTATTGGATGAACTAATTTCTCTGTTCCTTCAAAGAAAGCTTTCATATTCGCCATAGATTCTGGAAGCACTGTAACTTTAGCAGAACTTAAAACATTATTTAATTCTTCAATATACTGCTCAACAAGTTGCATTTTAACAGCACTTGAGCCTCCAGGAGTATTAATTGCTGTTGCCACTAACGAAGACCCCTCCGCTGTTGCGCTAGCAAATAGCTCAATCTCTTTTGCCCGTCCAATTGCATCGTTAATTCTTTTCTGTTTTTCACCTTCAGAGATGTTTATCGCCTCTTGTCTCACTCCTTCAGAGAGTAATATCTGACTTTCTTTTTTTGCTGTTGCAAGTGTGATTTCTGCTCTTTTTTCACGTTCAGCTTCCATTTGTTTTTCTAGAGTTGCTAGAACATGATTTGAAGGAGAAATATTTTTTATTTCATAACGTAATACTTTAATCCCCCATGGATTACTTGCAAGATCAACTTCTTTAACAATTTTATCATTAAGTGTATCTCTTTCACTAAAGATTCTACTTAAAGTAAGTTTTCCTACTTCTGATCTCATTGTAGTCTGGGCCATATTGATAGAAGCTTTATAATAATCTCCAATTCCATAACTTGCTTTTTGAGGATCAGTTACCTTTAAATAAATTAATCCGTCTACAGCAACCTGCATATTATCATTGGTGATACATGTCTGCGGCGGTATATCAATTACCTGCTCTCTAATTTCATGTCTATAAGCAATTTTATCAAAAAAAGGAATCAAAAAATGTAAACCTGGCCCAAACACAGACCTAAACTTTCCCAACCTTTCAACAACAATACTTTCTCTCATATGAACAATGACTACTGTGTGATAAAGCACAAATAAAATGATCATTGTTAAAAATGTTAAAACTGTTACCACTTAAACCTCCAACTCTATAAATTTATAATATAGATTTAATTATTAATGTATTTCCATCACGGTGAATAATAATTGCTCTTTGAGCAACTTTTATATTTTCGTCACTCCTTGCAGTCCAACTACTATCTCTGAACTTTACTCTTCCTTCTTTATGAGGAAAAATTTCTTCAATGACTTCAACTAATGAGCCATCGATATCAATATCTTCATCTACATTTTGAATAATGGAATCTCCTTCAAAATGTTTGATAAATATAGATCTTAAAAAGAGCATCAAAAAGATAGAAATGATAAACCAAGCTATGAATGCAGAGACAATAGTCGTGATGAAAGAAAAATAAATTCCTAGCCCAACTATAACAGCAGCAATTCCTAAAACACGATGACAGCACCTGGTAAAACAAATTCCAGTAAGATCATAATGACACCTATAATAATCCAAATCATCCAAGGTTGCATTACAACTCCTTTTGTTTAAATTTATTTTTAATAAATATAAAATTTGATCTATTTACTTTTAAGCTTTCTGCACATTTTTCTATATATTCCATTTCTTTGTGGCATAGCTTTTTATCAGCATTGGCAAAGAAAAAAAGAATCCAAATCACAAAATGTCTCATTTCAACTTTACTCATTTCGACGGGAATACTGCCTGGTAAATACTCATTAGAAATACTTTCGGATAAATCTTTATATTCACTTTGCATATTAAATGAGAATAATAAAAGTTTAATACATTTGATTTCATCTTCTGTAATTTTTCCATCAGAACTAGCTAGACTCAGTAAAAAACGACTAATTTCCTTTACTAGATGTTTCTTTTTCTTTTCATTAAACTCTTTAGTTAATAGTTCAAAAAATGAATATTCAAAATGATTTTCATATTGATCCTCTAAAAATGCCCTGATAATTGGATCAAGAAACATGATATTAAAACTATTTCCAAGAAATAATGAATCGAAATTTACCAAAACTTTTGACTGATAAATATTGCTCATAACTTGCTCATTTCCAACTAATTCATCAACGCTAATACTATACAATTTAGCAAGATCAATTGCGACAGATACTGGAAGCTTTAGTCTGCCAATCTCGTAGTCCCTCATCATGAGAGCTCTCATGCTCAGTGAGCACTCAACTTCTTTTTGAGTCAGGCCTGCTTTTTCACGGGAAATTTTTAATGAGTTTAATAGGTTATTTTGCATATACATATATGTATACTAAAAAACATTTAAAGACAATTAATTATACATATATGTTCACCTCATTCCTAGAGTACATAAATTCTATTTAACACAGAATTGACTAAAACCAATACACCACTATAGATTTTTCAAAAAATCAGAGATTTCTTCCTAGCCTAGATACAATTATTCCATGAAAATATTTTTAATTGGACTCACATTACTAGCTAATATTACCTTTGGAGCGACCAAAAATGATCCTCACCTCCCTATATCCCACTGTTATCACTGGATTAATGAGGGCAGTAATAAATACCTTAGTTTTAAGTACAATTATGCAAGTGAACACTCTAATGAGCTGACATTCTATACCACCCCAGCATCTTCAAACGGAAGTGTGGCAGGGCCTGGACTCTATTGTGCGAAATCCCCTTCTGGGAGTTATAGTTACGGTGATAGATTAATAAGGGTAGAGCTTGTAGATGATATCGTTCTCTATGATGATAATACGGGTATAACTCACTGTGGTCTAGACGGAGCTAATAGTAATAATTCATCTGATTGTGGGCGCAAAAACTGGGATATAAAGTTTTATAGTGGTGGCGGAATTGGAAATTCTGCTTGGTATGTTATTCAAAATCCAGAGGCCATCAAATCATGGTCATCAAATTCAGATCAACTTATTCAAGATTTAAATACTAGTATCGCTATAAATGATTCATCTTTTGGTAGTCATGCACAACAGGCCATTATGGCGATGAATGAAGAAAGAAAAAGAACTGGAATTAAAGATTTTCACACACAAACTGAGCGCTCATCTATTATAAAAATCATCTTAGAACAACCAGATAAACTAAAATCAATTCCAGCTTTTAATGTTATTTCGAGACTAACAAATGAGAAATCAGAAAAACTGTCTCTCGTTGAGAGAAAAGAGATTTATCTTCGAAGTCTTGATATTGCACTTAAAAGCCATGATACAGATTATAATAGTTATCTAAAACTGATGAGTATAGATGAAGCCTTAGAAGAAACTTTTTATTCTTTTATTCAAAAAAAGATCAACCAATACAATAATTATAATCAGGTTGTTTTTCTTGAGGCATCGATGAAAAATTCATCAACAAGTGCAAATCAATTAAAAAACATGGTCACATCAATTCTAAGTAACAAACAACTCGCGAAAGAGTTAAGCTCAAAGGCAATCATTAAAGACTCAAGAATTAAAGGCTTTGTCGTAAGTGAGCTAAATAATTTAGAAGCGAATGGTTCTTTAGTTGAAGATTTACCTTTAATGGTAAACTTAATTGAACAATTATTTGATACGAAGGAGATTTCAAGAAGAAAACAAAAGCTCTTAACTCACCTTCAATCTGAAAATAATTCTCTCGTAAAAATTAAAATTTCAAATATAGATTTTGGAATTGATCCTAATAAAGATAATAAAAATCTTTGTAAGAGTGCTTTAAAGCTAGTCGGAAAATCTGAAGTTGTGAAGCTTAAATATTTTAAGTCTGAATTCGACTTAGTAAAGATCACTGATGATAATTCTATTAATAATGTTTGTGATACTATAGATAATTTAACGAAGTCACTAATCGCTATTAAAGATAGTGACAAGGAAATATTTAAATATCAAGTCACTGGACGATTTGAGTTAACTCCATATTTTTTCATTGGAGCAAATAGAGATCAAATTACAACTCAGTGCCATGATTATTATAGAAATATTCCAAATCCAGACCAAGTAGATGAAATCTATTGGTCACTTAATGGGTCATCTGAGCACAAATTATATAATAAGAGTGAATACTGGAAAACTAAAAATGCAGTCTGTGGACAAATAGAAAGTGCAATCGCATCATCTGTTCCAACAAGAGCTGAAATCGTTGCTGAACAGAAATATAAAGAGCTTATCACTAAATGGAGTCAGGCACAAAATAACTCAAGTGCAAGTTATAAAGTCACTGGTAAATTTGAACAAATTAAGTATTTTTTCTTTGGTGCTAATAGAGATGAAATCATGTCTCAATGTAATGACTATTATCAATACATTCCAAATCCAGAGCAAATTGATGAAATCTATTGGTCAGTTAATGGATCTTCAGAGCAAAGATTATATAATCAGAGTGAATATTGGAAAACCAAAAATGCAGTCTGTGGACAAATAGAAAATGCAATTACATCGTCGGTTCCAACGAAAGCAGAGATAATTGCTGAACAAAAGTATAATGAACTAGTCTCTAAATGGAGTCGAGCACAAAATAATTCAAAAGCTGCCTATAAAGTCACTGGTAAATTTGAACAAATTAAATATTTTTTCTTTGGAGCTAATAGAGATGAAATCATGTCTCAATGTAATGACTATTATCAATACATTACAAACCCAGCTCAAGTAGATGAAATTTTCTGGTCAGTTAATGGATCATCAGAGCAAAGACTATATAATAAGAGTGAATATTGGAAAACTAAAAATGAAGTCTGTGGACAAATTGAGAATGTTATAAAATCCTCAGTTCCAACTAAAGCAGAAATTGTTGCTGAACAAAAGTATAATGAACTTATCTCTAAATGGAATCAAGATCAGCACAACTCAAAAGTCGCATATAAGATAACTGGTAGATTTGAGCAAACCAAATACTTTTTCTTTGGTGAAAGCCAAGAAGAAATAAGATCTCAATGTGATGAGATTTATCAGTATATTCCAAATCCTGATTCTATTGATGAGATTTACATATCATTAAATGGCTCAAATGAGGCAAAACTTTATAACTCAAGCTCATTTTGGAAAACTCAAAATGAAGTTTGTAATCAAGTTATTAATGCAATTTCAAGTAAAGTCCCATCGAAAAAGCAGATCCAAGAGAAAATTAAGTATAATTTAATTACAAAAAAATGGAGTACTGCTTTTGAGAAATCAAATGCGAAGTACAAAGTATCAGGTAGATTTGATTCATTTGATTTTTACTTTTTCGGCCCTAATAGAAATGATATTATCGATCAGTGTCATATTTATTATGATGAACTTATCAACCAAAATTCTATTAGTACCCTTTATTATGCGATCAATGGTGGAACGGAACAAAGACAATCAAGTGGATATAGAGACCTAGATTCTAAAAATAAATTATGTAGTTTTCTTGATTCGACTCTAAATCCAGGTATTCCAAGTATTGACCAAATTGTTTTAGAGCGCAGAAAAAAAGAAGTCTTTAATGCTTATTTAAAAGAGCTTAAAACAAGCTTTGAACAATCTACCGAATCATATTCAATAGCTGGTAAACTTGGTGATTATGAATATTACTTTACAGGAAATAGCTCTGAAGAAATCGCTCAAAAATGTAGCGAGTTTCAACAGTCTTATCCTGATAGACAAGAAACTCTTTCTTTATCAGTTACTATAAATAAAACTAAAAAGAGAACAGATAGACGTATTAATATATCAGAGTTATGTAGCACTCTAACTGCTGAATCAACAAAAGAGATCCTAACAAAGTTTGAAGTTGAAAAAGATCAATTCATTACAACAGAAAGAGCAAATTTTACGAATGCTCCTCTTCCATTTAATTTCGAGCTCTCAATCAATGGGGAAGCCCTATATTTAAATGTCAATCACAACCAAGAGATAGGACAAAAATGTATAAATGCATCTCGCTACCTTACTAATTTGTCACAACAGAATCAGGTGACTTTTAAAAATGAAAATAATGAGGATGAGGAATTTAATATCGAATTAGAAGATTACACGGTTAATCATTTCTGTACTCAGTTAGAATTCAAACTATTAAGCTTCATTCCGACGAAAGAAATACTTAAAATGAAAGAAGAATGGAATAGATCAACGAAACAATTTAAGTTAAGTGGAGTCTATGGACAGGCCCCATATTATTTTGCAGCTGATTCTGCTAAAGAATTTGGAGATATCTGTGAAGACAACTTCGATATGCTAAAAGACTTAAACCAAGATACAAAAGTAGAGATCTTCAAATGGAAGGTTGAAGGAGCGACAACAACTTATACTGTTTCTAGCTCATCAACACTTAGATCGAGAAGATCTCTTTGTAGAATTTTTGAGAGGAATTTGAAAAAGCAGTTGTGATAATAATTAAAGAATAAAATACATCCCAATCAAAAACGTTATAAAGGCCATAACAAGATACCTACTTGGAAGCTTTCTCTCCCAGATTGCTTCCAAAAGAGATGCAAAGATCACACTTGTAATCGCAATCCCGGATATAGTTGCAAGGTGTGCTGTTTTAATGGCTTCGAGATAAAATGCTAGTGATAAAAATGTTCCAAAAAATGATCCAATGATCACAAAGAGCCTTGATTTATTTTTTAAAGTTTTAAAGTTACTCACAAAATGAATAGGTCTATAAAAACTAATCAGCCAATAAGCAACAAGAGCTCCAATACAACGATAAAAATTACCTTCAAAGCCTGTTAAATTTGAATTCATATCAAAGGCATAGCGAGTAATTATAATTCCAACTCCATCTATAAGCATTCCAATACAGGCCAAAACTAAACCTTGAATCTCCCACTTGCCACTTTTTTTAAATGATTCGTATGAGAAAATGACAAGACAGATAATAAAGAAAAGAATTCCAATAAGTTTATTATTTTGAATGCCTTGAGCGAGAACCATAAAAGAAATTAGCCCCACAACAATTGGTTGGAAGCCAAATAAAAGCATTGTCCTGCCAGGACCTATAATAGAGAAGGCCTTTAAAAGGAATATATCACCAATACCAAGTGCAATAAAACCTGAGACAAAAAAGATAAGAAAATTATTAAAAGAAATTTCGTGAAAGCCACTTGTTATTAATACGGTTATTAAGAAAAAAAGAATAGCAACACTCGCCTTAAAGGTATTCATCCAAATAGATGAAATTTTCCTCGCGTAATGAGTAAAAAACATTGTCCCAATGGCAAATGATAGGTTCGCACACAGGGCGTAGACGATATAGTCTTTCATGATAGATTTTTCCTATTAAAAAGTCCTTGCATAATAGGCTATTATTTTATAAAAATCTACTATGACTTTAACACAATTAGAATATATTTTGGCCGTGGATAAACTTCATCACTTTGGAAAAGCTGCGGAATCATGTTTTGTAACGCAACCGACTCTGAGTATGCAAATTCAAAAGCTAGAAGATGAATTACAAGTCATTATTTTTGATCGCTCTAAAAATCCTATTCAGACAACATCTGAGGGTAGCGCAATTATTGCGCAAGCTCATAAAATTATCAAAGAACAAAAGCGATTATTTTCAATTATTGAAGAGAGTAAAGAAGAGCTTACTGGTGAATTTAAACTTGCAGTTATTCCCACTCTAACACCATTTTTGATTCCTTTATTTATTCAAAATTTTGTAAAAAAATATCCAAAAGTAAAACTTCAACTTGAAGAAGCGACAACAGATGAAATTATCAAGATGATAAAAAAAGATGAAATTGATGCTGCTCTTCTAGCTACCCCCCTTAACGAATCACAAATTGAAGAGAAGCTTCTCTACTACGAGCCATTTTACTTATTTCTTCATAATAAACATCCTTTTCTAAAAAAAGATAAAATCAAAGAAGATGAACTTGATATAAATGATATCTGGCTTTTAAATAAGGGTAACTGCTTTAGAGAACAAGTTCTCAATATTTGTGCTCAGAAAAAAGGAACATCTCAATTAGAGAATATTAATTTTGAGAGTGGTAATTTTGAAACTCTTAAAAATATGGTCCTTAAAGGTTTTGGTTATACGATTTTGCCGCATATGGCGGTAAATGATTTGTCGGCCACTCATAAAAAACTTGTTCGTTCATTTAAAGCTCCTGTTCCTACAAGAGAAATATCACTTGTTTTTAGCAAAGATTGCCTCAAGCGCAAAATCGTAGATGCACTTGAAGAGGAAATCCTTCTTGATATACCTGACGAGTTAAGAGAGATTGATAAAAAAGATCTTCAAGTTATTGAATTTACGATATAACCAGAACGCGAGTCATCATTTTTTTCATATTTTTTTAGCTTTTATCATAGAGTAAATCTATTAAGATAATAGAGATTTTCAATTGTATTTTAATGTCTTTTTAACTGATAATGACAACAAGAAAATTACCAACTCTTATACTTTAAGGAGATAAATTATGAGTTCATTAGTAACAAAACAAGCACCAGATTTTAAAGCAACTGCAGTAATGGCAGACGGTTCATTCAAAGAAATTTCTCTAGCAGATTATAAAGGACAACATGTTCTTCTTTATTTTTATCCACTAGATTTTACATTTGTTTGTCCATCTGAAATTCTTGCTTTTAACAGCAAAGTTGCTGAATTCAAGGAAAGAGGAGTTCAATTATTAGGTTGTTCAATCGATTCTCACTTTTCTCACTTTGCTTGGAGAAACACTCCAGTTGAAAAAGGTGGAATTGGTGAAATCTCTTATCCACTAATCGCTGATGTAACAAAAAACATCGCTAGAGATTATGGAATTCTTTTCAATGATTCAATCGCTCTAAGAGGATTATTCTTAATCGATAAAGAAGGAAAAGTTAGACATTCAACAATCAATGACCTTCCACTTGGAAGAAATGTTGAAGAAGCTCTAAGAGTTATCGATGCACTTCAGTATACAGAAGAGCATGGTGAAGTATGTCCAGCTAACTGGAAAAAAGGTGAAGAAGCAATGAAGCCTACATCTGATGGTGTTGCATCTTACCTAGCAAAACACGCTAAATAATTTCTCCCATGAAATTTTAGTTATAAAAGCCCTCACTTAATTGTGGGGGTTTTTTATTTTCAAGACTTAATATTTAACATAGAATTTTTTATGGCCACAATTTTCTCTCATGCAATTGCAGCAGGAACACTTTATAAACTATCAACATTTTCAAAAAGAAAAATATTATTCTTTTGTCTATTAGGAAGTCTTATTCCAGATTTTGATGTCATAGGATTCAAATTAGGTATTCAATATGGAGATATGCTTGGACACAGAGGTTTTTCTCACTCAATTATTTTTGCCATTATATATGCCCTAGCTGTTATATTTCTTTTCTTTAGAAAAGATTTTTCAATAAATAAAGGCAAATTATTTATGCTCTTTTTTATATCTATTATGTCTCATAATTTACTTGATATGCTCACAAATGGTGGTCTCGGTGTCGGACTCTTTATTCCATTTACGAGTGAGAGATATTTTTTTCCCTATACACCTATCGAAGTCTCCCCGATTGGGAAAAACTTTTTCTCTGGGCGAGGTATGGCGGTTCTATTGAATGAACTCTATTTAGTGATATTACCGTGTCTTGCTTTAATCATTTGTAAAATGCTTATTTTAAGGAATAAAAAAAGGGAGAACTAGTCTCCCCCGCACTTATTTAGCTTTTTGCTTTTTCTTTCTTTTTTTCTAAATCACATGATTTTGATTTACATTCTTTTTTCATATCACATGCACCATCTTTGCACTCAGACTTATCAGCCTTTTTTGCACAGCAATCTTTTTTACCATGGTGTCCACTAAAGTGAGAACAACTTGTAAAAATCATAAAACTCATTACTAATAAAGCACTTGTTAAAAATTTCATTTCTATCCCTTTTGTTACGTACCTAATTATTATCGTCAGGAGACCCATTCAAATCAAGGATAAATATGTCAATTTAATGTCAATTATTTTAAATCGTACCAGTTCGTTGCCGATGCCATATCAACTTTTAATGGAATAATTAACTCAACTACTCCCTCCATTTGAGATTTAATAAGTTTTTGCATAATTTCAATTTCATTTTCAGGAACATCAAAAATAAGTTCATCGTGAACCTGTAGTATCATTTTAGAGTTCAGATTTTTTTCTTTTAATTCTTTATCAATATTAATCATGGCCTTCTTAATAATATCAGCAGCAGTTCCTTGAATTGGACTGTTGATTGCCATTCTCTCCGCCATTGATTTCATTTGTCTATTGGTTGAATTAATATCAGCAATATATCGTTTTCTTCCAAACATAGTTTCAGAATATCCTGTTTTCTCACACAGCTCTTTTAACTCATCTAAATAGGATTTCACTCTATGAAACCTTGTGAAATAATTTGTGATATAGGTTTTTGCATCTCGCTGAGAGATACCAAGCATTTGAGATAATCCAAATGATGATTGCCCATACATAAGACCAAAGTTGATCGCTTTTGCATAACTTCTCTGCTCTTTGGTAACTTTTTCTAATTCGATTTCAAATATCTCACTGGCCGTTTGGATATGTATATCTAGGTCTTTCTTAAAGGCCTCTACCATCACTTCATCTTCAGAAAAATGAGCAAGAAGTCTCAGCTCAACTTGAGAGTAATCGGCACCAATGAGAACATTGCCATCACTTGCTCTAAAGCCTTTACGAAGCTTTCTTCCATTATCAGTTCTTATAGGTATATTCTGTAAATTCGGCTTATCAGAAGATAGTCTTCCAGTCTGTGCTACATGCTGGTTAAAGTGAGTATGAAGTTTTTGATCTTCATGCACAAGTTCAGGAAGAGTTTTTACATAGGTAGAATTTAGTTTTTCAATCTCTCTATACTTTAAGATAAGTTCAGGGATCTCACTCTCCCCCATAGCGGCAAGGGCCTCAAGAACAGATGAATCCGTTGACGCTCCAGTTTTTGTTTTTTTAATTATTGGAAGGGATAAGTCTTCAAAAAGTAACTGTCCAACTTGTTTAGGAGATTTTAAATTTACCTCTTTTCCACAAATCTCAAATACTTTTTGATTGATATCCTCCGTAATTTTTGTAAACTCTTTTTCTAGTTCTCCATAATAACTTGTATCAAGATGAACACCATGCCACTCCATTTCAGATAATATAGGCATTAGGGGCTCATCTAAATCTTCTAAAATCGACTTTGTTTCATTCTCTTTTAGTTTTTTACTAAGCCATGGATAAATGCGAATACCAGCATATAATCTTTTTGCAAATCCAAATTCAAAGTTTTTTAAACTTGCAATATCTTCTAAGTTCTCTTTTCTTAAATCTTTTATTAAGGGAACATTTTCTGAGACAAATTCCATCGCCATTGTTTGAAGATTATGTTTCTTTTCAGGATCATACACAAAATGAGCTTGCGTTAAATCATGGACTTGAATTTTATTTTTCATCTTATTTTTTAATAAACAAAAATAAGCAACTTTAACATTTGTCATACATATCAATAAGTCTTCTATACTTAAAAGACTCACCATAAATTTTTCAAAATTATAATCACTTGAATAAAGAATATGGTTTTTTGTTCCAGTACTCACACCATAAGCAATAGGATCAAGTCGATGATAATCATCATGACTAAAAAAAGCTTCAAAGTAAATTTGATCTTCAGTTGAAATTAATTGAAGAAGTTTTTCATACTTTTTCTCATCTTTAATGACTTCATAATCAATATTTGATTTAGGTGCAGTCGCATTTATTGAGTTTCCAGCACCCGCTGAAATCTTAGACCTAATTGTTTTAAAATTTAATTCATCTAAATATTCAAGAAAACCATCATGTCCTTCCATTGTATATTTTAGATCATCAGCAGTTAAACCTAAATCAAGATCAGTTATTATTGTCACAAGTTCTCTTGAAAGGTATGCATCTTGTCCATTTGCTTCAAGAGCTGTTTTTGCTCTTTTATTAGCAATCTTATCAATATTTTTCATAACTTCATCAAGAGTAATGTACTCTGCCAAAAGTTTCTCAGCCCCTTTTGGTCCTATTCCACGTACCCCAGGAATATTATCTGATGAATCTCCAATTAGTGATAAATAGTCGACAATTTGCTCAGGATAAACTCCCATTTTTTCTAGCACTTCTTCTCTTCCATAAATTTTATCTTTCATCGTATCAAGCATCTTGATTGGGCCACCAACAAATTGCATAAGATCTTTATCACCGGAAGCAATAAATATTTCATCAAAATCATTTCTAAATTGAGTAACGATCGCACCAATAACATCATCGGCTTCATAGTTAGCCATAGCTTTATTGGGTATCTCCATTTTTTGAAGAAGTGTTTCAATTATTTCAAACTGGGGAATTAAATCTTCTGGAGGTGCTCCGCGATTAGCTTTATAAAGTTCATATTTTTCATTTCTAAAAGATCCACCTTTTGTATCTCTCGCTAGAATCACATGAGTTGGATTATAATTTTGTAATAACTTCATCAGCATTGTTAATACACCATAAACAGCATTAACGGGAACACCCTTAGGGGACGTCATAGGTCTTATGGCATAAAAGGCTCTGAATATAAAACTACTAATATCAACAACGATAAGTTTTTTCATCTTGATCTCCATGGAATTGAAGCAACAAGATAGCATAAAAATATAATTATGAAATGTATTTGCGCTGTATTAAATGGATTGTTTATTGGCCGTCGACATATTTTTATTATTTGAAAACCACGACTGATGATTTTTTCTTATATCCACCCTATTTGGATCATTTCCACAAACTGTCGTATCGGCCATAACATCTCCCAGCCTATGTCCTGAGTCTAATTTGAATAAGAGATAAAGCTCAAGAATGATCAGTGGAACTAATAATAAAATACAAAATAATATTCCCCATGGAGGAATAATGGCAAAACTTAAGGGAATAATAATAGGTAAATTTCTTATGACAGATTGCTTAGCACTACAGGGCTTTCCATCTTCTAAAGAGATTACAGAGAAGCCTATTATTTTTTTTCCAACAGATTGGCCACCATACAGTGAGTCTGCAAAAGAGATATAGAGAAGCCCTATCAAGAGGCTGAAAGGATAAAGTAGTATTGAAATAATGAGCACAATAAACAGATCAATCGCTTTAGCGATCACTCGACTAAGTGTTGCCGTTCTTATGCTTGATTTTAACAAATATTTTCTATCCATCTAATCATTGTACCCAATAGTTAAATATCTATAAATAGGTAATTTCGCTCAACACAGCGCAAAAAAGCTAAATATTCTCTCGCCCACCCTTGCCAACTGTGATAAAAGTATTAAGTTATAATAAAGGGAGTTTTTATGGGTAATCTTGTAAATGTAAATAAAGACAGCTTCGAAGCAGAAGTAATTAAATCAGATAAACCAGTAATCGTAGATTTTTGGGCTGAGTGGTGTGGACCGTGTAAGGCCCTTGCTCCTATTCTTGATGAAATTTCAAATGAAGTGACAAACGCTAAGGTTGTTAAAGTTAATGTTGATGAGTCAGGAGACCTTGCTCAACAATATGGTATCAGAGGTATTCCTACTCTAATCTTTTTTAAAGATGGAGAAGTTAAATCAACTCTAGTTGGTAACCAACCTAAAGCAGAAATTTTAAAAAATATTAACGATTTAGTTTAGAAAATTAATGGCCATGAATCATTCATGGCCTTATCATATCCTTATGAATTCACAATATATTTTAAATGCTCTTGAGTCCTCGCAATTTACTTTAAATAAGTTTATTGCAGACAACCAAAATCTTGTTCTTATTGATAAATCAGTAAAACAATTTGTCACTACTATTAAAGATGATGGAAGAATAATGGCCTGTGGAAACGGTGGCTCAATGTGTGATTCCATGCACTTTGTAGAAGAACTAACTGGAAGATACAGAAAAGATAGAGATCCTATTTGTGCCATATCTATGGGTGATCCAGGACATATTACTTGTGTTGCAAATGACTATGGTTATGACTTTATTTTTTCCAGACACGTTCAAGCGTGGGGAAGAAAGGGCGATACTCTTCTTGCAATCTCTACGAGTGGAAATTCAAAAAATGTAATTAAAGCTGTTGAGATGGCAAAGTCTAAGGATATGAAAGTTATAGGACTTCTTGGAAAAGATGGTGGCCTATTAAAAGACATGGTCGATGTACCAATTATTGTTGATTGTCCAATCACAGATCGAATTCAAGAAATTCACATTAAACTTATTCATATCTTTATTGAAGGTATCGAGCGAGCTCTCTACCCAGATCACTATACAGAAGCTTGACAAAAACACTCTCCCAAATAATCTAAATTATCGTAAATAGGCAATATTTGTCTGTTACCTATTGAAATAATAATAGCTTACAATATGTAGATATTAGTAAATTTTTACTTTTCAACAGGAGTAGACATGGAAGGTACGAGTGTAAGTATGTTAAACCAATTAGCCGGCTTTATTCAAAGTGGTGGCGTTTTTATGGGAGTTATCCTCGTCGTATGGGGAATAGGGATGGCAATTGCGATTGAGAGGTTTAGAAAACTTTCTAAAACTTTTGATGTTGATGGACCATCATTTATGAATGAAATTCAAAGGTATGTTTTATCAAATGATATTCAAGGTGCAATCAGAGTTTGTTCTGGAACAACGGCAGCATTACCAAGAGTTTTAAAGAACGGATTAAAAAGAGCAAATCAAGGTGTGGATCAAATTCAAAATGCCCTTGATGCAACAGCTCTAGAAGTTGTTCCAAAAGTAGAGATGAGATTAGGATACTTACAGCTCGTTGCAAATATCTTAACTCTTTTGGATTACTTGGAACGATTCAAGGATTAATGAGCTCATTTGCGGCCCTAGATAGTATTGATCCTGCTCAAAAAGCAGAGTTCTTATCAAAAGGTATTTCAACTGCAATGAACACAACATTTTTAGGCTTAATTACGGCCATTTCAATTATGGTTATTCATGCATTCCTTTCAAGTAAATCAGAAAAAATCATCAATGAGATTGATGAATTTAGTGTAAAGCTTCTTGATCTTTTAGGAACTAAAGAAAGTATTGATAATTAATAGGAAATAAAATGGCTTATAAAACTCCTACGAGTAGGAAAACAAATAAGAAACAAGAGAGAATAAATCTAATTCCAATATTAGATGCGGTCTTTATTTTTATCTTTTTTCTACTCATGTCTACTCAGTTTGTTAAAATATTTGAAATTGGAAGTGACGTCCCGATTGTATCGAACGAGCCACCTCCAAAAATGGATAAAAAACCACTCGCACTTACTGTCACAATTAAGTCGAGTGGATTTGAAATCGCGACAGGACTTCCCTCGAGAACGATTCAGAGAATTGCAAAGAACTCAGAGGGACAATACAACCTCGATGCACTTCATGCATTTCTAGTTGATCTAAAAAAGAAAAACATGGATGAAAAAGCGATTATACTTGAGCCCATAGTAGATCTTGATTACGAAGAAATTATTAAAATTATGGATAGTGTACGAAAAGTCAGTAATACAGATGATGTTTTATACAAAAAAGACAAAGACGGAGTGGATGTCATTGTTAAAGAATTATTTAGCCAAATTATATTTGGTAATTTAATGAACTAATAGGAATTTTATGTCACGTGCTAGATCAATAAGAAGTAGAAAGAGAAGAGATAAAAAAGAGCCGATTGATATCGACATCACTTCTCTCTTAGATATTTTAGTTATCTTACTTGTATTTTTACTTAGATCATACAACTCTTCAGGAGTGACTCTCACAATCCCAAAAGGAATTGAGCTTCCGAAGTCAAAATCAGCCTCGATCAACACTGCAGGTATCATGATTCAGGCATCTAAAGATAAAATTTGGGTGGATACGGAAACTGTTCTTGATATTGAAAATCCTCCAGCAAAAATTTACGATGAAGGTGGAAGAAGAATTATTTCCCTTTATAATGAGCTGATTAAAAAGAAAGAAAAAATTAAGGCAATGGAGAAACAAGCACCTGTTGAGAAATTCTCAGGGATTGCAAATTTAATCATTGATAAATCCTTAAAGTATTCTTATGTCAAAAAGATTATGTACACTTGTGCTGCTGCAGGATTCAAAGAATATAAATTTGTCGTAATGGGTGAAGAACAATTCTAAGAGGCAAAGTATTCAGATAAGTAATGAATACCTACAATCATAGAAATTAAAAAAGAATAAAAAACAATAAGCTTTCGCATGATAAAGTCCCCTACTCTTCGCCCCAAGACTATAAATTAACAATTTAATTTTAGAAAAACAATTAGTGCATATTGGCACCAATCTAAGGGCATAATAAATGTAAGATTTTAGTTATATTGACTTGTAATCGATTGAGAATCGAACTAATTGTTCATCTTTTAATTGTAATCCTTGAAAATTCATTCTCTTATATTCCTGAGTTAAGCACATGGAAAGATCTTTTGGTAATGCTTTTGAACCGAGAGGTGAGATTTGGACATAACTTACATCTCCATTTTTTCTAACAACTAATTGATTACATGTTGAGATATGTTGCTTCTTATTTGTTTCAAATTTTAAGTAATTGATAAAACAAAAAGATAGGTCTTGAGATTTTTGTTTGGCCGCACTAACAAGAATTCTGGAATCAACACCCCTATCAGGACTAGAACAAGCTGAGTGATCAATAGTACCCTGAGGAGTATGATCACCCTTATTTTTATTTATTGGCTTTATGGCACAACTACAAAGAGTTATCGCCATAAAAAATAAACTACAGCCTCTTCGGTAAGAAGTTAAATGGTTGTTTAACATCTACAGTCCCTCCGCCCATTGGCTGTGGAAATTTAATCCCTCTAAGAACATTAATAACACATCCTTTAACAGAGCCTGGTAATCTTGTTTGTCCATCAACTCCTGCACGAGAAACATGTCCTGAGGCTCCAATGGTAAACACTAATTTGATTGTTCCAGATACGTCTGAACCTGATCTAGTATCTAATTCTTTTTGGTAACATGATCTAAAGAATGGAATATTATCTCTTAAAATTCTTCTAATAACATCAGGGTCCATTGAACCAAGAACAATTGTCTCGGAAGGAATTCCTGCTGTATAAACACCAGATTTTGCTGATAGTCCCTCTGTTCCCTTAGACTCAGCTAATTTACCGATCGTTGAACCTGTTAAACTACCAATCTGAGTGCCTGAACTCGCTTTTTGAATATTTGTTGCAACTCCGCCAGAGATACTTGCATTAGAAATTGAATCAGAAGAGCTTGCAGCTGTTTTCGCTCCTGTGAGTCCTCCACTTTTTGCCATTAAATTACTCACAGAACTTTTAAAGTCAAAAGACTTATACACATCAAGGTGACCTTGCGTTTTTGCTGCAGTATTTGATCGTCTAGCTTGGTTTGGTTTATTATTACTATTGGCTTTACTTGCAGCAGCTGTTTTCGTTGGTGGATTATTAGATTTTTTTATCGGATCTTTTGCGATCTTAACCTTTTGCGTTTTTTCTGCTTTTGTGGCCCCTGGATTTGGTGTTCTCACATTGGATTTACTATTTGATTTTTGAGAAGTCGCCTGAGTCTTTTTCGGCTCCGACTTTTCTACAACTTCTTTTTTCGGAGCTGTTTGTTTTTCAACAGGTTTCTTCTCCGTACTTTCTACAGTTCTATTTTTATTAATGACTAATTTTTGTTTATATAGAATCGTAGCAATTCTTTCTGGATCTTTTTCATCCTCAAGTTTCTCATCAACCTCAAGAAAGTTAATCCCCACAAAGAAAAGGGTGATAAATAAGAAAATATAAATTAAATACTTCCATAACTCTTTATCTCTTCTAAAAAAAGGTGCTGCTTTAACAATCGGTGGAGATGAAACCTTTCTTATATAAATTTCTAAATCCCCATTGATAAGTTTTACAATATCATTATCTTGAAGATTAACAGTACCTGTATTTTTCTCAACTACTTCCTTATCCGTTAAATGTAGTAATTTATAATTATGTAATTGCGATATAACACAATTACCTTTTTGAACTTCAATAAAAGGAACACTTTCAGACTTCGCTAAATAAGGAAATTCTATTTCCGTATTTTTATTCTTCAAGCCTGCAATTTTATAAACGCCATTTTTCTCAGGAAGATAATCAACAGAGTATACTTTATCACTATGAAGAATAATCACTTCAAAAGCTTGTTTATTTAATTCGTACTTAAAAATAGGATACAGCTCGGCCGTATCCTCAAAAATATATTCTGAGTAATCAGATTTCGGATCCATTGCCAAAGGGTAAACAATATATGGTAAATCATCTTCTTTTACTTCTGTAGGTGTTTGCTCTGGAAGACTAATATTTTTTGGAGGTGTACTTTGTTGTAAGCTTGATTGTCCTGATATTGGATCGAGAGAATCAAGAACAGGAGGAAGATCAGGGTTTTGACCATAAATTTGTAATTTAAACTCAATATTTCCAAAGGATACGCTTTGACCGACTAAAACTTCCTGAGTCACTATTTTTTTACCATCAACAAATGATCCATTTTTGGAATTCATATCGAAGACTTTAATAATATTAGGAGTGACTTCAATGACTGCATGAACAGATGATATGACTTGAGTAGGAATGATAATATCACAACTCTCTGTTCGTCCTACTAAATATCTACCAGGTCCCAGGACTGTTGATGTAAATCCATGTACAGACTTAAATGGCACTAAGCAAAATAACTTTTGAGTTTTACTCTTTTCCAATTCCACTTTAACTTCCTTTTAAAGTATTTTATCAATTGATGATTTTAATTCTCTATTAAAATTTTTACGTTCTGGTATTTTATTTTTAAATTTATTTTTAAATCTTGGACCAATTGATAAATCCCCAGGAGAAGAAGTATTTCCTTCAACTTCTAAAGCATCTAAGTCAAAACGTTCATATTTTTTATATTTATAATCTATTTTTGCTGCTGTTTTTGCCAATAACGATAGAGGCAGAGCAAGTATTAATATTAAAAATATTTTCATATTTTTGCTCCTAATATTTTTCCAATCTTGAGATAATACTCGTATTGTTTATGGTTTTTTTCAATTTCAACATCTTCAAATAAATCAATAGCCTTCTCTTTATTTCCAGCTTGATAGATTGCTAATGAATAGTTTATGCCAAACTGAGGAAATTCTAAGAATTTACGAGGAATTTTAGAGAAGTATTCATTCGCTTTATTTAAATCATTTTTCATTAAATAGGCGGTGCCTAGCATATTCATCAAATCGACATCATTTTTTGAAATTCTAATTAAGACTAAGAGTTCATCAATAGCATTATCCATTAATGAGTTATTGAGATATAAATTTGCTAAATTAAACCGAGGTGTTTTACTAAAATCCTTGGCTTTTTTTGCTTTTTCAAAAGCAATAAGAGCACGAGAGTAATCATTTTCGTAAATATACATGATTCCTAAATTATTTAATGCAGGTGCATAGTTACTATCAATTGATAGTGCTTTATTGTAAAATAGTAGAGACTTTCTTCTCTCCCCTTTTAGAAGATAGCATGTTCCTACTTGATTCCAAAAGATTGGATTCTTTACATATTCTCTGTTTGAATTCTTAACTAATGTAAAGGCATCATCATACTTTTTTTCATAACAAAGCCTTCCAATTTCACCAATCGTTCCAGTAAGCTTGATATCACCATCATATTTATAGACTCTATCAATACTCTCTTCATTCAGAACTTCTGCATATTCATTTTTCGTACCAGATAAGACATCATCTTTTTTATGATAAACAACTTGTTTTACTTTTCTAAAATCACTATTTTCAATATTACCAATATCAATACTTTTTTGTTTTTTAGTATTTGATGCACAGCCAATGAAAAACAACGCAATAATTAAAAATTTCATTAGTTCCCACTCCTATCCATTAAATAATAACGAGCACTATCATCATACTCAACCTCAACTTTATTAGGTTGAAAGTAACCATTAACATCCGATAGAATTTTATTATTATGAATCGCTTTAACGGCTTCAGCATAATACTGTTTAGAAGCAGCATTAATTTGATCTCCAACGTTATTAAAATCTTTCTTAAATTGTTTAATATATTCAGGAGATTTTCCAGCAGGCTCAAACTTATAAATATCATCTGCAACTTCTTTATAAATTTCATTTAACAATTTGTAGGAATATGCAATCCCTCGCCCCGAACCAACACTTTGTACATCATTGGCTTGCTCTGTAATTTTAGTTAATTGTGAGAGTTTTTCTTTTTGACGTATCGCAAAGACTTTCTCAGGAAATGCAAATTCAATTGATCTGATGCTCGAAGCTGTGGCATTCATTTTTTCAATTAAGCTATCAGCAAAATAATCTAAGCTTGAAAGAGTTATTGATTCTCTATTTTTCTTTGCACTATAATATAATTTCCAAGCAATAGCTGAGAGTTGTTTAACTTTTTCTGAGTTTTTATACCTCTCATTGATTTCAATATACAGTATAAACTCATCAATTATTTTATGAGAAAGAGATTTTACTGATGATAACTTATAAAGGTATTTCTCAAAGTTTTGCCAATCCTTTTTCATTCCATATTCTTTTAAAATTTCATACTCAATTTCTGAAATTAAATCTCTAGATATTTTACAGGCGCTGCCTTTATTAATTAATCTTTGAGTTGAAGTTATGTCCCTATTTGCTAAATAGATAAAGGCTGCATTTTTAAAAGCAATTTGTTTTTTCTTAGTTTTTACTTTACAAATTTTATCAAAAAACTCTTCTGCAAGTTTTGCAGACATATCAAATTCTAAACTAGAAAATAGAAAATTAGAGATTGATACAAATGCTGATGAAAATTTATAAACATCTTTAACACCCATTTCATTAATTGAGGACATAGACCATTTATAGGCATTGTCTGTATCACCTAGTTCAAAATAAAGTGCCGCTAAGTTGTATTTAGCATTGATTTTTGAGCGCTTTGTACTGTATTTATCTTCAAGAATTTGATGATAGCCAATTAGCGCAACTTTCTTATTTCCTTTTGATAAATTCGTTTGAACATCTTCAATTTGCATTGTTGTTAGTAATTCTTGTAATTTAATTTTGTATTTATTACTTACAAAATACTTTCCAGCATCAATCTGAGCGATCCAAACACGAATCTCTTTATCATCTTTCTCTTTTCTTTTCTGATCCATGAGTTTTGCAATCATGGCCTCTTGAACAATATCTTTTGGATAGTATTTTACAAATGTATTTAGAGTTCTCTTTGCTTTTTCGTATTCATTAATAGACATATAGCTTGTAAAAAGTCTCTGATAGATATCTTTAGCTGATTTGTCATTAGGCCAATTTGCTATATATTTTTCAAAGACATAAATATTCTGCTTTAAATCATCTTTTCTATTTAGTGAAAGAATGGCCAACATTCCTTCCATAGATTTCATTTTAAACTTTGGTGCTTTATTATTTTCTGAGTATTCAAATGTCTCACGATAATAGACATAGGCATCACTATTTAATTTACATGCAAAAGCTGTTTCGGCCTTAAGATATAAATATTCATCTGTTTTACTTGGTTCAAGTACACTTAAATAGCCAAAATAAATAATGGCCTGTCTTGCTTTTGCTTCTCTTGTTTTTCTTAGCTTTACATAGGTGTTACTTACAACTTGTTTTTGCAGTATTGCTGCGACCTTAGCAAATTGGTACTTTAGAGTTGTAAGTTGATCAGAGTTAATTTTTTTCTCTAAAAACTTTCTATAAAGATCAGCGGAAACTTTTTGATGACTACTATATTTTCCAAATTTTTCATAAAGTACAAGAAGCTCGATTTTAATGCTAATCTCTTTTTTCTCATCTTTTTCAAATTTCAACGCTTGCTGAAGGACTCCTTCAGCTCTTGTATATTGTCCTTGTTCATTTAGGTTATTTGCAATTTTAAGTAAATGATCTGTAAAATCAATCTTAAGATTTTTATAAAACTTTATCCCCTCATCAATTCGACCTGAAGTTGCATAAAAAAGTCCTATATCACGCTCAACTTGGTCACTCATATCAATAAAGCGTTTATCTCTAGATTTTGCATAAACTTCTTGAAGTTTACTTATGGCCGGGCCATATCTATTTTCACGAAAATAACTCCAAGCAAGATTAAATGCATCTTTTGTCCACCACTTATCTGTATGCTGACTTAGAGCACTCTCATATAAGGGGATGGCTTTACGATAATTTTTTTCATTATAGTAAACTTCTGCAAGTGAGATTTGAGCCTTAACTTTTGTTTTTGAATCCCCTGACTTTCGACTTGCGAGGGCAAGATATTTTGATGCGACTTTGGCATTATTGGCCTCCTTCGCGTTAAAACCTAAAATATAATAAACTTCACCTAGACGTTTATAATTTTTGTATTTTTTTGTAATTCTAATACCAATATTATTTGCTTCTCTATAATACTTATTCGATTGACTAAAAAATTTAGCTTTATTGACTCTTGATCTTTTTTTCGTCGGTATTTTTAAATAATCTTGGTTTTCTTTTTCCCGATATAATCTTGCTTTCTCTAAATTAAGTTCAGCTATCTGCAATTGAAGATCTGGGTTTAATCCTCGCGCTTGTTTATCAAGTTTTTGAACTTCAATAAGCTCTTCAGAAATAATTTTTAAAATTTCATCTCTTCTTTTATCAATCTCAGAGCTCATAACAATTGAGCTATTGAGGATTAAAAATATCATTATTATAAATTTATTCATTTACTACTCCGCCTAACACTCTGATCTGAGAGCAAAAACGTAATCTCCAAGTTCATCGGCCCAAAACTCACCGTTAAAATCCCAGAAGTACTGTTTATCATTTCTCTTAATATATTGAATACTACCTCGTGTTCTCGTATCTTTCTCAAATGAATAGAGTTTTGCTTTTCTTTGTGCAAGCACTTCAAGTTTGATATAGCTCATTCCTTCAAGCCCTTTATAGATTTGTACATAATAAGAAACAAGTTTACTTCTGATATAACCACCAAAAATCTGTTTTTGTGATCTAATTGCTTCTTGTAAATTGAGTAATAATCGTCTTTTCATTGTTGTATTACGTTTACTTTTTACTAACTCATACTCTTTTAAAATATTTTGATATTGATCTTTCATATCAATATAAACTTGTTCTTTTTCAACACTTTTAAACATTTCTTTTAGTAATTTTGTTGGAGCCTCACCTTTTGATTCATACCTTGAAACCAGATCATAATAATAAGAAAGGTTACGATTGTATTTTTTTAGATATAATCTTAGAGAGCGAGCCTCCTCTAAGTATCTATCATAAAAAGTATTACTAATTTCTTTTGCATCATTATAGAGACATAGTTTCAGATAAGTTAGAGCTGTTAAAACATCCACTTCCGGATTAAAAATATGGCTTAGTACGGGAGCTTTATAGGTTACTAGTTTTCCAAGTGTCCTGTTATAGTCATTTTTATAATAACTATTCCAGGCCTCTTCAAATAAAATTTCTGGCCATACCTGGGAGTTTTTTGGAATATCTAAATAAAGAAGCTCTGTTTGATTATATTCTTTTGCAGCAAACTTAGATCTTGCGACACCTAATATACAGTAATCTCTATTTAATTTAAGACCATTTTCAATTTTAGTAGATGATAATCTCTCCTTTGAAGAGCTTTCACATTCTCTAAATTCTACAATCGCCTTTGCATAGTCCTTATTGATAGATGAAATTACACCCTGCATGTTTTTTGCGAATGGATATAAGTAATGAACTGACTTGATTGCGCTCAACTCTCTACTTGCTTGATCATATTTTTCATCTCGCATATATTTTTTTGCTAAAATATATCTCACACTAGCGGCTTTTGATTGATCTAGATAAGAATAAGGTAAACTTTCAAATTGTTTTATTCCCACAACACGAATCATTTCAGTTAAAGACTCATCTAGCTGGGAGTTAAAACTACCATTCCTAGACATATAATCTTTCATTAAGGGCAGTGCTGAAAAGTATAATTTTTCGCCAACAAGATTGATGATATTCGATCTTTGATTTTTTGTTTTTAGATCAAAGTTTTTTTCAAGTCTATCCCAAGATGCAAATGCATTACCAGTAATGAATAAAGTAATTAATATACTATTGAACTTCATATTCATCCTTATGCTTAAAAAGTGTAATTAATTCCAACATTAAAATTATAATAATGATGCCATCTTTTTTCTGTATCAGTTTCACCATTAATCGCAGCATCAGCATTTAGATGATTTGCTCGAAGATCAATCCTTGAACTCCATGATGGAGTTATATAAATTCTTATTGCAGTCATCCAAGCAATCCCAGAGTTTGATTCATTTGTTAAATCACTTGAATCACTTCCCCCTGAAAACTCTTTTCGATTATCAAGTGTTGTCATTGTTGATGCTCCAAAACCAAACATCCAATCGTAGTAAAAAACTTTATTAAAAGTATTTATTTTTGAGTAAAACGGAGACCATACAAGCATTGCACTCATCGCCGTATCAATTTTTCTAAAGAAGGCAACAGATGCTCCTTGGGCCTTAACTGAATCATGTGTTTTATTAGTTACACCTTGAGCCTTTGTATAAGAAAATTCGACTCCCCAGTCTTCTGAGAAAAATAAACCTCCGACAGCATTAACTTCTGTACTATCAATAAAAGCACCTGAAATAGACTTTCCAAGAGTTCCGCCGATATAGACTTTTCCACTCTTTCTAAATTTTCTATTTTGTAGAACATAAACTTCTTTATCTTTATCAAGCCATGAAAAATCATACATAGAATCTTCAGCCGCGAAAACGAAAGTTGATAGTGAAATAATAATTATGGATAAAATACGTTTCATAACCTTCCCTGGTCTAATAATTTTACGAACTTAATTAATTTTAACATGGTTTGAATATGGTGCAATATAGGGAGATATTATTTCTGGCAAATATTCTGGTACAAACAATCGCTACAGTGTGCTGTATTTTCATAATCGTATTGCTTTAAATACTTTAATTTATCAGTTAAGTATTTATCAACATCGGAAAAAGAAACATTATACTCAACTTCTTTTTTTTCATCGACAAATAAGATGACTAATTTAATCTTTTTACTTAAATCTATTTTCTTCAAATGATAGTTTGCGTAGGCATAGGTATAAAGTTGAAATTTATAGTTTTCAAGCTTACTCTCGTTTAATCTTCCTGTCTTAAAATCCCAAATTTCTGGTAACTCCAGAGCATTCTCTGGATAAAGGCAAAGGTCAGGTATTCCAGAAATCATATAGCCATACAATTCGAATTTGATTGGAGATTCAGAAAATAATTTAAAGTTATCAACGTATTTTGTTGTTTTCTCCACGGCCCATTCAATAGATTTTTGATCTCTTGCTGCTAAACTTTCAAAGTTTGTTAGCTCCCCGTGGATTATATATTCAGAAATCTTTTCGTGGATTGTACTCCCTCTACTTGATGAGGAAATATTTGCCGATGATAAAGGTTGGGATTCATCAAAAAATTTATCTGGGGCATCACTTATTTCAATATTTGACTTAAAAAGTAGATCTAAGTCTTTTTCATCAAGTTTAATAATATTTTTTAGATAGAACTTTTTTGGGCAGTCAGCAAGAGTTGATAGCTTTGTCACTGATAACTCTGGTAAATAATAGGTATTTTCAATTTCAGGAGTAAAGTGAATACCTAAATTACTTTTGTGAAAAATTGGTGTCCTAAAGTCTAGAGAATGGAGAAACTCAGAAGAATACCCCTTACTAATATCAATTTTTTTGTGTGTGACTATTTTTTCAATTTCAGCATTTGTACATTCAATAATTCCATTTGCCCAAGAGCTTTTTTGATTCTTTGTTCTTTTATTATCTGCGAAATCGATATTCACAAAATTCAGTGTTTTTTCAGCTCTTGTATTAGCAACATAGAAAAGTCGTTTTGTTTCTGAAAAATCTTTTTGTTTAACTAATTCATTTTCATAAATATAATAAGGCGTTTTAAATTTATGCTTCTCATTCAGATCCTTACTCCACTTAAAAGAATATGGAATTTTTCCAATAATTCCTTTTCCCCCAGGAATGTTTTCATTTGAATAAATCCCCCCCAAGAAAACATTTGGAAACTGCAGACCCTTAGATGCATGGGCGGTCATAATAATAATTTCCCCAGAACGATTTCCATATTGAAAGTCGAGAGAGTAGGAGAAATCTCTAAGCTTTCTTATATTTTTATATAGCTTTTCATCATCATGTTGACTTTCTTCAATGATAGATTTTATTTTCAACAGATTATTTTGATAATTTGAATTTTTCAAACCAAGTAACATCAGAAAATCAAGAAAGGCATTATATTTACCAAAAAGTTCTACATTCTTAATATAGTCACTAATCGTAATTGAACTAATTCTTTTTGCTGCTTTTCCATTTAGTAAGCTTAAATAGCCTTGAATTGTATAAAGAGTTGAATCGAGAGAATTGTCTTTTTTGTTAAGACTGAACTCAGTTATGCTATAAAATATACCAAAAAGTGGATCTTCAAAAAATGGAACCTTAACTTGAGAAGTAAAACCCAAATTATTTTGAATAAGAAGGTCTATTAAAATAAGACTTGGCTTTAATCTTTTATAAAGAATACAAGACCTCTCACCTTGATCATAGTAATGCTTTATTTGTTCAAATAGTGCAAGTGCTTCTAGATAATCAACATGAGAATTTGATAATTTATCTTCATCTTCGTTTTCAGATGCCTCAATATCTAATTGTAGTATGAGGCCATCAGTTGTCTGTGTTTCAGGGACCGCCTGAGCCTCAACTTCTACGGTATGATTATCAATCCCTTGAAAGCCGATTCCAAGTTGAAACATTTCTTTAAAAAATAAATTATTATACTCGATGACATTTTTAGCTGATCTATAATTATTTTTCAAACTCAAGTTTTGTTTAATCTTTTTTTCACAATTTAAAAAGACACCAAGCTCTCCCCCACGAAAACCATAAATGGCCTGTTTGAGATCTCCAACACAGAAAAGTTTTGAAAAGTCTTTTTTGATTAATTTTTCTATTATTGCAAACTGAATGAATGAAGTATCTTGAAATTCATCCACTATAAAGTATTTATATTGCTCAGATATTTCTTCAATTACGTCTTGATTCTCTAGACCTTGATGAACCATATATTCGAGATCTGAAAATGTCATCCCTTGAACTTTCTCATACTCTTCATCTATGTAGTTAAAAATGCTTAAAACACTTTCAAACCAAGGTTTAATATATGTTTCAAATTCTTGTTCAAAAAGATAAAAATCTTCTCCATATTTTTTTAAAAAGTCTTTATATTCTTTTATCGATGAATAATAGGTTACGAGTTCTTCAGGGTGAGTTTTCACCGAAGGGGTATTGGGCATTTTAAAATCGATTGATTTAAAAAACTCATAGGCATCAATAATGGCCCTAAAAGTTTTTTCTTTCGCAAGCCCTGCTTTTTCAAAACTAACTAAAAACATATGCCATGTCTTTTTTTCAAATTCTTGATAGTCTTCAGCAGAATCACTCGTTTCAAAAAATGTATTTACGTTCAAGTTTGAAAGTATATTTTCTGTAATTTCATCTAACTCTTTTTCTCTAAATTCGATGACATCAGAGTTTTTCCAAGATAATCGGATTGTCGGATCAGAAAAAATTTCTACTATCGCAGCAAGTGTTTTCCCATAATCTTTTACAATTTGCTTGTGAACTTCATTATCACTCTTAAATTGACCATCGATCCATTTTTTAAATAGTTCTTCAATAACTGTTAGTAAATCCGTATCAGTGATTATATCTTGCTCGGCAGATAGTTTCGGAAAAAATCCCTGCTTAATAAGTTTAAAGCAAAAGCTATGAATCGTTCCTACAGTTAAATATTGTAGGGCTCCAAAAGCATCCTGCCAGTATTCACTATCGACATTTGCCTCAATTGCCTCATCGAGCTTTTCTTGAAACTCAACATTAAGTCTAATCTCTAATTCTGCAGCAGCTTTTTTTGTGAACGTCATCATGACAATTGATCGATACTTACTTTTTATAAATGTTTTAAAATCTAGCTGATTTGATTCTTTAAACTCTTTAATCCAATATTTTGTTAAATAAATAAGATGTTCTTTTAATACAAAAGTCTTTCCAGAACCTGCTCCTGCCTTTAACAGAACTCCTCCATGATGCTCTATAGCTAAAATTTGTTCTGAGTTAGGATTGGCCATTGACTAAACTCCTTGAGCAAATTTTTGAAGCAAGACAATAATTACAGACATTACTATCTTTTGGTTTAGGTAAAAAAAGCTTATCAAGAAGAAGCTCATTTAATTTTTCCGCTTGCAAGTCTTCATATTCAGAAAAGAGTTCATCAAAATCTTTTGCACCTTTTACTTTTCCAACGCCAAAATTAGATTTAATTTCTTTTGCAAACTCAGAACTTGACGTAATAAACATTGAATTTTCAAGCTCTGATAAGTCTATATAGCCTATGACAATATTATCATTTTTTATTTCATTAAGTTTTTTTAGATTACTATAATAAAACCATAATTGAATTTGCTCAAAATTCTCAATTGCCCCATAACTAGTAAAAATACGATTACTTCTTTTAAAATCAATAATATATGTCGCATCAGTTGTTCTGATGAGGCAGTCAATACTTCCATTAAAGGCCACAGGCTCACCAACTCTAAATGAATATTCGAAATCGACTTTAAACTGCCCCTGTTTTGAAAAAATATTTAATAAAAAGCTAATGGCGTTAAGTGAGTAGTTCTCTATTTCTATAAGATACTCATCTATTAGGTCAATTTCTTTACCCTTTAAGTAAGGTGCGAGTACATCTTGAATGAGTTTTTGATGTTTCTCTTTTTCATAAATTTTATTTCCAGTTAAATATAACTCGATAACTTTATGCTCAATCTGACCCAATTCAAGTGGAGAGAGCTCTGCTTTAAGCTTAATTTCTGGATTTAATTTCATCTCATAATTTAAATAATAAAGTTTAGGACAATCGATGTATTTCTGTAACCTTGATGCTGAAATAGCGTTAATAGTAGCACCTCCAGTTTTTGTTTCCAAATACTCTTTATCGAAGGTAACATCCAATAGATTCTCAAAAATTTTCATTTCTACTTTTTTAAATATTTTGTGCAAATATGTTTGATGTTCAATCAAATCATTTTCCACAAGAAAGACAACCTCATTATCTATAATCATCTCTTCTATTTTTGCAGTAAGAACTCCGAGTTCCAGTTCACTTCTTCTTAGTGGTCCAATTGAGCTGAGATACTTTTCTACATTTTCACTATAAACAGGGCCATTTGAATTCATAGAATCAAAACTTGAAGATAAACAAAATAGCAGTTTTTTCTGTTTAATTTTTTCAATCTCTGAAATTGAGTATAGATTTGTGACATCACCTTTATTAAGGCTCGTTATATTTATTCTTGGAATATCTAGAGCGACGGACTCTTTGATGACTTCATAATCAAAGAGACCAAAACTGTTATTTTCAGAACTTAGATCATTCCATTCTAAAATTTTTCTCATAAAAATCATAAGACATTTCAAAGTTAACATATTTTTATTTTGAACATACTCTTTAGTAAGAGATTCAATTGACTCTAATAAAGACTGTGTTTCAATATTTTCAAAGATTAATTTATCAAGTCTTAGAACTGACTCTGCAAAAGCCTCTTCAAACGTGTCTGTAGCAACTTTATAGCGAAGTTTGTTTAATGGAATTTCCTGTAGAATCTCTCTACTTATTTTTTTTGAACCGATGAGAACATCCATTCCTGATTGATAAGATTTTTCTATGTATAGACTTAAATGATTCTTAGGAAAAACTACTTTTTCAAGAGAACATTCCATCCTCTCTTCACTTGATAAATCCTCAACACTTAAATTATTTGTGTCAAACCAATTAATCCAATCAAGATGTAGAGAATTTTCATATGCGCTCTTATAAAATGGAATATGTACTTCAGAACGAAGAGCATATGCTTTTAATAGATCGACTTGTAATCCCGTTAAAAAATCAAAACCATAAAAAATAAGAAATTGTTCATGCTCATACTCAGGGGGAAGATAACTCTCCCTTAAGGCTTCACTTAAAAGATAATAAGACTTATGTTCGTCAATAATATCTAGCTGCTCTAGAAATCGTTGCATCCATAGGACTTGCTCTCTTAGTTCTTTATTGTAGTTTTCAAGAACTGTTTCGAGTACATCAGTACTAATTGAAAAACTTCTAAATTCCGTTAATAAATTAAAAGCTTTTTTAAAAGAGATAAAATCGCCCTTAGGATTTATCTTTTTCCAAATTGCACCGAGAACGAGCATAAGTTCGGACTTACCTTTAAAATTTTCAATTTGTTCAGGATCAATAAGTTGGTTCAACTCATTTTTGATAAATTTCGATATGGTTAATGACTCAACGCTAAGGCCTAGATTATCAAATCTCGTACGCACTAAGTCAGCGACCTGAGGATTGGGCGTAACAACAATAATTTTTTCTAAATGCTCTAAATTAGCAATCATATCAAAAAAATCTTGTGTTCTATCTATAAGATCTAGCTTTAGCATCTTTTTATTTCACCGAAAAAGTTGTATTAGAAGTCTACTTAAAAAATAACTATAAAACAATGAGGCCCTATGACAAGTAGACAATATACATTTATTAATAATACACACGGATTCTCAGTAAGCCTTATCGAGGGTGCACAAACTCTAGCAGAAATTTCAAAAATTCATAATATTGGGCCATTTGCAGAAAGCTTTTATCAGAAAACACTTCTTACCTCTCTACAAATGGTTAACTTTCTAAAACCGAATGAAAACCTTGGATTTTATATTGATAGTGAAGAGCCTTACTACCGATTTAAAATTGAATTTTCATCTACAGGAACCTATAGGACTCTACTTCTTCCAGAGGATTTTGACGATTTCCCTAAAACACTAACAGGTAAAGTTCGATTTACGAAAACCATGTATGGGAAAGCTCCCTATACATCTCTACTTGAGTATAAAGAAGAAAAGTTAGAAGAACTCATTAATGATGTTATTACAAAGTCATATCAAGTTAATGCAACGACAATAGTTAAAGATGACAAAACGTCTAGTCTTATGGTGACAAAGCTTCCACCTTCAAATGTGAATAAAAAGATTGAAGATTTCGAAGATTTAAACCTTGCACAAATTCTTGATCAATACAAAGATTTATTTGATTCTGCATTATTATTAAAAGATTCAAATGTATTAGAAGTAGAAAAACTATTTGAAGAGTACAATCTACAATACTTAGGCTCAAAAGAAATTAAATTTCATTGTCCATGCTCAAAAGAGAGAATGGTAAATAATTTATTCTCTCTTGCAAAAGAAGACCAAGAACACCTTTTTGACGAAAAAGACTCACTAGAAATTCGGTGTGATTACTGCAATACAAACTATGATATTTATAAAGTTGATCTTGAGGATAAAAAAATTCAGTAATTATTCAAACGGATTTATAATTGAAAATTCAAGACCTTGCTGTTTTGCTCCGCTAAAAATACGAGTGAGCATTTCACTTTGATTATAAATTCCGCAGAAATTTTCTGCTCTGGCTCCAACAGCATAAACATTTGAAATTAACTTTGAGTTCGTCACTTTGATACTTGCAAAGTTTTTATCAAAAGCCTTCCACTGCTTTCCTTTTGTTGGAAAATTCAGTTCCTGTACACTTGCTGTTGTTATGAGTAATAAAACATCACTATTTTGTTTGGCAACTTTTTGAAAATATTCTACGGTTGAATTTATTTCATTCAATTCCGCTTTAGCAGCTTTAAAATTATTGGATTTTAAATGATTTGAATAAGTAAAATTTCGAATGATATACATATAATTTTTCGCATTTTTACTAAATGCTTTAAATGTACCTTCAATATTTCGAGAAAAAGTTGTGTAGCACTCTCCAGAAGCACAAGATTTATCATAATAAATATTATTTTTATCAAAGCTCATATTATCATTAATATGAAATTTCTTATCTTTAGCCGACTCAGACTTTCCCATTTTCCAAAATGAGATATCTTCAAGATAGTCATTAGATTTTTCACATTTGTTAGCTTTCAACAGACTTTGTTTTTTGGTGGACTCACTTTCAAAAACACCGACTTTATAACCTTTATTCGCAATATATCCCCAAATAGGTTTGTGTCTATAATCATTACAAGAATTATTGATGCTATTTTTTCCTGTAATTTGAGCTAAAAATCCCTCTTCAGCTTCAGGCCGAATTTTATACAAATTATAATCCCAACTTGATCCAACACATAAGACTTCATCAAAAGCAGTATCTATTTTATTAATAGGATTAGAAAATTTAAGCAAAGCTAGATGTTCTGTGGAAAAGCCTGCTAATTGTAACCAGATAATCTTAGTTGGAATCTTACCAAATTGATGTTTTTTTAAATTTAGACTCGTAATTTGGGCACAACCACTCATTATAAAAATAAATAGTAATAATAATTTGATTCTCAAATCAATTCCTTTTTAAAATAGCTTTTAACAGCAAGCATATCAAGTATCGAAGAACTTCCTAAAATTATCAATATCAGGGAATAATTTTTTAGATTTGACTCAAAAAGACTTGATCCTATTAATAAGCCTAAACAGATAATTAAATATGAACTCTTTGTTTTTAAATATCGATATTTCTCTCCTGCTCTAAAAATAATAAAGATAGTAATAAGAATATAGCCAATTGAAATATAAAGAATATGATTTAATTCAAAATACATTCCCGCAAGAAAAGCAATGATAGGACTCTTCCAGAGAGTTTGCATTTTTTTCCGACTTAATTCATCAGTCACTAATAAACTATAAAAGCATTGTAACAAGCTAACTATAGTTAAAAACAAAGCTCCCAATAATTGATTTTTATTTGAGAGTTCACTAATGGAGATTAAAAGATAACTTATAATAGTAACTACATATAAACTTATAAAATTAAATGGTGTTGCAAATTTTATTTTTTTATAATGCTTAGCTAGAAAAAGTATACTAATTAAGGCAAGTACCATAAAACTTATTGTATTTTGATTTATCATATTCATGACTTAGATCCAGATTTGATGTATATTATTAAGGTACAATATTTTATTTAAGATTTAAATTAAATTCATTCAAGGAGATGAAATGGATTCTGCTTTAGCGACTAGGGAAATTTTTTGGCAAATACCCACCTCATTTAAAATTGCCATGTATGTATTTATGTTTGCTGCATTTGCAGTTATGGCCCAAGGGATTTTTACTAAATACAAATACGTTACGCAGGGAAGAGGTCTAAAGTCTCTACTTCCTAAGTCATTAAACTGGAAAAGTTTTCTACAAACGATCTTTTTTACAGGAAAAGTGACAAGAGATAAAAAAGTGGGATTCTTTCACTCTCTTATCTATTATGGATTTGTGATCTTAACCATTGCAACTGAACTTGTTGCGATTCATGCAGACTCACCTTTTAAAATTTATAAAGGTACTACTTATATTGTCATCTCATTTCTCGCTGATATTGCAGGTGTTGCAATCATGCTTGGTTTGGCCTTGGCCTATAAGAGAAGATATATAGATAAACCTGATTATTTATCAGCAACGAAGCCCTCTAACGAGAAGCTTATGTATATCATGATCTATGCTCTCGTTATCATCGGTTTCTTATTAGAAGGAATTAGAATTGTTGGTGCTGGTATGCCTGTACAAGAAAGTGTTTGGTCTCCTGTCGGTTGGATTTTTGCGAAAATGATATTGAGTATTAATTTAGGAGAGACAACTCTTATTACGATTTATAAAAGTTTATGGTTCTTTCATATGGCCAATACAATGGTTTTTATTGCCAGCATAGGTCATACAAAGTTTTTTCATATGATAGCACTCCCTTTTAATGCATTAATGACTCCGGCTAGACGTGGTGCTGTTTTAAATCCAATGAACTTTGAAGATGAAACTGCTGAAACTTTCGGTCTTGGAAAAGCAAGTGAACTAACATCAAAGCAAAGAATGGATACCATCTCATGTGTTGAATGTGGAAGATGTACTCAAGTTTGTCCTGCAAATCTTGCGGGAAGACCTCTAGATCCTAAAAAAATAATTACGAAAGCAAGAGATACACTGACTCAAGCAGGTAAAAATGATGTAGATTTTTGGGAGAACTCTATTTTCTCAGCTGCGGAACTTGATTCATGTACAACTTGTGGTGCTTGTATGGAAGAGTGTCCTGCTAGTATTGAACATGTTCAAACGATAATGGATTTAAAGCGCTACAAAGCTTTGACCCTTGGAGAGATACCAGCTGCAGCAGCAACTTCTGTAAATAATATTAAAATAAATGGAAATCCTTGGGGAGTCTCACAAGAAGATCGTTTTGCATGGGCCGATGGCCTGGATGTCCCAGTCATTGAGACTGGAAAAAAAGTCGATTATTTATACTACGTTGGGTGTGCTGGATCATATGATTCAGGAAATCAAAAAGTCGTTAAAGATACAGTCATGCTTCTAAAGAAAGCTGGTGTATCCTTTGCCGTTATGGGGAAAACTGAGAAATGTAATGGTGATCCTATTAGAAGATTTGGTGATGAGTATTCATTTTTTGAAGTTGCAATCGAGAATATTGCCAATATGAGACAATATGACTTTGGAAAAGTTGTTACTCATTGTCCTCATTGTCTTCACACGATTGGAAAAGAGTATGCAAAATTTGAAGATGGGGAATTTGAAACAATTCACCACACAGAATTACTCTCAGACCTACTCAATCAAGGAAAATTAAAACCGACGAAACAAGTTGATGAAGAACTAACTTATCATGACCCTTGTTATCTTGGTCGTCATCATGGTGAATATGATGCACCAAGAAATATTCTTGAAAGTATTCCTGGTGTAAAACTAAAAGAAATGGTTAAAAATAAAGAAAAATCTCTGTGCTGCGGAATGGGCGGCGGAAATATGTGGTATGAAATGCATGAAGGAAGTGATCCTGTTGAAAATAGATTACAACATGTAGGTGAAACAAAAACATACAAACTTGCTACATCTTGCTCTTTTTGTATGATAAACTTTAATTCTGGTAAGGGTAAAGTTAAGGAAACGGAAGAACTTGAAGTTGAAGATGTTGCATCAATATTATCGAAATCTATCGAGTAAAATAATTGCGGGGGTGCTACTCACCCTCGCCATTTCCTATCCAACTTATGCTGATGGATTATTTAATAATTTAAAAACAATTAGCAAAACACAAAAAGACACTTTCGATAATCTTTTAAAAACTTTTCAAAACATTAATTTTAAAGAAGATGAAGTTAATAGCATTAAAGAGGTCTATCTCAATACCATTTTTCTAAACTCAATAAGTTTTAATACCCCAAATAGGTATATGAATTTAGCAACGATGGACTCTTGTTCCATTTATGACCTTATGCTCTCAGGACTTTTGAAAACTCCAAGTGGTGAGCTCTCAACCATTATCTTTGACTATAAAACCAAAAAAGATGAAATTAAAACTGCCGCTCTACCCTTAAGAATATTTAAAGAAAAAATAATTCAAGCGCAATGTCCTAACTCACTAAAGCTTTGGAGTTATTTTCAAGAGCCAAACCTTAGAGCGACAATAAAAAATTTAAAACTGACTCGCCCAAAAGCAGCAAATGATTGCGCAGAAAATCTTAATGAGCATAACAAAAATCCATTTATGCCTTATTTATGCATGATGAGTGAAAAGATAAATGATATTCCAAAGAATAGCATAAGACTTAAAAATTTAGCCTTGAGTAAATATAAAGAAAGATCCATTATTCAAAAAGAATTGGATATCGCGAAAACTTACTCTCTAATTCTAAATGATCCTACAAAAAACTATTTAAATAATTTATGTCGCTACTTGGATCAACCTGAAAAATTTTGTGCCAACCACTTTCAAGAAAGCTTTTGGAATAAAGCAAAACAACTTAAACAAGAAGACTACTTATCAAGTTTTTGTGGAAATTCAAATCAACTAAATAAATGTATTCAAAAGTTAAATACAAATAATCAAGCATGTTATTTTTCTGAAAATAATAAATATATGTCTATGACACCAAGACCAGGGTGTGAAGAAATATCAAATGCCTTTAGTCATTCAAGATTATATTCTAACTACAAAGATTGTCCTGCAAATATTGGTAATGAGAATCTGATTACTTGGGCAAGAATACTCAATCATTTTAAGCCTATGGACTACTTAAAAACTGAATCATGTGATCTTAACTCAATCTATTCTGTTCTCCTCTTCAATAAGGATTATACAGATTTTGAACAATGGAAATCTGAGATTTGTTTTGAAGACAAAATTGCAAGACAAACGACCTGCTATCCTACATTTTACAATGATCTGAGTTTCGAGAGTGAATACTCATTATCAAGAGTCGTTGGAAAAATTGCTAATAAATTAAAGGGATACAATACAAACTTTAAACCTTGTAAAATAACGACTAAGTCAGAGTATAAACCAACTCTTCTTGAATTTAAATCGGGCTGTATTATCATTAAAGATGAGACCACATGCAAAGGTACTAATTGTGATTTAAAGGTATTAATCGACGAAGTACCATTCAATAACTTCACTATTAAAAATAAAATTGATTTTAAAATTCTCGCAACTGAATTTACCAAAGAAAATAAATCTTATAAAAATATTCTTGAGTTAAATGAAAAAAAGACCTTTAAAAGGATTCTAAATATCTCTACTTTTTTAAATACATATAAAGAAAAACCAAGTGCAATTTTTTATGGTCAAGGATGTGCAGAAGTTTTATTACCAACGTACTTTAAAGAAAGATATATTAATGCTTGTACACCAATAAACTTTATCATTGATGGATACAAAGAGTTTAATTCACAATACGCCATGATAGTTAGAACCTCTCTTGATCATTTACATGCTCCGAGAATGATTTCGTGGAATTATGTTTACTCGGCGATCAAGCAATATCAAAACCTTCATCCGATAAATACATGGGGCTTTTATGCGATATATTAGTCTATTTTTATTATTTTCAATACATACTTATGCACTTCCTGAACTTAAAACTAAGCAGGCCATTGAAAATTTAAAATATATATCTTCTGATGGAAAAATCACATATTATCAAAATAATTCTGGGGAACTACAGCTATCCTTCAATTACTCATTTTCAAATTTAATGAAAAGTGAAAATAGATCTAACTATATTCTTGATGTTAGTTCATCTCAAAAGCTAGTCTCTATTGAGCTAGATTCAGCCCCTCATAGTCTGAATATTCTAGAAAAGAAAAATCAAATTTTTGTTGCAAAATATGGAGACAAAACTAATCCTAAAAAAGTGGCAAAAGGAATTAACTCCAAATTACAATTAGAAGATCAGTGGCTCAGCTTTTATGATTTAAAAAACAAAGAAATCAATCTCTTAAACATCAAAGACTTGAGTCTTAAAAAAAATATTAAACTTAACAATAGAGTTAATGATTATTTTATACCGAAAACCAAAATGCTAACTGTTAATCACGTCCTCTACACAGATTTAAACACAGAAGGATATGAAGCTATTTTAATCTATTCAATTCTTGATAAAAAGTTTCAATCTATCTATAAAACGAAAAACAATGGAAACACTCTTAATTACTGCGTTCTAAATGAAGATATTTACATCTATGAATTCCCTCATCTTAACCAAAATAATTCCAGTCAAATTACGAAGATAGGTCTTTACAATAATCCTAATTATACAAAATCTGAGATCATTTATTCTAATGAGCTAAATGATCTCGGTTCAATGATTTGTGAAACTAATAAGATAACAATCATTAAAACAACACAGTTTCAAAAAGAAATTAATCTTCGCTATACAGATATTGCTGAGATTGATCTTTTAACTAAGAAAACATCAATTAAAACAGATCTTAAATACATCACTCAAATTTTATCTTTTGGGGGAATGATTATTGCCAATCAAAATGCTAAATATTATATCTATAAAAATAATGAGAAACTAAATACGGACGAGATCATTAAGCAGGAGAAGAATATTGAATAAATATATTTTTTTAATGCTCGTCACTGCTTTTAGCGTAAGTTTCTCTTTTGCAAAGCCAACAAATTTAACACTTAATACAGATAAATCCCCTGAGCTTTTAAAGCTTTTTGTTTATGACATCAATCATTACTTCACCCCCGAACAAAAAAAGAATATTATACCAACCCTTAAACTCATAAACGAAGACGCAAAATATTACGATAAATTTAACTTATTCTCTTTTTTTAATGGGGAGTTTTATAAGTTCTATTTGAATGATTCTCAGTTTATTAACGCCTCTAAGGATAAACTAAGTGTTTCTTTAATTAATCAATTTGAAAAGAAGTACCTTGAAAACGAATTAGTCTATACAAACATGTCAAAATTTATCATCAACTCCATTAGGGATGATTTAAAAAGCCTAAATAAAAATAACTTTGTATTGCATTATCAAAATAAAGCGAGAAAAGAGTCTAAAAATTATATCCAGATAAAAAAACTTAAACTCATTGAGAAATATGTCGTTCCTTGGATGAATCTTACAATTTTAAAAAGTGCAGAAAATTTTAATAAAATGATGAGTGAAAAAATCTTTGAATTTTTAACTGATATTACAAAACGGATGAAAATATTAAAAATAATTAAAGCCCCTGAAATAGATTCCGTACCTTTATTTCTAAATATTGAATCTCTCTCCCCTGAAAAAAATGATAAGAATGAAGATCAAACAGTTCAACAAAACGACAATCTTCAAGGAATAAAAGATATTTCTGAGATCAAAGATGACACCGCCACTGATGTTATTGATGATTTAATAATTAAAATCCCCCAATAGATAGAAAAACCCCTTAAAACACATCAATAAAATTAACAATACGTGTTTAATTTGTTAAAAATATAGAAAATTAAAAAGGATTTAACTAATGGCGTTAAACAAAAAACCTTATAAAGGTTGCCGAGATTTTTTCCCTTCAAATATGAGAGTAAGGGATTTTCTTTTCAATCAAATGAAAAGAACTGCAGAGTCTTTTGCCTATGAAGCTTACGATGGCCCACTACTTGAAGAAGTAGAACTCTACAAAGCAAAATCAGGAGAAGAATTAATTAATGATCAAATCTATTCCTTCACAGACCGTGGTGATCGTTTTGTAGCAGTACGCCCAGAGATGACGCCGACTCTTGCGAGAATGGTAGCAAATGTTCACAAAGAATCTAGTAAACCTCTTCGTTGGTACTCAATTCCAAATCTAATGAGGTATGAAAAACCTCAAAGAGGAAGAGTTCGAGAACATTGGCAATTTAACGTCGATATTTTCGGAGCTCCCCAAAATTTGGGTGAAATAGAAATCATTACCTTAGTTGTGAGTTTCCTAAAGTCCTTTGGAGCAGATAGCTCAATGTTTAATCTACTTGTTAACGATCGTCATATTGTTGATAGTGTTTTTAATCATTTATTAAAACTATCAAATGAACAATCTTACAAACTATATAAAGTTATTGATAAATCTAAAAAAGTAACAAAAGAGAAACTAGACGAAATGATTGGAGAAGTTCTATCAGATCAAAATCAAATTTCAATTTTTAAAAATTATCTTGAGCTTGATAGTTTTAAATCAGCACTCACTTTTTTAGAAATAAATAATTTAAAAGAGCAATGTGCTCCATTTATTGAATTTATAGAAATTTTAACAAAAACAAACCTTGAAGAATTTGTTAAATATGATCCTCTGATTGTAAGAGGATTAGATTATTATACGGGTATAGTTTTTGAAGTCTTTGATAAGCACCCAGATAATAATAGGGCCATTGCAGGTGGTGGCGCCTATGCTAATCTCTTACAAATCTTTAATGAAGCTCCCCTACCAGGTATTGGTTTTGGACTTGGGGATGTTACCTTAAAGGATTTTTTAGAAACTCATAAACTATTACCAGATCTAGCACTTGCATCAAACGATTTACTCGTCGTGAATATTGATGATGAACAAAATATTGATAATTACCTTCTCTCAAATGAATTAAGAGGGCTTGATCTAAAAGTTGAATCATACCTTGGAAAACTAAAATTCAATAAGATTGTAAAGATTGCTGAAAACAAAGGCTTTCATTTAGTCGCAATCATTGAAGTTCGAGATGATGTTAAAACCGTTCAAATTAGAAATTTAAAAACAAAAGACAGTAGAAATTTTCAACCTACTGAGTATTTAGAAATGAAAAAACATATTAAGGAATCATTATGATTGAAGAGAATAATTTACCGAAAACTTATGACCCAACAGGTGTTGAGAATAAATGGTACAAAGAGTGGGAAGACGGAAAATACTTTAAACCGAGGCCTGCTAAAAATGGCAAAGGTCCTTATTCTATATTAATGCCTCCTCCTAACGTTACCGGAAAGCTTCATATGGGTCATGCTCTTGATCATACGATTCAGGACATCTTAATTCGTTTTAAAAGAATGAAGGGTTTTGAGACCCTATGGATTCCAGGACAAGATCATGCTGGAATTGCAACTCAAGCAAAAGTTGAACAAAAAATATTTAAAGAAACAGGAAAAACAAAGCATGACCTTGGCCGTGATAAATTTTTAGAAGAAGTTTGGAAGTGGAAAGAAGAATATGGTGGACATATTTTAGAGCAATTTAAGAAACTTGGTGATTCTTGTGATTGGGATTATTTTACTTTCACTATGGATGAGACACCAAACGCATCGGTTAAAAAGTTTTTCTGTATGATGTTTGATGAAGGATTAATTTATCAATCTGATTATATTATCAATTGGGACCCAGTCTTACAATCTGCTATTTCAGATGCAGAAGTTGATCATAAAGAAGTTCAAGGAAATTTTTATCATCTTCACTATAGAGTAAAAGATTCAAACCAAGTTTTAGAGATCGCAACAACAAGACCTGAAACACTTTATGGAGATACTGCGATTGCAGTAAATCCAAATGATGACCGTTTTGAACACCTTATTGGAAAAATGGCAATTGTTCCTATTTGCAACAGAGAAATTCCAATCATTGCTGATCCCCATGTTGATATGGAAGTGGGAACTGGTTGTTTAAAGGTAACCCCAGGGCATGACTTTAATGATTACGAAATTGGAAAAAGAAACAATCTTGAAATCATTAATATTTTAAATAAAGATGGGACACTTAATGAGAATGCGAAAGAGGTTGAAGGATTAACGACTAAAGAAGCTCGTAAAAAAACAATCGCTCTACTTGAAGAACTTAATCAATTAGTTAAAACTGAACCCCATACTCATCAAGTAGGCCACTCACAAAGATCTCATGCAGTCGTAGAACCAATGGTTTCAAAGCAATGGTTTTTAAATGCAGATCAGATGGCGGAATTATCTGTAAAAAATGTAGAAACAGAAAAAATGAAATTTTTTCCAAAAAATTGGGAAAATACTTTTTATTCATATCAAAAGAATCCAAGACCATGGTGTATATCAAGACAGCTTTGGTGGGGACATCAAATACCAGTTTATTACTGCGATAATGTCGAATGTAATCACACATGGTCAACTGAGAATGATCCTAAAGAATGTCCAAAATGTACGAGTACTTTTACTCAGGACCCTGATGTTCTTGATACTTGGTTCTCTTCCGGGTTATTCCCATTAAGCACACTTGGTTGGCCCCTTGAAGATAAAATGAAAGAGCTTCAATTTGATAAATTCTATCCATCACAAGTTCTTGTGACTGCCTATGATATAATCTTCTTTTGGGTTGCTCGAATGATGATGATGTCTGAGAAAGTGACGGGAAAAACACCATTTCAAGATACCTATATCCACGCCATCGTTAGAGATAAAGACGGTGTAAAAATGAGTAAGTCCCTTGGAAATGTTATTGATCCACTTGATCTTATTTCTGAGACAGGCTGTGATGCGATGAGGTTTACTCTGGCAGTAAGCTCGGGCTATAACCGTAATATTAATCTTGATCCTGCTAAAATTGAGGGATATAGAAATTTTGTTAATAAAATTTGGAATGCATTTAGGTTTATTTATCCACACCTTGAAAACGCAAACGATAAAGGTTTTGAAATACAAGATCTTCATCATCATGAAAAGTGGATTTTATCTGAATTAAATAATGTCATTAGAGATGTGAGTGCGGCCATTGAAATTTATCGTTTTGATGATGCTTGTAACCATGTTTATCAATTTGTTTATGATAAATTTTGTTCATGGTTTATTGAGTTATCAAAAGGAATTTTACAGTCTGAAAATGATCAATTAAAAATGCAAAGAGCAAATGTTTTAAAGTATTGCTTTAAAGAGATTGTAAAAGTTCTTCATCCAATCACTCCATTTATCACAGAAGAGATTTGGTCATATTTAAAGAATGAAGATGAAGATCTCCTTATTATTCAAGACTATCCAGAATATGATAAAAGTCTAAATTTTCAAAAAGATACTGATTCAATGGAGAAATTTATTGAGATTATCTCTTCAATTAGAAACCTTAGAAATACTGTTAATATTAAGCCTAAAGATGAAGTTGAAGTAAGACTTTTTACTGATGATGAAGTTCTTGCGAAATATTTCTATAAGAGTAGAGGATTTTTTAAAGAGCTTGCAAGAGTCAAGGCCGGTAAGATCAAAGATAAATCAGTTGAGAGACCTCTAAAGTCAATCATGAAGGCCACAAGCCACACTGAAGTCTTTTTACCTCTTGAAGGAGTTATTGATTTAGAGATATTTATTGAGAGACTTAAAAAAGATAAAGATAAAGCGCAAAAAGAAGTTGATAAAATTGAGAATAAATTAAAAAATCCTCAATTTGTAAAAAATGCTCCTGATGATGTTGTCGAAAAAGTTAAAGCTGAGGCGAGAGATTTTCAAGAGAAACTAACTTCCATAAATAATAGTTTAGAGAATTTTCAATAAAAAAAAGCTCCCTTTCGGGAGCTTATTTTTTGTTAATTAAATTCTAAATTCATTTTCTTTTTCATCATTCTTCTTAACTTCTTATAGACTTCTCTTTTCTCTGATCTTGAAACGTATTCAGATCTAAACTCAAATTCACTTATACTCTTAAGACTTGGATTCCAGATATTTCCTAGAGTCGCAAAAATGGCAATTCCATTCTCTCCATCAACTCTTGAAGTAAAAATACCAGCAGTTACTTTATATCCATTTACATCGAAAAATGGAAAGATACCGATACTATCTTCAGCAATTCCATCTAATTGAGATATTGTAGCTGCAAGACCAACAAGAACAATATCTCCAGCTTTAGCTAAGTATAATTTCCCATTAATACCATTAATATCCATCTCAATGATTCCAGCCCCATTTGTATCAACTGGAACAGGTTGACCATTTGGTAGTGAACCATTTCCCGAAGGAAGATTTAAAATATCAGTTACATTAAGATCAAGTCCTAAATAATTTTCCCCATCTTTATTCCAAGATCTAAAAGATCCTCTTCCTCTATTCACTGGAAGCTTTAGAGTCGGAAGGATATTTTCTCCCATTTCAACTTTAAAATCAGTCACAACCCATACTTCATTATCAACTTCAGCTGTCTCAACAGTTAAATCACTAACCCATTTTTTACTATCTCCACCACATGAAATAAAAGAAAATAATAAAACTACGATCGATAGGTATTTAAATACATTCATACGTCACTCCATTTTATAAGTTTATATAAATCTATTTTAACATTTGAGATTAAAGATCATAGGGGCGTAAATTTTTCCATCGGCCTATTATTTCAAGGCTTTAAATAACAGACTAAATCATTAAATTTACGATAGCAGTTGTGATAAAAGCAATAATTAGGCCATAGCCCACAAGTGCAGCAGCTATTTCATTTTCTAAATCAATAGACATGGCCATCGCACCCGCAGTGATCATAGGAGGCATACTAACTTGTAGAACACTTGCCTTTAGTGAAAGTTCTTCTTGATTTAAAAATTTATAAAATAAAATGGCGATAATAGGGAGAATAATCATTTTAATGACAAGACCAACGGTTATAGGAATCACCTTATCAAATTTCATTCGAAACTTCATCTGGTAACCTACTGCGATCATTGAACAAGGAACAAGAGTCATTGAAATTGATTCTAAAAAATGATTAAAAATTTGAGGTAGAGGAAATTTTATCAGAAGAAAGCTCATCATAAGAGCAACAAAACAAGGAAATGATAATAATTGTATCAGCACTTCTTTTAGACTCTTCTTTTTATCTCCAGAAAAAAGCGGCAATATGAAAGCACCTGTAATAATAAAAGCAATTCCCGAGCCTAGTTGATCATAAAGCACAGCATAAGAGATAGCTTCAGATCCCAAGTATGTTCCAACCATTGGTATCCCTAAAAATGCAGTATTTCCAAGACAAGAGACAACGAGTAAAACCCCCAAAATAGATTTTTTGAAATGAAAAACTTTTGAAGCGATAAGTACTAGGAGAATATTTAAGCAATAGAAAATCCAATGGGCCGCTACTGGATAAATAATTGATTCATCTAATTGTAATTTCGGGATACTTAAAAGTATCATTGCAGGAAGAGAGACGTTTAAGACAAAAGTGTTTAGTACGTTTGCAGTACCAAAAGGAAGAAGATTTGATCTCCTACCCAGTGTCCCGATTAAAATCAATCCAATGATTAAGACAAAATTTTCAAGCATTATCTTCACTCTTTGATCTTGAATCTATATATGGAAAAATTTCATCAAAGATTTTTCCATAATTAAATGTTGAACCACTTTTAAAAGAAGGATCTTTAAGAGAAAAATTTCTGACATCTCCTAGAAAATATTCAGGGCCAACTATCTTCATGTCTTCGCTCTTATTAAGATAAAAAACATGAGCTCCACAATAAGATGAAAACTGCATTAAAGGTGAGTTGTTTGAAATAAAAGTGATACAAAAAGATATTAGCTTTGCAAAATCAATATAGGATTCAAGAATGAACATTTTATATTGATTCTCTTTAGGTAATTCTTTTATAAAATCTTCTAAAATATCTTTTTGCGTAATGGTATCTACTTGGTCACACATAAGGATGAAGGTTTTTCCAGAATATAAAGAAAGAAAATCAATCCACTCTGGATTTGGTTTCTTGTTAATTAAATCAATATTTAAAACGGTATAAGGATTCTCTCGCCAATCAGAGAAAAGAGGATCAACAGATCTTGAGTAAACTTTATTTGAACCTGTATTTTTCAGATCAAAAGCTTTGAGTAATTCTAGAGATTGAACTGACTTATGCTCACCTCCAAGTAAAGAAACCTTTTTATTTAATAGGAGTGAGTTTTTAGAAATGGAGTAGCCTATTTTTATTTTCGCGCCGATATTTTTACCAATTGTTGCATCAGTAAAGCTCTCCGTTGTAGAAACAAAAATATCTATCTTATCTAATTTTAAATTTACACAGGCCCTGTGCATTGAAAACACATTCTTAATATCAATTAATTCTAGTTCGTGATAATAAGCCTCAAAGGGTAGTAAATTTAGGACGTCGATTCCCTCTTTTAAAGAAATTAAATGAATATTTATTAACTCATCTTCGTTTTCTTCATCTTTCATTTTCTGTTTTAAATGCTTATTTAGTGCGTGTAGAAATGGAAAAACAAGAACTCTGTCTCTAATATTATCCGGGAGCTTAATGACGATGTTCATGATTCTTTATCCATAAAACGGTAAAATAACTTGTTGCAAATGATGGAACAATTAAGTTTATGATAGGCACACTTACGATTAACATAAAAAAGAGCCCACCAATAGTATAACTACCTAGATGAGACTTTAAATCTTTTTTACAATCACTAAATGAAAGTGAATGTCTTGACCAAGAAAAATCTAGGAATTCAATTGAAAGTAGTACAACTGCAATGAAAATACTGATGGGTGATAATAAAGGGATGAAACTAAAAACAAGAGAGATAAGTGTTAAGAATACGATCAAACTTACTTTTTTTATTTCATTTGCAAGTGTATAAAATAGTTTTGCAATTGCTCCTTTAACGCTATCTGAAAAATCAGGTAATTCTTTACCGAGTACAAGGGCTTCAATTCTTTTACTAAGAATATCATTAAATGGACTTGCAAGAATTGAGACGATTAAAACGAAGGTCCAACTGACAATAAAATATAAAAATATTGTTAAAATGGTTGCCACTAAAAAGTATACGATTTGTCCTAATGTTCCATTTGATAAATATTGTTCAATATATTTTTGCCCGGCCTCTAAACTCGTTGAAAAAAGTAGTTTTCCAAATAAGGAATAGATAATGATTCCAATGAAAACGGGAGTCAGGGATAAAAATAAATTTATTTTATTCCGATAAAGCATTTTGAATGATAAAGAAAAAGATCTAAATGCATTCAACATAACTTAAAACCCGCCGAGGATACTAAGGCCACTATCAACATACATCACTTGACCTGTGACTCCACTTGATAAATCTGATGCTAGATAAGTTGCTGTTCCACCAACATCTTCGGGTGTGACATTTCTTCTCATTGGTGCTGTTTCTTCAACTTGGCTTAAAAGACCTCTAAATCCAGAAATACCAGAAGCTGCAAGTGTTTTAATAGGACCTGCTGAGATACAATTTACTTTAATTCCGTACTGGCCAAGATCATTGGCTAAATACCTTGTACTCGACTCAAGTGCAGCCTTTGCAACACCCATAACATTATAATTAGTAATAACTTTTTGAGATCCATAATAAGTCATAGAGATAATAGATCCACCTGGATTCATCATTTCATATAAAGAGTTTGATAATCCCACAAGAGAAAATGCTGAAACATCACAAGCAAGCTTATAGCCTTCTCTCGAAGTTTTCACAAAACTATCTTTTAGGTCTGCTCTGTCAGCAAAAGCAATTGAATGAACAATAATATCAAACTTATCCCAATGTTTTTTTATCTTATCTGGAAGGCTTATATAGTGCTCATCATTTAGAACATCCATTTCAAAAGTAAATTCAGCTCCCAACTTTTCAGCTAGAGGCAAAACCCTTTTTTCAATTGCTTCATTCATATAAGACAAGGCAACACTTGCACCATGTTTTTTAAACTCATTAGCAACACCCCAAGCGATAGATCTATCATTTGCAACACCAAAAATTAATGCTCTCTTACCTTCTAGTAATTTCATATATACCTCAACTTTCAATTTTTGCTTATTCTCTTATATTCAACCCTCATTTGGAAGCTTTTACTTGCAAAAATGATACTTCCTAGCTAATTTTATCTCTACACAATATAAGGTAAGGCGCAATGCAAAAAAGATTAATTCCAGAATATTTAGATAAACTTCAGGTCTACCAAGCGGGTAAACCGATTGAAGAAGTAGCAAGAGAAAAAGGTTTAACTGAAATCTCTAAACTAGCAAGTAATGAGAATCCATTAGGACCTAGTCCGTATGCAATCAGAGAAATGACTAATGCTCTCTGGAATGTTCATCGCTACCCTGACATGCATGCAACTGATTTAAAGAACAAACTTTGTAAATTATATAATGTGGAATCAAAAAATATTATTCTTGGAAATGGATCTGAAGGTATTATGGCCTATATTGCTAGAGCATTTATCCAACCAGGTGACGAAGTTTTAACAGCAGAAAAAACATTCATTGGTTTTCATATTTTAGCTACTGGATCTGGAGCAAAAGTTGTCAATGTTCCAAGAACTCCAGATATGCGCTACGATGTAAAAGCACTTGCAGCTGCCGTAAATGAAAATACTAAAGTTCTCTATATCGCAAACCCTGACAATCCAACAGGTACCTATATCACAGAGCACGAGTTCGATTACCTAATGGAATTTGTTCCAAAACATACAATTGTTATTTTAGATGAAGCTTATTTCGAATTTGCTCAATCTACTTGGGATTATCCTGATAGTATGAAATATCGTTATGATAATGTGATTACGCTTAGAACGTTTTCTAAAGCCTTTGGACTATCTGGTATTAGAGTTGGCTATGGGTTTGCCAATGAAGAATTCATTACAGCACTACACAAAGTAAAACTTCCATTTGAGCCAAGTTTAATTGGTCAAAAAGGAGCCCTTGGCGCACTTTCTGATTATCCACATCTTGAGCGAACAATTAGAAATAATACAAAAAGATATTATGAAACTTTAAAATTTCTAGATCAAAAAGGTTTTAAACCAATTAGGTCTATTTCTAATTTTATCTGTTTTAGAACAGGATCAATTGAGGCCAGTAATTATCTTTTTGAAGAGCTACTTAATAAAGGTGTTATTATCAGACCTCTTAAGGCCAATAATATGCCCGACTGGGTTAGAATTTCAATTGGTTTAAAGGAAGAGATGAAGCATTTCTTTAGTGCAATGGAAGAAATTTTACCAGCATATGATGAGAAGTTTGGTCGCCCTTAAATAATCATAAATGATTTATTCAAAATTCCGATAATTATAAAAAGATATCGAGGATATTATTTTGAAAAAAGCACCAAAACCTTTGGATGAAGAACTTCGTTTAGAAGATCTATATAAATATGATCTTCTAGATAGTCATTCTGAAGAGTCTTTTGATGAATTAACTGAACTTGCAAGGGATCTGACAAATTCATCTATTGCCCTAATTTCAATTATAGATAAAGATAGACAATGGTTTAAATCAAAACAAGGTTTAGATGCACCTGAAACTCCTAGAGATATTTCCTATTGCGGTCATGCAATAATGGATGATGAATTATTTATCATCGAAAATTCAGCTCTTGATGAGAGGTTCTGTGACAATCCTCTATTCACGGGTCCTCCTCATGTTACATTTTATGCAGGAGCGCCTTTAATTATGTCCTCAGGGTTTAGAATTGGAACCTTGTGTGTTATTGATTCAAAGCCAAAAGTTCTTGATGAGTTTCAAAAAAAAGCTCTGAGATCTCTTGCTAAAAGTGTCGTCAGACTAATAGAGCTCAATTTCAATAATCAAAAATTACTAAAAATGCAAAGACAGTCCGAAGACATTCAGACCCTCGCGAAAACAGGTGGGTGGGAGCTTGATTTAAGAACAAATAAAACGTTTTGGACGGAAGAAGTTTATAAAATTCATGGGGTAGATCATAGATTACCATTTGACAAAAATGATGCGATTAAGTTTTACGCCGAACATGAAATCCCTAGATTAGAAAAAATTATACAAAATGCAATTATACGAAAAGAAAAATTTGATAATGTCTTTGAATTCTATGATGCAAATAATAAGAAAAAATGGGTTCGCTCAATTGGTGAGCCAATTCTTGACAAAAATAAAAATGTTATTAAGTTAATTGGTATATTTAAAGATGTAACCATTGAGAAAGAAAATGAGATAGCGGCCAAAAATATTAATGACCAGCTAATTAATGCGAAAGATAAAGCCATTGCATACAGTAATGCAAAATCAAATTTTTTAGCAAATATGTCTCATGAGATTAGGACTCCTATGAATGGAGTTATCGGTATGATTTCTCTTTTAAAAGAAACAAGCTTAAATTCCTCTCAAATTGAGATGATTGACATTATTCAAGGCTGTGGGGATCATTTACTTTCAATCATTAACGATATTCTTGATTTTAGTAAAGTAGAATCTGGAAAAATTGAAATTGAAAATATAAGTTTTGATTTGAATCAAACACTAAATGAAATAATTTATCTTTTGAAAAATCTAACGACAGTGAAAAACATTAATTTTGAAACTAAATTTGATAATGATCTACCAGCTTTTATCATCGGAGATGTTGGAAAAGTAAAACAAATTATTATGAATTTAATCTCTAATGCATCTAAGTTTACTGAAAAAGGATCAATTTCCCTAGACGTTTCAGCTATTACAAATGATGGTAAAAAGGTTGAGTTACAATTTAAAATTAAAGATACTGGAATAGGCATAAGTGAAGAGAATCAATTAAAACTTTTTAATGCATTTACTCAAGCAGATAGCTCAACCACGAGAAAGTTTGGTGGTACAGGACTAGGTTTATCGATTTGCAAAAAACTTGTCAGTGCAATGAACGGAACGATCCAACTTAATTCACAAATCAATATTGGCACAGAGGTTATCGTAAATCTCCCCTTTGAAATTTCATCTAAATTAGAAGTGGGAAAATCAATAGAAAAGGCTCCAACCATTAAAACTGACATGAAGTTCTCTGAGAATTTCCCTCATAAAATTCTTGTAGCTGAAGATAACAAAGTGAATCAAAAGCTTATTCATATGATGCTAAAAAAACTTGGATATCAAATAGAATTTGCTAATAATGGAAAAGAAGCTGTAGATATGTCCGTATTAAATGATTACAGTCTTATTTTTATGGATATGCAAATGCCTGAGCTTGATGGCATCGAAGCAACAAAAATAATTTTAGAACGACTAGATAAAAAAGCTCCTAAAATCATAGCGATCACTGCGAATGCGATGATTGAAGATAAAGCAAAATGCATTCAAGCAGGAATGATTGAATTTTTAACAAAGCCAATCAAACTTGATGATTTAAGAAAAATTATCTCAAAAATTGGATGAGTCGAGAATAATTTCTTCAGCTGCTTTTTCTGCAATCATATATATTGGACAGACAATGAACAGACCTGGGATACGGTTGAAAGATGATGCATCTACGACTCTAAGTCCCTTTACACCGTGAACTCTGAACTTTGAATCAATAACACTTAATGGATCATCAATTGTTCCCATTTTATTAGAGCAAGATGCATGATGCCCCCAAGCTTCATTTTCAATCCAATTTTTTATATCATTATCGGAGGTTATACTCTTTCCAGGAAAGACCTCTTCCTTACTCATAGAACTCATACGTTTATTTATTCTTCTTGCAGTTTTAACTCCTTCAAGAACAGCATTTAAATCATCTTCATAGTCATAATTACTTTCATTAAAGTATTTAAAATTAATATATGGTGTCTCGAGAGGAGAATTTGATCTTAACTTAACCTCACCTGCTGAATTACTTGTATGACCTTTAAGAATTGCCCATGTAAAAAAGTTAGGTTTTAGAGAGTCAGTAGACCATCCTTTATAATAACCTTTGAAATATCCAGGAAGGCCAAAAATAAAAAGATCTGGATCAAATTTTGCGAGAGAGGATTTTTTTATAATTCCAGCTATAACCCCATTTGTTCCATACACTTCTTTAGTTGGATTTTTATCATATTTCGTTAAACATTGATCACCTTTATCACCAAAAGAGCAACCATTTAAAAGATCAAATTCACTAGGCATTTCAGTAACAACAGTAACTTCATATCTATCTTGTAAGTTTTTTCCAACACCAGGTAGTTCGACTTTAGTTTCAATACCAACTTCTCGCAATTGATTTTTATCACCAATTCCTGACAACATTAAAACTTGAGGACTATTATAAGCGCCTCCAGACAGAATAATTTCTTTATTCGCCTGGTAGTAAACTTTATTGTCAATTTTACCTGAAAAATTTGGGGATGCTTTATAAAGATTTCGTCCCTCAAGGACTTCGACACCGATTGCTCTATTATTATCATCAATATCAATTTTACTGACTAAAGAGTGTGTTTTTACTGTTAGTTTATTTGGAAATCTTCTCTTAATATCTAGAATAAGATCTCTGGTTGAACTTCTTTTACCATTTTTTGTAGCTTTTGGAATATTAAAAACACCATCTAATTTATTTTGAACATAGCTCCAAGTATTAGGATCAAATTTTGCATTTCTTGAATCACCTAATATTTCAGAAATTTCATTTACAAGACCTTCTTCTTGAAGTGCGGAAAAAAACATTTTTAGAAATTTTTTATCTTTTAATAACATTAAAGGACTTGTTTGCTCTGTAGATAGCCATCCATCAAACCCCATCTTTTCACGGTTAAATAATTCTTTCTTTGTTCTACTTTTTGATGGTCTAGAGTAATAATTATTTTGCTCTAATTTTTGAAAATATTTTCTCATGTTTTTTGGATTCCATGAGTTATCCCCCGTAATATCTACAATATTTTGCCAATCACTATTATCAGGATACATTGTAATCATAGCATTATGAATCGTGCATCCACCAAGACCTGTCGCTCTTGGATAAAAAACACCTTTTTTTGTTTGATCATACTTAGAATTTAAATATTGTTTTGCTCGATTTTCATAATGTTGAACAAAAAACTCCCAACTATATCGATCATCCTCTGTTGCAAGACCATGAAAGGCCGGAACAGAGATAATCTCACTATCTTCATCACCACCAGCTTCGATTAATAAAACCCTAAATCCAGCTTCTACTAATCTTGCGCAAACTGGTCCTCCACCTGCCCCTGATCCGACAACAATATAATCAAAGGAATTGCTATCTGAAGAAATATTTCTCGTTTTTGAACTATTAGTTACTGCATTTAGTTTATTTAAACTACAACCAGGTAGTAGCAGTGTAAATGAACTAGCTGCAGTTACTTTTATAAAGGATCTTCTAGAAAAGTCTTTCTTTTTCAAAATTAAACTCCACAACTAGATTTAGTTAATTTATTAGATTCAAGCTCTCTTTTTTTGTTTATTTTTCGATTCGATCGAACAGATTTACGGGACGAATAATTAAATTTTTCAAGAGCAATATAATACATAAAGATATTATCCATATAAACTCTTCCTAGAAATAAATTATTATGTACTTCCCGAATCTCAGTTTTCATCTTGAATCCTTTTCGAGTGAGAAGATGATCTGGCTTTTCATGATAGGAATCAAGATCATCAGAAAAGGTATAATCGATAATAATAGATTCTTTTCTTGTATCAATGGCTCCAATATTACAATACATTTTCGCTGGAAAGACCTGGCTATAAAGTTTATTTGAATGCTGTGAATATTTAATTTTTTTTAATTGTTCTCTTTCTGCTTTTTCTGTAATGAGCCACATGTAAATCCCCTTACCAAGGGAGTGAACAATTTTATCTTTTGAGTTAAATTTTAAGCCTCTAGTTCCATCGACTAAGAATTCAATTAACTTTTCTGCGACCCACCCTTTAGCACTTCCAATTTTTCTTACTAAGTTTGCCACACCCGTATCATTTGGCATTAAACTTTTCTTTTCAAAGTACCCATCTGGAAAAGTTCCCGATTCAAGTCTTGCAAATAACTGATCCAGCTCTTCACCAGAGTAAGTATCCAAAATATCAGTTGTCAGTTTTAAACGAGAATATTTATTTAGCGGAAGTTTTTTTTCTAAAATGGCAAAATCAATTCGATCAGAATGATTTTCAATCTGTGGTAAATAGAAGTCTATGCCATATTTATTCTCAACGAGATTATCATAAAATGGTGCACATAGAGCAGTTTGTAACTGTATTAAACATAATATTAAAAGTATTTTTTTCATATCAATCCTATAGTGTTAAAACAAATGCTTTTAATGCATCTTTTAGTTCTGGTTCTAAATCAGAGCCAAATGTATGACCTTTATTTTCAACGACATCATTACAAGAAGAATAGAATTTCATATACATTTTAAAAGCCTCTTCATTTACATCGAGATACGCTTTACCTGTATTAAAAATAACATGTTTCAATGCTTTTTTCATAAGTTCATAATGTTTATACGCTGTATCACTTGGAACTTTATAGTGATTTTTCATTCGACTTAAAAATTCGCTTTTACTTTTTTCTGCTAAAAATAAGTCATCAAAATACTCTTTATAAAGAAAACTTCCGAGAAGGGATGTAGATGTACCTTTTGGAAATCTGAGTGTAACTCCTCTTGCAGTACCTGAACCAAAGTTTAATTTTGGACCTAAATTAAAATACACATCTTCATACACCGTTGTTATCTTTGGTTCTCTTTCATTTGGATTTAAAAGCATATCCATTGACGCCATAAAGAGCTTTACCCTGCCATCAATTGAGACATCATATTTCCAACAATCAGTTTCATCTCCTTCCGGATTTGATTGAATCTTTGAAGATTTACTATTTTGATAAGTAGATACATATAGATCTCTAAGTTCATCTTTTGGCTTACCACAAATTTCAGGTCCGATTGCATTATTATGCATAAATGGTGCGTGCATCCAGATACTCAAAAGAGAAGGATTTCTATAATGACCTGTTCCCTTGACAATATTTCTCTCACCAGGAACTTTAACTTCTCTTCGATTATGTAAATCATTTGAGGCATACGGTGCCCAAACATCTGTATCTGCATGGTTTCGATGTAATGCTCTACAACGATATGTCCCTACCTGATCAACACCTGTGTATTTATCATTTCCAAGCCAATCAACTCTATGTGGCTTTTTTTGTGCTTTAGTATTGTAATCATCAATCATAGATTGAGATAGAGCATCTACAAAACTTAAATCACTTGCATCTGTCGATAATTTTTTAAAATCTGTCTTTTCAGAAATATTATTTTGTGAAGAGTGACAATTGGCACATCTATTGGAATAAATTTTTGCACCAATATCGAGAGGATGCTCACCTGGATAAGTTTTTGCGATATAATCTTGAGATTTTTTTGGTATATATTTTTTTACAATAAAATCCCTATATTGATCGCTATCATCCTCCATTCCAACTGCTTGACTATAGTTAATTTCCCTTGATGTAATAAAAAATTTGTATAAATAATCAATTCTATCTGTAATACTTCTAAAAGGTTTACAGTCTTCCATACATTGTCTGATATTTAATGGAGTCTGATTATAATTTCTTTGATCATGACCGAAAACTTTAAAGTTAGATAAATTATTAAGCCAACACTTCTCAGCACATGTTCCGATATTTACATAAACTCTCTGTACAGCTCCAATAGGACCAATATCATCTTCTCCACCTTTTAAAATATGGAATACAGTTTCTTTTTCACCTTTTGGATTTTGGTAATAACACCTTTTAGTACTATTCTTTAGGCAAAAACAATCTTCGTCTTTTTTCCCGTCACAAGAATCGATATCTCTCCATCTCTTCACTAATTTATCTTTGAATTGTGGTCTTGCATTTACATTGAAAACTGGATTTACAGAACCAGGATTATTAATATTATCTGTAGGGAGTGCTGATGTATCAACTGTTCCAGGTCTTGTATGGGTAAATAGTTGCCACTCGACAGAACTTTTAGGCATTCCTGATCCTATAATTTCAGAAATTCGAACGTATTGATTACCAACTAATCCTTTAATATTTTGCCATTTTGGATGATTTGGATCTGCAGGTGGATTAACCGGATCAAAAGCAACGTGACAAGATGCACATGCAATACCAACTCTAAAAGGTGGCTCAATTGACATGTCTTGTAATCGCTCTAATCTTTTTGCTTGGGCCATTTCTCTTGTTTTCTTATCAGCTCCAAGGGCCTTTGTTCCATACCACTCAAAACCATTTTCAGTATATCTCTCCCATGTAGCAGGATCAAACTTAGGATTTGGAAACTTTCTAAATCCAAGTGCTCCCGCAGAAGTTCCAAATTCTAATCCACATGGATCTTCTCTTTTATCAGGCATTGTTTCATCCACGAGATCACAAGAAGGATCTCTGTAGTCATTTTTTCCAACAGACTTCAATAAAACTTCATCCCCAGGACACCAGTCAAAACCAAAGGTTTCATCGTAAGATTTTGCAGGACATCCATTTGACCCTGGAACACAACATTCAGGATCATTAATCATGCCCCAATCATCAAAACGTGATTTTCTTTGTCTTGTGTCGAGTACATTAAACCAATCGAGAAAGGTTCCGATCCTGTTTTGAATACTATAAGTATAAAAAAATTGATTTCCACCAGTTGCTTTATACCAAATCTCTCTTCCATTTTGCTCATCTTTACTTAAATCGGACATCATACTATAGAAAGTATTGGCATTACTTGGCTCTCTATTAGATTCAACATCATGATTTTTCTGACATGAAATAAAGACAAATAAAAGTAATAAGTTTATAAAAATTTTCAAAGAATTCCCCTCTCTAAATAATTCACACCATTATAAGTTTAAACTTAAATTGTTTTGTATAATAGGCGGTAAATCTGGCTTTTTTAAACCAATAACATCTTGATATTGAATATATGACAAAGGTTAAAACTCAAGTATCTCTGCGCGGCTTCTTGTTTATTCATGAAATAATAGGTAATTTATTGAAAAGGAAATTTTATGAAGATTTGTACATATTTTAGAAAAACTCCACTTGGAACGTTTAAGCGCTTAGGTATTTTTTTTAATGAATCCTTAATTGTTGACGTTAACTTAATTTGGCAAAAGCAGTTTGAACTAGATGGATATTTTAATCCCAAACTAAAGTCGATGGAAATTGCTCCTCCAGAGTTAAGTAAAATGCTTATGAGCTATCAAGATGCATCAATTGACTTTCTGGCAGAAACACTCGATGCCTTTAGAGAACTATCAGCAAATGGAATTTTGAAAACTAATGATGGCGCTGATTTAAGCTTTGATTTAAAGGATGATAAAGATATTGGATTAAGTTGTCCCCTAGACAAAATTCACTGCTACAGAGACTTTTATGCACATGAAAAACATGTGGCGAAAGGATTCGAGAAGCGAGGGGAAAAAATCCCAGAAGCTTGGTATGAAATACCTGCTTACTATAAAGGTGCGACGGCAGGCTTTATTGGTCCTGAAGAAATTATTCCTTGGCCATCATACACTCAAAAACTAGATTACGAATTAGAGTTTGGAATGATTATTGGTCGTGATGGAAAAAATATAAAAGCAGAAAAAGCGATGGACCATATTTTTGGCTATACAATTCTCAATGATATTTCAGCAAGAGATATTCAGAAAAAAGAAATGTCCATTAGGCTGGGGCCTGCAAAAGCAAAAGATTTCTGCTCTGTTATGGGACCAGTTATCATTACTGCTGATGAATTCAAATTCAAAGAACCTAATTTAAAAATGACTGCATCTATTAATGGTGAACTTTGGTCAGAAGGCTATACTGGGGATTCACACTATTCATGGGCACAAATGATTGAACATGCTTCTAAAGAAGAGTGGCTATTAGCGACTGATTTTTTCGGTAGTGGGACTGTTGGCACAGGTTGTGGACTAGAGATTGATAAATGGATTCAGCCAAGTGATATTATTGAACTAGAAATTAGTAAGATTGGAAAACTAAAAAATCTAATTGGTATTCCTAATAAAGAATGAGGTCAAAATGATTGAAATAAAAAAAATACATCACGTTGCCTATAGATGCATTGATGCAAAGACCACAGCAGAGTTTTACAAAGAAATGTTAAATATGGATTTAACCGTTTCTATCTCTGAGAGCCATGTCCCTTCAACTGGGGAAAATAATCCATATATGCATATTTTTCTAGATGCAGGCATGGGTAACGTTCTCGCTTTTTTTGAACTCACTGGTCAAAAGGACATGGGAAGAGATGAAAATACACCTCTGTGGGTTCAACATATTGCTCTAGAAGTTAAAAGCATTGAAAAACTAAAAGAAGCAAAAGCTCATCTTGAATCTAAAAATATAGATGTACTTGGAATTACTAATCATGGTGTTTTTGAATCAATTTATTTCTTCGATCCAAATGGCCATAGAATTGAGTTATGTGCGAATACTGGTTCAGATGAGCAAATGAAGATTTTAAAAGATATCTCAAATGAAATGTTAGAAGAATGGTCTAAAACAAAACAACCTCCTAAGCAGGCTGCTTGGCTTCATGATAAAGAATTTTTAAATAAAGGAATTAAATAATGCTCTCTTTTAATACAGATGAAGACTTCTCTCAAAACTATAAATTTTTAATTGGCTCAATCCTTCCAAGACCTATTGCTGTTGTTTCAACAAAGAATGAAAATGGCTCAAATAATCTTGCCCCATTTTCTTTTTTTAATGGATTCAGTGCAAAACCCATGATTGTAGGATTCTCACCAATTAGAAGACCTGGTAGTGGAGAGAAAAAAGATACTCTCTTAAATATTGAAAGAGAAAAAGAGTTTGTGATTAATTTTGTCACTGAAAAAAATGCTGATTTAGTTAATTTATGTTCAACTGAACTTCCTTTTGGTGAAGACGAGTTTAGCTTCTCAGGACTAACTCCAATTGAATCTGAAGTTGTAAAAGCTTGCCGCATGAAAGAGAGCCCAATTCATTTTGAATGCAAACTTAGAGATATAGTCTCTTATGGGGATTGGCCTGGAGCTGGCACGCTTATCACGGGAGAGGTCGTTAAAATTCATGTTTCAGAAGAAATATACGATAATGGTCGAGTAAATACGAGTCTATGGTTACCACTAGGTCGTGGAGCTGGAAATGATTGGTTTAGAACAAATGATCCGCTTGAAAAAGTCAGGCTTACAAAAGCACAAATTCAGAAATAATTTGTATTCACTCGCGATCGGCCTATAATAATAGAATGATAGCTAAATTAATAATCTTACTTTTTTTAAGTTCATGTACCAAATACCATGAAATCAAAAAAAAGAATGGAATTTACTTTATTGAAGACGTTCAAACTGAATTAGTTGAAGCAAAAGAAGTTGATTGGGATATTGGCAGAAAACGTGAAGAAAATATTTCGAAAGGGATAAAGCTAACCACAACAATTCCTAATTTAGATGATGAAGCCATTGAAACTCTAAATTCACAACTTGGAATCGACTCTTGGATCTATCGCCTTAAAAGGATAAGAAGAGGTAAAGAGGATATTCTTGGCTATTTTTATTATCGTTTTAACAATATAACAAGATCAACAAAGTTTTTTTCTATCAGCTTGTTTTATCATGCAGCTTCTGTTTCTAAAAAATTTAGATTATTTCATTGCCCCGCTTTTGATCATCGATTAAAAGTTAAGAAATATGATCTCGTAAGTAGAAAAAGTAAAAACTCAGATGATCTTTACGTTAGACCTATTGATAATATTGTCGGGAAAGTAACAAGACTAAGATTTGCACCTATGATTGTGAGTGGCGGAAGAATGCTTGAAGGTGAGTATGTTCTAGATCTTGCACTATACTCAGAAAATACAAAGCGCAGATACTCAGAGTGGATGCCTGTTGCAAAATCACTAAGAATTTCACAAGAAGTAACAATAAATGTTTCTAGTTGTAATGGAGTAAGAGAAGAGTTAAATCCTCTACCTGAAAGTAGATCACCTGATATTAGAGATTTAGAAATTAGATAATTTGTACGCCTCCGATGAGAGGCGTACAAATAGATTAAGACTTAGAAAAATATGAAATAATGACTGACCTCTAAATACCTCCTTGTTAATTTTTATCTTTTAATCATTATACGAAATAATTGTTTAGATAATATTAATTACAGAAATAAATTTTCAGAATCGTTCAATACTTTAACTAGATTTTTCTTTGTTATAAATCCAATATATATACCATCACTTTCTATTGGATAAATATGACCTTTATCTTTCATAAAATACTCTAAAACACAGAAGAGCGAAGTCGTTGGAGTGAAGACAATAACTTCTCTTCTCATTAATTCATCCACCAACATGAACTCATCAAAATCTATACTACTTAGGGCTTTTATACATTCCTCTAAATCTATGAATCCTAGAATCGCGCCATTCTCGGCTGTAACTGGATAGCCCATTTGGTTATTTAAAATAAGTGTATTTAGCGCATCAACGACAAAATCCCCTTCTTTAAAGCTCTTTTGACTGAAGTCAATCATATCAAGAATTCCAAGATGGCGAGTGCTAAAGGTAGTAAGATGCAGAGTTTCTTTAGTGATTTTACCTAAGTTTAAATCAGACATATCAACCTCTCTTTACAGAAAGTATAGAGAGGCAATATTTAGCAATTATTTGGAATCCTTTTAATATTCTAAAGAATTCCAAATAATAATAAGTATTTAGTTTATTTTAGTTCATTAAAATGAAATTAATTTCTTAAGTTCATTATAAACATCAGATACTTGAGGCAAGATAATATCTTCAAGAGCTGGGTTATAAGCAACATGTACATCTTTAGATGCAACTCTTAAAACAGGAGCATCTAATAGATCAAAACACTCTTCATTTACTCTTGCACATATCTCTCCTGCATAACCAGATGTTTTATGTTCTTCGTGACAAATCAATAATCTATTTGTTTTTGCAAGGGAAGTCTTAACAGCTTCCATATCAAATGGAGCAATTGTTCTTGGATCAATAACTTCAATTGTTTTTCCTGTTTCTTCCTCAATTTTTTTAGCAGCATCAACTGACTTTTGAACAAGTGCACCCCAAGCAACTATAGTTGCATCAGATCCCTTTTTCACGATTCGAGCTTTTCCAAATGGAATCATAAAGTTCTCACCTGGGTCTGCTGACCGATTATAACCTTGATAATATAAATGCTTATGTTCTAAGAACATAACTGGATCATCACAACGAATTGCAGTTCTTAAAAGTCCTGCTGCATCGGCTGCATTTGATGGATAAACAACTCTAATTCCTGGACAGTGAGTATATAAAGATTCCCCTGATTGTGAGTGATACATTGCTCCACCTTTAAGGTATCCACCGATTGGAACCCTAACAACCATTGGACATTTATAATCCCCACCTGATCTATATCTAGTAGTACCCATTTCATTTTTTAGTTGCATATAGGCAGTCCAAATATAATCAAAAAACTGAACTTCAACGACAGGCTTAATCCCTCTCATTGCCATACCAATTGCACGTCCTATAATATTTGCTTCAGCTAATGGTGAGTTAAATACTTGTCCCTCTTTTGATACTTTTTGAGTTCCAGATGTAACTTTAAAAACTCCACCTTTTCCTTTTAAATTTTCATCATCTAATTTATGAAGTTCAGAGAAGTCTGCAACATCTTGTCCAAAAATTCTCATCATTGGATTTTTTTGAATCTCAGATTTTAAAACGGCGTTTATTGTTCCGGCCATTGGGATATCTTCTTTGCCTGTGAAGTTTGCGGGAACATCAAAGTCGCTTGAAGTAGGGTCAACATCCTCTGAATATAAATGATCCATATAAGTATCAAGTTCAGGCCATGAAGTTTCGATTGCTCTTTTGATAGCATCTTTTACATCTGAATTTATTTTTGTCTCAATTGCCTCTTTCTCATCTTTTGTTAAAAATCCAGCTTTTATTAAAAATTCAGGATATGTATTTAGAACATCTATTTTCTTTTCATTTTCAAGCTCTTCTTTTGTTCTATAAAATGAATGATCATCAGATAATGAGTGAGAGTATGGTCTTGTTACATGTGCGTGAACAAGAACAGGTCCTTTACGTGACCTAAGATATTCTTCAGCCTTTTTAACTGTGTCATATGAATCAACAGGACAAGTTCCATCACATTCAAAAATTTTAAGACCTGGAATGGTTGCTAAACATTTTGAAATTGATCCCCCTGGAGTTTGTACAAATGTAGGGACAGATATAGCGAAACCATTGTCTTGAATCATATACATTACAGGAAGTTTATTTACACAAGAAGTTGTTATTGATTCCCAAAATTCACCTTGAGAAGTTGTTCCATCTCCACTTGATACATAAACAATTTCATCTTTATGGTAAGAATAAGAATGATCAACACCATCTTTTGAGAGTTTATCATAAAAAAGTCCAGCTTCAGCAATACCACATGCTTGTAAAAACTGAGTTCCCGTACAACTTGAACGAGAAACAATATTAAGTTTTACATTTGCATAATGTGATGGCATCTGGCGTCCATGACTTGCAGTATCCCCAGTGTTTCCATTTGCCTGGCAAAGCATTTCATAAGGAGTCACTCCAAGACCTAAACAAAGAGCTCTATCTCGATAATAAGTTAAAAAATAATCATAAGTTGGTTTTAAAATTTGAGCTGTTGCAGAAAGTATCCCTTCATGACCTGCACCACTGATTTGAAAAAAAGCTTTAGACTGTTTTTTCATTGTAATTTCTGCATCATCAACTTTTCTTGAAAGATAAGCATTCTTATACATTTCAACTAATATATTTTTATCTAACTTATTTTTTTTAATGAGATCTAGTTTTTGCTTAAAAGCTTTATCATTCTTCGACTGATTACTCGTTTGTGTTCCGGCCATAACGTGGTTCCCCTGTTAAAATTTATGTAGCTAAACATATAAAATTATTAAAATTTTGACTAGCTTAAATGTTAAAAATACAATTGTGTTACAATGTGATTTTAGTAAGTTAGAGAAAGATTTAGCATAAAGTTAAATACTATCAAGCTAAATACTTTCATCAGACAATATGTTGGTCTATCAGGACAATCTCGAGCAGTGTACTTATATGTAAGTTCACTACACTTACAACATAACCATTTTTTTCTAGTAATTTGATTTCAGACAACATTTTACGTTTTGAACGGTACTGGATTCCTTAGTCTGATAAAAAATTATCCCAAGACCCTATACTGGAACTTCCATATGCCCACATAGTACACATATGAACTAAAATAATATAAATAAAGTTCTTAGTTTTCATTTAAAATAATTGTTCCGAATTCTTTGAACACACAGTGATAAAGCTCACTATCATATGAACAAAATTCTTTAATCAATTTTTGAGATTTATTTTTAACTAAGGATTTTTTAATTTCAGTAATATGAAGTGTTTGATCTTTTTTTTCAACCTCAAGAGTGTCAATAGAGATCAATACTATTTTATCTAGAATTCGACTAAATACTTTTTTAACCTCGGGATAATAACTATCCACAGCATCGATTTTGTACTTCCCAAGCTTATAATAGCTTTGATGTTTAAAAGGATTTTCTGCCTTCATTTCCCCCAAGCGACTTTCTGTTTTCATTAATGCAACTTCAAGGTGACTTAATCGCTCGATTTCTTCAGTAATAACACTAGCGTCCTTTACAACAAACTTACCCAGTTTATTTTTTCCATCAAAGACATTTGTATTCTTATATAAAAACCACTGAGAATTCTCTTTCACAAGGGCAAATTGTATTAGTCCACTTCCTAAATCAGAGCGCTCAATTGAGAAGGTATCAATTGCAAATGCATGATGACTCACAACAAATAGCATAAATATTAATCTACAGAATCTAACCATTGACTTTCATCCTCACAATATTTGGGCCTATCTTCGCAAGTATCACCAGCTTTGACATACGCGTATTTCATACAGGTCGTATATTTTTTTACCTTCGCCGTACAACTTCCTTGAATAATTCGTTCAAAATGAGCTGGGCGTAATAAGGATAACTCTTTATTTATATCGCTCTTATACTTTAAGGCACTTTTTCCTCTATCCTCAGCATCAGTATTTTTCATTGAATTTGGACACCACTTCGATTTACTCATGATTCCTTTTTCATCTACATTCTTAATCGCTACTTTCAATTCATCACACACAGCTCTATTCTCACCTGTGCAATCACAGCGATAAGGCATACTCCAACTTTTTGCAATAATATCACTACCAGTTGTTATTATGTCTGGCTCAAAAGAGTTTTTCTTAAAGACAATTGAATTTGCATTGTCCTCAATTGATTCAAAATGTTTAAAATCACTTAACTCTTTCTCTGTTTTATAACGCTCTCTAAGAATTGGGTTTCCGTCCACTTTACATATTTTGCCAGTGATTCCTTCCCATTGATATTCCAAAGGGGAAGGCAAGTAAATGCTTGCATATTGAAGTATTTCTCTAGCTTTATTTCCTAAACTTCTAATTTTTTGATCACATAATTTTTCAGATTCGGGAATTTCAGGAAAAGAACATACACAATTCATTTCCTTTGGAACTAATGAGTTTATCAATGTTCTTTGATCTGACATGATAGAAGGTATTTTCGAAATAGGCCGACAATGATTAAAATGTGGGGTAAACGCATACATTTCTCTTTCGCTCTCAGGAATATCTTTTCTAGATGATAAGTTTTTTAATTCCCTAGTTTCTGTATTTAGATAATGTCCCCATGCAGTTTCTTTATATTCATCAAATAAACCAGCCAAATGAAGTAGCTCATGAATAATTGTATCGCATTTTATATTAGCATTATACTCAACACTATTTGCTCTTCCATTTTCTTCTAGAATTCCAATTTTTACTGATGGAGGTCTTTTGTAATCGGGTAAGTTACTTGCTTCATGGTTAGAATATATTTTAAAGTTAAGCTGTCTGCCGCTTGGGTCCTTCATCAAATCCCCCATATTGTCGACACAAGCTTTTACACTATCTAACATGGTACTTTTATTAACAGTCGTATTGTCCTTTAAAACAAACGTTTTATCTTCAATATCGAGATTAAAAGCTACTTCATATAATTTATCGTTTACTCTATTTACGGTATAGTACTGTCTCATTCCATTTAAGATATTATCAACTTTTTTTGTCTCCCCAACTTTCAGTTCATCACATTGATTGATGTCTTCAAAGTTTGAGAAAAGATTTTTAATAGCACTGTAATCATCAATAGAATCTTTTTCTACACAGTAAACTTGTAACATCTTTTCTGGGTATACTTTAGATAATAATTCCGCAACATTATTTTCAAAGATTCTTTTTTTAAATTTAATTAAGTCACAATTATTTTTCTTACAATATGAATTGTCTTCAGGATCTTTTTCTTTGTATTTAAATTTCATATATTCTTTTACAAAACGGTGTAGACATTTTTCACTAGAATTTTTAATTTGATTCATATGCTTTTGAATTTCTTCATCATATTCAAATATATATTTTGAACTCCATCCGGATTTAACTTCATAGTCAGATGTACAAAAGTTTTGGGAGTAGACTAAGTTACTTATTTTTTCCTTAATCTCATTTGAAGCATTAGAATAATTAGAAGAATTTAGAATTTTTTCTTCTTTTGATCTTGCAAAAACTTCAGGCGTAAAGACCTGAAAAGTTATAAGAAATAATAGGCATAATTTATAGGTTATTTTCACCTACAAATTATACCTAAATTAGGTTCAGTTATAAACTGTGGATTATTTTTCTTATTAGTAGACTAAATTACTTGCAATTTTTATTGGTTTCTCAATTTTTAAACCGAGAGAACTAAAAGCAGTCGATATATCATGAGGTCTAATACTTGTTCCTCTATCCACATGTGTTTTAAGCATAAAACCCTTTCCAAAACATGGTGAAACTTCATTAATGACTTTCATCAATTCAGCATCATAACCGAGTTCTCCAATCGTGATTGATTTGATCTTTGGCTTCACATCTTTTTTAATAAACTTTTTATCTTTTTTAGAAAAACTCTCAATAAAAATTTCATTTTGTGAGTTTATAAGTTCAAGTGCTTTTGCATCATCTTCATTTTGGTCTTGAAAAGGAACAAAATAAGTAAATTCATCAACTGCATCTTGAATCGATTCAATTTTCGTATCTGTCTCTTTTACAGAATGAAAAAGAATTCCCGTTTCACTATGTTTTTGAAGTCTTTCTAAAATTTCATCTAAATCAGTCCATGCCTCAGGAACTCTTACATCAAAAAACTCTGACATTGAACTTATCCCAAGAGATAGCGCCGGTCCAAAGGCGATAAGAGGTCTCAGATTATATCCCTCAGTATAGAGAACAGTTATTTCAGATCTTTTAAAAATTCGCATGATAATTTTTTGAAGATCAAGGTGAGAAATAAAACTTAGAGGTCCAATTTTTGCAAATTCTATTCTATATCTAAAACCTACAAAAGTTCCTCTTCTCTCCCTTCTATCAACAATTTTAATACCTAGTTCTGGCGCTACATAAGGCTTATCTTCAATGGCATCAACTCTTTTTAGAAAGTCTTTTCTCTCAACAACCATCTCTTTTAAATCACAAGCAACACCACAATGATAACAAACAAGTTTTTTCTTATCGATATCAAATGTTTTCTCAAGAGCTTCTAGATTTGTATGGTGAACAATCATACCTGCAACTTTTCCACATGGTGGAGAAAGTCTATTCTTTGTTGCTTTAATCCATTCTCTTTTTAAAAATTTATCTTCGAGGCCAACATCAATATGATCCCAAGCAAGATGACCATCCATAGGAATCGTATTTAAATAAATATCAGGCTCAAGTTCTGCTTCATTCACAGCATCTAACCATTTATCATGATCAAAGGTTTCGTTCCATCCATCAAAGCGACAACCTTTTTCCCAAGCAAGATAAATGGCCTTACCAACTCTTCTATCTCCTCTCGAGACAATACCTTCAAGATGAGAAATTTTTGACCAATGTTTTCTAAAATTTAGTCCAAACTTCACAGCATAATCTTTTAAAAGATTTTGTTTTCTAATAATATCATCTAACTCAATCATTTTGGCCCATTGAAATGGCGTATGTGGCTTCGGGACAAATGATGATGCAGAAATAGTTATTGCTGGATTTTTAACGCCACATTTTCTTTGAGCGATTTGTTTTGCACGTAATCCTGTTTCCATGATCGCAATGACATCTTCATCTTCTTCTGTTGGAAGTCCAATCATAAAATAGAGCTTCATTTTAGTCCAACCACGAGAGAAAACATCCTCAGCAGTTTTCATCATATCTTCATCACGTATATTTTTATTTATGACTTTTCTCATTCGATCACTACCAGCTTCTGGTGCAAATGTAAGAGAGGAATTTTTAACTTCAGCCATTTTATCTAATACTCTCTCATCTAGTCCATAAGCTCTTAATGAAGAAATCCCTAAAGTAGAATTGTCTGCTGCTAGTTTATCAAGAAGTTCAACGACAAGTGGAGTAACAGCTGAATAATCTGCAGTCGAGAGGCATGTAAGAGAAGCCTCATCAAATCCACCATTTTTAATTCCATCCATTACGATTTTTATAACATCATCTGGTTTTCTTTCGCGAACAGGTCTATAAATCATTCCGGCCTGGCAAAACCTACAACCTTCAGTACAACCACGACTAAGCTCCACTGAGAACCGATCAAAAATAGCTGTCATATGTGGAATTGGTGATTTTGTTGGAAACGGATAATCTTTTAGGCTATCGACAAAGAATCTTTCAACACGATTCTTAATAATTCCATCAAATTCAGGCTTTGGTGCTGAAACATATTCCATTCCAGTCTTATCACAAATTTCCGTCTCATAAAAACTAGGAACGTAAATTCCTTTTTGCTTTGAAAGTTCAAAAAGGATTTCAGATCTTTTCATACCTGCTCTTCTTGAAACTCCTATGAATCTAGCTATCTTTGAAAAAATATGTTCTCCATCACCGATAACGAAAAAATCCATAAAAGGAGCTAAAGGCTCTGGATGTGTAGCACATGGGCCACCAGCAATTACAAATGGTTCATTTTCAGCTCTTTCTTCTTGATGTATTGTGATTCCGCCTAGGTTAAGCATATTTAAAATATTCGTGTAACTCATTTCATATTGAAGAGAAAACCCAACAATATCAAAATCACTCAGAGGTTTAAAATTCTCTAATGTAACAAGAGGAAGATCTCTGTCTCTCATTTCTTTTTCCATATCTATCCATGGACAAAATGCTCTTTCAGCACATATATCTTCGTTTTTATTTAGTTCTTCATAAAGAATTTTAAAACCTAAATGGCTCATTCCAATTTCGTATGTATCCGGAAAACAAAGAGCAACTCGGCCAACTACTTCATCCCATGATTTACGTACGATGAAATGCTCACCACCGATATATCTTGCTGGTTTTTGTAATTTATCTAAAAACGACGCATAAGGATTTTGCATCCAAGGCTCCTTTTGGGTTTATGACCAAATAATGGGAGGGAGTTGAACCCTCAATTTAAATTAAGTTGCTGATATTTATCAGGATCGTGTCTATTCGGCCAGAGTTTTCGAGACCTATGAAGAATATATAGGAGCAATTACTTTGTATAAAATGTTTTAATATATCGGTTTTTGATGATCTTAAATAAGTCTAAGTCTTCATTTTCATTAATATCATCAAGTTTAACATTATAATTATCTAGCTTATCAAGCTCTTCTTGGTTCTTTTTAGAGTTAATAGGTGTAACAGTATCCATTTTTGAATCAACTACACTTTTATTCGTTTTACTAGGAGAAGCTTTATTATCAACACTCGATTGAAAATCAGCATCAGTATTTTTCATTAATTGATTTATATCTAATTTCTTACCAGAAAGACTCTCAATCTTTTTAAATCCAGAATTTTGAAGAGAAGCCACTAGTCTTTTTGATCTTAGGACTAGTTCAGGTTTTGGAAAATTAGCTTCCATAAAACTTAAATCTAGATTTTCCGCGGCAGTAATTGGATTAAGTGTATTCTCGAAAGACTTCATTGTATTTCCAAGAGAGATATAGTCATTTGAATTAACTTTTCCAACCTTCATTTTATTTATAAAGCTGAGTTGCGCTGAAGTCATTTTAGTAAGATCTGGAATTCCTTTAAAGAGTTCGCTTTGAAGTTTTACATTTGTGACAAAGTTTCCACAGCTTCCCTTTTTTGCACATGTACAACTGGTAGAGAATTTAGTTCCGCTTATACAAAGTGGAACCATTGAATTATCAAAGACATTTGCACTTGCCTCTTCAATAAAAGTATCAAACGGATTTGACCATTTATGGGGAATTGAGAACACAACTTGTCCTCTCTCTTCTTCAATCATTTTATCTAGAATTTCGATATTTTTAATTGCTGATTTATTTTTATTTTTAGTTGTTTTAATATTCTCATCGGCCATAAAATAAGTCGCTAGATAAAAAAGGCCTCTTCTCATTGGATTTCGTTGAAGAACTGTTGTCATCTGAATTCCTTTTCTTATAAACTCAGGAAATAAAAATGCACCGACAACCCCAAGACCTAAACCCGTAAGGGCCGTAACTTCATTTGTTGTACTTGAAAAATCTTTACTCTTTTTTAATTCTTCATCAACATTAAATTCTTTTTTGTCTTCAGCATATGCATTATTAATAATCATATTCATTTTAATCGATTTCATTGCATCAACTAAAACAATAAGCGCAGAATGAACTTTTTCTTTTTGTGCTCGATCTAGACGATCATATTCAGTTTTTAGTTTTTCTTGATTAAATAATTTTTTCGCTGCCCTATCTGCATTTTCAGTTCCTAAATCAAAAGAAAGAGATTCTAGATCTAGCTCCATTATTGATGATAGTTTTTCTGATTCTGAAATAAATGTCTCTCTTGCATTATCTTGAATAAATTTTTCGTATGGGGAGTATGAGCCAGAACATTTTGGAGACTGGATTGTACCATCTGCATTATATGTTTCTGTACAAGTTGTTCCATCTCCCATATCAAATGTTTTAGTATTAGTATTAGTATTAGTATTAGTATTAGTATTAGTATTAGTATTAGTATTAGTATTAGTATTAGTATTAGTATT
>Ga0115005_10000029_pt1 | contig 94183 bp, 90 predicted proteins | sample ArcOceMetagenome_FD_87163 | JGI IMG/M metagenome (GOLD analysis project Ga0115005, IMG submission 87163) | Marine eukaryotic phytoplankton communities from Arctic Ocean - Arctic Ocean - Greenland ARC118M Metagenome | ecosystem: Environmental > Aquatic > Marine > Oceanic | place: Arctic Ocean... | reverse complement strand
GGGCTGCGCCGTACTCGTATTTGCCAGGACAAACGAAGGTGCATAACGCTAAATCTTCTTCATCTAATTCAAGCGCACCTAATGAAATTGCACTGTCTAAATCACGAGACAATAAGTCACGTAGTAATAGCGTTGGCAAAATATCAAGTGGCATAACACGCTCGTAGCTTCCAAGTGGAACCATGGCACGTTTTGAACCACCCGTAGACGTTGTCATTTTGAATAAACGACTCGGAGTAAGGTGAGACAAGAATGTACGCGTTACAGAGAATTTATCACTACCTGGTGCAATCCAGCCAAACAATTCCTTTTCGCGACCTTCAAGTAAAACAGATACTTGAACATGGTAACGACCTAAGAATGCATGAACACCAGACGACGTAGCACCTGCAAGTACAGAACCAGAAATAACACGGTTATCACCGTCTTCTAATTCCCCTGCCACTAAGTCATCTAATGAAGCACCTAATTGTGTTTTCACTAAACGTGGATTTTTAACGCGAGGACCTGCAAGAGAAACGACACGATCTGTGTAAATTTCACCAGTAAGGAATAGGTGACCATACGCAATAACGTCTTGGTAACCGATATGCCAAACTTGCTTGCTAGCAGATACTGGGTCAAGGTTGTGAATATGAGTGCCTACAAGTCCAGCCGGATGCACACCACCAAACTCATGTACTTCTACTTGAGCAATAGATGAGCTAGGGATTTGGCTGCCAGCTTGCTTACAAACAAATACTTTTCCATCGGTCAAACGCGATACAACAGCTAAGCCTGCTTCAAACGCTTGCGCATTTTCAGCAATAATCACTGCAGGATCTGCAGCAAGAGGATTAGTGTCTATAGCGGTAACAAATATAGAGCTAGGATTTGCATCCACAGCCGCTACTTTGCTGAATGGGCGAGCACGTAGTGCTGTCCATTGACCTGACTGAATAAGTACTTCTTTAGCTTTTTCACGATCTAAGCTTGTAAGCTCAGATTCAGAGAAAGAGTCAAAGGTGATTTGCTCACTGCCGTTTACTTCAATAACAACAGATTGCAGCACACGTTTAGCACCACGATTTATTTCTTTAACAACACCAGAAGCTGGTGCGGTAAACAGGACGCCTGGGTTCTTTTTGTCTTCAAAAAGTACCTGGCCTTTTTTAACTTGGTCATCCATACGAATATGCATGGTTGGACGCATACCTATAAACTCTTCACCTAGCACGGCTACTCTTTTGACGGGTGAACCGTCGTGAATAACTTGCTGAGGTGCGCCATCTAATGGTAAATCCAGACCTTTTTTTATGTTGATCATACGCACTTGCACTACATTAACGGAAAGAAACTGAAAAATCGTACCAACCACGTCGCCATTTAAGCTACCCCAAGTTATTTCAATGTATAAAAGAAAAACTCGCTTTGGTCATTAAACAGGCAGCGCGGTAAAAACTCTTCACATATTGCCTTAATTTTAACACCATTGTGGGTGACTATGCGAGTGTATTTATGAAAATTATACGACTGAAACGCTTATTTGGTTTTGTTAGCTAGATTTAATAAAATTTAAGTTAGACCAAAGTGGTAGCTTAAGCAAAGAATGAGGTTTTTTAATTGATAAAAGTCGCATGAAGCGACTTTTAAATTAGGGCATGTTGACTTTATAGGATTAAAGCTTACTGAACCTTAAGGCGATACCTGTTTAGCAATAATACTTATTTACGGGCAATAACCACACAACATAAGCTCTGTATTACTGAAATGCCAAACAGGTTACTTAACATTTTACCAAAAAAGACAAACAAGCCCTGACTATTCACTTAATTGATTAATCAATCATATTTGCAATTGCTTGAACTGGCTCTACATCTTGGTCGTAATCAACTGACTCAATGCCAAAACCAAATAAGCGTAAAAACTCATTGTGATAACCAACGTAATCTGTCAACTCATCAATCGTGCTGGTATCTACTTTGTCCCATACTGCTTGGATACGTGCTTGAACATCATCTTCAAGTTCTTTGTAGTTTTGAAATAAGTGTCCACCATCATCAAAACGCGGCGTTTCACCGTACAGGTTTTCGGTAAATAAACCATGAATTTGCTCAATGGTGCCTTCGTATGTTCCGTCCGCCTTCATTACCTTGAATAAAGCAGAAATATACAATGGCATAATTGGTATAGCAGAGCTCGCTTGTGTTACAACAGCATTGAGTGATGAAACATACGCTTGACCATTTAACGCTTTAGTTGACTCTTTTATCGCAACCGTTGCACGGTCTAAGTCTTCTTTTGCTTTACCAATAGTCGCGTGCCCGTATATTGGCCACGTTAATTCTTTGCCTATGTATGTGTAAGCTGTGGTTTTAAAGTCATCTGCTAGCACGTCAGCGTCTTGAAGTGCATTAATCCACATTTCCCAATCTTCACCACCCATTACTTTAATAGTGTTGTCGATATCGTCTTGTGTTGCAGCCTCTACAGTAATTTCGTCAATTTCACGCTTTGACGTATTTAGATTTTTTGTTGTAACTGCGTTGCCGATTGGCTTTAACGTTGATGAGTAAACTTCACCCGTGTTTGGGTCAGTACGACGAGGCGACGCTAAACTGTAAATGACCAGATCAACCTTGCCTAAATCTACTTTAATTGTATCAATTGCTTTTTGTTTTATTTCGTTTGAGAAGGCATCACCGTTGATATTTTTAGACCATAAACCGGCTTCGTCTGCCGCATTTTGAAAAGCAGCCGTATTATACCAACCTGCTGACCCTGTTTTACGCTCGGTACCTTCTTTTTCAAAGAAAATACCCAATGTTTTAGCGCCGCCACCAAATGCTGCCGTAATACGCGATGCCAAGCCGTAGCCTGTAGATGCACCAATAACTAACACATTTTTTGGCGCGTTTTTTAATGCACCTTGTTGTTTTACATAGTTAATTTGCTCTTGCACATGTTCACTACAGCCTACTGGGTGAGCGTTTGTACAAATGAATCCACGAATTTTTGGCTTAATGACCATTGATGATCCTATATCTTTTACTATAAAAATTAGCGCTAGTTTAAAGGCTAATACTTAAAACACTGATCTGATCAGTTAAATATGGTTGTAAATAACTGTCAAACCTCAATTAATCAATCTAATTTAGATCCACCTAAACAGTTTGGCGATGCTGGCGCTTCGCCGTCATGTTCAGTGTATTCGTCAGGAGTGTAAGTATGAATAGCCAATGCATGTATGTGGTTTGCAAGCTCTTCCTTTAAAATCTCATTAATTTGACGATGGCGCTGCAAAAGGCGTTTACCTAAAAACTCTTCGCTTACCACAATAACCTTAAAGTGCGAGTCAGTGCCTTTGCTGTGCATATGACTTTCGTTAATAACATTTAAATGCTTACACGCAATAGCATTGCTGATTTTTTCTTGGATTTGTTGCTGCATTGACATATAAAAACCATTATTTATAGCTAATTTATGAACTTATCATAGCAAGCAGCCCTGCCCGTTGGCTAACTAAATTACGCAACTAGCCTTGTTTTATATACCTAAAGGTTAAACTTATTCGCGGGTGCACTAAGCTGGTTTGCTTTAAAATAGCATGCTGAAAGTCTCGCTGGCTATTGCCACTCATGACCAAACAACTACCACTGTGTAATTTTAAATCCGTTATTTTATTACTGGTTTTGTCTTTTAGCTTTAATACCCGCTCTGCTCCAAGCGATATACACACTATTGTGGGCTGCTGGCCTAACTCAATTTCATCATCACTGTGCCACCCCATGGTGTCGTTGCCATCGCGATAATAGTTGACTAATAAAGAATTAAAAGGCTGCTTTAAATGTGCCTCTAACCTTTTTCGCATTGCCATTAATGTACTAGACCAGGGTTCAGTTATTAACTTACTGTTTGAATAGCCGTATTCAATTTTATGGTCGCCAATAAAGCATTGCAGGCGTGGGATTGGTCCAGTTTTAGAGTAAACCGTGACTTCTGGCTGCTGCCACTTAAGGTTTTTTTGCAGATAATAAAATAAATCGAGGCTTTTTTGTGCGCTAAGCGCCTTTGTTTGATAAGAAAAGCCATTAGGCAACTGTTGGGGGTTGGCGTTTTGCCGTTGCATGTTAGAATTTACCTACATTAGTTTACTGATACAAAAACCACTATGACGACGCAAGCCCAGTTAGGCGATAAAACTTTTACTCTTGAACGCTTCCCTTTGGATCAAAAAAACCGCAGTTTACAAGCGTGGGATTCGGGCGATGAGTACCTTATCAATTATGTTAACGAACATCATCCTGATTGTCGCTCATTGCTTATTTTAAATGACAGCTTTGGTGCTCTTGCCTGTAGTTTTAATCAATTAACGGTTTGTTCAGTTAATGACTCGTATATTAGCCACCAAGCCGCAGCATTTAATTTACAAGAGAATAAGCTGTCTACTGTGCAATTTACGCAATTGGACAGCCTCTCGGCACTTCCAGAAGACGTAGATTTAGTGTTAATCAAAATACCACGTAATGTTGGCTTTTTGCAGTTTCAATTAAGTGAGTTAAGCGAAGTTCTTGCACCAGGTACACCTGTTATTGCAGCTGGTAAAACGAAAGATATTCACAACTCAACAATTAAGGCGTTTGAACAGTTTATTGGTGAAACTAAAACAAGCTTAGCGGTGAAAAAGTCACGCCTTATTTTAAGTAGCGCAAAAGGCGGCTATAAAGCTGCTGATTACCCTGTTTCATGGCAACTTGAAGGCACCGAGTTTACTATTACAAACCATGCAAATGTGTTTTCGCGTGATTCGTTAGATATTGGTGCGCGCTTCTTTTTTAACTACTTGCCGCAAACACCAAAAGCTAAAAAAATTATTGATTTAGGCTGTGGTAACGGCGTAGTTGGTGTTATGACCTTAGCGCGCTGCCCTAAAGCCTCTGTAACGTTTGTTGATGAATCGTACATGGCGGTCGAGTCTGCACGACTTAACGTAGAGCAAAACATGGCGGAACGATTTGATGATTGCGAATTTATCGAAAACGATTGCCTAACCGGCTTTGAAAAAAACAGTGTAGATATGGTGCTATGTAATCCACCATTTCACCAAGCACAAGCGGTTACTGATCACATTGCTTGGCAAATGTTTAAACAAGCTAAAGACACGTTAAAAGAAGGTGGTGAGCTGCGTATTATTGGTAATCGTCATTTAGATTATCATGACAAGTTAAACCGTATGTTTGGTAACTGTAAGCTACTAGGTTCAAACAAAAAATTTGTGGTTTTAAGTTCAACTAAAAATAGTGGGGTGTTATAACAATGACAATAATAAACCGTATATTTGGCTGTGCTGCATTTTGTATTTTAGCAGGCTGTGCAAACCAACCTAGCCAAGTCATACTTAATCCGGTTTACCAAAATGGCCAAGTGAGCACTATAAATAGTAGCCTGAGCACGAGTGTTATTGATGTACGTGGCGATACTTCTACCCTAATTCTAGTTGAGTCAGACAAAACCAAAACATTTGCAAGCCAAGGTATTACTGAGTCGATTAAAAGTGCACTAGACAGTGCACTTAGCCGTAATGGCGCGAGCATTTCAAATTTAGCTACCACTCGATTTGAGCTAGATATAAATGCCTTACAAGCGGTGGTTACTGAAACCTTAGTGAGCCATAAAAGTGAAGTAAAAATTGAACTGAGTGTTCGCGTAATCCGTGCTACAAGTAATTTTACAAAAAAGTATAGCGGTAATGCAGCGCTAGAAGGCCCGCTTGGCCATGACAGAGCTAAAATAGAAGGTCAACTCAATAAGTTGACTGAACAAATGATAACCCGCATTGTGTCAGATCCTGAATTAATACAGTTTTTAGAAGGTTAACCATGAAACGACTTTTTATACTTTGTTTAGCTCTTTGTTTTAGCGCAGCAAGTTTAGCAGCCCAAGAGGGCAGATTTGTACAAAAAGACAATATGTTTCCACGTGTTGAAATAGTGACATCACTAGGCAGTATTATTGTTGAGCTAGACCGTTCTCGGGCCCCTATTACAGTTAATAACTTTTTGACTTATGTATCAGATAAAAGTTATCAGGGTAGTATTTTTCATCGTGTTGAGCGCGACGAAGAAAACGAACGCGATTTTGTTATACAAGGTGGTGGGTATGATAAAGACATGGAAGGCTTACATCAAAACGATCCTATTTTTAATGAAAGCGGGAATGGTCTAAAAAATGATATGTACAGTATTGCCATGGCATACCAAGACAGACAGCCGCATTCAGGTACTCGCCAGTTTTTCTTTAATATGGATAACAATGACCATTTAAATCCTGGAAGAGACTGGGGATTTGCGGTGTTTGGTACTGTAATGGATGGATACGAAACCCTTGATAAAATTATGGCTGTTAAAACAATTTACAACGAAAAAATTGGTTATGACTTTGTGCCAGAAACACCAGTGGTCATTTTAAATATTAAAATGATTGAGCCAACACCATTATAATTAATGAGGTGCGGTATAGCTGCACCCACTCGCCAATGAAGGCCCTATGAGCAACACTCTCTCTTTCAGCGAATACTTTTCGTATTTTAAAGATAAACGTTTAATTAATGTGTTTATTTTTGGTATTAGCAGTGGTTTTCCCTGGGTATTAATTGGCTCTGTAATGTCGGCATGGCTAAAGGATGAAGGCCTGAGCCGAAGCATGATAGGCTTATTTGGTATTGTATTTGGTGCCTACAGCATCAACTTTTTGTGGTCGCCCTTAATCGATCGTACAAAACTGCCTATTTTATATAAGTGGCTAGGCCAACGCCGTAGCTGGATATTGTTTTGCCAAAGCTTTATGTTTTTAGGCACATTACTTCTTGCTGGCCTTGACCTCAAAGCTAACTTGGCGATAGCTGCAGCACTGTGTTTATTAATTGCAATTGCATCTGCTACACAAGACATTGCGATAGACGCATTTAGAATAGATACCCTAAGCGAAAGTGAATCACACAAAGCAACTGCTGCAGCAGCCATGGCCACCTCAGGATGGTGGACAGGCTACGCGTTATTGGGTGCGATTCCATTTTATATGGCAGATATTCCTTCACTCGGTTGGCCACAAGTTTACTACTTTTTAGCTGCTGTAATATTGGTATTAATGGGAGGAGTGCTATTTGCTAAAGAGCCCGCCTCTAATAGAGAAGCCGTTCACGAAGAACTAGAACGTGTTTACATTGAAAAGCTTGCTACTATTAATCAAACACCTCTCAATAAAGTCGTTGCCTGGTTGGTTGTTACAGTAATTGACCCTTTTAGAACATTTTTTGCAAAGAACGGGGTTAAAACTGCACTCGCATTACTTGCTTTTATTTTCTTATTTAAAATTGGCGAAGCGTTTTTAGGACGAATGTCGATTGTTTTTTATAAAGAAATAGGTTTTAGCAATAGCGATATAGCTACTTTTTCAAAAGTTGGCACCGCAGTGCTCACCATTGCCTTTACCTTCGTAGGCAGCTTATTTAATCAAAAATATGGCATTGTGAAAGGGTTATTTGTTAGTGGTGTAGCCATGGCTGCATCTAATTTAGCTTTTTCTGCTATTGCATTAGTGGGCCCTAACTTAGGTTTATATGCTTTTGCTATAGTAATTGATGGCTTTACACAAGCATGGTCTCTCGTTGCTATGGTCGCGTTTATATCTATGCTATGTGACAGAGCGTTTAGTGCAACACATTATGCGTTGTTGGCGTCGCTGGGGAATTTAGGAAGAACATTACTTTCGAGTTACAGTGGAGTTGTAATTGATGATTGGCTAATGGGAAATTGGTCGTTATTTTTTGTATTAACCGCTTTAATGGTGCTCCCCTCTTTACTATTTTTGTATGCAATAAGACACAAATTGTATGAGCTTGAGAAAAACTACCATAGTGGCTAATAAGCTTAATGCATCCATGCATTAATATTTTGCTTAGCACATTTAAAAAGCCCCTTAATGAACTAAGCAACACACTATTAATCTACTTTAAGCAGGCTTAGTGCTTCATGTGGGTCAACTTCTAGCGCTGTACAATAACGAACAAACTCAACTACATCTAAACGGCGTTCTTGATTTTCAATTTTGCCGATAAACGAGTGAGGCGTTCCAAGCACCTGTGCAAGGCTTCTCATTGTATGGCCTTTTTCATGGCGTTTGCTTTTAAGCCATGTTGTTAACTTAGCGTTCTCTTCTGAAGAAACAGTTTTCCCCATCATTTTACATCTCCTACTAGACGATTAGACAACACCACAAAAGCAGCAGTCGTTACCATAGCTGTAGGCAAGTAAGCAGTAACTTATGTTTTAAATAGCAATCTATCGCTTCTCAAAGCACTGGTTGCTACTCACTCCCACCCACATAGCTAAAAACGACGCTTAAAATGTGGTAAAAGGTTTTTGTTATTAGAATGAAATTTTGCCCGTCTCATTCTTGGATACATTATATACTATTAACACTTTGGTTAAATAGTTAATTGCTCGCCTTAGTCAAAATCAACCCCAGTGAACATTTACAAACACTGAATATTTCAGCTAAGTTATCAAAAACATTAAAAATAATATTTTTATTATAAAAATATAAATAGGCATTTTTATAACAAATTTATTTCATGTTAATGTTATTCGTTTAATATTAGGCAATAATCAACACAAAAAAGGTTACATAATGTTCAGGCTTCTTTTTTTATTACCGATTATTTTATGTGCAGGGTGGTACTTATTCTTGCGCCATAATGGCGTGCCAATTAAGCAAGGTAAAAAAGGGTTTATGTATATTTTAGTACTATCTGCATTTGTACTGGGCTTTTTTGTATTGATGATGCAGATCACAGAGTATGCCCCCTCTAATTTATAGGCATAAAAAAAGCCGCTAATGCGGCTTTTTTTATTAGTCTGTGTTTACACACTAAAACTTGCACCACAACCACATGTGGTTGTTGCGTTCGGGTTAGATACAAAAAAGCGTGCACCTTCTAAGCCCTCAGTATAGTCAACTACACCGTCAACTAAATATTGAATACTCATAGGGTCAACCACTAGCGTTACGCCATTTTTTACAATTTCTAAATCGCCAGGATTTGCTTTTTCATCAAAAGTAAAACCGTACTGAAAGCCAGAACATCCACCACCCGTTACGTAAACACGCAGTTTTAGTTCTGGGTTTTCTTCTTCATCGATTAATTGTTTAACACGAACAGCTGCTGCATCGCTAAACTGAATTGGTAATTCTTCTGACATTTTAAAACCCTCAATATCGTAATGGCGTGATTATCTAATACCCGAGTGTTTTAATCAAGTATAGTCAATTAACGCTTTGCTCTAAGTTATACCCATAAATACATTAAAAATGACTGTATATCGCTTATATTGACTGAAAAAAAACAGCACTTTAATATGCAACTAGTGGCATGTTAAACAAGTAATTATTTTAACTAAAAAAACTTCGTTTTATTATTTGCCATAAATAGCTAATTTAAGTTAATAATTTTATAAAATCACAAGGACTTAGTGGTTGGCTTTTGCTAAAATACAGCTGAAAAATGCACTGAGGAAAAAATGCATGTGGCTGGAGCAGCTCAGGCGTCGACTCGCACAACCTAAAACATCTGTACAATTATGCCTTTTAGGCGTAGTTGCTGGGTTAATTGCTGCATTTTTTATTATTTTATTCCGCTTAACAATTCTCTTTTTTCAAAGTTTATTTTTAGAAACCCCAGACGACTTTACAACCTTGCCAACTCTTGAACGTGTTTTAATGCCTTTAATTGCAGCATTTTTAATTGCGTCATTTGCCGCTTTTACTGGTTTCAAACATTATCGGTTAGGTATCCCATTCGTTATTCACCGTATTAAACGTCATTACGGGCAAATGCCTTTATACAATACACTCAACCAATTTGTTGGGGGTGCTTTGGCATTAATCAGTGGTTTTTCGGTTGGGCGAGAAGGCCCATCGGTACATATGGGAGCAACGGGCGCCAGTATTTTAGCCGATAAACTCCACTTACCCCACAATGCCATGCGTACATTAAGCGGCTGTGGTGTTGCTGCGGGTATTGCAGCATCCTTTAACACGCCTCTTGCCGCCGTTATTTTTGTTATGGAAGTCGTGTTAAGAGAATACAAAGTTCATATTTTTGTCCCTATTATGCTTGCTGCAGTAACAGGTGCACTTGCTACTCAGTTCGTATTTGGGGAAGGGTCAGAACTTGCACTCATAACAATTGCTCCCTTGAGTGGTTGGCACTATCCATATTTAATTTTATGCGGTATGGCACTGGGCGCGATTGCATACAGCTTTAATCAAAACTTAATGTTAATTATTAAAACATTTAAACCTTTAAGTATGTTTCCTCGTTTACTCATTGCAGGTTGTATCGCAAGTTTAATTGCTTATGCCGTTCCCCAAGCAATGGGTTCTGGCATGAGCGCGATAGCTATTGCGGTGGAGTCGCCAGATAATGTGCAATTACTCACCACTATTTTAATTGCTAAATTACTTGCAACTTTATTTGCTATAGGTTTGGGTATACCGGGAGGGTTAATTGGTCCTGTTATTGGGTTAGGTGTTTTAGTTGGGACTATGATGGCATTTTTTGCTCAGTTTATTAGCCCTGGTACTGATATTGCCGGAACTTATGGTGTATTGGGCATGGCGGGGTTAATGGCCGCCACATTACATGCACCACTTGCAGCGTTAACAACAGTAATGGAGCTTACATCGTCGCCAGAAATAATTGTCCCAGCCATGCTTGTGATAACAACAGCTTATGTAACCGCATTACAAGTTTTTGGTAATCGCTCTATATTTTTGCAGCAACTTGATTTTCAGGGACTTCCCTATCATGTTTCCCCTGCCACAGAGGCGCTGCAAAAGGTGGGAATTATGGATGATATGGATGAAAACTTTAAATTGCTTTTTTCAAACGACAAAGAGCAAATAAAAAATACACTCGATGCCATGGACAGCCAAACGCCATTGATTGTGTTTGACGAAGAAAACGGGTATCGACTTGCAGAATACGATTTAAGCTTAATGTCTGATCAAGCAATCAACCTGAACTATGTAAACTTACAAGGTATTAGCAGTCAAGCAACGTTAGCTGATGCCTTTGATATACTAAAAGATAAGCGCAGTGGCGCTTTATATGTATACAACCTGTTAGATAATCAACAAATAATGGGGCTGTTACGTTGGGATCAAATTCATCATATTTTAACCATCCGTAACAGCTTACTATAAATAATAAGGGTTATTATGAGCGCATTACTGATTTATAAAACGCTGCATATATTTTTTATGATTGCATGGTTTGCAGGCATTTTTTACTTACCACGGTTATTTGTTTACCACGCAATGAGCCAAGAGCGTGCATGTAACTCTATGCTAAAAGTAATGGAACGCAGGCTTCTTTATTTTGTAACGCCATTTGCTATTTTAACGGCTGTTTTTGGTGTACTAACGATTGTGGAATATGGCCGTGAATGGTTTAAATACAGTATGTGGCTGCACTATAAACTAGTGCTAGTTATAATTTTATATTTATACCATGCGTACTGCTTTAAATTACTAGCCGACTTTAAACACGACAGAAATACTAAAACAGATCGTTTTTACCGAATTTTTAATGAATTACCTGTTATTGCATTACTTATTATAGTTGCACTGGCAGTAATTAAACCGAGCCTTTGAGCTATTTGGTATAAAAAATACCGCATTAATTACACACGACTTAAAATCTAATATGCGCGATTGCGTGCCCCATATTATGGATTATCGCGCCCTTTTGAAAAACTAGGAATAACCCCATGTTAAGTTTCCAAGGTGAACATATTCTGTCTGTTAATCAGTTAGACAGAGACTGCATTGAACGTATTTTTGCAGTAGCAAAAAAGATGGAGCCTTATGCTAAAAAGCAAAAGCAAACAACGGTGCTTGAGGGCGCCATTTTAGCTAATTTGTTTTTTGAACCCAGCACACGTACACGCGTTAGTTTTGGTACCGCGTTTAATCTGCTTGGTGGAGGCGTGCGTGAAACAACAGGCATGCAAAGTTCAGCTCTTGCTAAAGGTGAATCTTTATACGATACAGCGCGTGTTATTTCAGCTTATGCAGATGCGGTTGCTATGCGCCACCCAGACGCAGGCTCGGTTAGTGAATTTGCCGAAGGCTGTACCGTACCTGTAATTAATGGCGGTGACGGCCCAAATGAACACCCCACTCAAGCACTGCTAGATTTACTTACTATAGAACGTGAGTTACACCGCTTTGATCAAAACATTGATGGTATGCACATCGCTTTGGTTGGCGATTTAAAATACGGTCGTACTGTTCATTCGTTATCAAAACTATTATGCCATTACAAAAACGTTAAATTTTCAATGGTGGCACCCGATGGCTTGCAAATGCCAACCAGTATTTTAGATGCAGTAGAAAATGCTGGCCATAAAATAGAACTAGTGAACAAAATGGAAGGTAACTTAGCGGCCGATATCGTGTATCAAACACGTATTCAAGAAGAACGCTTTCCATCTCAAGAAGAAGCAAATAAATACCGTGGCGGATTTAGAATTAGCCAGTCAATTTATAACGCACACTGTAAGCCTAATTCAGTGCTAATGCATCCGCTTCCTCGTGATAGTCGTACTGAAGCTAACGAGCTTGATAACGACTTAAACAGCAACGACAATTTAGCTATATTTCGCCAAGTACAAAACGGCGTATTAATTCGAATGGCATTGTTTGCTTTAACGCTCGGCGTAGAAAACAAAGTTGAGCAATATGAAGTAGACGTGCCTTGGTTTAGCCGCAAACGCGACAGCTAACCCTTTTTTAAGTGACAATTTATAGGATTTTTCATGACAATTAGCCAAGACTTATTTGAACGCGCTCAAACCTCTATTCCTGGTGGCGTAAACTCACCAGTGCGCGCTTTTAATGGCGTAGGTGGCACACCATTATTTATCACAAAAGCTGAAGGTGCATTCACCTTTGATGCTGATGGTAATCGTTATATCGATTACGTAGGTTCGTGGGGCCCAATGATCATGGGCCACAATCACCCTGCTATAAAACAAGCGGTTCATGAAGCAGTTGAAAACGGCCTTAGCTATGGCGCGCCAACTGAAGCTGAAATTTTAATGGCTGAGAAAGTAAAAGCGCTTGTACCGTCAATTGAAAAAGTTCGCATGGTTAGCTCAGGTACCGAAGCAACTATGAGCGCAATTCGCCTAGCACGTGGTTTTACTAATCGTGACAAAATTCTTAAATTTGAAGGCTGTTACCACGGCCATGCCGACTCACTTTTAGTTAAAGCGGGCTCAGGTGCTTTAACTATGGGCGTGCCTAATTCACCAGGTATTCCTGAAGACTTTGCTAAGCACACATTAACAGTATCGTTTAATAACATTGAAGAAGTGAAAGCTATTTTTGAAAAATACGCTGACGAAATTGCCTGTATTATCGTTGAGCCGGTAGCGGGTAACATGAACTGTATTCCACCTGTTGAAGGCTTTTTAGAAGGCCTGCGCGCAGTATGTGATGAATACAAATCGGTGCTTATTTTTGACGAAGTAATGACCGGTTTTCGTGTGGCTCTTGGTGGTGCACAAGCGTATTACAACATAAAACCTGACCTAACATGTTTAGGTAAAGTAATAGGCGGCGGCATGCCGGTAGGCGCATTTGGCGGCAAAACTGAAATTATGGATTACATTGCTCCTGTTGGCCCAGTATATCAAGCCGGAACACTGTCTGGTAATCCAATAGCTATGGCTGCTGGTTTAAAATCATTGGAGCTATTAAGTGAGCCTGGATTACACGACAAACTAGAAGCTATTTCAAAAGCAATATGTGAAGGCTTTGAAGCAGGCGCTAAAAAAGCAGGTATCGCACTTACAACAAACTACGCGGGCGGCATGTATGGCTTTTTCTTTACTGATGCTGAAAAGGTAACCACTTACAAACAAGCGACTGAGTGTGACCTAGAGCGTTTTAAACGCTTTTTCCATCTTATGCTTGAAGAAGGCGTATACCTTGCGCCATCAGCATTTGAAGCTGGCTTTGTATGTGCTGCGCACACGGAACAGGAAGTACAAGAAACTATAGCTGCAGCAGAGCGCTGTTTCGCAAAGCTTTAATCGCAAGTATTGCCTAAACGGGGTTTATATACCTACTTTTAAAACAGGCAATCAATACTAAAGATTGAAAAAGCCCTTTAAGGGCTTTTTTTATTTGTAAATTGATATAATTGAATGATAATTAAGCATAACAAGGTCTACTTATCTTCACCCTACTTTATTAAATACAAGAGAGTCTTATGTCTGGATTACGGCAGTTAGCTGCGCCTGCAATGCGCTTAATGGCGAATCTAAAATACAAAACTAAAATAAGCATCACGTTTGGCATTCTCTTGATCCCACTTGCACTAAGCATGTTTTTTTTGGTGTCGTTATTGAGTAAAAGTATTGATGTGTCGAAGATGGAACAACATGGTTTAAAAGGCTATCGGGCAATACTTACCAATCAAATACAAGGGACAACCGATAAAAATATAAATGTGGCACGCTCGTTGGGCTTTAAAATTAAAGACAGCGAAGTAGACGATGTCCTTGAGCTTGTGTCTATTCAATCTAATTTAGCGCTAGATAGCGAACTTGCCAGCGCCTATTTAAATCGTGCATTGGTAACCCGTGTCCCTGCTTTTATCACTCAAATAAACCTAACCACCGCGAGCGCAAATACAGTACTGAACAATAACCAATTTACTCCAGATACCTTTATTGCACTTTCAAACCTAAGTAAATCGTTACCTCAATTTGAGCAGCAACTTTTAAAAACACTAGCTATTGCAACGTCAGCGGATAAATCGGTAAATAAAGCGCTTTCTCCCACTTTAAATGAACTACAAAAATCTGTCTCAGTATTTAAGAACGCGATAGATAAAAAACTACTGGAACCCGACGACATAGAGTTAACCCAGCGTGAATTTTCAGCACTCACCGACAATGTTCAAAAGAATATTAGCGCTTTAATCAACATCAGTATTCCAACTCTAGAATCGTTAATTAGTAATAAAATACAAACCCAGCAGTGGACCAGAAACACTGTACTGATCGCCTCTATAATCAGTTTACTGTTTGCTCTTTATTTAATGGTTGGGTTTTATTTTGCAGTCGTTGACACCATAAGTCGCTTCACTAAAGCAGCCACTAAAGCAGCTAACGGTGACTTAAAGGCAACCCTTAACTCAATCGGGAGTGACGAAATGAGCGTTATTGCTGAGCAATACAACGCCCTACTCAATGCCTTTTCACATCTACTTTCAGATGTTAAAGCCAGCACCAAAGAGTTATGCGATGCCACTCAGTCTCTTTCGCATGCCAGTAGTCAAACCAGTGACGACGTAATAAAACAGCAAACACGGGTAAATGCAATTAGCCATGCATTAAGTGACATGGCGCAAACTGCACATACAATTGAAGAATCAGCCCATCAGGCAACACTTACTGCACAAAATGCCGCTGAGCATGTAAAACAGGGGTCGAGCAATACCATGGAGCTTGCTCAATACATGCAAGATTTAAAAATGGAGTTTACCGAAAGTCAGCAAGCACTTGACCGACTAGCTCAAGATAGCCAAGAAATTAGTAAAGTAAGTAAAGGGATCAGTGAAATTGCCGACCAAACAAACTTATTAGCACTCAATGCTGCAATAGAAGCAGCTAGAGCGGGTGAACACGGACGTGGTTTTGCGGTAGTCGCAGACGAAGTAAGAACACTTGCATTACGCACACAAACACAAACACAAGAAATTCACCAAATTATTAGCTCACTGCAAAAGGCATCTGACGATACACAAGTTAAAATGCGTTCAAGCGTTGAAAAAATGGAGTTATCTGTCGAAGCCGCAAACCAAACAAATACAGTACTGCAAAGTGCAGAAAGTAGTATGGGTGATATAAAGCATCAAGGCGAGGTCATCGCTGAACGAGTTAAACAGCAAGCCAACGCGACGACTCAGGCACTTAATGACTCGCAAGAAGTTAATAACTTAGCTGATCATACATTAGTGTCAGCGCAATCAACGCTGCAAGACGCAGAGCAGCTTTCACGCTTATCGAATGATTTAACAACGTCAATGCGCTTTTTTAAGTCTTAGCTTTTAATATCTATAGCGCTAAATATCTATAAATAACAAAGCCGCTAAATAGCAGCTTTGTTATTTGAGTTATCATTTTATACAGCGAGGCCTTGGCTCAAATTCACTCACTCTTAATGGAAGCTGTATCACTTTCCCACATCCTGGAGGAGCTTGTTTACCTGTGTGCTCGTTTACAAAGGCCCAACGGATTGAAGGGGGGCGAGTATCAGCAATGGCTTGTGGGTTGAGTGGTTTTAAATAACGGATATAGGCTTCTAGCGCCCCGACACTGCCAGTTAAACCTGTGCTTTTATTATCATCGCGGCCAAGCCATGCAACGGTTACCGTGTTTTGATCAAACCCTGCAAACCAGCTGTCACGTAAATCATTGCTAGTCCCTGTTTTACCAGCTAGTTGAATAGACGGAAAGTGTAAGTTTAACCGCTTTGCTGTGCCGTCTTTTGTTACACGCTTCATTGCATATTTTGTCATGTACACAGAGGCTTCATCAAAACGAGGCTCTGCACTTACTTGATGTTTGTATAGCACGTTACCTACAGAGTCAGTAAGTGCTGATATAGATGTCAACTTCTTATACTCACCGTCATTTGCTATGGTGGTGTAAAGCTGGGCAACATCAAAACTAGATAACTCTAAAGCACCTAAGAGTAAAGACGGGTATTCATCTATTTGACCTTCCACACCGAGTGATTTAAGCGTGTTTGCAACTTTATCCACTCCTATATCTAAGCCTAAATTAACAGCAGGTATATTAATACTATTACTCAATGCTTGATAAAGCGGGATTGCACCACGGTATTGGCGATCAAAATTTTCAGGCTGCCATACATTACCTTCTTCGTTTGTTACCTGTAACGGCGAATCATCAAGTAATGTGGCTAAATTATAATTTGGTGATTGTAGTGCTGTTAAATAAACTGCAGGCTTAACTAAAGACCCTATATTTCTTTTTGTATCTAGCACTCTATTAAAGCCTGAATATCGAACGTCACGCCCTGCTACAAGGGCCGATACGCCACCTTTATCTGAATTTACAGAGATCATAGCAACCTCAAGCTTATCTGTTTTAGGGCGTTTCTCTAAATAAGGTAAGCTTTTCTCAACCGAGTTTTCCATTGCTGTTTGTTTTTGTAAATCAAAGTAAGTAAACACCCTAACACCAGCATCTAGTATCTGCTGATCGGGTAGTAATTTGTTTAATTCACGGTTCACCAGTTCTAAATACCCTGGGTATGATTTTTGTAAACTTTCTTTCATTGGCGCAATGTCAATTGAGCGCTTAAGGGATGCTCGGTATTCTTTTGTGCTTATTAATTTATTTTCAACCATGAGGCGAAGTACTAAATCGCGACGCTCCATAGTGCGCTCTTTGTAGCGGCGAGGATTGTAATAAGACGGCCCTTTCACCATCGCTACTAGCAACGCTATTTGATCGTATTCAAGCTCATCTACTGGTTTTGAAAAATAAAACTCAGACGCCAAGCCCATGCCATGCACGCCTTGGTTATAAGATTGACCTAAATAAACCTCGTTTAAGTAGGCCTCTAATATTTGGTCTTTTGAGTAACGATAATCAAGAATAAGCGCAATAAACGCCTCATTGATTTTTCGCAGCAGCGAACGTTCACGGGTTAAATATATATTTTTAGCGAGTTGCTGCGTTAACGTGCTACCGCCTTGGACTGTTCGCCCTGCTCTAATATTGGTATATAAAGCGCGTAAAATAGAAAAAACAGATACACCGTGGTGCTCATAAAAATTACGGTCTTCCACTACTAGCAAAGTGTCTTTTAACATAGCAGGAAACTTATCAAGGGGAACAAATTCTCTATCTTGCTTCGAATCGTTACCAATGCGGGCTATTTGAACAGGTTCTAATCGAGCATTATTCAAGCGCCTACCAAATTTATCTTTTACAGAGGCTACCTTTTGTCCCGCAAAACGCAGTTCAACAATCTTAGACTTCTCCAGCCCATCATAAAATTCAAACTCTCGTCGGTAAATTTTAATGCTATCGGCCGTTTTTACGTATTGGCCGGTCCGGCTGAGCCTATTAACAGATGAATAATTTAGACGTTCGAGTTCAAATTCTACTTCTTGACGTGATAAGAATTGCCCTGGGTAAAACTGCATTGCACGCGCATACACTTGAGCGGGGAGTTGCCATTTATTTCCTTCAAATACACGTGTGGTTTTTGAATCTAAATAAATAAAGTACATGGCCATAGCAATAAAAGCAGCCAAACTCAGCTTCCAAAAAACTGACCATGTTTTTCTCATAAATGAGCGTTTAACAACAGTAGTTGCCGTTTTTTTTGTGGATTTGGGTTTAGCTTTACGTGGCGAACTGCTTGCTTTCGTTGCACGCTTTGAAGGGGTTTTACTACTAGGTGTTTTTTTATTATCAGCCATGTAAGTGTAATGTGTTCCAACGGTTTATTTACAAAGGGGAGCTTAGCATATTGGCCATAACCCTAACACCTGAAAAATTAACCTTCCCTGAAACGAAAAAAGCTCTACCTAAAGTAGAGCTTTAATGAACACACTATATAAATTTAGTTATTACGAACAGATACAAACTCAGGGTAAGCTTCTACACCACAGTCGTGCTGATCCATACCGTTAAGCTCTTCTTCTTCTGTAACACGTATACCCATTGTGTATTTTAATATAGCCCACACAATAAGCGATGCTACAAAAACAAATGCCAAGATAGTTACTAAGCCGATTAACTGATTAATAACGCTTGCATCACCGTTTGAAAGTGGAACCAGCATAATACCTAGTGCACCACATACACCGTGTACAGAAATAGCACCTACTGGGTCATCAATCTTAATTTTATCTAAAGCTATAATGCTAAATACAACTAATGAACCACCTAGTAAGCCTAGTAGACAAGCCATTAATGGAGAAGGTGAAAGAGGGTCTGCAGTAATAACAACTAAGCCCGCTAACGCACCGTTAAGTACCATTGTTAAATCAGCTTTGCCCCATAATACTTTACAAACAAATAGTGCTGCAATTGCACCCATTGCCGCAGCCGCGTTAGTGTTAAGTAAGATTTGACCTACAGCCGTTGCGTTTTCTTTATCAGATAGTAATAACTGTGAACCACCGTTAAAACCAAACCAACCCATCCACAAAATAAATGTACCTAAAGTAGCAAGCGGTAAGTTAGAACCTGGAATTGGATAAACTTCACCATTTTTTCCGTATTTACCTTTACGAGCACCTAGTAAAATTACACCAGCGAGTGCTGCTGCTGCACCTGCACCATGAACAATGGCAGAACCTGCAAAATCAACAAAGCCCATTTCAGACAAGAAACCACCGCCCCATGTCCAGTAACCTTCCATTGGGTAGATAAAACCAGTTAAAACAACAGTAAATGCTAAGAAAGCCCATAGTTTCATTCGTTCAGCAACCGCACCAGATACAATTGACATGGCTGTTGCAACGAAAACTACTTGGAAGAAAAAGTCAGACTCTAAAGAGTGGTCGGCATCAGCAGCTTGCGTACCAATTAACGCGCCCAGTGATGGCATAATTCCGCCCTCAGCGTTGTCTACATACATAATGTTGTAACCAACTAACAAAAACATGGTACACGCGATTGAATAAAGCGCGATGTTTTTAGTTAAAATTTCAGTGGTGTTTTTAGAACGAACTAAGCCCGCTTCTAACATGGCAAAACCCGCAGCCATCCACATAACTAATATACCCGATATCAAAAAGTAAAATGTATCGAGTGAAAATTTAAGTTCTACAATTGTATTTTCCATAAGCCCCTCTTAAATTGCCTCTTCGTCAAGTTCGCCAGTACGGATACGAACAATTTGATCTAAGTCGTACACAAAAATTTTGCCGTCACCAATTTTGCCTGTTGATGCAATTTTTGTGATTGCTTCGACTACGCGCTGACAATTTTCTGTACGAGTTGCAATTTCAAGTTTGATCTTTGGAATAAAATCGACTTGGTACTCTGCACCACGATATAACTCTGTATGACCTCGTTGACGTCCAAAACCTTTAACATCAACTACAGTCATCCCCTCAATTCCTAAATCAGCGAGCGCTTCACGCACATCGTCTAATTTAAATGGTTTTATGATTGCACTAATCATTTTCATAGTGGCCCCCTCGGACTCTTTATTGTTATCCTGTTGGGTAACATAATCCAACCTTTGTGCCACTATTTAATTTAATTTAAAAACAACAACTTAACCGTTAAAGCTGAACTTACCATAAAAAAAACGCACCATTTAGGTGCGTTTTTTTAACAACTCAGCTACATTGGTGCACATATAAAAACGACCCCCAAATTGCGCTATAATATAAACAGTTACCCGATACAGTTTCTGCCTTTGCTTTTTGCTTCGTATAACGCTTTATCGGCAACACGCATTGCATCTTTTAAATTGGTATTTTGAAACTCTGCAAGCCCAATACTTGCTGTTATCGTGCAAGACTTGTCACTAATAGAAAAATCGTAACTCGCCATTTTTTTTCTAAACGCTTCTAAATATTCGCGTGCTCTGGCTAAATCGATATCTGGTAGAACAATAGCAAATTCTTCACCACCCACCCTTGCTACAGTAAATTTTGCAAAAGTTGAGCGAATAAGAGACCCAACCTGCTTAAGCGCCTGATCGCCGCCTTCGTGACCAAATGTATCGTTTATATTTTTAAAAAAGTCCACGTCGAGTAGCGCTAGCGTATTATTTTGATTTTGGTTTTTTAATAACTTTTCAGCATATTGATAAAAATAACGTCGATTGTATAAACCGGTTAAATGATCTCTAAAAGCACTTTCTTTGATATCTGCAATCAGTGATAACTGCTCCATTGTTTGCAACACCCTGCAGTGAAATTCTTCATTCATAAAGGGTTTAGTCAAAAAGTCGTTTGCGCCATATTTTATAAAGCGTGCTGATAAACCGTGCTTGCCTGCTCCAGATAAACCAATTACAGCTAAATCGTCTCGGCCTCTAAAATTACGAACTGCTTTAACTAGCTCAAAGCCATCCATTGTTGGCATGGCGTAATCGGTCATTAGCAGCTTTATATCTGGATCAGCTTTTAATATTTCAAGCGCTTGCTGGCCGTCATTCGCGGTGCTTACATCAAACAATTGCTTTTCGAGCATTTGCTTCATTAACGAACGACTCAACATAGAATCGTCCGCAATTAATGCCTTACAACCTTGGTTTCTTAAAAGTTGAGAAACCAATTTAACTGCATAATGATAAGAATCACGGTTATCTTTTATAACGTAATCTACCACACCATCTTCTAGCATTTGCTGACGTTTGTACTCGTCTATCTTTGATGTAAGCACAACCGTAGGAATTGCTTTAGAAAGTGTATATTTGGCAACTTCGCCATTTGGGGCATCGGGGAGAGTTAAGTCAACAAGTGCTAGGGAATAGTCATACTTTTCTACGTGCTCCTGGCATTCAGCTAATGACCAGGCAAAATCAACGGCAACATCTAAATACTGGGCGGTTAAGTGGCGTAAAACCTGCTGGACTACTTTACTGTCTTCAACCACTAATACTCTTTGCATAGACCTTCTCTTTGTTCTCATTATTTTTGCAACATCTGCTGCAAACACAAAATAATAAAACTTACTGGTACCACACTTTAAGCAGCAAAAATAAGTAAATAAAAAACATCCCAGAGCCATTGTTATTTAACGCTTTAAATATTAAAGCACATTCCATTAACCAGCTTGTAAATCAATAATTGTAATAAAAACAAGCATGATGGCAAATATACCCGATTTTAATTCTTAGCTAAATAATTAAACAAAAATTTACACCATAAATAACTGATTATTTTACTTATCGGCTTATGTTAATTAACTCAACCATTAATATCGGCAGCTAGTCTCATTACTTTTGTTATTTTGCTTATTTTTATCTTTAATAGGTTATCAAATATAATAAGGACACCTCATGAAGCTTAGTCGTATTTTACCAATCACGGTTTTTGCATTAATGTTCAGCCCGCTTGCTGATGCTGATAATCAGCGCCGTATTGATGTAGACAGTAAAGTGGTCACCCAACACAAAGCTAAAATTAATGGTCAACGCTTTAATTATACGGTTGCAACAGGCACTCAACCCGTATGGGACGACAAAGGTGATGCCGTTGCTACGCTACAATACACGTATTACACGCGCGATAAAGTTGATGATAGAGCCAAACGCCCCTTGCTCATTTCTTTTAATGGTGGCCCTGGCTCAGCCTCAGTTTGGATGCACTTAGCCTACACAGGCCCTCGCGTATTAAAAATTGATGATGAAGGCTATCCTATTCAACCCTACGGTGTAAAAGACAACCCGTACTCTGTGCTTGATGTTGCCGACATTGTTTACGTAAATCCAGTAAATACAGGCTATTCCCGAGTTATTGAAAACGAAAAAGGCGAAATGCTTTCTAAAGCTCAACAAAAAGACATGTTTTTTGGCGTTAACGCCGACATTAAATACCTTGGCGAGTGGTTAAATACTTTTGTAAACAGAACAGAGCGTTGGCGCTCTCCAAAGTTTTTAATTGGCGAAAGTTATGGCACAACACGCGTATCAGGCCTTGCACATGAATTACAAAATAGCCAATGGATGTATATTAACGGTGTTGTATTAGTGTCACCAACAGACATTGGTATCAAACGCGAAGGCCCAGTTAAAGCGGCAAATCGCTTGCCGTATTTTGCAGCCACAGCGTGGTATCACAAAGCACTAAACGCCGACTTACAAGCAAAGGACTTAGATGAACTCCTTCCTGAAGTTGAGCAGTTTACTTTAAATGAACTAATACCCGCATTAGCAAAGGGCGGTTTTTTAGCGCAAGACGAAAAGCGTCGTATTATTAAAAAAATGGCTGAGTATGCAGGCCTTTCAGAAACCTTTGTCGATCAAAACAACCTCGATATCCCTACGCAATACTTTTGGAAGGAATTATTGCGTGACCGAGGACAAACAGTCGGCCGTTTAGACTCTCGTTATTTAGGTATAGACAAACGTGATGCAGGAGATTCACCTGATTACTGGGCAGAGCTGACTTCATGGTTGCACTCCTTTACGCCTGCGATTAATTACTACCTACGCGAGGAGTTAAACTATAAAACCGACATCAAATATAACTTATTTGGCAACGTTCATCCTTGGGATAGAAGTGGCAATAATACCGGTGAAAACCTTCGTCTTGCGATGGCTCAAAACCCTTACTTGAATGTAATGGTACAGGCGGGTTATTACGATGGTGCAACTAATTACTTTGATGCCAAATACACAATGTGGCAATTAGATCCAAGTGGAAAAATGAAAGACCGTCTAAGCTTTAAAGGCTACAGAAGTGGGCACATGATGTACCTTCGCCATGCTGATTTAGAAAGCTCAAATAACGACTTAAGGGAGTTTATACAAAACTCACTGCCTAAAGATTCTAAAGCAGCCAAATATTAAAATATTGATCAACCACCTATAAATGGCGTACCTGAGTCATTTATAGGTGAACAACCTTCCAGTTTTACAATAACTTATTTAACGGTTAGTTCGCGTAAATTACAACTTCCAACTTTAATAACCGGTTCGATTGCGGTGTAGCTTTTAGTTTCTAACATTGTCCGTAAATTAACGAGCGTTTTGAAGGTACTTTTAAGACCCACTTTATTGTATAGCCACGTTGGTATATTTCCCCCTGGTAAAGCGTAAACCTGATACTCAATATTTAAATCTTCGCCCTTTTGTGTAAGTAACCAATGTGCGTTTAGCGTTTTTATTCTAACTACCCGCTTAGTTAATGGTAACTCTTTAGGACGCGATTCAATAGAAAGCTTGGTTTGCTGAGGAGAGAGTCTTGAGTAACACGAATAGGTAACGGCATCACGGTTTGCCACTGGCCAAGGGGAGTCGATATAACTATAAACAAGGTTTTCTGAAGGGCTTAAAGCTTTAATTACACGTACTTTAGACGTGTTTTCAAGCCAGCTTGAAGCAATACGCGTATCACTTAATAAATCTAAAAAGTCATTGGCTGTTACATCTTCAATATTAAGCTGACCTTTTACAATAAACGTATCATTAGAGAATTGCTGATATTCAATGTTTACTCCTTGCTCGTTTTTGTATAATTGCCAACGGGGCTCAGAGTAAGTATTAAAGCTTAACAAAATAATTAATAAACTAATGCACTTTTGCATAGGGGTTAACTTACAAAAGTGCTTTATCATCATTTTTGCCAATAAGGCTCTATGTCATACGAAGCAAGTCTACTTTGCTCCATTGCACTGACTAAATATTCAGACTTTTGCTCCAGCCAAGATTGAATTTTTGCAAGTTGCTCATCGTCTTGACCTGCGCATAATTGCTTTAAGTACTCTAGGGTACTGAGTTCATAAACACCATGCGAAATATCTAACCACGGCAACCTAAACTCAAGACGTTCTTCTTTATCGAACATCGATCCTAAGCAATTACCACTTAGCAAGCTGTTTTCAAGCTGCATTCTTAAATTAAGGTAGTCAAGTACACCTAGCGTTTGCTCTTTTGGCAATAACTGGTGCAAGTTTTTCCAGTCTTTATTAAACAATCTTTCAGCAATTGAAGACACTGGATTTTCTGCAGCTTGGAGCTCTACCTGCCCCCAATCTTTTCGCCATTGCTTGTCAATCAACCACGTTGTTAACGAGAGCAATAAACGATTATAACGAGCACTATGAAAAAGCGCATTAATGTCATCAATACTAGGCTGTAGCTCTTTTAAATCGTTAATAACTTGCGCCAAAGCTGGCGCCGCATTTATTTTTTTATAAAATGCATGACGTTTTGACGTATAAGTTTTTAACTGAATTGCATTTTCTACCCATGCTAACTCACTCAAAAGCCACTTAAGCTCGGTGCGTAATTGTTCGGTACTGTCTTTAGAAACTATATCGTCAAACAACCAAAAAGTATGACGAATTAAACTAATACCATCAGTCACCCTTTTTAAGGTTTTTAAGCTCGGTTTATCGAAATAACACTGCTCATGCTTTTGCACAAACCGAATACCAAAGTTCATTGCTTCTTTTAAAGCGCTTTCTTGGGTTGCAGAACGAGGAAGCTTAACAAAGCCAATCGACTTACTAGGCTTAAGCGGATTGTCGTCGGCTAAACGGTAGCCGCGTGCTGCTTTTGAATACAAACCGAGTCGAATACAGTTTTGGCTAACTAAAATATCAGCCAAAGCAAACAGCTCATTGCGGCTGCCTTCAATTAATTCTATTTCCAGCTCGCTGATCATCTCAACTTGCCCAGAGGCTGCGATTTCGCCTTTATCAAGCACCACTTCAATTTTTGCACCAGCTTGCGTTTCAATTAACCACGTGCGGCGAATAAAGTTAGTGCTAAAAATAGGGTACAAATTTTGTGAAATTGCATTAACTTGCATGCCATGTGGCCAAATATCAGCACTAAACGCCATTAAGTTAGGGCGGCTGGAATCAATAGGTAAGTTATATTCTGGGCGCTGATGAAGGCCCCCTACCACTTCGCCGGCAAGCTTGATAGTTTGTTCGCACTGATTGTCAGAACAACGGGTTCTAAAGCCAATATCAAGTGCTCGAAGTTCACGGCTTGGCGTATCATAATAGGCATTTTGCAAACTACGCGATGGTTTATTTATAACCGTTTTAGCAAATTGAGTAATTAGTGAGGGGATCAGTGGGACAACGGCATCTGATACCAAAAATTTCAGTTCTATCTCAGTATCCATTCGGTCTGCGGATTACCTTTAAAATAAATAAGTGGTCAAAATAAACAAAGCGCTCTAACAATGCAAATTTTTTAGGCTTATTAAGTGCTTTAATCATGTCAGGGTTACAATATCAGCCTTGCTTTTAAAAGGCTAAATCCCTACTATCTTGCATTATATGTGAATTAAAAAACCATGTTCATAACGGACTCAGTAAGAACAACAAGGTAGATAAATGCTAAAACATTGTTTATTCGGGCTACTTTTAACAGCCACTACGTTTATAAGCTACGCACAAGATGAAGCACAAACAGCGAGCTCATCAGATGCAAATACCGCTTACGTTATTGATAATTTGTATACATTTATGCGTTCAGGCGCGAGCAAAAATTATCGACTACTTGGCTCTGTAGACGCGGGAACAAAAATAACCGTACTATCTAGCGAAGAAAACGGCTTCATTAAAATAAAAGACGACAAAGACCGTGAAGGTTGGATTGAAACTAAATTTATCTCTACTACACCTGGGTTACATCAGCAATACCAAGCTTTAAGCAGCGAAATGAGCACCATGCAGGAAAATTTACGCCTTGCTCAAATAGAGCTGCCACAGCTACAAAAACAAAACCAAACTTTAACCGATCAAAACCTGCAATTATCTGCGCAAATTACAAGCCTGCAAACAACACTCGCGCAAGAGCGAACGCAAAAAGAAGCTGCTAGTTCAAAAGAAAAACGCCAACTACTAACCTATGGCGGTGCGATTGCATTTTTGGGTCTGTTTTTGGGAATTATTTTAACCATTGTTTTGTCGCGCCGTAAGCGTTACGAAGGTTGGGCATAAATTAATTTAATGAAAATTGTTTAATAAAAAAGCCGCTACTTGCGGCTTTTTTTATAGGTTTGTATTTGGCTAGAAAGTTTAAAGCAACAACAAACTACCTAAACCTAAAAAGGTCACAAACCCAACAATGTCGGTAACCGTAGTTAAAATAACAGACCCAGATAAAGCGGGATCTATTTTCATTTTGTCTAAAATCGATGGTATTACAACGCCTGCGAGCGATGCCGCTACTAAATTTAATAAAATAGCGACTGTAATCGTTACACTTAACATTATATCGTTAAACCATAAGTAGGTAAGCAAGCCAATTACAAATGCCCACACCAAACCATTAACAGCCCCAACTCTTAGTTCTTTTTTTAGCAACGCATTGCGGTTTGAATCAGTCACCTGCCCCAAAGCCAAGCCTCGTACAATAACGGTTAATGTTTGACTACCCGCAATTCCCCCCATTGAGGCTACAACCGGCATAAGCACAGCTAAAGCAACCACTTGCTCTATAGTGGCGCCAAATAAACCAATAAACCACGATGCTAAAAATGCCGTTGCCAAGTTTATACCTAGCCAAATACCACGGTTTTTAGCACTTTTTCGTACACTGGCAAATAAATCTTCGTCCTCTCGTAAACCACCGGCCTTTGCGGTGGCTTCATCGGTTATTTCTTGGCGAAGTTCGTAAGCAGAGGCAATTGTTAATCGCCCTAATAATTTATTATCTGAATTTACAACCGGCATAGCCATTTGCTCAGAGTGAATCACAACTTCAGCAGCTTCATATAAATCATCGTCTGCATGCAACGATGAAAAATCATGATTTGCCAGTGTCATTAAATTATCGTTATCGTGTGCTTTAATAACATCGTTAATGGCCACTTCACCAATTAAACTGCCTTTGCGGGTCACTAAATAAATAACTTCGCTGTATTGCGGTACACCTTTGAATAAAAGTTTTTTTGCACCACCAGCTGTTAACTTGTCAGACACCTTTAAAATATCAAAACCTAGCCAGTGACCTAATTGTTCTGGTGGGTATTGCTGTGCTAAATCGTACTGCTTGGTTTGCGCTTCATCTAATTGCTTTTTTGCATAGTCGACAAACCGCTCTGGTATAACTTCTTCTAATTCGAGTAGCTCTTCTACATTTACTTCATCAAGTAATTTAAATGCATCACTGTCATCAAGTGTTTGCAGTAACCATAAACAACTGTCAGGGCTTAAATTTACAAAAATTTCATGCTGTGTATCTTCGTCAAGCAATTGCCAAATTTCGAGTCGCTGCTCTTTGGGTATTGCTTCAAACAATAAAGATAGATGCTCTGTAGAAAGTGTGCTTTGTGCGTCGATCAACAGTTTATTCTTACGTTCTGTGGTGTCGCATTGCAGTAAGTCGTTTATGAGTTGTGGAAGCTGATCTACCGGATACTCAATCATTAAAAAAACCTTAAAATTAAAAAGCACATTATTTACAGTTTACCTTCTCAATTAAAAATTGCAGAAAAAACGGTACTTTAATTAAAGATGTGCATGCTATTTTGCGCATTGTATGGGCAAAACAAAGGCAGTACTATTTATTTTTATATAAATTAAAAGTATGAAATTAAGGTATTAGAAAACAAAAGGGAAAGAAGTTGGGCAACTATGAATACTAAAGCATACAAGCATTATTTTGTATGCTTTAAATAGGTGGGATTAAATTTCGATTAATAACCCTTTGTCTTTTTTTACTTTTTCAATAACCATATAAGTATGGTGTGTGCCTACACCAGGAATATCAACTAAGTCTCCCAACACTTGCCTGTACTCTTCCATGTTAGATACACGTATTTTTAATAAGTAGTCGTAACCGCCTGCAACCATGTCACATTCTACAACTTGTTCCATTTTTAATATGTGTTCTTTAAATACTTTAAATACAGCATTATTTGAGGTAACCAACGACACTTGAACATGAGCCACTAAGCTTTGGTTTAACTTAGCTTCGCTTAATTTAGCATAATAACCCTCAATATAGCCTTCTTGCTCTAATCGCTTTACGCGATCAAGGCATGGGCTTGGGCTTAAATTAACTTGTTTTGCTAAGTTAACGTTAGAAATTCTGCCGTTTTTTTGCAAAACGTCTAAAATTGCTAAATCAATGCGATCTAGCATGCGTAATCTATTTGGATTTGTCATACAGAATTTTATGCGGATAAGTTAAATTTATGCCCTGTAAATTATCGTAAATCGACAAATTTAACCAGCATATTCTGCTGAATTTTAATTAGAATGCACTCTCAATATCACTGGTATTTTATTGGTAATTAAATTTACTTTAAATCTTAACACTGCTAAGGGTTGCTTATGTTATTCAACGGCGATTTAACAACTGACTGTCCTATAAGACAAAAAATCCGTGACTTTTACCGCATAGACGAAAATGCGGTTATCGATCATATTTTACCGCTTGCAGAAGTAGGCGTTAAAGCACGAAGCCGTGCCTGGGAAAGAGCCCGCCAAATTGTTTTAAACATTCGTAAAGAACAAGATGGTCAAGGCGGTGTAGATGCGCTACTGAATGAATTCTCGCTTTCAAGTGAAGAAGGCGTAGTGTTAATGTGTTTAGCCGAAGCGCTGCTTCGTGTACCAGACAAAGAAACCCAAGAAGCCCTTATTCGCGACAAGTTAGCAAAAGGTGATTGGAGCTCTCATTTAGGCAGTAGCGACTCTTTATTTGTAAATGCATCATCTTGGGGCTTATTAGTAACCGGTAAAATGGTTAACTACACAGATAAAACCAAAGACCAACAGTTTGGTATGCTTAAAAAGACCATTGGTCGTTTAGGTGAGCCTGTTATTCGTAAGTCTGTAAACTTTGCAATGAAAATTATGGGCAAGCAATTCGTTATGGGTCGTACCATAAACGAAGCAATTGAACGTGCTGCCGACACAGAGCAAAAAGGCTATGTATATTCTTACGATATGCTAGGCGAAGGCGCGCGCACAAGTAAAGATGCTAAACGCTACTTTGACAGCTATATGAATGCCATTCACTCAATTGGTAAAGCGGCAAATGGCCGTGGTCCTATTAAAAGCCCAGGTATTTCTGTAAAGCTTTCGGCTATTCATCCGCGTTATGAATTTACGCATAAAGACCGAGTAATGGCTGAAATTGTACCTAAGCTAAAAGAGCTTGCTCTGGCTGCAAAGCAGTACGACATTGGTTTTACCGTTGATGCAGAAGAAGCTGACCGTTTAGATATTTCATTGGATATTATCGAAGCCGTATTTAGCGATAAGGATTTAGATGGCTGGCAAGGGTTTGGCTTAGCTGTTCAAGCGTATCAAAAACGTGCGATTTTTGTTATTGAGTGGCTAACAGAGCTTGCTACGCGTGTAGGTCGTAAACTAATGGTGCGCTTAGTTAAAGGCGCATATTGGGATACTGAAATTAAAACTACACAACAAGATGGTTTAGATCACTACCCTGTATTTACCCGAAAAGCGACAACCGACGTATCTTATAAAGCATGTGCAATTAAAATGCTAGAAGCACGTGATGTGCTATACCCACAATTTGCAACACACAATGCATACACTGCAGCAACTATTCTAGAAGTGGCTAAAGGCGATAACACAGGGTTTGAATTCCAACGTTTACACGGGATGGGTGAATCGTTATTTGACCAAATTGTAAATGCAGAAAAAATTCAGTGTCGTGTATACGCTCCCGTTGGCCAACACGAAGACCTATTGGCCTATCTTGTTAGACGTTTACTAGAAAATGGTGCAAATTCATCGTTTGTAAATGCCATAGTTGATACCTCTAAACCGGTAGAAACACTGCTGCCAGATCCGGTAGAAACGCTGCAAGGGCTTCGCAACAAATACAATACGCAAATTAAAATGCCAATTGATTTATACGGCGAAGAACGCGCTAACTCTAAAGGCATGGACTTAACCGATATAAACGTGATTACCCCGTTTAAAGAAAACCTAGACAACTGGTTTAACGAGCACCTAATAGATCAAAGCCAAGTTCCTGATGGAACACTTGCTGTTAAAAACCCAGCAAATCATAAAGAAATCATCGGCCATGTAAAACTACAAAGTGGCGATGAGATGAAAAAACTACTTGCTAATGCAGAAGCAGCGTTTGAGTCATGGTCGCAAACACCGGTTAAAGACCGCGCTAATTTATTACGCCGCATTGCTGATATTTTAGAACGTCATCACGACGAGCTCGTTGCTATTTGTATCAAAGAAGCGGGTAAAGTAGCACAAGATGGCATAGACGAAGTACGTGAAGCAGTCGACTTTTGTCGTTATTACGCAGCACGAGCCGAAGAGCTCTCAGAAGATGAGCGCTTTGAAGCACGGGGTGTAATTCTGTGTATTAGTCCATGGAACTTCCCACTTGCTATATTTTTAGGCCAAGTGGCTGCTGCCATTGTGACGGGTAACACTGTTATTGCCAAACCGGCTGAACAAACAAGCTTAATTGCACTGCGTACAATTGAACTAATGCTATCTGTGGGTTTACCAGAGCACGTTGTGCAACCTGTTATTGCACGCGGTAGTGAAGTGGGTAAAACAATTGTTCCTGATGAACGTATTCAAGCAGTTATGTTTACAGGTTCAACTGAAACCGGCACATTAATTTCTCAAACGCTTGCAGCACGAAACGACATACAAGTGCCATTAATCGCCGAAACAGGTGGTCAAAACTGTATGATTGTTGACTCTACAGCACTGCCTGAGCAAGTAGTTGATGATGTTATAAGTTCTGGTTTCCAAAGCGCTGGTCAACGCTGTTCAGCTCTGCGTGTATTGTTTATTCAAGAAGACGTAGCCGACGGTATCATCGAAATGCTTAAAGGTGCTTTGGCTGAATTACATATTGGCGATCCATCATTGTTATCTACCGATGTAGGACCTGTAATAGACGAAAAAGCACTTAAAAACTTAACCGAACATGTTGAGTATTTAAAAGGCAATGCAACACTTCATTACGAATGTAAAATTCCGGATAACAGTGAAAATGGTGCGTACTTCTTTGCGCCACGCCTTTACGAAATAAAAGACCTTTCTGTACTTAAGCGCGAAGTATTTGGTCCATGTGTTCATATTATTCGCTTTAAAGCGAATCAACTTGATGACGTAATCGATCAAATAAACAATACAGGTTACGGCTTAACAATGGGTGTGCATTCACGCATTGAAGAGCGTTGCGAATACCTTGCTAAAATGTCTCGTGCTGGCAATGTATACGTAAATCGTAATATGATTGGCGCAATTGTTGGTGTGCAGCCATTTGGTGGCCGAGGCCTATCGGGTACAGGCCCTAAAGCCGGTGGCCCTAACTACCTACAGCGTTTGGTGAAAGAAAAAGCATCGCCAGAAAACGTACAAATGACAAACCTAACGCCTGATGAGCTTGACTTACACCACTACAGCGGTGCAAATGCCCAAGTAGAAAAGCTAATGGCTAATTCAATGCGCGATGAAAAAATTTGGCGAGCAACCCCGCTAAACGATCGTGTATCTGCTGTTCGTCAGCTACTAGCCAAAATTGCTACGGTAGAAATTATTGATGACCTTGCTGACGATTTAGCTTTAACGCTAGCAGATGCGCGCGCACAGCTAAACCGCCTTGAAAAGCACATGCGTAAATTTACAACATTGCCTGGGCCAACGGGTGAGTCTAACACGCTTCACTTAGAAGCTCGCGGCTGTGTTGTTTGTTATGCGGATAAGAGTACCTCTTTTAACTTTTGGGCGTTATCTATTATCACAGCATTAGCTGCGGGTAATACGGTAATTACAGTTGCCTCTGAAATGTTCTATGAAGAAGCTGAAGCATTCAGAGAGAAGTTTATTGCCACAGGTGTTGCCGAAGGGGTATTTCAGGTAGCTAAACCTAATCAGTTACAAGCTATTTTGGGTCACCCTCATTTAGCAGGTGCAGTTGTTGCAGCGCGTTCGTCGCGTTTAGGTTACTTCAGCCAGCAACTTGCACAACGTAAGGGCGCTATATTACCTGTGATCAGTTCTGAGTATTACGACACATTAATCAAACGTCTTATCACTGAAAAAACAATTAGTGTAGATACAACGGCGTCAGGTGGTAATACATCCTTGATGACCTTAGTTGAAGATGATGATTAATTAAGCTAATACTAATTACTTATAATGTTTATTAAAGGCACCTTTTGGTGCCTTTTTTCTATTTAAAGTACGTAAAGTTTGCTATTTTCAATATAGATTTATTAGTTAAGTAGTTAAATTGAAAAAGCTCCCTGTTTCTAAATTACTCCCTGGTATGTTTGTGCAAAGCGTCACAAAACAAACTGGCAGAGTAAAAATAAAAAGCCAAGGCTGGGTAAAAACCCAAACGAGTATTGATAAGCTTATTAAAGCGGGTATTTTAGAAGTCGAAATCGACCCAGATAAAACACTCACCAAAACAGTACCTGAAAAAGAACAAACCAAAACACCTGCCACAAAAATAAAGCGCGATCCTTGGCAAAAAACGCATAGTGCAGCTCAAGAAATGAATAAAGCTAAAAAGCTTTATGACGAAGCTAAAACGCTGCAAATAAAAGCATTTAAAGATATAAAGTCCGGCCTGAACATTGATATTGCTCCATTTAGAGAGCTTGCTAGCGGTTTTATGGATTCAGTTTTTAGAAACCAAGACGCCCTAGCCTGCCTCACGCAAATGCGCCAAAAAGATGCATACTTGCTTGAGCACTCTATAAACGTATCTATATTAATGGGTATTTTTGCAAAGCACCTTAATATTGAAAAAGACATTATTGTAGAGCTCACCACAGGTGCGCTGCTGCATGATATTGGTAAAATAAAAACGCCAGATGAAGTCCTCAATAAGCCTGGGCGCTTAACCGAAGCCGAATTTGAAATAATGAAGCAGCATGCGGTTTACTCTAAACAAATTTTAGAGGAGTCAGGTTTAACTGGTATTGCTGTAGATATTGCAGGCATGCATCATGAACGTATAGACGGAACTGGTTACCCTTTTGCTAAAAAAGGAAGTGAAATAAGCCAGTATGTCCGCATGGCTTCTATTGTAGATGTATACGACGCCCTCACAGCAGAGCGAGTTTATAAATCGGGCATGGAACCCATTAAGGCATTTAAAATATTAAAAGAAGGCTGCCCAAATAGCTTTGACGGCGAATTACTAACTAAGTTTATTCAGTGTATTGGAATTCACCCTGTGGGCACATTAGTAAAGCTTTCAAGCCAAAAAGTCGGGCTTGTGACAGAAAGTAATCCCGCGATGCCATTAAAGCCGATTGTTAAAACCTTTTATAGTGCAAAGCACAGCCGTTATACAGAAGTGCTCGATATTGATTTGTCGAACAAGCGAATTGAAGACTCACTCGAAACAACCGTAAAAGCCGGCGATTTCAACATTGATTTAGAGCGTTTTTACAAAAACTCCGTATTACCTTAAATAGTCAAAATAAGCTCAATGTTACTCATTGAGCTTATACTTTTTGTTACTCTGGCCAATCCTGCAAGGCTTTTAGACTAAACTCGTAACCGTCAAAATCTATTACGCTTTGCTCAGGTGTAATTTCTTTTACCATTAATGCACCAATGCTATCACCTTCGTGAAGCTCTCGCCCATTTAGCTTTATCCAGCGTTTATCTGCACTTGATGAATAAATATGTGCTTGATACTTTATCCTAGGTAGCATTGCTTGTAGGCCATCTGGTAACAATTCTACAGGCTCTACCCGAGATGACGATTTAGAGGCCTGAGTTACCTCATAATCTTGGTTTTTATCGACATCTTGCACTGCCTGCGCAAACGCATTTTTAAGTGTAGTTGGCACAGCATCAAGCTCAGGGTTACTTTTAGGTTCAGCTTGCGTTACACCACTAATTGGCTTACCCAACACTTTATATTTACTCATATCAATAGTTGCTGACGACGTACTTTGAGTTTGTTCAAAACCGCCTTGGTTATAAGTTAACTGTGTATTTGAATTAAGTTGACCTTGGTTTGACTGATTATAATTTTGCGTATTTACAAGCGAAGGTTGATTAAAAGTTTGTTGGATGCCACTAGCTGCACCTGTTGATGGCATTGGAATATACTGCCCAGTTGGTGTTAACAACATTTGCTGAATACCCGTGGGTGTTTGCACGTGCACTAACTGCCCTTCAATAGTTGCGGTGTTGCTTGGCGCTTTTTCAGGTTTAGGCTTTACATTCACCTCAGCTTGTTCAGTGGCAGGTAATGCTGCTGTCTGTAACTCAGTCGTTACTTGTTCATTACTTTGAGTGCTAACTACATTTGAGGGTCCAACAGAACCAGGTGATTGGACCCATTTACCAAAAGTAAATCCGGCCCCCACCGTTACAAAGGCCACCAAGCTGCCACCCAAAACAAAGGCGATACGCCGGTAGCGAGCGAGTGCTTGTTGCTGTTTTAACTGCTCCGACTGTAAATCGTATTGCTCGGCGCTCATATCAGCTTGTTGAGATTGCTTTAACGCATCTAATAAATAAGACATAAATCACCTAACTATAAAATAAAGGAAAGCCCAATACCTGCGGCAAACAAAACACCAAAAGCAAAGCAATAAATTAAAATCGATGGCGACTGCTCAGGCTTATTCGTTGTTGCAACAAAGTCAGAAGGTAGTGACTCTTGCGCAGATTGTTTAACAATTTCAGCATCAACAACAAGTTGCTGCTTCGAAAAAGTCCCCACTAAAGCCCGTTCACACACAAGGTTCATCAAGCGAGGTATACCGCCTGTCATTTTATGAACCATCTGCATTGCATCCATCGAAAACAATCCTTTATCGCACCCTGCAATATGCAAACGGTGCTTGATATACGCAACTGTTTGGCCTTGTGTTAAAGGTAATAAGTGATAACGCGCGGTGATCCGTTGAGCAAGCTGCCTTAACTCATTACGTTTTAGTAAATCTTGAAGTTCTGGCTGACCTACAAGCACGATTTGCAATAGCTTTTTGTGGTCGGTTTCTATATTAGTTAATAAACGAAGTTGCTCAAGCACATTGGGGGCTAGAAGCTGTGCCTCGTCAATAATTAAAATAGTATGGCCACCCGCCTTATTATTACTCTCTAAGTGTTTTTTTATTATATCGGTTAAACTTTTAAGCGTCGCATTTTGTGCGTCATAACTAATTTTCAATTCATCGCAAATACTGGCTAACAACTCAAGTTCTGACAGCGCAGGATTATGAATCATCGCTACTTGTGTATTTTCAGGTAATTGCTCTAGCATGCTGCGGGTGATTGTTGTTTTTCCGGTGCCTACTTCGCCCGTTAGTAATACAAAACCACCGTCTTCACCCAATCCATAGGTTAAGTGTGCTAAGGCTTCTTTGTGGCGCTCGCTTAAAAATAAATAATGAGGGTTAGGCGAAATCGAAAAAGGTTTTTCGTTCAGGCCAAAATAGCTTAAATACACCGCGATGTTCCTTCGTAATTAAATCACCGCCTATAATGGCAAAAAAACGCGCACAGTAACATCGTTGTAAGCGCTTTATTGTTGAAATAAAGTAAATTTATGCAAAAACAAAAAAGCGCAGCTACAGAAGTGACCTCCAATAACTGCGCTTTTGAATCAAACTTATTTGGTCTTTATTTTTCGTAGCGAACTAGGCGTAAATAAACATCACTGGTTTTAGGACGTAAACTATTTAGCCCGCTGTCAAACTGATACACCCAGGCCGAACTCATACTGCTAACACCCGATGTGCTAGACCAATAGTTTTGAGATTTAGTGCCTAAAAAAACAACTTCATTTATGCTTGGCTCTGTACAACTGTGCTCTAAAATACTGGCTAACTCTTTAATATTAGGCACCTGCCAATCATCATAATTTGCAGTTGTATCGTTAGTCGCGCCTCGTAAAGCTTCTTGCCACGTCACTGCAGGCGTAGACCCTTCGCACAGTAATGTTTCTGTATTATAGGTTTGAGAATAACTACAACGCTGCCACATTAGGCCAGTTTCAGTGTCAGATACTGTACCATCAGCATTAACGGTAAACCTATCGGTTGGGGTTGTTGTGTCAGCACCGCCATAACATGTTTGCGCAGCTACATTGAAACTAAAGCCAAAAACTATAAACGTATTTAATAATTTTAATTTCATAACACTCTCCTATCGGCTTCTGACTAAACGAACATACGCGTTGTTTTCTTTTGGATAGGCAAGGTCATTACCATTGCTCATATCAATAATATAAGCTTGCGATAAACTGGTGCCATCTGCTGCAGTTTGAGATGTCCAATAAGGTAAATTAACATTATCAATAGCACCCGCTTCTGGCATATTTGGAAAGAAAGCTAAGTCAATTAAAACGCTTTGCCCTTGTTTACCATAATCTATTAACCCCAAAAGCTCTGTGTAAGTTGGTACCCGCCAATTTGTTCCTCCACAAAAATCGATAGCATTAACTTCATTTATATAGGTTTGTAGGCCACAGCTTGTGTCGTTAGGGCATGTTGTATTTGCTGAACTGTCTGGATCGGTAGTTGTGTCGCCAATGTCCCAATAATAGCTGTTTTGTGCATCCCGTAACGTTGTGTTTGGTAAGGTACCAGACGAAGGTGATTTAACTTCCCAAACAAGCCCTGTTACGTTGTCACGAATACAGCTAAAGTCTTCACTTGAGTCATCAACTTCATCGGCAAACTGATTAAGTTTTGTATAATCAAACGCGAGATTTCCAATGCCTGCTTTATCTATGCGGTTAGCAAAGCTATCTCGACCGAGCTCTGCGTCTTGCTCAGGAAAGTCGTCACTGCCACAATTTATACGCTGCGTATTGTTGTAGCATTCTCCCATACCACTATCGTTTATCAGGCCAAGCGCCTTTGGCGTTATATCAATAAACACAGTATCTGTATCGGTTCGTCCTTTCGAATCGGTAACGGTTACTTCAAAGCTAACTGTGGTGTTTGTGTCCACATCGGAGGCAAAAAAGCTAGATACACACTGTTTGCTATTGCTGAGTGTTTCGGCATTTCCGGTTAATTGTTGCCACTCACACTGGTATGTATCAGTAACTGTTTCACTATTGCTTGCATCTAATGTTACCTCGTCAAATTCTTCAACATTTTGATCATCCCCTGCATTTGCCGCAACTAATTCATTGGTTTTATTAAGGCTCATCGTGAATTGAGTACTGGCTTCACCACCCTCATCGTCTGTAACCGTTAAACGCCAAAGCAATGTCGTGTTTGCTTCTAATAAAGGGTGAGTAAAGCTTAATGTTGAATCATCAAAACTGGAAATATCTAAGTCAGGGCCTGATATAAGTTCCCAAAAATAGCTACTCACCATCCCATTTTCATCCGGGTCACTAGAATCAACACCGCTCAGTACAATGGTATCTTGGTATACAGAAGGGAGTGTATCTGGTGCTGTTTGTGTTATTACAGCAATAGGGAGCTGATTATTAGAGCTAACCGAAATTAAAAGGTCGTCACTTACTGTGCTATTGCCAGTGCTTTGATAACTGACCCTTAGTACAATTTCACTTTCTGCTTTAACATCCGGTGCCGTAAGTGTTTGCTCTGCGCCTTCAAGTGGAAAGCCGTCAATACTTGGCCCGCTTACTTGCTGCCACGTAAAAGTACCGTCGGCAGGAGAGCCTTGGGCGGTAATTGTAAAATCAATTTTTTCGATTACTTGCATGTCCGGACCAGCATTCACAGAGGATTCAATATTTGTGGTACTGTCACCACCGCCGCCACCGCCGCATGCTGTAATAAAAATGCAGGAAAAAAGAGGGATTAACGCTAACGCTTTCATTCGTAGCACCTTGTGTCAAATAATTACTATAACGCAATCGTAAGCAATAAAGGTGCCACTAAAGCTTACATGTAGGCGTCTTGATGGATACGAACGAACAATTTAGTGCCAACTTTGCTGTAATCAACTTTATATTCACGACCATCTAACGACTGAATAAAAAGTAACTGCTTTTCTTCACCAAATACTTCGGCACTACTTATATACACCATTTCTAGGTAACGGTCTTTTGCGTCTCTTCTATTTTTTGGTAACTCTTCTTTAAAGGGCTCTAAGCCATTTTGAGTTACTTTAATTCGTGGGTGGATGTCAGAGTTAACAACCACTAAATCAAGTTTTTTGTCTTTATGTATTATGGTATTACGACCACTTTTTAAAAAGGCTCTTTCTTGGCTCATTGTCTTTTCCTACAGCCGCAGTTTAATCTTTAAGCTGCGACGCTATAAACTGATGTGGCTCGCGCTTCCATTTATTTAAATTAGCGCTAAAAGCCCAAATATCTGTATCTAGTACACTGGCAGGTAGTAATAAATCATACCCTGTTAGCAGCTTAAGGTGCTTAGTTCTGTTTGCAAACATTGCTATTAAACCATTATAGCTAATTCCGCGCGCAGATCGATGTTGTGTATCTTCTACTAACCATTCTGATGGGCAATTGCCATTTTTGCAATGATTTTGAACAACCTGCATAAAAAAATGTCGTTGTTCTATAAGTAATTTACCCGCAATTCTAGGAGTTATACTCATTAAAAACTCATCAATATCATTTAGCTTTAGCCCAACCGCGTTTAGCTCTAAATGCTCTGAGCCTTTTTCTACTTTTGGAACACCGCAAGAATGAAAGTTTTTATAAGATAAACACCAGCCCCCATATTTATGCCTATATTCAATAGCAGACTCGCTCAAAATTAAGCTGTAATAAGGTTCTTGGGTTTTTAAAAAACCCACAAAAATAGCTCCAAGGCAGGCACTGACCAAAAAAATTTCAACAATGCTAATAGTGCCTGATCTTAGTAAATTAAATGCCATAATAAATACTAAGCCAATAGCGCCTACTATTAATATTTCAATACCATTGCGTGCACCTTTCGCACGGTAATTAATACGCTTTTTAGTATGTTTATCCATATTGATAAAAAACCATATAAAATATAAACATAATAATAGCCCATAAAATCACTTTCCTGGCTGTCATACAGGCCTTGCAAGATGTTTTAAAATTCATATATTTATCGCTTTAATTAAACAAAAACCGGTACACATATTTAATATTACTTATTTTTACGCTTAACGCACAAAATTATGAGACACATAACAGACTTTATCCGGTCTTATTTCGTACAATACTTATAATTAATTTTCAGGTATGAAAACGATGTACTCTAGACAATCAGGCAAAGCTCTTTTTCCATTCATTATTACACTACTTTTAATATTTAGTGTTTATTTATACTTACCCTCTAGCCATGGCGAACAAGCTAATTTTTCTAACATGTCTACACAGGTTTCTGCACATACAGTAACTTCGCAAGAAAACGCTGTAATGATAGAAGCAATTGGTAGCGCACGCGCAAATCAAGCTATTTACATTAAAAGCGCACAAAACGACTACGTTACCGACATATTTTTCAAAGATGGTGACTTAGTGAGTAAAGGTCAAAAACTTGTGCAACTACAAAGCAGACAAGAAGAATTGGCCGTTGAAGAACTCAGTATCAATTTACAAGAAGAAAAGCGTCAGCTTAACCGCCTAACAGAACTATCACGTACACAATCTACAGCAAAATCGCTTTTAGAAGAGCAGTTATCTGTCGTAGACGCGACCAAGTCACAATTAGAAAGTGCTAAAACAACGTTAAGCGAAATGACCATTCGTGCACCTTTTTCAGGTTTATTAGGAAAACGCGAAATATCTGTAGGCGCTTATGTTAATAATGCAACCATACTCACTACCCTTGATGATATTAGTATTATAAAAGTAGACTTTAAAGTTCCTGAAAAATATTTAGCGCAACTAGCCATTGGCATGAAAGTATTAACGCAAAACGACGCTTACCCTGGCCAAACATTTACAGGCAAAGTCACGCATATTAGTTCGCGTATTGACGCCGTTACACGCAGCATTGAAGTAACCGCTAGTTTTGCCAATAAGTCTGGCTTATTACGCCCAGGCATGCTGCTAAATACCGCACTTGAGTTAAGTACAAGCCAAGCACTTATGGTGCCAGAAAAAGCCGTTATACCACTGCAAGATAAACACTATGTGTTTAAAATTACAGATGGCGTAGCCAACAAAATAGAAGTACATGTTGCAAGCAGAAATAACGGTTGGGTAGCTATTGATGAAGGCTTAACCGATGGCCAGCAAATTATTACTGAAGGGCTGATTAAAATTCGCTCTGGCAGTAAAGTTAGCGTTAAGGGGTAATACGTGAAAATTACCGACACTAGCGTTAAACGCCCCGTTTTTGCGATTGTAATTAACTTATTGCTACTAACCTTTGGTTTAGTAGCATTTAGCATGTTACCGCTACGCGAATACCCTGACATTGAAACTCCGATTGTAAATATTAGCACCTCATATACCGGGGCATCAGCGGAGATAATCGAAACTAAAATAACCCAAGTTATCGAAAACCGTATATCGGGTATTGAGGGTATTAAAAGTATTAATTCGTCGAGCCGTAATGGTCGCTCAAACATTACTATTGAATTTAATATTAGCCGCGATATAGATGCAGCATCTAACGATGTACGTGAACGTGTTGCACGTGCACTCGACAGCCTACCTGAGCAAGTTCGTCCGCCTGAGGTATCTAAATCAAACAGTGATGAAAGCCCTATTGCGTGGTTTGTACTTAATAGTGAAACCATGGACTCATTACAGCTTTCTGATTATGCACAGCGCTTTATTGTTGACCGCTTAGCCGTTGTGGATGGCGTATCTAATGTGCGAATTGGCGGCGAGCGTCAATACGCTATGAAAATTTGGTTAAACCGCCAAGCAATGGCTGCGCGCGGCATAACTTCAAGCGACATAGAAAACACTCTGCGCACAGAAAATGTTGAGTTACCTGCTGGTGAAATTGAATCAATTGATCGCGACTTTACGGTACGTACGGCCCGAAGCTACAAAGATCAGCGCGACTTTAAAAATTTAGTTATTAAACGCGGTGAAGATGGCTATTTAGTTCGCCTTGGCGAAGTAGCCGATGTTCAACTAGAGGCCGCCGACGACGAAAGTTTGTTCCGTGGGAACGGCCGCAACATGATTGGCCTGGGTATTGTAAAACAAGCTAAAGCAAACACATTAACCGTGGTAGACAACGCACGTAGTGAGCTTGAAAAAATCAAACGAAACCTACCTGAAGGCACAACAATTCAAGACAGTTACGACTCGTCTGTATTCATTAAAGAATCGATTAGCGAAGTATATAGCACGCTTGCCATTTCAATGGGCTTAGTTGTTTTAGTGATATTTTTGTTTTTAGGCAACATTCGTGCAACGCTTATTCCAGCTGTTACCGTACCGGTAGCTTTGGTAGGTAGCTTTATGTTTTTGCTCGCTATGGGGTATTCAATCAACTTGCTAACACTACTTGCGTTAGTACTTGCCATTGGTTTAGTTGTTGATGACGCTATTGTAATGCTTGAAAACATTCACCGCCGCATAGAGCTTGGCGAGCCAGCATTACTTGCAGCGTATAGAGGCGCACGAGAAGTTGGCTTTGCAATTGTAGCAACTACACTTGTGCTTATTTCGGTGTTTGTTCCTTTAGTATTTATGGATGGCCGGATAGGCGCGTTATTCACCGAATTTGCAATGGCTGTAAGCGCAGCTGTTTTTTTCTCAAGTGTGACCGCGCTTACGCTTGCACCAGCATTGTGTTCAAAAGTTCTAAAAAGCGCCGACAAGCCTAATAAATTCAGCCAATGGATGGACCGCCAGTTTACTAAATTAGAGCGCAGTTACCGTAATTCACTTTCAACAAATATGACCAAAAAATGGGGCTTGTTAGTCAGCTTAGTTTTAGCGGGTTTTGTGAGTTATTCACTGTTACTGCAAGTGCCATCAGAGCTAACACCTAAAGAAGACCGCGGCACCTTTTTCATTATGATGAGCGGGCCTGAGGGTGCTAGCTACGAAAATAATGCCGCCAATATGGCAAAAATTGAAGAACGCCTTATGCATTACTCTGAGTCTGGCGAGCTAAGCCGTGTGCTTGTTCGTGTTCCTGGCTGGGGCGGTAGCGGCGGTGTTGCTATTGTTGGTATGGCTGATTGGGACAAACGCAAGCGCTCTACATGGGAGGTAATGGATGAAATTAGTGGCAAAATGCGCGAAGTCACCGATGTACGTGCGTTTGCTATTATGCGCCGAGGTATTGGCGGTGGCGGTTCATCTCGCCCTATTGAATTTGTTCTACAAGGTAATGATTATGATCAACTTGCCGATTGGCGTGACCGCATTATTAAACGTGCAGAACAAAACCCGGGCCTTGTTAGAATCGATCACGATTACAAAGAAACATTCCCACAGTTTTTAGTCAGCATTGATAAAAATAAAGCGGCCGATTTAGGAGTGTCTGTGTCTGACGTTGGTCGTACACTCGAAACCATGTTGGGTCAGCGTCGTGTGACAACCTTTATAGATAGAGGTGAAGAATACGATGTCATTTTGAAAGGTACAAAAGAAGACTTTAATAACCCGACCGATATTTCAAATATATACCTTAAATCACGCAGTGGTGAGCTTGTTCCGCTAGACAGCTTAATCAGCTTAAAAGAAGAAGCAACGGCCTCACGCTTAAACCGTTACAACCGTATGCGCTCAATAACCTTAAGCGCAAACTTAGCCGATGGTTACACACTCGAACAAGCACTTAACTTTTTAAACAATGTTGCCGCGGAAGAAAATGATATTGACGGCGCAATAGACTACAAAGGTGAATCTCAGCTTTATTACGAAGGCGCATCAGCAATGACCTACGTATTTGTATTAGCGCTAACAGTTACCTTTTTGGTATTGGCAGCGCAATTTGAAAGCTTTATGCACCCATTTGTAATCATGCTAACAGTACCGCTTGGTTTAATGGGCGCGATGTTTGGTCTTTGGTCTACCGGACTTACGCTTAATATTTACAGCCAAATTGGTATTGTTATGCTCATAGGGTTAAGCGCTAAAAACGGGATACTCATTGTTGAATTTACCAACCAATTACGCGACAAAGGTGTAGAATTTAGCGAAGCAATATTACAAGCGGCTACACAACGTTTACGCCCAATAATAATGACATCGCTAACAACGGTTATGAGCTCAGTGCCATTGGTATTAGCATCAGGCCCTGGCGCTGAAAGCCGTATGGTAATTGGTGTTGTGGTATTTACCGGGGTTATTGTTTCAACGCTACTTACTTTATTTGTTGTGCCAGCAGCGTATTATGCGCTTGCTCGTAACACACAATCACCTGAATATTTACAACAAAAACTTAATAAACAAGCAGCCGAAAAACCGCTTGAAGAGATCTAAGCAAGCTAACGCGTCGTAACCTTGTTGTTATGGCGCTAAGCTTTATGCTTTGCGTGACCTTTGTCAAATATTAGGAATAATTATGAGTTCAACAACGCAAGTAGCAACCTTTGGTGGTGGCTGTTTTTGGTGTATTGACGCAGCATTTAGGCGTGTAAATGGCGTGTCTGATGTAAGCTCGGGTTATACCGGTGGCAATACTGACAATCCAACATACAAATCAGTATGCAGTGGTACAACGGGCCATGCCGAAGTAGTAAAAGTTGAATTTGATAGCACCATTGTAAGCTTTGAAACATTGCTCGCGATGTTTTTTACTTTGCACGATGCTACGCAATTAAATCGCCAAGGTAACGATATTGGCACACAATACCGAAGTGTTGTTTATTACCATAATGACGAACAACTTGCGCTTACTAACACTATGATTGAACAGCTACAAACCCATGTTAGTGAGCCTATTGTTACCGAAGTCAGCCCGGTGACAACTTACTACCCTGCTGAGCACTATCATCAAGATTACTACAACGAAAACCCACAACAGGGTTATTGCAGTATGTTAATCGCACCAAAATTACATAAGTTTGAAACCGTATTTAAAGAGTTTTTAGCTGAGTAAAAACACAAAAAAGCCCGGTAAAATCGGGCTTTTTATTTAGATTATTTAAAACTGGTAATCTATGCCAGCAAAAAAGCGGCGCTCTGGCGTGTTGTAGTAATACACCTGCCCTGTTGTAAAATCAGCGTTAGAATCGACTGCGTTGTATTCCTTATCGAATACGTTTTCTATACGAAGCGACACCGTAATTTCATCATTTACTTGGTAATTGCCTGCTAAATTCCAAAGCGTATACGAACCCAATTGCGAAACCGCCCCTGCTCGCTCACCGCGATATTGCATTGCTATGCTTGTATCAAATGCACCAAACTGTTTTGTAAGCTCCCAATTAAAGGTTCGTTTGGCAACGTTTCTAAGCGCTTCGCCTGTTTCTTTATCTTCGGCACTTAGGTAAGCAAAATTCACATTACTATCAAAACCCAAAATTTGATTGGCTAAACTAAATTCAACACCTTCATATTGGGCCTCATTAATATTGGTGAGTGCAAAATTAGCGTCATAATCAATTTTATCCTCAATTTCATTTCTAAAAATAGCGACATCGACACGTACAGTATCAAAGTCGACGTTTAAGCCAAGCTCACGATTCACTGACGTTTCAGGTTGAAGATTGGCATTGCCGTAAAGAGGAAAGTACAAATCATTAAATGTTGGCGCTTTAAAGCCCGTGCTTTGGCTTATTCTGAAACTTGCGTCTTCAGATAAGTGATAGCCAGCTGCCGCTGTGTACGTTGTTTCATTACCAAATTGCTCATCGTCATCTTGACGAACAGTTAAATTGGCAAGCAACTCATCCGCATCGTAATATGCGCCAACAAATACAGCTAATACATCGCGCTCTTGCACTTCAAACGTGGTTGAGCTTTGTGATACGTCATCATTGTACCAATTAATACCACCACTAATGTTTAACGTGTCGTTTAAGCGGTATTGGCCGTTGTAGTCAATTTGTGAGCGCTTAGTAACAAACGTACTTGTTGTTGGCCCTTGAGAAAAATCAACATAACGATTGTCTGAGTCATCCGTTGCAAATGCTATATCAAGGCTGTGAGTTTGATTTTTATAGTCTTTATTCCAACCAGCCGAAAGCTGGTAATTTTTAAAATCCCCTCGCTCAATCGTACTATCGGCAGGACTAAAGCGGCTGTCGTAATCAGCAAAGCCTTCGCTGTATTGCCCTAGTAACTTAAAGTTGCCGAAATGAGTGTCGGTGTAGTTTACTTTAAAGCCAAGGTTTTTGTTTTCAAAACCGTCTTCATCGGGTGCTGCGCCCTGAAGTACATCAAAGTTGTCCGTCTTTTCAAATCCTGCATTAAAAGCCGTTGTTACATCGCCTGCTTTTACAGAGCCAGCAATCTGGTAGTCTTGGTACGCGTCAGATCCAAACGTAGCACTGACCGAAAGGTTATCTGACTCCCGAGTAATAATATTAATAACACCTGCTAACGCATCAGAGCCATAAATAGCTGCACGTGAACCTTTAGTTATTTCTATGCGTTCAATACTATTTAATGGCACATTACTTAATGCTTTTTGACCAAGCGTTGCCGAACCGGTGCGTACACCGTCTATTAAAATGAGCGTATCACCTGACCCTGTACCGCGCAATGAAACACCGGCATTTTGACCAAAACCGCCGTTAGGGTTGACCTGAAACCCAACTTGAGTGGTTAGTAGCGTTGGTAAGTCGCGAACATTACTGGTTTCAATGTCATTACGAGTTATAACATTTACACTCGCTAATACATCAGTAATTGATTGTTCAAACTTATTAGCGGTTACCGTAATGGTTTCGATTGATTGCTCTGCAGCAGATACAGATAGTGACAGCGCAGCAGTAATTGCAACGCCAAGAGTTGTTTTTTTTAACATAAAGTTCCCCTTCTTTGCCCACCGCAAAGAACTAAGTAAGATTACATCAAGGCCGGTCTCCGGACTCAGTAAGTACATAGCTTTATGCATTACTTTACCGTTGCGGGGGCAGTGTTGGGATTGTAGTCATCATGAAAACGCACCAACTTCCCGATTATCTTATTAAAAAAATCAAACCATTGAAAAGATTAATAAGCACCTTGAAAATAGGCCGCTATTGTGAGGAGTTTAATAAAAAATGTCAACGGACGTCTATACAGCTAAATAAATCAATTAAAAACAAAAACGATGCCGCGTTCATAAAAAAGCCAAATAACCTGCGCGGCTATTTGGCTTTTTATTTATAAAGCGCCCAAAAAGGCTTTTATAATTAATCGCGGAAGTTTTTAAACTGAAAAGGCTGACCTAAATCGGCAGTACGCACCACTTGCATAGCAGCTTGTAAGTCATCACGCTTTTTACCCGTTACGCGTACTTCCTCGCCTTGAATAGCCGCTTGCACTTTTACTTTAGAATCTTTAATGGCTTTTACTACTTTTTTAGCCACATCTTTTTCAATACCTTGCTTTAGCGCAACGTTACGAAAAACATTTTTACCTGCACGGCTAATATCTTGTAACTCTAAGCTCGCTACATCCATACCACGCTTAGAAACTTTACCCGCTAAAATATCAAACAATTGCATAACCTGTGAATCAGCTTCAGCTTTTAGCTTAATTGTTTTGTCGTTTAGCTCAATAGATGCATCAACACCTCTAAAGTCAAAGCGAGTCTCAAGTTCACGGTTTGCATTATCTACCGCATTTTGTGCTTCGTTCATTTCTACTTCAGATACAATATCAAATGAAGGCATTGGTTTTCTCCTAACTATTCAATCTTAATTTTATGGCGCAATTATAACGCTAAAATTATAAATCTTTACATTTTTCTGCATCTTGTTCAGGTGCGATACTAATTTAGTTTGATATACTTAAGCTTCTTTTTTAAGCGACTCTAGGATTTTACGTGACAAGGCGTGTTTACCAAGCTGTTTTTTTACTCAGCATCGTAGCGTTTACTTTTTTATTTGCCAAAGAAATAAAAGGCGCAGCTAACCTATTTCCACACATTGATAAAGTAGCCCATTTTGGGATTTTTTTTGTGCTTGCCATTATTATGGATAAAGCATTTAAGCTTCCCTTATACGCACAAATTTTGTTATTGGCCGGTTACGGCGCATCAATTGAAATAATGCAAGACGCGCTCCCCTACAGGCAGGCCTCTATTGGCGATTTTATAGCTGATTTTGCTGGTGCTGCTAGTTACTTTTTACTAAGAGTTATTTTTACACCTCGAAAAAAGAATCCCTATGACTAATATTTTAATTGTAGGCGATGGCGCTATTGGCTTGCTACTAAGCCACTTTTTAAGTCACAAAAATAATGTTCATGTTTTAACACGCAAACCAACCTGCAATACGCGTTTTTATAGCCGTAAAGATGCTCCGTCACATAACATTAATGCATGCTTTATTAATTTAAGCGATCTGGCGCAACAACCTAGTTATGATGTTGTCATTTTTACAGTTAAAGCTTTTCAGGTCCAAGATGCGTTTTCACAAATAAAACCTTATCTTGCTGCAAATTCAATATTAGTCGTTTCTCATAATGGAATGGGAAATATTGAAGAGCTTATTCCTCAGCTGAACACTCAGCAAGCACTATACTTTTTAACCACCAGCATGGCCGGATTTAAGTCTACCCAGTACATAGTGCAACATACAGGTGAAGGGCAAAGCGTGATTGGTGGCTGTAATAAACTTGCAGCTAAAAACCCACAATTTATATCACCACTACTTCAAGCAATTCCTAATTTAAAAATGGTCAATAACATTGAGCAACTTCGCTTTGAAAAGCTGTTGGTTAATGTGGCTATTAACCCACTAACTGCACTTCACAATATAAAAAACGGCCAATTGCGTGCCCCTGCATTTAGCGCAACGATAATGAGTTTACTCTATGAGGGCTGCAGGGTTGCTAACGCAAAAGGGTTGAATATTGCTTTAGCTGATGCGTTAAATAACGCTTACACCGTAATGTCGCTTACCGCTGAAAATTATTCTTCAATGCAGCAAGATATTGCTAATAACAGGCCAACAGAAATAATGGCTATTTGTGGGTATATTAGCGAGCAAGGCAAACGTTACAACATCAAAACCCCAACTAATAATGAGTTACTTGCTAAAATTCAGGCAAAAAAAAGCGTGGTTTAAACCACGCTTTATAAACTATTAACGTATTTACTTACCCTTTAAGGACGATACACTTTTACAGTTGTAAAGCCTTGCTCGTGTAAAATAAGCGCTTGCAACTGGCTCATTACACCTCTATCACAATATAGGTAGTAGTCTTTATCTTTTGGTAGGTCGCCAAACTTCGTAGCTAAGCGGAAAAACGGTAGGTGAATTACTTCAATACCTTCAATCTCAAGCGGCGCCGCGTCTTCTTCTTCTGGAGAGCGAATATCAACAACAACTGAACCTGGCGGTAAATCGGCAACCGACTCAGCCTCTTTAAGCTCTTGCTTAGCTTCTACGTCGATATCACGAACATCCATAACACGCGCGTTATCTATAACGGTATCAAGTACATCAAAGTCGAACTTTTCTTCTTCGCCTTTAATCACGTCTATTTTTGCTTTTACCGTTGGCTTTTTAGATATAACACCACAGTATTCTGGCATAGTTTCGGCCATTTCAGCGGTACCGATTTGGCGCGCAATGTTTATAATCTCTTGCTTATCATGCTGAATTAGCGGGCGTAAAATAAGGGTTTCGGTTACGCGGTCAATCACACTTAAATTAGCCAACGTTTGGCTAGACACCTGCCCAATACTTTCACCCGTTACAAGCGCTTGAATATTTAGCTTTTCGGCCACTGCGCTACCGGCACGCATCATCATACGCTTGAGTACAACGCCCATTTGGCTGTTCTCAACGTTTTCTAAAATTTCGGCAACAACAGGTTCAAAGTCGACCGTAATAAATTTTACTTTATGAGTAGAGCTGTATTTTTTCCATAAAAAGTAACTCGCTTGTTTAACGCCAATTTCGTGGGCAGCGCCACCTAAATTAAAGAACAAAAAGTGCGTACGCGCGCCTTTTCGTATCATTTGGTAGCTAGCAACACCTGAGTCAAACCCACCCGACATTAACGACAGCACATCTTCTTGAGTTGGCAAAGGGAAGCCCGCCATACCCAAATGTGTTTGCGTTACAATGTAGGCTTTATCATCTTTTACTTCTAGACGAATAGTCACCTCTGGGCGGCTAAGTTTTACGCGGGCACCTTCAACGTGTTGGTTTAAACCACCACCAACGTATCGCTCTAAATCAGTTGAGGTAAAGTCGTGTTGGCCTATACGTTTTGCACGTACACAAAATGTTTTACCCGCTATTGTGTGGCCAATTAACTCGAAAGTTTTTTGATAAATTTCGTCCAAAGTACTAAATTCGACTTCGGTCACTTCAATAAATTGCACTATACCTGGAATGCGTTGCAAACCATCAATAAAGTCTAACCGAGTTTGTGCGTCTGTTAATTTGGTGACAACTGAAATGTTATCCCAGTTGTTTCTTACTTGTACTTTTTCGTCAATACGACGCAATACAATTTTAATGTTATTTTCTAACACTTTAGTAAAGCGTTTACGAACCGAGCGGCTTTTGATAGCTATTTCGGGGTGTAGTTTGACGATAAATTTAAGCATAGTTCACTCTTAGACTGCGGGAATTCGCGCTCCCAGGCATTTGGCGCGCGATTATAGCAAAAATTTTAACGTCTAGGAAACAGCCAATAAATGAAGCGTTATGCTACTGCCGGTGCTTGCTGTGCAAGTGCCGTGTACTTTTCGCGAAGTTGGTTCATCTGTACGCTGCTTTTTTCTGTGCTGTAGGCCCTAAATAAAGCCAATACTTTTAAAATACCATAATAAATATCTTGCTCAGCAAGCGAACCACTGGGTCTTCGTGCTTTTATGTAAGGTGTCCAAAAGCTAACAGTGAGTTTAAGCGTGTGGGCTAATTCGGTCACGTCTTGTTCGTCAATGGCGATCATGCCTTTATCGCGCAATCCCAAAATAACGTTACGAACTTGCTCTAATAACTCAAGCTGAAAATCAATATACGCTTGTTTTAAGTCGGTATCTCTAGAAAGAATATCGCCAAGGTTGTCGTAAAAAAAGTGAAAACGCCACATAAGTTCAAATAGCGAGTCGAGATAAGCAGTTAAATGACTAAATGCATCGTCGTCTTTATCAATAGGTTTAAAATGTGTACTTAAGTGATCACGGTAAAGCGCAAAAATATGGCGAATAATGTCTTCTTTATTTTTAAAGTGATAATAAAGATTACCCGGACTCATCCCTAAACTCGATGCAATATGGTTCGTTGTGATTGCACGCTCACCATTTTCATTAAACAACGAAATACTGGTGTGTATTATTTTTTCCTTGGTATTCATATGCTAATACTCAAATAGTCTATTGGCTACATTACACTCAAATTTGGATAGGCAGTATAAACAAAATTAACAATTAAAACACGCCCTAAACAACGCTTAAAATTACCGCTAATGGCTGCACTAGCAACTAGGCTGATTTGTTCTGTAAACACTGTTAAACTGCTACAAAATTATAATTTGTGAACCTTATGAACGTTACTGCAATTTACCCCGGCACTTTTGACCCACTCACTAATGGGCACACAGACCTTATACAGCGCGCTGCTAAAATGTTTGATACTGTTTTGGTTGCCGTTGCTAATAACCCAAGTAAACAGCCATGTTTTAACCTTGAAGAACGTGTTGCGCTAGCAAACACAATATTAAGCCACCTAGATAACGTAAAAGTTATTGGTTTTTCTGGATTACTGGCTGATTTAGCACGCGATCACAATGCACACGTACTTATTCGCGGTATAAGGGCGGTGTCTGACTTTGATTATGAATTTCAATTAGCCAACATGAATCGCCGCCTAAACCCCGATCTTGAAAGTGTATTTTTAACACCGGCTGAAAAAAATTCTTTTATTTCATCTACTTTAGTTAAAGAAGTGGCGCGTCATCATGGTGATGTAAGCGAATTTGTAGACCCTATTATTGTAAAAGCACTCAAAGAAAAAGTAGGCTGCAATACTAATTAAGCCTAGTGAGTGCTTTACCAAAGCAAAAAATATAGAGGTATTGAGCCTCTAATAATACATTAAGCACGTGTGGTTAGTTTTTTAGTTAACCACACCAGTTTTAACAAATCTTTATTAGTAACAAGTACCACAGCCATTGTTATATCAACAAGCGGCATCACTAACCCGTAAACTCCCCATAACCACCAATAACCGCAATATGGGTTTACTATAAAATCAACATGCATTGCCAGAAAAAGCGTGGCGTTAATAGACAACCCCCCTACCAAGTAGTAAAAGCTGACAGGGATCACTTTTCCTAGGCTGTAACGCCAAATAATAATAGCCGCAATCGTAACCGCATCAAAAATAAATAACTGTAAATGCCTAAGTGGTGTATACATATCTATGTATAAACACAAAGTGTACGAAACCATCATAATGAATGAGAGTTGAGTTCGGCTATTATCGGTTTTATTAATAGCCGCAGACAAGTTATATAAAAAGGTGAAAACAAATAGCCACGTTATAAAAATACCAAAAGGTTCAGCTATTGAAACCATCATCCAAAAGTAATCTTCCAAAAAACTACCCATTACCTAGCCACCAGTGGTTTACGATTCAGCACACTGTTTTTTAATTTAACCAAACCTAAAATATCTTTATTTGTAATAAGTACTACAGCCATCGTTATATCAACAAGCGGCATCACTAACCCGTAAACTCCCCATAACCACCAATATCCATCATATAGCCTTACAATTGATTCAATATATACCGCCATAAAAAGTGTCGCATTTATAGTGAGCCCTACTATTAAGTAATAAAAACTAATTGGTATGATTTTACCAAAGCACAGTCGCCAAATAAAAATGACGATAATGGTGACGACATCAAAGGCAAATAACTGTAAATGAACTGATGGCGTATATACATCTATGTACAAACTCAACGAATAAGAAATCATCATAATGAATGACAGTTGAGTGCGGCTATTATCAGGTTTATTAATAGCCGCAGACAAATTATATAAAAATGTGAAAACAAATAGCCATGTAATGAGTATGCCAAAGGGCTCAGCAATTTCAGCGAGGCTAAAAAAGTTGTTTTCCAAAAAACTCCCCATTACCTAGCCACCGGTGCTTTTCGATTCAACACAATATTTTTCAATTTAACCAAGCCTAAAATATCTTTATTGATAATGAGTACTAAAGCCATGATTAATTCGTCAAAAGGCATCAATAAACAGTATACCCCCCATAACCACCAAAATTTGTAATTCTGATTGATTCCATTATCGATATGCATGGCCAAAAAAAGCGATGCGTTAATGCATAGCCCTGCAATTAAATAGTAAAAAGCAATGGGAGGTACTTTGACAAAACAAAACCGCCAAATAAAAATAACGGCAATGGTAACTACATCAAAAGCTAACACCTGAAGGTGAGCAGAGTATTGGCTTATATCTATATATAAACTCAACGTATAAGAAACCATCATAATTAATGACAGTTGAGTTCGGCTATTATCAGGTTTATTAATAGCCGCAGACAAATTATATAAAAAAGTAAAAACAAATAGCCAAGCTATAAAAATACCATAAAGTTCACCGATAGAGACCATAAACCAGAAAAAGTCTTCCAATTTATTCCCCATTACATAACTGCCTGTGTTTTACGATTCAACATAACATTTTTTAATTTAACCAACCCTAAAATATCTTTATTGACAATAAGTACTAAAGCCATCGTTAAATCAACAAGTGGTACCACTAATCCGTATACCCCCCATAACCACCAATATCCATCATAAGGCTGTATTATTGTATCAATATGCATAGCCATAAAAAATATTGCATTAGTAGTGAGCCCTACGATTAAATAATAAAAGCCAATTGAAATTATTTTACCAAAGCACTTCCGCCAAATAAAAATAACGATAATGGTAGCGACATCAAAGGCAAATAGTTGCAAGTAAACTGATGGCGTATATGCATATATGTACAGTGTCAACGTATAGGAAATCATCATAATGAATGACAATTGAGTTCGGCTATTATCAGGTTTATTAATAGCCGCAGATAAATTATATAGAAAAGTAAAAACAAATAGCCACGTAATAAAAATACCGAGTAGATCACCAATTTCAGCTAGGCTTAAAAAAATACTTTCCAAATTACTATCCATTACCTAGCCATCGGTGTTTTACGATTCAAGACAACACTTTTCAATTTAACCAACCCTAAAATATCTTTATTGGCAATAAGTACTAAAGCCATTATGAAATCAACAATAGGTGCTGAAAAGCTATAAAGCATCCATAACCACCAAAATTCATGTGTTGGATTTACTATAGTATCGATATGCATGGCCATAAAAAGCGATGCGTTAATACAGAGCCCTACTATTAAATAATAAAAACCAATAGGGATCACTTTACCTAAGCACAGCCGCCAAATAAAAATAACGGCAATAGTGACCACATCAAAGGCAAATAATTTTAGGAACAGTAATAGAGTAGACATGTCAATGAACAAACTCAACGTATAAGAAACCATCATAATTAATGACAGTTGAGTACGGCTATTGTCTGATTTATTAATGGCCGTAGACAGATTATATAAAAATGCAAAAACAAATAAACATGTGATAGGTATACCTAAGAGATTACTAATTGCAGCGAGACTCCAAAAGAAGTCCTCCAAAAAACTACCCATTACCTAGCCACCGGTGTTTTACGATTCAACACAGCATTTTTCAATTTAACCAAACCTAAAATATCTTTGTTAATAATGAGTATTAAAGCCATTATTATATCACTAGAAACCTGTCCAATAGCATACAATCCCCAACCCCACCAATAATCATAATTAGCCGAAACAGCATAATCGTAATGCATAACCAAAAACAGCATAGCGTTAAGACTCAAACCAAGAATAAGATAATAATATGCAATTGAGTAAGGCGCTTTGTAAAAGTGTGAAAAGGTCACGATTGCAAAAATAGCAACCACGTCAGATAGAGCAAAATCTAAATAAAACGAAGTCGTAATCATTAACTGCGCTTTTCCCATTATTAAGGTCAGCGTATACGACACCATCATTATTAAAGACAGAAACATAACGCTTCTGTTTTTAACATTTATGCTTATTGTTAAATTATAAAGAAATGCAACAGCAAAAAACCATGTGATAAAAATACTCAAATGGGCATTGATTGAACCAAGCATTAATGTGGCATGTTCAAGCATTTATAAACTTCGACTCAACTGTTTGTATATGTATGATTTTGCTTTAACCAAACCCAAGAAGTCTTTTTTAATGAAGAAAACAGCAACCATGGCAAAGTCGTTAAAGTTAACTAGCCAAGAGTAAAGTACTGTAAAAAGCCACGGTTCGTAGTTTTTATAAACCACGGTATCTAAATGCATTCCTAAAAATAGGATGGCATTCACTGAGAGCCCCGTTAATAAATAGGCGGATATAAGCCTCTCTTTAATAAATAAATTAAGCATCACTAGGGCAAAAATAGTGGCTATATCAAAATAAAAAAAATCGAGGTACCGTATTGTTTGAATATCTATAAAAAGGCTTGATAGATATGAAACAGTCATCACTAAAGATAACCAAACACGCTTTTTGTCAGCCTTATTAATGCTAGAAACGAATGAATACAAAAAGGCCATTAAAAAACCCCACTGTACCAATGCTCCAATATAAAAACTTACATCAGGACTTAACATCAGGTCATCTAACATAATAATCGCTAATGTAATAAGAGCAGGTCATTCTGGTCGGTAAGTGCACGTTTAATTTGATAGGTTTACATATGTTTGAAACCAATCTGAATAAAAAAGTCATTAAAAATACCCATTATAAAAATGCACTAATGTACATAGATAATTGGGGCTAGTTTTAAAGCGTTTCATTATTTAGTTGTTTACCAAGTTTTAGGAGTATGCTTATATTTTTCAGTCTAAAACTGAGTAACATGTGGCTTAATACTTTATAAAGTATAGTTGTCAAAAATACAGTTATTAGAAATAAAGTAACCGCCCTTAAATTTATGCTTTGACGTTTTTTCATCGTAAAAATAAAAATGAATTTTAAGCTAGGGCATTTTTGAATTAGCGCTTGGATTTAGTAAAGTGCGGATTGCATTTTTAAGTTTATGAAGCCCTAAAATATCTCTATCAACTATCAAAGCTACAATCATTGTAATATCAACTAGGTTTACAGTGTATAAGAATGCCTCCCACAACCACCAATGTTGTTTGTTTTCATAAATGTATATATCGATATGCATTAACGCAAAGAATACGGTATTGATACTGAGACCTATTATTAAATATAAAAATGATTGGGTAGTTTTTTTTACTATTTTATATAAGCACAGAAGAGCGGTAATTGTAGCTATATCATATAAGGCGAAATTTAAGTAGAGTGAATTTTTTAGGGAAAGCCAAGTAAAAAAGTAATCTGATAAGGTGTATGAACACATCATAACAAAAGAACTTAGTAAGAGGGTTGTGCCTCTTTTCACATCCAGTGAATAAACAAATGCATTAAAAAAAAAAGCCATTAAAAATCCCCACATAAAAAAAGCAGAGAGTGAAAACAGCCCAAACAAATCTTGTAATAACATCTAACGCCTTAAATTATCACTTTGGTTTTTTAGGAACTAATTCTGGTAACAAAATGGCAGAACGGCTTAAATCAGCACTCGCTGCACTCAAACCTTCTTGCGAGAAACTCACTGTATCAGATTGTAGGGTTTTAGTGCTAGTAGTTTGTTGAGCCAAAGGCTGTAATTGTTGTGTTTTGTTGTATGCTTGCATTTGCACTTGGCTATTAGCTGAAATTTGCATGTAATTGATCCTTATAAAAGTTTAAATTTAATTGGCGTAAAACTAAATCACACCATTGTGTAGGTATATGCACTACTCATGGTGGTAGTTGCTATTTATAACTACACAGCTATTTGCAAGCTATGTACCAACTTTTATATAAATTTTATTTTTAAGTAAATTTACTAGAAGTTGAGACAACCAAAACACCTCCGACCAGATAAGTTCAGGCATAAAAAAACGCACAGGGGTAACCGTACGTTTTTTGTATCCAGGGAGTTTAAGCCACGAATTTACACGGGATCGCCGCTTTATTACTTGGCTTTAAAATGTATTCCATTGCTACTTCGTCGCAGTTTTCTTTACGAAGGCACAATTCACAATCTTTCATTACTTTTTCTGGCAGGCTGTCTTTACTGCAAAAAACAAAATCTTGTTTTTCAAAAAAGTCTGGCACGCGAGTAAGTACAATTACGCGATTAAGTGCCAATTTTTTGGCTTTTATTAGTAAATGGTCAACTAATTGCCGCCCTTGCCCAGTTACCGCACTTTGCGGGTCAACACCCAAAGAGCGTATTTCTGCAAGGCCAGTATCGTATATATACAGCGATGCACAGCCCGACACTTTGCCGTCTATTTCGGTTACAGCAAATTCATTAATCGAATGCACCATATCGCTTTTAGCACGCGGCAAGTTTTCGCCGACCGTTGCCCAGTGTTGAATAAGTTTTGCAATTGATTCAACGTCATCTAGGTTTGCATCACGAACCGTTATCTGCTGTTTTTTTTTGGCTGCTTTAATTGCGCTAGTGACTTGCTCAATGGAGGTGCCGCCAACTGCTTGACGCGCTTTAATACAGGCGTCTATTTCAAGTACCGGATAAACATCGTCCTCAAACACATCATTTACTGATTTATATTGTTCAAGTGAGAGCTCCTCAAGGGTTTTATCTTCACTTATTGCAAGCTGCACCAGCACACCTACAATATGATGCCCCTCTCTAAAAGGCACCCCCTTAGCAACTAAGTAATCAGCCAGCTCGGTTGCATTTGCATGGCCGCCTTTTGCTGCAGCCAATGTACGCTCACCTTTTACTTTTACGCCTTTAATACACGCTTGTGCCATGTGAATACACGCAAGCCATGTGGGCATTGCATCAAAAATGCCTTCTTTGTCTTCTTGCATATCTTTATTGTAAGCAAGAGGGAGTGCTTTAAGGGTCATCATCATGGCGCTAAAGGCACCAAATACACGACCTGTTTTACCACGGATAAGCTCAAGTGCATCTGGGTTCTTTTTTTGCGGCATTAAAGACGAGCCAGACGTAACATTGTCGGCAAGCTCAATAAAGCCCGCTTCACCTGAGTTATAAAAAATTAAATCTTCAGACATACGTGATAAATGAATCATTGAAATTGAAGCGCAACTTAATAGCTCAACAACAAAGTCACGGTCTGAAACGCCATCAAGGCTATTTTTTGTTGCCCCTGTAAAGCCTAAGCCTTGTGCAAGTGTTTGGCGATCAATTGGGTAAGCAGTGCCAGCCAATGCGCCGCTGCCTAGCGGGCAATAGTTCATACGGGCTTTAGCGTCTTGCAAACGGCTTTCGTCGCGTTCTAGCATTTCAACATACGCCATACACCAGTGGCTAAATAGAACGGGTTGTGCACGTTGCAAATGGGTATAACCAGGTAAAATAGTACCTAGTTCGCGTTCGGCCAACGCAACAAATTCAGCTTTTAATTGCGCAATGGCTTTTAAAATATGATCGGCAGTATCACGGCACCATAATCTAAAGTCGGTGGCTACTTGGTCATTTCGACTGCGACCTGTGTGTAACTTTTTAGCTAGGTCACCCACTTTATCAATTAGAGCCGCTTCAACGTGCGAATGAATATCTTCAGCACCTGAGGTAGCTACAGCCGTTGGGTCTGCTTTTACCTCTTCGAGTAGCTCGTATAATGCCGATACTAATTCTTTGTGCTCATCGTTTGATAACACGTTAACTTGTTCAAGTGCGCCAGCCCATGCAACAGAGCCAATAATATCTTGCTCTGCTAGTTGGTAGTCAAATGGAAGAGAGTCGTTAAATTGCTTAAACGCCTCGTCTGGACCCGTAGAAAAACGTCCGCCCCATAATGCCATGAAATATCTCCAAACCCTGAAATGCCCCTTTTACAAGGGGCGTAAAATTTACTTTTTAGACAACGCCGAAATTCTGCTTGAAAGCGAGAACAAACGAATAAAGCCTTCAGCATGTGATTGGTCATACACATCGTCTTCGCCAAAGGTCGCAAAGTCTTCGCTGTATAGGCTGTTAGGTGATTTTTTCTGAACCGCAGTCACTTGGCCTTTATAAAGCTTAAGTACCACTTCACCCGTTGCTAATGTAGACAGTGCCTCAGCGCCCGCTAAAATAGAGTCTTTTAGTGGTGTGAACCAACGTCCGTCGTACACTAGGTGCGAAAATTCGCCGCCTAATACTTCTTTCCACTTACGGCTTGATTTATCAAGTACTAGCTCGTCTATTGCTTGAAGGGCCGCCATGATCACGGTACCACCTGGGGTTTCGTAACAACCACGCGATTTCATGCCGACTAAACGGTTTTCTACTATATCAACACGGCCAACACCATGCGGTGATGCAATGTCATTTAATTTAACTAAACAATCATAAGGTTTAAGCTCTTCGCCATTGACGGCAACCACTTCACCTTCAACAACTTTTAATGTTACTAGCTCGGCTTTATCGGGTGCTTGCTCAGGAGAATTAGTCCAAGTCCATACTTGATCGCTAGGCTCACACCATGGGTCTTCAAGCTCGCCGCCTTCGTGGGAAATGTGCCATGCGTTAGCATCACGGCTGTATATTTTTGTAGCAGAAGCAGAGCATGGAATATCACGCTCGGCTAAGTAATCTAGTAATGATTCACGACTCGATAAGTCCCACTCTCGCCATGGAGCAATGACTTTTAAATCGGGTGCAAGCGCTGCAAAGCACGATTCAAAACGAACTTGGTCGTTACCTTTACCAGTACAACCATGAGAAAGCGCATCGGCGCCTACTTTACGTGCAATTTCAACTTGCGCTTTAGCAATAATAGGGCGCGCCATTGAAGTACCTAGTAAATAAGTACCTTCGTAAATTGAGCCGGTTTTAAGCGTTGGGTAAATGTATTCACTTACCATTTCATCTTTTAGGTCAACTACGTAACACTCAGATGCACCTGATGCGATTGCTTTTTCTTCAACGCCTTCAAGCTCTTCTGCGCCTTGTCCTACATCGGCAACAAACGCGATTACTTCACAGCCGTAGTTTTCTTTTAACCATGGCACGATAGCCGACGTATCAAGACCACCTGAATAGGCTAAAACGACTTTTTTAATTGAACTCATAGGTGTTCCTTAACAAAATTTGGATTTAGTAATGTAACTAGCAGAGCATTTTGCGCATGCATGCGATTTTCTGCTTGTTGAATAATTTTAGATGCTGGTCCATCCATTACCTCAGAGGTAATTTCAAACTCACGGTGTGCCGGTTGGCAATGTAATACCGTAGTAGCCCCTGTTTGATCTAGCAATGCTTGGTTTAACTGATAAGGCATATATTTTTCTTTAACTTGCTCAAGAGGCGTATCATCGCCCATAGACACCCATGTATCGGCGTAAACAACGTTTGCGCCAACCGCCGCTTCTACACGGTCACTCACCATTACTGATGCGCCATTCATAGCTGCTATTTGCTCTGCTTTTTTAAGAATTTGCGAATCAGGCGAGCTGCCTTTTGGCGTTACTGCCACAAAATCAGTACCCAGTGTTGCAGCAAGTAACATAAGTGAATGAGTTACATTATTGCCCTCGCCTAGGTAAGCTACTTTAAGCTCGCTCACATCGCCATGTACTTCTTGAAGCGTTAAAAAGTCTGCCAATGCTTGGCACGGGTGATACAAGTCACACAAGCTATTAACCACAGGAACAGAAGAGTACTCACCTAATGTGGTTAACGTGCTGTGCTGGTTTACACGCGCTACAATACCGTCAGCCCACGTTGAAATATTTAGTGCAAAATCTTTTACAGATTCACGTGCGCCCATTGCGCCATTTTGCTGATCTAAATAAACCGCATGACCACCTAAACGATTAATGCCAATATCAAACGACAAACGTGTACGTAAGCTCTGTTTTTCAAATAGCGTAACAACTGACTTGCCCGCAAGTACTTGGCTGTATTTTTCTGGCTTTGCCTTTAAATCACGCGCCAGCTTTAATAAATTAAGTGCGCCTTGTTGGTCTAATTCTAGACCCGTTAAAAAATTCTCTAACATGGTAACCCTATGGTGTAATCTTTGTTCCGACATGCTCGCCTTGCAGCAAAGCAGTTAAATTTTCTGGCTTTTGCCAGCTGGAAATATACACACCGCGTCGTAAGTGTAGGGCAGCGTGAAGACTGGTCTTAACTTTGACCTCCATCCCGCCCACAATTACTCCCTCTGCAATTAAAGTCTCAATGTGTTTTGTATCTAATTGATGTAATGGCTGCTTATTAGCGTCAAGCACGGCCTCTACGTCAGTCATAAAAATAAGTTCTGCATTTAAATTATTGGCGATAGCTGCCGCTGCCTCGTCTGCATTAACGTTGTACCAAAGCCCTTGCTCGTCAAAACCTATAGAGCTAACAATTGGTAAGCGCCCGACGTTTAGTAAATCGTTAATAATAGAGTCGTTGTTGCTTTCGCATTTTCCTACTAGGCACAATGCTTTGAGCTTTTGCGATGCGGTTACGCCTGCTTCGTAAAGGCTTAAACCCACAGGTTTGTGGCCAGCAGCAATAGCTTGAGCCATTAGCTGCTTGTTTGCACAGCCTGCAAGTGCACCAACTATATGGGGCATTTGTTCTGCCGGGCTAATACGTAAACCTTGATGCTTAGCGCTAACAAAACCGGCTTCTTTTAACCATGTATCGACTAATGCCCCGCCACCATGGACAATTACAAAATTATGGCTTGGCTGTTTAGACAACACATCAAATAACGCATGAGCTGCGTTTTCAGTGTTAAGTACAGCGCCGCCAAGCTTAATAACCCACGTTTTTTTAGCCATTAAAACGCTCCTTTTAAGCCTGTGGTGTGGTCTAAATTCATTGATAAATTAATACACTGCAGAGCTTGCCCTGCAGCACCTTTTAGTAAATTATCAATGGCTGCCATAACAATGAGTTGAGAGCCTTGCTGCTGCCAACCAATATCAACATAAGGCTGCTTTGCAACTCCCTTAATTGACGGGATCTTACTACCTAACAAGCGGATTAAAGGCTCGTTTTCAAGCACGCTGTAGGCCTTAGCCACTTGCTCACTTGTAACATTAGGTTTTAGTTGCACGTAAATGGTTTCTAAAATACCGCGAGCAAAGTTCCCTAAATGAGGGGTAAATAAAACCTGATGACCAAGGTGTTGCTCTATTTCTGGTCCGTGGCGATGATTAAATAAACCATATGGCGCTAGCGACACTTCACAAAAGTGAGTACCTACACTGGCTTTACGCCCTGCACCAGTTACACCCGACACTGCATTAATAATAATTTTGTCGTCGCTTAACAAACCTGCTTGCTGTAGTGGCTTTAACGCATTCAGCGCTGCAGTAGGATAACAGCCGGCAACAGCCACTAAATTTGCATTTGCAATGTCGTTGCTATTCCATTCAGCTAAACCATAGGCCGATTCATTTAATAACTCAGGGTGTTTATGTTCAAAGCCGTAATAAGTAACGTAATCATCATTGCTTGCAAGGCGATAACCACCCGATAGGTCAAACACCTTTTTGCCCATCGCTAAAAATTGCGGCGCTAAATCTACACTTACTTTATGGTCGGTACACAGGCATACGTAATCTGCATTCGCATTAATGTCGTCGAACGCTGACTTTGTAAGAGGAAGTAAAGGAGTATCAAGTAAACCTAAGTGCTCTGGATATAAATCACTCAGTAATTTGTGTTTATCTAAGCTTCCTTCAGATACATAGCTACCTGACAGTTTTAAATTTGGGTGTTTAGCCACAAGGCTTGCTAGTTCTGCGCCGCTGTATCCACTTGCGCCAATAATCGCTACATTCATTATTTACTCATTATCTTAAAATCTATTACTACTTATTTGTGTGTTCGCTTACACTAGCTTAGGTGCTAAGTAAGTCTTTTTTGTTAATGAATTTTGATTATCGTCGCATTATCATCATTGTGTTACTTAATATATTTATGCTTAAAAAGTGAATTGATATTCATCATAAATACTTTTATATTGTTATGCAATTAAATTGAATAGTTATTTTGGAATTTTTTATGTCTTTGCCTTCGTTTATTTCTATGTACCAGCAATTAATTGCAGCCCCGTCTATCAGTGCAATTGAAGACAGCGAATGCATGAGTAATAAAAGCGTTATCGAATTACTTGCCCACTGGTGTGAAACGCTCGGTTTTACTTGTGAAATAATAGAACTGGAAGGTAAAAAAGGGCGTTATAACTTATTAGCTAAACGTGGCGTCGGGGATGGTGGTTTAATGCTTGCTGGGCATACCGACACAGTGCCGTTTGATGACAGGCGCTGGAATCATGATCCGTTTAAATTAACGGAACTCGACAACAAACTGTATGGACTAGGTAGTATTGATATGAAAGGATTTTTTGCTTTCGTATTACAAGCTATAAGCGAACTAGATGAAAAACAACAAACACAGCCAATTTTAATACTTGCCACTGCAGATGAAGAAACCACCATGGCAGGCGCACAGCAAATTTGCAAACATCCTAACTTAAAGCCGGCACGCTGTATTATTGGCGAACCCACTGATATGACACCAGTATTTACACACAAAGGGCATATGAGTACTGCAATAAGAGTTGTCGGTCGTTCTGGCCATAGCTCCGATCCCGAACGTGGTCTTAACGCCATTGAAGTTATGCATAAAGTGACTTCAAAATTACTGATCTTAAAAGAGCAATTAAAGAATAAGTATTCACTAAGCCACTTTGAAATACCTTATCCTACTTTAAATTTGGGTAATATTCATGGTGGTGACAACGCAAATAGAATATGTGGGTGTTGTGAAATGCATATTGATATGCGCCCATTGCCAGGGTTGAGCGTACAAGAGCTACAAGCACTGCTGCTAGATGCAACAAAAGACATAAACGAGCAATACCCAAATTCAGTAAGTGTTATTGACCTACATGACCCAATACCCGCATTTACTGGCAGAACCGACAGCGCGCTAGTTCAACTAGCTGAAAAGGTAGCGGGCCAAAAAGCCATTGCTGTTAATTACTGCACAGAAGCACCTTTTATTCAGCAACTGGGTTGTGAAACCATAGTTATGGGACCAGGTTCTATTAATCAGGCGCATCAGCCTGACGAATTTTTAGCAATGGAAAAAATAAAGCCTTCACAGCACATCATTAGCAATATTATAAAAGCCTGTTGCTTTTAGCTAAGCAATAAAAAAGACGCTTAACAGCGTCTTTTTTTAAAAATGCTAAATTTACTATTTCATGTATTTGCTTAAATACTTTTTAAATACTGGGTCTGTTTTAGCAAGCTCTTTTTGCTCAGCTAATATCTCTTTTAAAATCACACCCGAGGTAAGCGGGTTAGCCAGTACAACCCTAAACACAACCGTAGGTTGATTATCGTATTGAGCTGGGGTCAAGCGAGTACGCGATACAAACGAGCGTCCAGACTCACGCTGGCGTTTTTGCATACTAGCTGTAAAACGATTTAGTGAAGCAAAAATATCAATCCGTGTTTTTTCATCTGCCTCAGCAATCGCTTGTTTTATTTGTTTAGGCACATAGCGATAAGTAAGCAAACATAGCTCTGGCTCTGAAATAAGTTCAAAATCTTCGTCTGACTTGATTAAATCAGCAAAATACTTTGCCTTTTTTATGCTTCGATCGATTAGCATTTCATAGCCTTTACGGCCAATAACACGTAAGCAAGCATGCACTAACATAGCCATACCAGGGCGGCTACCCTCAAGTGTGTGGCTACCTAAATCTTTAGAGCCCTTTCGCAATATATACTCAGCATGATGCTCTATTGCATCGGTTGCAGCGGGATCTTTAAACAACACTAAACCTGCGCCCATCGGGACATACATTTGTTTGTGGGCATCAATTGTTATTGAGTCTGCTCGCTCAATACCATTGAGTAAAGGACGATAAGTGTTAGATAATAACGTTGCCCCACCCCAAGCCGCATCAACATGAAAATGACAGTTAATTTCTTGCGCTAAATCAGCCATTTCGTTGAGGGGATCAATATTGCCGGTTTCGGTTGTACCTGCAACACCAATAATTGCCATTACTTTAATGCCTTTAGACTCAAGCTCGCGGGCTTTGTCTCGCATGGCATTTACATCGACCTTGTTGTCATCAGTTGTTTTAATACCAACTAAGTTGTCGCGCCCTATCCCTAATAAATCAACCGATTTACCTAATGAATAATGACCACGTTCTGAAATTAATACCGCTAAACCTCTGTATCCATAATGCAGCATACCTGCCACAATTCCTTGCGATGCAATACCGGTAAATTCACCATCGGCTTTTAACAAACGATTTCGAGCAATCCAAAGCGCAGTAATGTTTGCAACTGTACCACCAGAGCAAAATGCACCTAATGACGTTTTAGCGCTGTGCATCCATTTAGAGTAAAACGCATCGTTTTGGCCATAGGCTAAATGATGCATCATACCTAACACCTGACGCTCAAGGGGAGTAAATGCCTTAGATGTCTCAATTTTTACTAGATTTTGATTTAGTCCCACCATCAACTTTGAAAGTGGCAGTAAAAAATGCGGTAAAGCTGATGTCATATGACCAATAAAACTTGGTGCAGCCGTATGCACAGAATGAGCAACAAGTTGCTCCATTATGTCTTGAGCATAAGCAGATACAAACGTTGGGTTTTCTGGGATCACCGCAGCTTGAAAGTCTTTTTCAATTTCATGTAATGGTTTTTCGATTGCCGCTATATTTTCGTTTAAAAAACCTGCTAAATTACTCGATATTTCAAGCTCAATTTTGCTTAAAGTTGAGTCAGGCGCTTCAGGTACAGTAAATATACGCTTGAGGCTTTCTTTAGAGGCGACGGCACAACGCTTTTGATCCATCTTAATACCTAGTGTGTGTGTTGCTAAAACACCTGTTTAACTAGTAAAAACGCCCAAATATGGCGGTAAGTTAAGCAATAGTGTTTCTAAATAATTGCGCTAACTGTACTGCAATATAAGTAAAATGTCTCGTTAAAAGCCTTAAAAGCAACACCACGCATGACAAAAAAGTGTTAATTTAATTAAAATTTTATTTAATCTAATAAATACTAATTATTTATTGGGCAATTTTGTATTTTAAGTATAATCATTAAAACAACAAAAAAGGGACAGGCAATGCTTAAGGGAAGAGTGAAAGTGAGCTGGTTAGTGGCTGGTTTTGCTTTATTTTTAGTCAGTTTAGTGATCTATATTTACTACACCTACCACACAACCCGCGCTGAAATTATGGAATCTGTTGATGCGCGCCTTCTTAATGCCGCAGCCAGTGTTAAGCATATACTCGGTGATGACTACTTAAATACCATGAATCAAAACGGTCAAATTAATTTTTTTGACTATGAAGTCAAAAGCAGGCAACTTTCCGAGTTTGCACAAGCGCTAGATGTGGCATATGTATATGCAATGATATTAAAAAATAACCGCGTATATTTTACTGCATCTAGCTATACGCAAGACGATATGAACAATGGCAAAATAACGCAATATTTAGATATATACCCAGAAGCAACTGATCTCAACATAAGTGCTTTTTACTCCACTGAGCCGGTATTTGAAGTGTCGGCCGATCAATGGGGACACTTTAAAACTATATTTATCCCTTTTGTTGACGATAAAACTGGTAAAACTTACCTTACTGGCGCTGATATAACGATTCTTGATCTTAACCAAAAGCTAAGCGAAAGCGTCTCTAAAGCAGCAGCTATGGCAAGCTTCTTCTTTTTTATAGCTATCCTTGTTGCCGCTATTTATGTTTACTTACTTAAGCGCTCATTAGCAACTGACTCCAGTACAGGGTTTGAAAACCACATTGCGTTGGAATACTTACTTAAAAAAAGTAACAGTCATCATATGCAGTTAGCCGTTGTCTGGGTTAATGAAATTGAAGATATAAATAGCTTTTACGGCACCGAAATCGGCGATCAAGTAATGAAAAACTTGCTTACGCATTTCAAGAGCCGCTGTTCTGCCAACTGTCATTTATACCGCTTAGCCACCAATAAATTGGTGCTGCTATCACCTAAAGAAACACCTTATGAAGAGCTGAGCGATTTAATCGAAACCTATAATGCCAATACGCCTTTATTAACTGATCCATTTATATACATTACATTGTGTGCTGGTATTGCGACGGGTAATAAATCGCTATTACTTGAAAATGCTCATATTGCTGCACTACAAGCAAAGCAAGGTAGGCACACAGTTATTAATTATTCTAAAGCACTTCACGATGTTAAAACTCAATATCAATATAATGTAGAAATGGCCAAAGAAGTGCATGATGCATTTGATAACAACCGTATTGTGCCTTACTTTCAGCCAATAATAGATACCAAAACAAATCAGATAGTGCAGTACGAATGTTTGGCGCGGATGGTTACCGCAAGCGGAGAGATTTTAAAACCCGATGCGTTTTTAAATGTAGTTACTCGCTCCAGAATGGACGGGTTATTAACCCGTACTATATTTTCACAGTGCATTAGCCGCTTTAGAAAAACGAACATTTGTTGGAGCTTAAATATAACAGCGCAAGACATGTTAGACCCAAGCTTAAATGAATTCATCACAAACGAGCTTAAGCGCTATCCGCACCCAAGCAATATCACTTTAGAGTTAATAGAAACCCAAGCGATTGCAAATTATTCTGAAGTTAAAGCATTTATTTCTATGGTTAAAAGTAAAGGGGTTAAGGTAATAATTGATGACTTTGGTAGCGGTTATTCAAATATTTCAAATGTCCTAAAACTTGAAGTTGACGGTATTAAGTTAGATGGCGGATTAATAAAACAGATAATACACGATAACGACATTTACTTATTTATTGAGCATATAGCGGCATTTGCTAACCAATTAGATTTACTGCTTATAGCTGAATCTGTCGAAAATGCAGCCATTGTGAATGCGTTAGAAAAAGCAAATGTGACGCTCATGCAGGGTAACCATTTTGCCCAACCTGCGCCACAATTTACTGCACCAGAAAATGCCGACTTAGTCCATTAATTAATCAAACGTTAGTGATAAAGCTATTTTTAGCCGATAGAAAAACGCTTAAACGTAACTTAGGTTAAATCAATAACAAGCCGGTGACTTTGCTGACCACTGGCCCAATACTTTCGCTCAAACGGGGTGATTGCATCGTCGCTGTGATAAGGCTGCACTTCACAAATATGGCTGGTTAGTTCAAGCGCCCTTGCAAATTCTTTAACATATATGTCCCAGTTACTGCGTACTTCTAATAAGCCACCTAACTTAACAATATAAGGAAATATAGCTGCACCGTGCCATCTGCGTTGAATATGTTTAGATTTAGGCCATGGGTTTGGATACAACAAATAGTGGTGGCTAGGCTGCCAATTTGCTGCAACTGCTAAGCGCCAAAAATCATTTAAATCAGCCTGTACCAAAATATACTGACCACTGTCGCTTTGCTTATATTGAACGTCGTGTTTATCAAGCCTATGCGACGACTTATCAATCCCGACCACAAGAGCATCAGGATGAAGCTTAGCTAAGTTAGCTGTACTTTCACCTACACCACAGCAAGAGTCTAAAATAAGAGGGCCATTGAATGCCTTAACTTTTTCATTAACCTCATCAAATGCCGCTTGCGTGTGTGCTGCAATGGGCTTTTTAAACTCGGCGCTTAAATGCTTATTTACTATTTCATCAAGCTTTTCGTGAATACCGGCCTGATTAGATACAATACTTCGAGAATTTGCATCACTCATTAGTGTCTTAGCCCCACACCTTTTTTGATTAATGTAAGCGCAACAGTAAATAGCACGGTAATAAACACTAAAATAACACCTAATGCGACGGTTAAATCAACATCCGATACACCTAAAAACCCATACCTAAATGCGTTAACCATATAGATGATGGGGTTGATTTGCGATACATTTTGCCAAAACTCAGGTAGCAAGGTAATTGAATAAAATACGCCACCCAAGTACGTTAGCGGAGTAAGTATAAATGTAGGAATAATACTAATATCATCAAAGCTATTAGCGTAAATAGCGTTAATTAAACCACCTAGCGCAAACACCGCCGAGGTTAAAATTACCGTTGCCATAATTACAAATATATTGTGTATTTGAATATCAACAAACAACAGCGATACACAGGTAACAATAAAGCCCACCATCATGCCGCGAGTCATACCACCGCCCATATAGCCTAGTACTATTATGTAATTAGGCACTGGCGCAACAAGCAGCTCCTCTATACTTTTTTGAAATTTAGTTGAGTAAAAACTAGAAGCCACATTAGAGTATGAGTTTGTAATAACCGACATCATTATTAAGCCCGGTACAATAAACTCCATATAACTAAACCCACCCATTTCACCGATGCGCGAGCCTATGAGGTTACCAAAAATAACAAAATACAAACTCATTGTTATGGCAGGTGGTACTAGAGTTTGCACCCAAATACGTAAAAAACGAATACACTCTTTAATCCATATACTTTTTAGCGCTACGCCATATTTAAACATTTATTCGCCCCGCCCTTGCTCTAGTAATCCTACAAATAGCTCTTCTAATCGATTGGCCTTGTTACGCATACTTAATACAGTATTGCCTTGTTCTGTAAGCGCACTAAACACTGCATTTAAGCCCTGTGATTTAGCTACTTCAACCTCAATAGTATGATCATCCGTCATGGTAAATTTATAACCTTGCAACGTGACAGGCTTAGCTGGCATTTTTAAATCAAGTACAAACGTTTCTTTATCAAGCTTTGCAAGCAGTGCTTTTATCGTCGTGTTTTCAACAATGCGACCGGTATCGATAATGGCAATGTTTTTACACAACAGTTCTGCTTCTTCTAAGTAATGGGTAGTTAAAATAATCGTTACGCCTTGTTCATTAATTTTGCGTAAAAACTCCCACATAGAGCGTCGTAACTCTATATCTACACCCGCTGTTGGTTCATCAAGTATAAGTAGCTTTGGCTCGTGCATCAGTGCGCGTGCAATCATTAAACGACGCTTCATACCGCCTGATAAAGTACGCGCTTGTTTATCTTTTTTCTCAAGCAAACCAAGCTGGGCTAAATATTTATCAGCACGCTTATGTGCTTCGCTACGCGGTACACCATAATAACCGGCTTGGTTAACTAATATTTGGGTCAACGTTTCAAATTGGCTGAAGTTGAATTCTTGTGGTACTAAGCCTAAATGCGCCTTGGCAGCTTCAAGATGGGTATCTATATCGTAACCAAATACCTCCACTTTACCTTCAGTTTTATTGACCAAAGACGAAATAACACCAATCGTTGTTGATTTACCTGCGCCATTTGGCCCAAGTAATGCAAAAAAGTCGCCCTCTTCTACTTGTAAATCAACACCTTTAACAGCCTCTACGCCGTTTTTGTATACCTTGGTAAGGCCTTCAATATTTAATGCAATACTTTGCTTACTCATTACTTACCCTCACCATAACCCCAACGTTTTGTTAGTGTATGCTCAATGTTTAAATGATCTAAAATGCGAGCCACCATAAAATCGACTAAATCTTCTATGCTTTGCGGCTTATGATAAAAGCCCGGCGCTGCAGGCATAATGGTAACGCCCAAACGCGATAGCTTTAACATGTTCTCTAGATGAATCTCGCTAAAAGGCGTTTCACGCGGTACTAAAATAAGCTGGCCACGTTCTTTAATCACTACATCGGCCGCACGCTCTAGTAAATTATCAGATGCGCCTACAGCAATCGCCGATACTGACCCCGCACTACATGGACACACAACCATTTTTTTAGGCGCTGCAGAACCAGAGGCTACAGGACTAAACCAGTTATCTTTACCAAATACTTGTAATTGTTGTGGCTGTGCATCAAATAGCGTATTTAACTGCTCAGTGGCTTTATCTTCATTTGCCGAGAGCTTTATGTTTGACTCAGTATCAAGCACAACTCGGGCTGCGCTCGAAATAAGTACATACACTTGGTATTGCTGCTCTAGTAACACTTCAAGCAGCTTTAAACCATATGGTGCGCCAGAGGCACCACTGAACGCTAAGGTGATTTTATCTTTAAATTGCAAATTATTCTCCGCTGAATTTATCAGCCAAACCATTTACTAGTTGCTGATGAAGGCCGTTAAAACCGCCATTACTCATAATTAAAATATGTTGATCAGGCTGCACATTTTTAAGCACCGTATTAATAATAGCTTGTGTACTATTAAAACATTGCATGCCCGCTTTCTGAGCTTGCTCGTTAAGCGACCAGCCTAAGTTATCTGGTTCAAACAAAAGTACGTCATCAGCATCAGCTAATGAAGCGAGTAGCGTATGCTGATGTACACCCATTTTCATGGTGTTTGAGCGAGGCTCTAAAATAGCAATAATTTTTTCATCGCCAACGTTAGCGCGTAAACCCGCTAAGGTTGTTTTAATCGCTGTTGGGTGATGAGCAAAATCGTCATAAACCTTAATACGGTTTATGTCGGCCTTGAGTTCCATTCGCCTTTTCGGACTTATAAACTCGGCAAGTGCCTCAATACTGTGGCTAACAGCAATCCCTACATGGCGCGCTGCAGCAATTGCCATAATCGCATTTTTGACATTATGCTCGCCAATTGCGCCCCAATTAACCGTACCTTGCCGTTCATTATTCAAAAGTACATTAAACTCGCTGCCATCGGGTTTAATTAGTTCGTAACCCCAATCAATGCCTAGCGTTTCGCTTTCACTCCATAACCCTTGCGATATAACGTCTTCAAGTGCTTTGTCTTGTTTTGGCCAAATTACTTTACCGCTGTGAGGTAGTGTACGCATTAAGTGGTGAAATTGTTTTTTAATTGCGTTTAAATCATCAAAAATATCGGCGTGATCAAACTCTAAGTTATTCAAAATTAATGTACGCGGTAAGTAATGGACAAACTTGCTGCGCTTATCAAAAAAAGCGGTATCGTATTCATCTGCCTCAATAACAAAAAAAGGGGTTTCACCTACCTTTGCCGACACACCAAAATTTTGCACTATGCCGCCAATTAAAAACCCCGGTTTTAAACCAGCATATTCTAATATCCAGGCAAGCATACTCGCTGTGGTTGTTTTACCATGCGTACCAGCTACCGCAAGCACCCACGAGTTTTGCAATAAGTTATGCTTTAACCACTCTGGACCTGAGGTATAAGGTAAGCTGTTGTCTAACACATATTCAACACACGGATTACCTCGGCTCATCGCATTACCAATTACTACCATATCGGGTTTTGGCTCTAATTGAGATACGTCGTAACCTTGAGTGAGCTCAATACCAAGATCTTCAAGCTGGGTGCTCATAGGTGGGTAAACGTTTTGGTCTGAACCTGTTACTTTATGGCCAAGCGACTTAGCAATAGCTGCAATACCACCCATAAACGTACCGCAAATGCCCAAAATATGAATATGCATATACTTTCCTTAAACCGTATGCTCACTTTGCAGCTGTGCAAAGTTTAATGGCGCTATAATGCCAAATTTCGCGCTTACTTACCATTATATAAGGCATTTTACTAATGCTTAAAGTCATTATCACAAACAAAAAAGCCTTCTAAATTAGAAGGCTTTTTTGCAAAGTAAATTACATTACATACTTAAAAAAATAATTAAACCTAGGCCTAAAACTAACCGGTAAATTACAAAAGGTAACATTCCCATTCGTTCAATCACTTTTAAAAATAAATAAATACACGCATAAGCAGATAGAAAAGACAGTACCACACCTAGTAGTAATGTACCCCATTCAACAACATGGTCACCCAATGCAAGTTCTATTGTGTAATAAAGCCCCATCATTGAAATTACAGGAATAGCGAGTAAAAACGAAAAGCGCGCTGCACTTTGCTTATTCATGCCTAGCATTAAACCCGCTGTCATTGTAATACCTGAACGAGAGGTACCCGGGATCATAGCAACGGCTTGCGCCAAGCCAATCATTAAAGCCGACTTCCAATTAAGTTGATAAATTGTTTTAACTTGTTTCCCTTTAGCATCTGCGTACCAAAGCAATAGGCCAAAAATAATCGTCGTGGCTGCAATGACCCATGCACTTCGTAGGTATAACTCAACAAAATCCTTAAGTAACAAACCAAGTACAGCAGCAGGTATTGTCCCTAAAATAATCCACCAGCCGAGTTTACTGTCGTCTGTTTTGCCTTGTGTGCCAAACGATTTAAACCACGCACTAAGAATATCAGCCACCTCTTTACGAAAATAAATAACAACCGCTATTAATGTCCCTACATGCACTGCAACATCAAAAGCAAGTCCTTGGTCTTCCCACCCTAATATTTGTGAGGGTAAAATTAAATGTGCCGAGCTAGATATGGGTAAAAACTCAGTAAAACCTTGAATTAGCGCTAAAATTATTATTTCTAAAATACTCATGGGTTAGAAAACTCCACCTTCCATAGTTTTTGTTGAGGGTTATTATATGCATTCCATATTTGAGCAATTGTTTGCTTAGCTACAGGGTGATAAAAACCGGGGGCAACCTCACTGAGAGGCTGTAATACAAATGCATTCTTAGTTATTTCGTCACGTGGTAATTGCGCGGGGCTATCGCAAATCACATCATCGTAAAACAATAAATCTAAATCAAGGGTTCTTGGGCTGAACTTTTTATCGTTTGGTGTGCGACCATTATCACGCTCTATTTTTTTTAGTAATGCACACACTTCAGCTAACGGCTTGTCTGTTTTTGCCCCAACGACCGAATTATAAAAGTTATTACCTACGAAACCGACAGCTTCGCTTTCAAAAACAGACGAGTGCTCTATATTCGTAAAATGCGTTTTAAGTGCTTTTAAGGCACTTTGCATATAGTGCTCTTTGTTAATATTTGACCCAAGGCTAATAAATATTTGCGCCATTTAAACGCTTGCCTTATTACGTGTTATTTCTACTCCAACAGTTTGCGCTTGCGCAACTGCAGCAGGTTTACTCACTCTTATTTTAACTTGTGTTGTATTAAACTCAGTTAAAATAATGTCTGCCAATTGTTCAACAAGTGTTTCAAGTAACTCAACAGGTTTAGCTGTACTATGCGCAATGACACGCTCGCTTACTTTTGCGTAATCAAGGGCTAAATTAATGTCATCATTTGCGGCGGCTGGTTTAATATCACTTAGCATTTCAATATCAAAATAAAGGCTCTGTTTACTTTCTTTTTCAAAGTCGTACACTCCAATAATAGTGTCGACGTGCAATTGAGATATAAATACCTTATCCATTGATACTCCAAAAGACCAACAACTGTTCTAACCACATAAACTAATTATAAATTAATATTGTATATGCTTTAATCAGTGTTTAAATATGTAAAAATTCCTTCTACAATAGCAAAATAACGCGTTTAGCTAAATTTGGTAGAAGTATATTAATTTTCACGATAAATTTTGCCGCCAATAATAGCCCAAAAACGATGTTAATTGCATTAAATGTAATGGGTATAACGATAAAAATATAAGGAACTATGTGTTAGCTATTTTGATGTTTGTTTTAGCGTACCTACTTGGGTCGATTTCATCGGCTATCTTAGTGTCGCGTCTATTTAAACTTCAAGATCCCCGCACACATGGCTCAAATAATCCAGGCGCAACTAATGTTTACCGCTTAGGTGGCGCTTTTCCTGCTGTTTTAGTTCTTGTTTTTGATATTTTAAAAGGCACGATACCCGTGTGGGGGGCTTACTTTTTACAACTTGAGCCTTTGGTACTTGGCTTAGTTGCCGTTGGCGCCTGTTTAGGCCACATGTACCCTGTATTTTTTAATTTTAAAGGAGGTAAAGCCGTCGCAACAGCATTTGGGGCTTTACTCCCAATAGGTTTATCCCTAGCAGGGTTATTAATTACTACTTGGCTAATTATAGTCGCAGTGAGTCGCTATTCTTCACTTGCCGCTCTAGTCACCGTTTTACTTGCGCCGCTTTATACGTGGTTAATTAAGCCACTCTATACACTGCCAGTGGTTTTTATTACGGTGCTTATTATTTTTCGCCATCGAACAAACATAGTGAGACTATTTGCTGGTGAAGAACCAAAAGTGGGAGCTAAAAAAGCCCCCACTGATGAAAATAAACCAACATAACCAAGCACTTAAATAGGCTCGAGGCTATCTATTGGCCACCGCGGCTTAGTTTTCATATCAAGGGTTGCAAACTGCCCTGCTTTTAAACGTTGCATACCGGCATAAGCAATCATTGCACCGTTATCAGTACAAAACTCCGTACGCGGATAATACACTTCGCCCTTCATACCCTGCATGACTCTTTCAAGCTGAAGCCTAAGCTGGGTATTTGCACTTACACCGCCCGCAATCACTAAACGCTTGATACCTGTTTGCTTTAGCGCTCGCTTACATTTAATAACCAAGGTATCAATAACAGCGGTTTGAAATGCATGCGCAATGTCAGCTTTAGTTTGCTCGTCATCGTCATTTTCACGAATGGTAATCGACGCCGCGGTTTTTAATCCACTAAAACTAAAATCAAGCCCGGGTTTATCAGTCATTGGGCGAGGAAAGATAAATCGCTTTGGAACACCTTGCTCTGCTAATTTTGCTAAGCGGGGACCACCCGGGTAATCAAGACCTAATAACTTAGCTGTTTTGTCAAAGGCTTCACCTGCAGCGTCATCAACAGACTCGCCCAATACTTCGTATTGGCCAATTCCTTCAACTTTTACCATCATGGTGTGGCCACCAGAAACGAGTAAAGCAATAAACGGAAACTCAGGCACCTTGTCTTCAAGCATGGGAGCAAGTAGATGCCCCTCCATATGATGAACCGCAACAGCAGGGATATCCCATCCGTAAGCCAATGAGCGACCAATTGAAGTACCCACTAATAGCGCTCCAACTAAACCTGGGCCGGCTGTGTAAGCAATACCGTCTAAGTCTTCAGGACCACAACCAGCTTGAGCAAAAGCTGCATCAATAAGCGGAAGCGTTTTGCGAACATGATCGCGTGACGCCAGTTCGGGAACCACGCCACCGTAGTCAGCATGTACTTTTACTTGGCTATATAACTGATGAGCTAATAAGCCTTTCTCGTCATCATATATTGCTATACCTGTTTCATCACATGACGATTCAATGCCTAAAATTCGCACTGTACTTCTCCTGCTTTTTTATCACTACTTAACCAAAGTTCAAGTTACTTAATTTGTTTATAACGCCAAACCAATATTTGTTTGACCATCAACAACAGCAAATTTTTTCAGCGCCTTTACACTTTCTGAAGTAATACGCCCCATACTTTCAACAAAGTCAATAAGCTCGGCTAGCACTTCAATTTCGTACTGCATTAAAGGGTGCTCCCTAACAGCCGTGTTGTCTGCAATTTCACCTTCAACTGTCATCTGGTATTCAATAAAGCGCGCAACGGTTGCTTGCGAAATTTTACTTACACTTACAAACTCTTTATCGTCTTGTGCCATTAAACCATGCATCAAGCTCAGTAATGACGTTGCCGCATCAATAGCTGGGTATGTACCAAACATATCAAAATCAGCGAGTTCTGGAACATTAGGTTCCACTTTTTCAACTTGCTTTTCTAAGTCAATCTTACTTTTTGGCAGTAAGATTTTTTCCCAACAAACATTAAGCGCATTACGAAGTAACGTTTCATCACCAAACCCCGTAGCCTCACTAAATAAGCCATAATTTGGCAACATACGTTCAATTAGCGCACTTGCTAATACCGCTTTTTGTAAATAGTTTAGCTCTCTAATACGCTGAAAATTATTTGCTTTAGTCATTCTTTAACGTCTCACATGACCAACAAAAATCAAATGTTGATCCATTATGCTCATTACAGTTAGGACAAACCCAATCTGGAGCGGATTGTTTTACTTGCTGATAGTTTACCAATATTTGTCGCGCATGGCGCTCTTTTATCGCATAAACCTGTATACTCACTTGCGCCTGATCGAAAGGAATTTCCCCAAGTGCACCTTGGAGCATTTCTCCTACAACTTTACACTCTATTCCACCCGCTTGAATTAACCCCTTAACAATATTAGCCTCTAACGTGTTGGCTGCCTTATAAATTGTTATCCAATTAAAAGCACTATCTGTTGTGTTTTTATAAGTTTGCAATATCGACCTCGATTATTTTGTGTGTACAATACCTTGAGGTATTGAGAAATTTATTAAACAATATTCAAAAAGGCGCAAGCATGACACTTACAACTCCGGGTCTACTTTTTCCAGCTATATCTTTGTTACTTCTTGCTTATACAAACCGATTTTTAGTACTTGCGCAATTAATAAGAGAGTTAAATGCCAGAGAAGGCGAGTCAATTCGCCCTGTGGTGGTTGCGCAAATTACCAATTTAAGAAAGCGCATAAAGCTCATAAGAACCATGCAAGTTTACGGTGTAGGCTCTTTTTTATTATGTACCTTGTCTATGTTTGCTCTTTTTATTGAGTTTAATACCACAGGAATTATTTTATTTGGCGTAAGCCTAACCTGTTTAAGTTTATCTTTACTAACGTCTTTATTTGAAATTCATATTTCATGTGATGCAATAGAAATTGAACTTCAAAATATTGAAAACAAACCATTAAGTAACAGAGCAAACAAAAACTTTGATAATAAAACAAGCTAAAAGACTAAAATTCGTGCAAATATTTTAATTATTGCTTAATCAATGCCCTACTTTGTGGCATACTTTTTCATTAATTAGCATAATAAATTTACCTAATATTTTTATTTATAGATTTATACCTGCTTTTTAGTATTAACTTTGCCAGATAAGGATGTTAGGTGAATAAAAAATTATTAGTCTTTAGTCTAAAGGTTAATACTTTTTAACATCTTTACACTTTTATTATTGTGCAAACAGATATATTGTGTAGTTTATCTTTTTTTAATTTACATATATTTATTAATAGTTTAGACAGATAAAACAGACAGAAAATTGATGTATTAGTACATCACAACTTACTTATAAAAAGGGACTATAAAGTGAGATTTGACCAATTAGAACAATTTGTAGCACTGGGTGTGTTACGCCACTTCAGACAAGCCGCAGAAAAAACAAAAATTAGTACTTCTGCACTTACCCGCAGTATTCAGACCCTCGAAGATGAAATGGGCTATGAGTTAGTTACGCGCTCAACCCGCTCAGTAAAACTAACTCCTGAAGGCGAATTATTTTTAGATTACGCTAAAAATACACTTAGCGAATTAGAAAACACCAAAAAACGCCTGTTTCAGTCTGTTCATGGCAATGCCGATGAAAAACTCATTATTGGTTACACTAATAAAGCGAGTAACATTGTGCCTATTTCATGCGGTCAATTTTTAGCGCAATACCCACATGTAAAAATCGAAATGCAATTGCAAGAACAGCATGAGTTAACACGCAAGCTTCAGGAAGGTGAAATAGACATTAGCGTTTATTCTCAAGCTGTAAATAGTATTGGTAGTGATATTCATTTGCCTGATCAACTTATTTTATTTGTATCTAAGCATCACCCGCTTGCCCAAAAAAATGACATAAGCAAACACCAACTAGACTCCTATTCAGCCTTTGGTTGCTTCTCTCAATCAAAACAAGTTCAAAATATGCTGAACGAGGCCATTGATTCTTTAAATAAATCATCAACTATCAAAATGGGCAGTATTGAACAGGTTATCTCTGGCATTATTAAATCCGATAGTTTTGCAATCGCCAGCATTGAGCATGCAAACACTGTGGCAGAACACACCGACCTTGTTCAATTAAAAACAAATAAAGATTTAAGCCATGAGCAACTAATTGTTCAAACAAACCAACAAACCACGGTTACGGAGCACTTAGCACATTTGCTTTCACTTATTAAAAAAGCAGCCACAACCCTTAATTAATTCAGCGTTCTTTTTTGAAACAGGTGCGACATAAAACAATAGCTTTTTACTCTTTTTCGGCTAAACTGACGCACCTTCAAAAAAAGAACCTCCTAAATGATCAACTTTTCAGCCGATGGCCCGTTTTATAACGACATTGAAAGCCGCGGTTATACTGTTATTCCTAATGCATTAAACAAAGAATTAATAACTGATTTAATGGCTGATTGTTATCGCATAAATCCGCATTTTAGCCATGCTGGTATTGGCCGCTTAAATCATTTACAAATTGACGATAATATTCGAAAAGATCAAACTTATTGGTTTGATGGTTCGTCCCAAGCACAATTAACCTACCTAGCTGTTATGGAAAGTATTCGCACAACGCTCAATCGCACTTTTTTTATGGGGCTGTTTGATTACGAATGCCACTACGCAAAATACACTCACGGTGATTTTTATAAAAAACATGTCGATGCATTTAAAGGGCGCTCTAATAGAGTATTTACTAGTGTTTTATACTTAAACACGCCCAATGAGGGCGGTGAGCTTGTTATTTATAAGCCTAAAAGCAAAGTGGTTGAAGTGAGCATTTCGCCAGAAGCGGGGACATTAGTTTTATTTGAAAGCGAACGCTTTGTTCACGAAGTATTACCAGCTGTAGATAATCGGTATTCAATTGCTGGCTGGTTTAGAAAAAACGCATCCATTAGCGGAATAGTTGATCCACCTCGTTAATATAGCTAAATGTTAATGGGGTACGAGAGCAATAGACCAATAAAAATAGCCATACCAACATAATGATTATTTAAAAAAGCTTTAAAGCATGCGTCTCTATCACGTTTTAAAATTAATACTTGTTGGTAAACGAGTAATGCTGTGGCTATAAGTAATCCAGCCCAAAAAGCCATGTTTAACTGATTAATAAACCCAATATAAGCAACAAGTGCGATAAATAGAGCATTTAATATAAAAATGATATGGCGGTCAAAGCGACCAAATAAAATAGCAGTCGATTTAACACCAATTTTCACATCATCATCTCTATCGACCATGGCATACATGGTATCGTACGCAACCGTCCAGCATACATTTGCAGCAAACAGCAACCAAGCCTGTAGAGGTAGTGCATCAATAGATGCCATATAAGCCATAGGAATTGCCCAACCAAATGCTGCACCCAGCACGACTTGTGGCAACTGGGTATATCGCTTCATAAACGGATAGCAAAACGCGAGTGCAAGTGCACCAACAGACAATACAATAGTGTTAACGCTCAGCATTAAAACCAAAATAAATGCTAAAGTGATCAGTAATAAAAATAGACTTAGCGCTTCGCCGCTTGCGACAGTACCAGATGCAAGAGGACGTTGGGCTGTGCGTTTTACAGAACCATCTATTTTTCTATCTGCAAAATCATTTATCACGCAGCCTGCACTACGCATTACTACAACCCCCAAAGTAAACACTATAAAATTAATTAAGCTCGGCATCCCACTATTTGCGAGCCATAAAGCCCAATAGGTTGGCCATAAAAGCAATAAAGTACCTATGGGCTTATCAACACGCATAAGCTGTAAATAATAAGAAAAATGTTTTGCTTTTAAACCTGCTAATTTCATGAGTAAAGGTACGCCCCAGGTAAAAATACTTCCGCCACCAAAAATTGGTAATCATTTAACGAAAACACGCTACGCCTGCCTAATAGAGTTTGAGTTGGTAAATTTAGCTGGGTAACCAAATTCTGTAATGAATGTTTGCTATCAAAACGCGCAATTTCAATATTTTGACGAACAAGCTCAGGTTGTTGAAAAATAACATCGCCTAAAGGGCGCTCCCCCATATTATGAAGCGAGTTGTGCGTTTGGTTATTTGGCAGCCAACTTTGAGCGTAAACCATGGGGTTATTATCGCACAACAAAAGCACCTCTCGGTTTAACGCCGATGACGTTTTACAGCCTAGTAATTGCTGTTGTTCATGACTTAAATTAAACGCCTGTTCGCTGAGTACTTTTACACTAAAAGAGGTTGCTTTACTTTTTAGCTTAGCGGTTAAAGAATGCGGCTCAAAAAGCCATTCTTGCTCTGTAGGTGTTAAGTCATCGGTTTGTATATCCGATAGCCAGTTAGCTGATAAAGATAAAGGAAAAGTTGTCACAATAACTCAATAAAATATAATCCAAGCAAATGATAACATTGCCTAAGCATTTGAAAAAGTGCCTATTCACCAACCTAAGTAACTAATATAAATAATTGCTTGGCGCTGTTTATTACCTATTATTAAGTATAAACTATTTACAAAAGGTTTTCGGAAACGCTTTAAATATGAAAAAAATAGTATACGTAGGTCTTCTTACATTAATTATGAGTTTAGTGAGCCTAAGTGCCCGTGCAGAGTCAACGGTTGGTTATTTTGGTTTTGAACCTGACATAATTACTAACTATATTGGCGCATCAAGTAAAAAAATGGGTTACGTGCGCGTTACCGTTGACCTAATGCTTAGTAACAATTCAGACATAGCCATTGTTGAACATCATACCCCTTTATTAAGAGATGCTATTGTAGAGATTTTTTCGAAAGAGCCAGAAGAAAAAATAAAGTCATTGACTGGTCGAGAAGAAATTCGCGCAAAATGTATAGAAAAATTAAAAAGCCTGTTAAAAGAAGAAACAGGCCAAGAAATCATACGTGAAGTACTATTTACTAAGTATTTATATCACTAAATTCAACTATTTTTATGCTTTTTAGTGAACAGTTGAGCGGTGTAGGCAAACGCCATTCCGCTCACTAGCCCCCCTAAATGTGCCCAATTAGCCATTCCAATAAACAACACATCAGCAAAACCAAGTACTAACCAAACAAGCATAAAACCTACAATTGAGGTACTCACCAATGCGGGTTTTTGTGGATTTAAAAAGCTATGGATCCAGCAATACCCCAATAAGCCGTATACCACGCCACTTAGCCCACCAAAATTAGGCCCAACAATTAAATATTGCGCCCAACTACTAATTAAAGCAGTAATAAAAAACAGGCCAATTAAGCTCAATTTTCCGCATTGTTTTTCAATATTGTCACCAAGCGATATCCACCAAATTAAGTTAAACACAATATGTATAGCACTAAAGTGAACCAAGGCTGGCGTAAACCACGTCAATGGGTATGAGGGGTTAAATTGTAATGCAGAATAAATGCTCTCGAAACCACCCAGTAAAAATGCAATATAAATAACAATACTGAGTACACTTACCGATTGATTAAGCCAACTCAGTGCTTTGAACCGCGCTTTAAGGTTAAGCGATTGCCCTTGGTATTTTAAAGGTGATTGCGTACTACCTACACTCCAAGAAGCTTGCTGGTAACGAGGATGGCCTGGGTTTTGAGTAAACTCAGCCCAAAGCGGCTGTACCTGATGAAAATGCTCTTCAGATACGCTAATAATAACGTGGATACCATCAGTTGAATGTAATTGCCCGTCTAAACCTTGGCTTTTTAAATAATCTATAAAGCCTTGTGCGGCACGCGGGTTATTTAAACTGCCAAGCTCTATCATCGTTCAACTTTCTCGCTGTAGGCCGCTTCCCAGGCTGTAAAGCCACCATCCATGCTATATACATCCTCAAAACCTTGCTCAACTAAGTAACTAGCAGCACCTTGCGAACTCATGCCGTGGTAACAAACAATAATAATGGGCTGATCAAACTCTTTTTCCATCATAAACTGGGCAATATTTGCGTTCGATAGTGCTTCGGACCCCGGAATATGACCTGCTTGATATGAGTTAGGATCGCGTATATCTGCAATTACTACGTCTTCTTTGTCTAATAACTCATGCGTTTGCGCAATAGATATATGTTTAAATGCCATTGAACTCTCTTTAATAAATAAAATAAAAAAGGCGGCCATAGCCGCCCTTCTTGCAATTTTTTATGGAATTAATCCCAGTTTAAAATTACTTTTCCTGACTGACCTGAAATCATCATATCAAAGCCAGCTTGGAAGTCATCTACAGAATATTGATGTGTAATGATTGGGCTTAAATTAAGACCTGACTGTATTAAACTTGCCATTTTGTACCAGGTTTCAAACATTTCGCGACCATAAATACCTTTAATCACTAAACCTTTAAAAATAACTTGGTTCCAATCTACTGCCATGTCTGATGGTGGAATACCGAGCATGGCAATTTTGCCACCATGGTTCATATTATTAAGCATTGAATTAAATGCACTTGGCACACCCGACATTTCAAGACCAATATCAAAGCCTTCTGTCATGCCTAGGTCGGTCATAACATCTTCAAGCTTTTCATTTGCAACATTCACCGCGCGAGTTGCGCCCATTTTGCGGGCAAGCTCTAATCGGTACTCGTTAACATCAGTAATTACTACATGACGCGCGCCTACATGTTTTGCAACAGCTGCAGCCATAATACCTATAGGACCGGCACCAGTAATTAGTACATCTTCTCCTACTAGATCAAACGAAAGGGCTGTGTGTACAGCATTGCCAAATGGGTCAAAAATAGAGGCTAATTCGTCAGATATGTTGTCTGGAATTTTAAATGCATTAAATGCTGGAATGACTAAGTACTCAGCAAACGCGCCTTCGCAGTTAACACCAACACCTGTGGTATTACGGCATAAATGCACACGCCCAGCACGACAATTTCGACAATGCCCACAGGTAATATGACCTTCGCCAGATACCCGGTCACCCACTGAAAAACCGCGAACTTCTTGACCCATATCAACTACTTCACCAACGTACTCATGACCAACAACCATTGGTGTAGGAATTGTTTTACTCGCCCACTCGTCCCATTTATAAATATGAACGTCGGTGCCACAAATCGCTGTTTTACGTATTTTAATTAACAGATCGTTATGGCCCACTTCAGGCTTAGGTGCATCTGTCATCCAGATACCCGGTTCTGCTTTTAATTTAGATAATGCTTTCATAATTTACGCTCACAAAAACCAAGTCATTTCTTAGTTTTAAAAATTAAATAACGCCCATTTCTTTACCAATGCGGGTAAAGGCTGCAATAGCTGTATCTAGCTGCTCTATACTGTGCGCTGCTGATATTTGCGTACGAATACGTGCTTGGCCTTTTGGTACAACAGGGAATGAAAAACCAGTCACATAAATACCTTCTGCAAGTAATTTATCAGCCATAAGTGAGGCCACTTTAGCGTCACCTAGCATCACAGGAATGATGGCATGATCTTTACCTGCGCAGGTAAAGCCTGCTGCTTCCATTTGCTCACGGAAGTACTTCGCATTTGACCAAAGCTTAGCGCGAAGTTCGCCGCCATTTTCAAGCATCTCTAGTACTTTAATTGATGCAGTAACAATTGAAGGCGCTAATGAATTTGAGAATAAATATGGGCGAGAACGCTGACGTAACCACTCAACAATTTCTTTTTTACCTGAGGTGTAACCACCTGATGCGCCGCCCAGCGCTTTACCCAATGTACCAGTAATTATATCTACACGGTCAAGTACGTTACAGTATTCAGGTGTGCCCTTACCGTTTTCGCCAACAAAACCTACAGCGTGAGAGTCATCAACCATAACAAGCGCATCGTACTTATCTGCTAAATCGCACACGGCTTCTAAATTACAAATTACCCCGTCCATAGAAAACACACCGTCAGTGGCAATTAACTTTGTTTTAGCGCCCGCTTCGTCTGCGGCAATTAATTGCTTTTCTAGGTCAGCCATGTCGTTATTTGCATAGCGAAAACGCTTAGCTTTACATAAACGAACGCCATCGATAATCGAAGCATGGTTAAGTGAATCAGAAATAATTGCATCTTCAGCACCTAAAATAGTTTCAAACAAGCCTGTATTAGCATCAAAACAAGAAGAGTATAAAATGGTGTCTTCGGTTTCTAAAAATGCACTAATTTTTTGCTCAAGTGTTTTGTGAATGTCTTGCGTACCACAGATGAAACGCACAGAGGCCACACCAAAACCGTGGTCGTCTAAACCGCCTTGCGCTGCTTTAATTAACTCAGGACTATTTGCTAGACCTAAGTAGTTGTTAGCACAAAAGTTAATAACTTTATCGCCAGATGCTACTTCAATTTGAGCTTGTTGCTGCGAGGTAATTATACGCTCGCTTTTATAAAGGCCTTGGGCTTTAACGTCTTCAATTTGCTCTTGTAATTGGCTAAAAAAAGCAGATGCTCTCATCTGTAGTCTCCATTTAATTGAACGGGTAAACAACAACGTTGATGCCACTGTTTATGATGGTGTGTATTGTAAAAGTTTAACGAGAAAAATGCACGGTTTGCAGTTCGTCGCAAACGCGCTCAATGTAAGGAATATGTGCCAGTTTACACGCTTAAATAAAGCGTGTTTTTATAACGGTAAACGTTTAGTTAAATCATCTATTGAATCAATCACTAAATCGGCATGTTGCTTTGCGCTTTTGGCAAAGCTTTGCCCTGAACGCACTAATACTCGGGTTGCAATACCGGCTTTTTGAGCAGCTTGCATGTCACTGAGCTTATCACCAACCATAATACTCTGCTCAGGATCGATATTATGCTCCTTAATGCCTTGCAGCAACATGCCTGGGGCTGGCTTTCTGCAATCACATTGCTTTAAATATTCTGGTAAAGCCTTTTTAGGGTGATGAGGACAAAAATAAACATCGGCAATTTCAATGTTGTGGTTACTAAATTGCGTTTTCATCCACTGGGTGAGCGCTAAAAAATCAGCTTCGGTATAATAACCTCGCCCAATGCCTGATTGGTTTGTGACTACTATAATTTTATAGCCCGCGTCGAAAAATGTTTTACAGGTACTAAAAATGCCTTTAATAAATTCAAACTTTTCACTTTGATATACATAGCCGTGGTCTACATTTACCACGCCGTCACGGTCTAAAAAAAGCGCTTTATGTAGTTTAATACTCATTCAAGCCCCTCTTTGTTCACAACATGGTCAAACATTGTTTTTACGCTATCTATGGTTATTTGGCTCATTAAATCATCGCCTTTAACTCGGGTACCCCAGGGGACTTGCTGCGCAGTTTTACCCGTTTGCTCAAGTAAATTTTGATGATAAACCTCTACCACATAATCTTGATATAAATAAGGGCCAGTGCGTGCAGGGTTCGAGTGAGCATATAAACCAACAACTGGTGTGCCAACCGTTACTGCCATATGAGCAGGGCCAGTATCGGGGGCAAGGACTAAATCAGCTCTTTTTAAAACACATAGCAGCTCTTTAAGCTTTGTTTTACCAACTAAATTTAAAATTGGGCTATTGCTATGTTTTATAATGTTATTCGCTAAATTTACTTCAAGCTCAGTAGGTCCGCCGGTTAAAGCAACATTAAAACCTTGCTCGTGCGCGTAGTCAGCAAGTACAGCATAACGTTCAGGCAACCAGTTTCGCTGAGCTTTACTAGCCGCTGGCGAAATTACAAATAGCTTATTGGCTAAATACTCTTGCCCTAGTAACTCATCTGCGTTGTTTTCATCTTGTGCGCTGTAAGGCATATCCCATGTAGGTAAATAATCTTTAACACCAATTGCACCCGCAAACTCTTTGAACCCCTCTAGCACGTGCGCTTCTTTTTGTGGGGCTATACGTTTATTTATAAACAAACTGTGTAGTTCTTTTGAGCGTGCCCAATCAAAGCCTATTTTTACTTTTGCAGGTATACAGCGTGCTACAAAGCCTGCTCTTAATGCCACCTGCATATTAAGAAGCACGTCAAACTGCTTACCACTAAAGGTGTTTTTTAATTTTTTAAGCGCAGCCTTACCTTCTTTTTTATCAAATATTACCAGCTCTACGCCTGGTAAATCAGCAAGTAACATAGCCTCTACTTTACCCATTACCCAGGTTATTTTTGCATTAGGGTGCGCTTTTTGAATTGCTTGAACAGCACTAACAGCATGACATACATCACCAATAGCAGAGAGTCTTAAAATACAAATAGAGGAGTAGTTAGGCACTTGAGTCACGCATTCCGTTAGGCTTTAAATAGTATGCTGGGATCTTAAATTATACTCGCGTTAATGCAAGCACTTATCCTGCGCCATAAAACACGTTAATATATACCTATTATTGAATTATTTTAACGAGCTATGTTTAAAACACTAACGCAAGGCAAGCACACTATTTTAAGCCATCCAGATTATTTTAACCTTGTTGATATAAGCTGGTTTGATGCAACTTATTGGCAAAAACAAAATAAAATAGTGGGCGCTAAAAAAGGCCGCGCTACAGCATGGTTTTTTAAACACGATGATTTAACTGCTGTACTTAGGCATTATTGGCGTGGCGGTTTGGTTGGTAAGGTATTGAGCGATCAATACCTTTATCCTGGCCTTGAAAGCACCCGTGTGTATAAAGAGTTCAGCTTAATGATAAAGCTTATTGAACTCGGTCTAAATGTACCCAAGCCAATTGCAGCCAGAGTAAGCACAAGTGGTTTGATTTACCGCGGCGATATAATTACACAAGCGGTTAGCGGCGCTAAAAGCCTGCTCGACGTCCTAATTGAGCGCCCTTTAAATAGTAGTGAGCTTGAAAGCATAGCCAACACTATTGCGCTATTTCATAACAAAGGGGTGTATCACGCCGATTTAAATATCAATAATATTTTATTTAATGAAGACGGCGACGTATACATTATCGACTTTGATCGCGGGGAGTTAAAAGTACCTAACCCGCAATGGCAACAAAGTAATATGGCGCGCTTAAAGCGTTCATTCTCAAAAGAGCAACGCCGTAATAGCGTCTTTAATTGGCAAAGCAATGATTGGGCAACGTTAAATGCCCTTTATAGCCAAAAACTATCTGCGTAGAGCCAAATACTGCTGAGCTACTAGCTTAGCATCCACTTTTTGCAAAATATCGGCGCTTTCCACACTCGGCTTATTTGCTAAAACGTGTTTTATTTTAGCCGATAGCTCTTCGCTATTTCCTATAGGTACTAAGTAATTAGTCAGCTCGCCTGTTAATATTTCGCTAGGCCCAAACGTACAATTAGTACTTACTACCGGCGTGCCAACAGCTAATGCTTCAATTAATACTGTTGGCAACCCTTCAAAGTCAGAGCTCAACACCAATGCTTCAGCCTGCTTAATCCAATTATACGGATTTTGTTCAAACCCAGGGACAATCAGCTGCTCTTCAATGCCATACTCTTTTGCAAGCTTAAATGCTTTACTAGGCTTGTTACATAAAAGAACCAATTTGTATTTTTTATCAAGCTTGGCAAATGCCGCAAATAAAATATCGTGACGTTTTTGTTTCGCTAAGCGTCCTACATGAATCAAATAAGGCGACTGCGGAATAGCTATATTAACGTCATCAGATTGGCGTTTTATTTCGGCTAAATTAAAGGGGTTATAAATAGTGGTTATTGCACTTGGCGTAATTAAATCGCCTTGAGTGATTTCTTGCTCTACACCTTTAGATACACAAACAAGTGACTTACCATTTAAGTTTTGCTTTGATTTTTTAAGATAGCGATAAGAGAACGGACCTAACTTTTTTTGCCTAGCAAGCTCTGAATTTACTGAGTTATGCACAACAAAATGTACATTTTTAACCGTGCTTTTAGCGAGTAAATTATTGCTTCTATCAAGGTTTGAAAGTACTAAATCTATAGTACCTATATCTCTTTGCTTGTTGTTAAACCAGGCTTCTAACTTCGCAACGCTTTTATTTATTTTCCAAAAGCGATCAACCTTCGATGCTCTATCAGGAAATAAACTATCGACATTAATGCATTCAGGGATGTCATACTCAATAGTGCTTGCAAGTGACAATAAAGTAACGTGATGCTCAAGTTCAACAAGTTGCTCAGCTAAAGTAAGCATAACTTTTTCTGCACCACCGCCAACAAGGGAGTCAATAACAATCACAATGTTCATGCACGGCTTCCTGCAAGCATATTTTTTACCGCACTCGTAATTACACTATAACTTTGAGGGCTCTCTAATTTACGATATTTAGCCAAGAGAGGCTTATAGTGCCTATCATCTATTACGTATTCAATTTTAGACACTATATCATCAGGATTAAGGCTTGCTTTGATGGCTACGCCGGCATTAACACAATTTTCTAGGCGGGTATGTTGGTCTTTTGAAATAGCACAAGCTATCACAGGAGTTTGCAATGCAATAGCCTGCAACAAAGTATCACCAGCACTCAATAAAGCTAACTTTGCTTGACTCAATAAAGCTAAAAAATCAGTTCCCTCTAAACTTGTTAAACAAATAATCTCGCTTGTTTTTGGTAATATTTTTGTATAATTAGAACCAAACACGACCACTGTTTTTAAACCCGTTTTTTTACCCGCTTTGAGCGCGGTATCGAAATAGGTATCTGCACAATTTAAATTATTAAATGTATGCCCACCAGAACCTGCATTTACTAGTAAGTAATTATTCTCTTCAAGCCCGTACTTGTTCAACACTTGCTTTTTTTGCTCCTCTGAAGCGTGTGCAACAAAAGGCCCAACATTGCGTGGATGAGCAAGGGGAAACATGTCTAGCTTTGTAGTTTCCACCCAACTTAAAGGCGCAATACAATAGTCTGGCTGTACAACCCAATGTACATCAATTAAATTTGCACGATTGAGCTTTAACCCTTTTGCGCGCTTTTTTTCATGTTGAGAAATAAAAACAACTTTAGCACCCACCTCTTTTGCCGCTTTCATATGTGCTGCGCGCCCAGCACAATCAAAAACAACAACGTCAGGTTTGTATGCAGTGATAAAGTCACACACTAATGCAACTTCTTTGGTTGCTGAGCTCTCAAGTAAAGTGGTGTCAAAGGGGCAAACATCGGCGTAAGTTGTGTGCTTGTTTAAAATAAAATGAATATCAAGCATCCCAGCAAACTCAGCGAGCAACCCATTAGCCAACAACAACGAGCGCATATATTCACCAATTCCTTCTGGTGACGATACTGGAATAAATAAAAGTCGTTTGTTGCTCATTGCATTCTCAATTTCCTATTTGATCTTTAGTATATCAATCAGGCCTTTGTTACGATAGATAGGTTACATTTTTATACATTTAATTGACCCTATAAATTTGAATATTTACTGCAATAACATACTTAGATTGGTAAACTTGCCAGCAATCTTAATCACAAGGACCTGAACTTTGCGACACAGAATTTTTATTCTTTCAACATTATTTAGTGCTATCAGTTTATCTGTTAATGCTGAACCATGGGTTAAACCAGATGACTACGGACTAAAAGCTGACATACAACAGCTAGCCGACGCCGGTATTATTTTAGCGCCGGTAACAACATACCCATTAATGTGGAAGAGCTTTATTAATGATGTTAACAGTATGCCCATCGAGCAATTATCTCCAAGCTTGCAAGACGCATTACTGCGTGTAAAGCATCGTTATAAATCTGAAAACGCAAGTTCACATAGTGTGCAATTATCAGCTTATGCAGCCACAGATCCAATACATACAACGAGCTTTGGCGCGACCAACACTCAAAAATCAGCGCTTTCGGCAGCGTATGCCTACCTAGGTGATAATTTTGCCGCCAAAGTTGCACTAAGCTCTAGAAAAGACGGTAAAAAATGCTTCATTAACGGAAAAACTAGCGATGACATTGTAAAAGATGAGCAAGCATTAACTGATTGTGACGATACCTCATTTGATGGTAGTTACGTAGCCTATAGGCTAGGTAATTGGATATTTAGAGGCGGTGCTGTTGAGCAATTTTGGGGACCTGGTATCGACAATAGCTTGATAATGTCTGGCAATGCAAAGCCGCTTCCCGCTTTAAGTATTACGCGTGAACAAAGCACCGCCTTTGAAACACCTTGGTTAAGCTGGATAGGCCAATGGAGTTTTACAGCACAAATGGCCAAGCTCGAATCAACCAGAGTGATTACTGATGCATTACTGTGGAGTAGTCGCTTAAATATACGTCCACTGCAACAATTAGAAATTGCAGTAAGTTGGTCGGCGCAGTGGGCAGGTGAAGGTCAGCCAAGTTCTGCTGGGGATTTTATTGATGTTATTACAGGGCAAACAACTTGTATTAATGGTAATGAAAATTGCGACAGTCAGCTAGAGTCTAAAATTGGAAATCAACTTGCAGGCCTCGATATTCGTTGGTCTGACACATTGTTTAGCCACCCATACGCCATTTATGCCAGCACCATAGGTGAGGATGCCAGCTCACAATTTAAACCTGCTGACCGAGCTTATTTATTTGGTGTGCAAACGACCCAACGTATTTACGATCAAAATGTATTAGTGAATGTAGAATACATAGATACGGGTGTTTCGTGCGCAGCGGAATCAACCAATGAAAACTGTTATTACGAACACTCAGATTATAAATCAGGTTACCGTTACCATGGCCGCACCATAGGCTCAACGTTTGATAATGATGCGCAATCAGTTGTATTAACAATACTTGGGCAACTTTCAAACGGCGATGATTGGCAAGTAAAGCTACGCAGCGTGGATTACAACAGCGATAATCGCGATCGTTACCCTAATAACCCTGACATTGGTAACTCAATAACCAAGACTGGCTACAGTTCTAAACAGCTTGAGCTTCGCTATAGAAAAATCACTATGGGTGGGCGTTTAACATTAGGTGCTTTTGCATCTCAAAATGACGATGCAGAAAATGACACATCTGCCTTTGCTAAATACGAATATAACTTTTAGCCAGTATTCTAAATACACTATATTTAGGCTTTAAAAAAAGGGATGAAAGCAACACTTTCATCCCTTTTTTATTCGCAAAATATACTTATTGCTTTATTTTGCTAATCACTTTTGACGTTGAACAGCCATCTAAAAATGTCAGCACTTCTACTTTGCCCCCATGGCGCAGTACATGATCGGCACCGGCTATTTGCTCTACGGTATAATCGCCACCTTTCACTAAAATATCAGGGCTTATTTGCTCGATTAATTTAGCGGGTGTATCGTTTTCCTCAGCGCTGCCAAACGGAATAACCCAATCTACAGAGGCAAGTGCACTTAATACCATTGCGCGCTCATCAAGCGGGTTTATCGGGCGCTCGGGGCCTTTTAAGCGAGTGATTGAATCATCATTATTTAGCCCAACAACGAGCCTATCTCCACGCGCTTTAGCTTGTGCTAAGTAGCGCACGTGACCTGCGTGTAAAATATCAAAACAACCATTGGTAAATACAATGGTTTCGCCGTTTTGCTTTGCAAACTCAATATGCTGCAGTACATCATCAAACGGAGTTTGGTAGTGCTCGCCATTAGTGTGTAAGTATTGGCCTAGCTTTTGGCTTAGCTCTTCTGGTGACACTGTGGCTGCCCCAAGTTTACTTACTACAATACCGGCGGCTAAATTAGCAATTTCTACTGCATCTTTAGGGGCCATACCTGCCCCAAGCATTACAGCTAAAGTTGCAATAACAGTATCACCTGCGCCAGTTACATCACTTACTTCTAGCTGCTGAGCTGCAAAGTCGTGCTTTTCATCGGCATTAATTAACGACATACCTTGCTCTGAGCGTGTAAGTAGCATGGCTTTAATACCATTTTTACTAATAAGCTCACGGGCACTTTGCGCTAAAATGTCCTCACAGCCGGTTTTACCACCTGCTAAATTAAACTCATGCAAGTTAGGCGTAATGTAGTCTGCGCCCTCGTATAAGTGTAAGTCTGGCGATTTAGGATCGATAAGCACGGTTTTACCCGCCGCTTTGGCAATACTCACCATCTCTTTAATTAAGCTGAGCGAGCCTTTACTGTAATCAGAAAACACCACAAAGTCGTACTCATCAAGCACCAGCTCTAAGCGATTTAATAACAGTTGGCTATGCTGCTCGCTAAAGGTTTCTTCTAAATCAAGGCGTACAAGTTGTTGATGGCGGCTAATAACACGCATTTTAGAAATAGTCGGTAAATCACATACACTCACAAGTTGTGAACTTATTTTTTCACCTTTTAAAATTGTTTCTAAAATTTGCCCGCTTTCATCTTCCCCAATTAAGCCAAGTAGCCCTACTTTGGCATCAAGCCTAGCAATGTTTTTAGCAACATTGGCAGCGCCACCGGCTTTGTCTTCAAACTTGCTTACCTTAACAACAGGTACTGGCGCTTCTGGCGAGATACGCCCAGTGTCACCGTACCAGTAGCGATCAAGCATTACATCGCCCACCACTAAAATACGCGCTTTAGATAAGTTTTTTAATAGCGATAAATCCATTACTGCTGCTCCGCAACAACCATATCTATGGCTTCACATAACCAGTGGCCAATAAACATATGCGCTTCTTGAATGCGTGCTGTTTCATCGTTTTTTATAATAATGGGTAATTTAGCAATGTCTTTTACTTTTCCGCCATCACGCCCTGTTAATGCAACTGTAAATGCGCCAATTTTATTAGCCGCTTCAAGTGCTAAATTAATATTTGCACTGGTACCTGAGGTTGTTAAACCAATCACTAAATCTTCTGGTTTACAAAGCGCCTGAACTTGGCGCTCAAACACGGTATCAAAATGGTAGTCGTTACTGTGCGCAGTAAGAATTGACGTATCGGTTGTGAGTGCCATAGACGCAAGCGGTCCGCGTTCTAATTTATAACGTACTACAAATTCGGCCGCTAAGTGCTGAGCGTCCGCTGCACTCCCGCCGTTACCAAACCAAATAACCTTACCACCAGCTTGTAATGCACTATGGCATACTTCTAATAACTGCATAGACTCTTGATGATAAGCCTCCATCGTTTCAAATAAGGCTTGATGGCGGTTTAAACTCTCAACGTAGCTTGTTGCCACAGAATCGATAATTGACATGAAAAATTCCTCTAGGAACTGAAATGGCAGGAAAAAATTAAATCCATTATTCCACAGTTTTATTTAGTTGTGTGTATTTTATAGGAATATAGCTGAACTGGAACATAATTTAGTGCTTCACATGTTCAGAAATTATCACTTTCGCGTTAAACTAAGGGCACTTACATCAATAAAAGTTCAGTATGGCACGCATTTTTTACTCATTCGCTTTAATTTTAATTAGCCCGCTGATTGTATTTTACTTATATGTATTAAGAGGTAGAAAAAACAAAGGCTACCGCGCACACTTTAAAGAGCGTTTTGGCTTTGTGAGCAAAAGCTTATTTACAAGTAAAGGCAAACCTTTAGTTGTACACTGCGCCTCTGTAGGTGAAGTACTTGCAGCTGCACCACTTATTAAAGCGCTGCAAAAACAACACCCACAGCTTAATATACTTATTACCTGTAATACCCCTACAGGTCGCGAGCAAATAATTAATCAATTTAAAAATACCGTGGCGTGTAGTTATTTACCTATGGACTTTGCGTTTTCGACCGCCCGATTTTTAAAACGTATAAACCCACAAGCGCTATGCATATTAGAAACCGAGCTTTGGCCAAACTTAATGGCAATAAGCCATAAAAAGAATATTCCGGTACTGGTACT